>Ga0310825_100478_pt1 | contig 35582 bp, 23 predicted proteins | sample WT_ome_9_FD_202243 | JGI IMG/M metagenome (GOLD analysis project Ga0310825, IMG submission 202243) | Sorghum-adapted microbial communities enriched on wild type (WT) sorghum from Joint BioEnergy Institute, Emeryville, California, United... ... | reverse complement strand
ACGTTGGACTGGGCGATCGCCTTGCAGCAACTGCTCGATCTGATCAACGAAATCGCAACGAAAGCAGGAAAAAAGCTTTCGGCTCTGATTCAACGTCAACTCCAGCAATGGATTGCCGCTTTACCCAGCTACATTAAGGCTTGTTTGCCCATTTCATACTGCGAAAGTTGAGTTTCTATATATTGGATGATGCATTCAATCAATTGTTTCACAGACCGAACTCCAACGACACACAGATTATCGTTTCATTGATTTTGTTGCTTGGCCTGGTTTTGGCTTTTGTGCTGCTCATGGTGCGGTTCAGAATCAAAGGTGCCGGTGATGACGACATCATCATCAGTATTGTTGCCTATATCGCGAGTTCCGTACTGAGCGTTCCTTTGATCGTATTGGCGATCGGAACGCTCGTAAACTGGTTTGGGTCGAAACCCTCGAAAGAACAGATCGCGCATCACACTCAAATGCTGACATCTATCAATCAGTCCATGATCCCCTCGGCAAGCCCTTCACCCGCACTCAGGATGATGCCGCGCAGGCGGTCAATCTCGGCTCGCTGAGGATGATCGATCCCGTCCAGAAACGCCGTCACTTCGTGATTCAGCCTGTTCACCCCCATCTGAATTCCGCACCTTTCTGTCCATTCCTTTGAAACATTTCCAGCTTACCGAAACTTCGTGCGTCAGGCAACCGCATGTGGCAATCCGTGTTGTTGTGCTGTGACAATGTCACCCCCGCAACGGCGACAGGGGCGACCTCGAGCCGCTTGAGGACCGGCTGGTCATCCGCTTTACCAATGCGTGACGCCCGGATTCACAGGTCGATCCTGAAGTACAGGCTCGGCCTGCCTTTGGTGAAATTGTCGCTCTCGTAAATGAACTCGCCGCCGCACTTCCGTATCGTCCCGGCCGAAGCCTCGTTGTCCTTGTAGCAGCCCACGATCACGCTCTTCTTGCCTTTCCCGCGGCAGATGTCGAGCGCGTGGCGCAGCATGGCAGTCGCGTACCCTTTGCGCCGTTCGGTCGGACGCACGCCGTAGCCGATGTCCCCGATCGATTCGGATAAATCCCGCGGCAGCTCGTACCGGACGCTGAGCATCCCGATCAGCCGATCCCCGTCGAAGCTGAGCAGCACCAGGCTTCTTCCCGAAACGCCCTCTCCCTCCCGGGCGCAACGATGAACCTTCCCGACCCACTCGCGATACGGCGTGGACGCGAGCCGGCAGCTCCCATGGATGTGCTCCTCGCCGTGATCGTAATGCTCCTGCACGTATTCCCGAAGAATCGCTTCGTCATCCATTTGCGGCAATCTGTACATCATCCGATTCCATCCTCCGCCCGTGAAATCGATGTTCTTCCAGTATAAAACAAACCGGACCGGCTGACAGCATCGGACGAACCAGGAGATCGGGGGCAGTCCGAAACGCGAACGATTCGTGAAAAAAGGATGGCAAAACAGAGAAATCCTATTGACTTTGGCATCGGGTGATGGTAATCTTGCAACTGGTTACTCATTTGATAATGATTATCATTACCGAAGATCACAGGAGTGGGAGATATGAAAAAGAACATCCTGTTCAAATTGATCGCAATCGCGTCGCTGACCGCCGTATTTGCAACCGGATGCGCGTCCGGGAAGGCGGGGCAGGCGGACGGCGGCGAGAAGGTCGTCAACGTCTATTCGGCGCGCCACTATGACGTCGACCAGCAGCTTTACGAAAAATTCACGAAAGAAACCGGCATCCGGGTGAACGTGATCGAGGGCAACGCCCAGGAGCTGATCGAGCGGATCAAGCGCGAGGGCGAGAGCACGCCGGCCGACCTGTTCATCACGGTCGACGGCGGCATCTTGAGCAGCGCGAAGACGGCGGGCATCCTGCAGCCGGTTGAGTCCAAAACGATCGACAGCCAGGTGCCGTCCCACCTGCGCGACAAGGACAACCACTGGATCGGCCTGTCGACGCGGGCGCGGGTCATCGTCTACGCGAAGGACCGGGTCGACCCGAGCCAGTTGTCTACATACGAGGATCTGGCGTCAGACAAATGGAAAGGCAAGCTGCTGGTCCGCTCCTCGACGCACCTGTACAACCAGTCGCTCGTCGCCTCGCTCATCGCGCTGAACGGCGAGGAACTGACGCGCGAATGGGCGAAGGGCATCGCCGCCAACCTGGCGCGGGATCCGGAAGGCGGCGACCGGGATCAGGCGAAGGCGGTCGTCGCGGGCATCGGCGACATCGCGATCATGAACTCGTACTATGTCGGCCATCTGTCCGCCTCCGAGAATCCGGAGGAGGTCAAGGTCGCGGAGAGCATCGGCGTGTTCTTCCCGAACCAGGAGACGACCGGCACGCACGTGAACATCAGCGGCGCCGGACTGATCAAGCACAGCAGGAACAAGGCGAACGCGATCAAGCTGATCGAGTTCCTGACGAACGAACAGTCGCAGGCGGCGTTCTCGGCGGCGAACTTCGAGTTCCCGGTGAACCCGAAGGCGGAGCTGCCGGAACTGCTGAAGTCGTGGGGCGAGTTCAAGGCGCAGCAGATCGACTTCGCCGTGCTGGGCGAGCACAACGCGAAGGCCGTCGAAATCATGAACGAGGCGGGTTGGAAATAACATGCCCATGCCGGACAGATTCCGGGTTTCGGAATTTGCCAGACAACATAAAGTCTGGACATCGATCAGTCTGCTGTCGGCAGCATGCGTCGTGCTGCCGATTTTGTCCGTTTTCTGGAACGGGCTGCGGCCGGCGAACGAGAACTGGGCGCACATCCGCAGGCACATGCTGTGGGATCATGTGCCGCCCACGATCCGGCTGGTGGTCTTCGCCTGCGCGGCGTCGGCGATGCTCGGCGCGGCGCTGGCCTGGCTCGTCGCCGCCTATGACTTCCCGCTGCGGCGGCTGTTCCGGTGGGCGCTGGCGCTGCCGCTCGCCGTTCCGCCCTACATCGCGGCCTACACCTACGGCAACATGCTCAGCTACACCGGGATCGTGCAGCAGACGCTGAGAGGGATGGGCGTGCGGGCGAACCCGGCGTGGTTCGACATCATGTCCGAGCCGGGCGCGGTGTTCATTTTCACGATGTTCCTGTATCCGTACGTGTTCCTCATCACGCGGGCCTATCTGGAGAAAAGCGGCGGGAGCTACGTGGAGAACGCGAGACTTCTGGGACGGAGCGGCCTGCCGCTGTTCTTCCGGGTCGTCCTGCCGATCTCGCGCCCGGCGCTGGCCGGCGGCGCGGCGCTGGTGGCGTACGAGACGCTCAGCGACTACGGCGTCGTCAACTACTACGGGATCCAGACCCTGACGATCGCGATCTTCAAGACCTGGTTCGGCATGTACGACATCGAATCGGCGACGCGGCTCGGCGCGCTGTTTCTGGCCGGCATTCTCGCCGTCGTCGTGTTGGAGCGTCTTCTGCGGCGGCGGAGACGGTACAGCGAGACGACGGGACGCGGCGCCCCGCTGAAGCCGGTTCGGCTCAGGGGAGCGAAGGCGGCGCTGGCGACCGCCGCGTGCCTCGCGGCGCTGGCCGTCGCGTTCCTGATTCCGGTCGCGCAGCTGGCGCAGTGGGCGGGGTGGACGTTCGAGTCCGTCACGCTCCGGGCGGATTTCGGGAAGCTGGCCGTCAACACGTTGAAGGCGTCGCTGCTCGCGACCGCGCTCATTCTGGCCGTCTCGGTCATCGTCGCCAATACCGTGCGGATGGCGCGGAGCGGGCTTCACGCGGCGATCGCCAAGCTGCTGACCGCCGGGTATGCGATTCCCGGACCGATCATCGCGATCGGGGTGCTGTCGCTGTTCATCGCGCTGGACCGGCTGCTCGCGCCGCTGTACGCCGGCATGGGACGCGGCGCCGCGCCGCTCGTGCTGAGCCTCTCGCTCGCCATGCTGATCGCCGGCTATGTCGTGCGCTTCATGGCGACGGGATACAACGCGGTGGAATCCGGGTTCGAGCGGATCGGGATGAAATACGCGGAAGCGTCGCGCACGCTCGGCGCGGGGCCGACCCGCACGTTCTTCGCCGTCGACCTGCCGATGATCCGGGGACCGCTGCTCGGCGGCGCCGCGCTCACCTTCGTCGAGATCGCGAAGGAGCTGCCGCTGACCATGCTGCTCCGGCCGTTCAACTTCGACACGCTGGCGACGAAGGCGTATCAGTACGCGGGGGATGAACGGATCTACCAGGCGGCGGCGCCGTCGCTCATGATCATCGGCATCGGCCTCGCGTCGGTGTTCATTTTGCATCACATGGCGGGGAGTGGACAAAAATGACGCACGTGATCGTGGAACAAATCGCCTTCACCCATCCCGGCTCCCGGACGCCGGTCATTCGGGGGATGTCTTTCGCGATGGAGAAGTCGGAGATCGCGGGCGTGCTCGGTCCGAGCGGAGCCGGCAAGAGCACGCTGCTCCGGCTGCTGGCGGGGCTGGAGATACCGGAGGCGGGCAGGATCGTGATCGACGGCCGCAAGGTGTTCGGCGACGGCGTCTTCGTGCCGCCGGAGGCGCGCGGCGTCGGCATGGTGTTCCAGGACTACGCCTTGTTTCCGCATCTGACCGTGGCGAGGAACATCGCGTTCGGCCTGCACCGCCTGCCCCGGGCGAAACGGGCGGAGCGGGTGCGGGAGATGCTGGAGCTGGTGCGGCTCGAGAGCCTCGCGGACCGCTATCCGCATGAGCTGAGCGGCGGGCAGCAGCAGCGCGTCGCCCTGGCCCGGGCGCTGGCGCCGGAACCGGAACTGCTCCTGATGGATGAGCCGTTCAGCAACCTCGACGCCGGGCTACGCGTTGCGATCCGGGAGGAACTGCGCGGGATTTTGAAGCGGACGGGGACGACCTGCCTGCTGGTCACGCACGACCGGCAGGACGTGGCCGCGATCTGCGAGCGGACGATCCGGATCGGCGGGGAAGCGGCGGGGGACTCGCAAGCGGCGGAGGCGGTTGCGCCGATTCACTAATTAAATAAACCTAAATTTCGAAAGCCCAACATGACAGCAAGCTTATGAAGCTTTCAGAGCCATTTCAGTTGAATTTTGGGGCTGTTTTTACAGTCAAACAGGGGTAGTTCATGCTATCTGGGTACACGTTCCCCCTCCCCACAAATACAGGCTTCGGGATTTCCATGTAAAATTGTGGTGCGTTTCATTCTAACAACGCGATTCTGGCTTCGATCCGTTTCCAGGTATGCCGATTGGTGAAATCTCGCATTAACTTGAGAACCACCTGTCGGCTGTGTTGAACGATCGTCGCTGCACAATGAAAAAACTCCAAGCGAAACCGTGCAATCGTATACCCTTGGTGAACCGGTTCGCAGCAATCTTGTTTAAACCGCTCATAAAGATTGTAAGCCAACAGTTTCACGAGCAAGTCGATTTCATTTGCTTCAAAATCACCGGTTGCAATTCGATCGATGGAAAAACCACGTTTGGCTTCCTTGATGTAGTTTTCCATACAACAACGCTGGTTGTAGAAACGCCACAAATCGATCGGTTCCCATTCCAGATTAGTGACGATCGCTTCGTACTGCCAATCGGTATCGAAGATCAAACGTGTCTGACCGTCTTCAACCACTTGCGCCTTGCGGATGATCGCGACTCGACGCGGCTTTTTCCAAGAAGTTGCTTTGTAGATGAGCATAATGCCTTCGATGACCCATTGTTCATCCTCGACATAGCGCTTCCAGTAACGACAGGCTGCCACTTCCGTTGCGAGACGTTGCGTCCATTTCAACTTGCCGACGTAGCCGATTCGCCGGCTCTCCCAGAGTTGGTAGAAGTCTTCGCCTCCAAATCCTTTGTCAAATCGGGCGTACTTCACCGGATGATCCATGAGTTCGAATGTTTGCTCCAGAAAGGAAGCGGCGTCCGTCGAAGAATGTGTATTGCCTGCTCGGAGGACGGCATTCAAGCATAGGCGCGACTGCCCTTCAAAAGCCAGTAAGGGATGGTAGCTCTTCCGGCCAGGCTTATGCGGATTCGTTCCCTTGGCTGTTCCCGATTGGTGGCCATACACGGTCTCAACGGTGGAGTCCAGATCAAGGATCATTTCGGAAGGCAGACAGGGCCGAATCACCTGTTGATTCATTCGCCGTAGGTCCAGCCGCAGGTTCGGATAAAACCGGCGTAATCGCACCAGTTCTTTGTACAGCAAGGAATGATGTGGACAACGACCGCCGAGAAATCGTCGGATGAGGGAGTCATGTTGCAGCTTACGGAAATGGAAAAGCCGCTCGCAGCCGAGCATCCAACCAACGATGAGGTAAAGCAGGATCTTGTGGACAGGAAAAAGGGAGTTGCCAGCTTTACCACAGGAAAGTGCCTGTAAAGCATTGGCCAGTTTGATCTTTTCAAGGTAGGCTAAGAAAATTTTGAATCCGCCAAAGCTGGTTGCCTGTTCCAACGAAAATTCTGTTTTGATTTTATGAATGGGTGTGGTAAACTTCACCTTAAGGGTGCTCCTCTCTTTGGGTGATGTTGTTCGGACAAACACCATTCTACCAAAGATTTGGAGCACTTTTCATATTTTCAGAGATTGTTACTTTCGAAATTCAGGATAATGTTTTTATCGTGAGTTGCTAAACGCTGGACGGGTTGCTTATATAAACAAAAATGGAGTGCCAAAACTGTTGCCAGTTTGCACTCCATTTTTCGTGTCTGTTCAGTTTTTGCACCCTGAAAGGGAACTCGTTACCGAACCAACAATGTCACCGACTCCACATGGCTCGTCTGCGGGAACATGTCCACCGGCTGCACCCATTCGATCCTATAGCCCGCATCGAGCAGCACGCGGCAATCCTTCGCGAGCGTCGCCGGGTTGCACGAGACGTAGACGAACCGGGCCGGCTTCACGTCGGCGACCGTCCGCAGCAGGGCGGCGTCGCAGCCGGTGCGCGGCGGGTCGACGACGATGACGTCGGGGCGGAAGCCTTGCTTCACCCAGCGGGGCAGCAGCTCTTCGGCCCGCCCGACATAGAAGCGGGCGTTCGTCCGGCCGTTCAGCCGGGCATTGCGTTCCGCGTCATCGACCGCTTCGCGGATCGTCTCGATGCCGCGGACCTCGCGCGCGTGCGGCGCGAGCCAGAGGGCGATCGTGCCGGTGCCGCAGTAGGCGTCGACGACCGTCTCCCTTCCGGTCAGGGCGGCCGCCTCCCGCGCCAGGTCGTACAGCTTCACCGTCTGCTCCGGATTGAGCTGGAAGAAGGCGCGCGGCGAGAGCTTGAAGCGCAGGTCGCCGAGGCGCGTCTCCAGGTCGGGCTTCCCCCAGAGCAGCCGGGTGCGCTCGCCGAAGACAAGCGGGGAGCTGCCGCGGTTGACGTTGACCGAGATCGAGATAATCTGCGGCAGCTCCCGGCGGATCGCCTCGACGAGCCGGTCCCGGCCGGGGAACTGCTCGGCGGAGGCGACGAGCGTCAGCTGCAGTTCGCCCGATTCGGGGGCGACGCGCAGCACGACGGTGCGCAGCGCGTCGTCCGGGCCGGCGCCGACCGGCACGCCGGCCCGCTCGGCCAGCCGCTGGATCCGCTCGGCGGCTGCGCTCACGGCCGGGTGCTGCACCGCGCACCCGGCGATGTCGACGAGCCGGCGGCTGCCCGGCTCGTACAATCCGAGGGCAAGCCCGCCGCCCGGCTTATGCCCCGCCTGAAGCTGCGCCTTGTTGCGGTAGCGCCAGGGCTCGCCCATGCCGATGATCGGGCGCAGCGGCAGCGCCGCCCCCTCGAGGCCCGCGTAGCGCGCGAACGCTTCGCGCACGAGCTCTTCCTTCGCCGCGAGCTGGCCCGCGTAATTCATATGCTGCAGCTGGCAGCCGCCGCAGCGGTCGTACACGGGGCAGACCGGTTTCACCCGATGCGATGATCGCTTCTCGATCTCCGCGATCCTGGCCGTCAGCCGGTTCGGCTCCACGCCGGTCACGGCCGCCTTCACAACCTCGCCGGGCAGGGCGCCGGGCACGAAGACGGCTTTGCGCTTGTAGTATCCGACGCCTTCGCCGTTGATGCCGATCCGCTTGATCGTCACGACGATCCGGTCGCCCGGCCGGAGTTCGTCCGCTGCGGCGTCGGCAATCCGGACGGCGCCATCGCGGCCGTTCGCCCGGGGCGCGGCAGCTGCGCGCACGCGTTTCGAACCCGTCCGGTCCGCACCGCCAGGCATCCGCTTGTCCTTCCGTCCGGGCGCGTCCGGCCTTCCTTTTCCGCTTCCCGCGCCGCTTTCGCGATGTTCCCGCATCGTTGCATCCGCTCCGTTTCACTTGCTGGTCGTGTCCATCATAGCATGAACCGCTGATGCGCCGCCATTGCGGGTTGGGGGCGGCGCCCGTCGCCGAGCCATGGAACGCGCCGCCCGCCTCGCCATAGAAGAAAAAATTCGTCTGTTTTCGAAATCCCCATGATTCCGAAAAACAGACGAACGCGTTTTTCAGCCGATGGCGCAGAGCCGCCGCTTACCCCGCCCGGCCGGCCTGCACTTCCAGGTTCCGCAAAATCCCGTCGATCTCCGCCATCTGCTCCGGTGTGAGCGGACCGAACGCCATCGCCTTCGCCGCTTCTTCCGCCTGCGCAGCGGTCTTGATTCCGGGAATCGGGATCGTGTTCGCGCTGCGCCCCCAGATCCAGGCAAGCGCGCCCTGCACCAGCGTCCGCCCGCCCGAGGTCAGCACGTCCCGGATGGCGTCCAGCGCGTCGAGATATTCCGGCACCGGCTTGCCGTCCTTGAACCAGCGCACCCAGGATTGCCCGCTGCCGCGCACATCGTCGCTCGCAAGCTGCGACGAGCGGTTGAACTTGCCGCTGAGCAGCCCCATGGCGAGCGGCGCGTTGTTGATGCTGGCGAGGCCGTGCCGTTCGCACACCTCGACCATCGGCGAATCGCTCACGACGTTGAGCGGATGCTGAAACGCGGCTGCGAAGGACCGCTTGGCGAACAACTCGGCCGCTTCCGCGTCTTCCGTGCTCCAGCCGTACGCGCGGATCCACCCTTTCTTCCGGAGCTGCTCCAGCGAGTAGATCATGGAGTCCAGCCGTTCCCGCGGCACGACGCCGGGATGGATCTGGTACAGATCGATATAGTCCGTTCCCAGCCGCCGCAGCGACCGTTCGCATGCCTCATTAATATAATTCGGCGATACATCGATCTTCGTGTAAACATTCCGGCTTGTCTCGTCATAGGTGAACCCGAACTTCGTGGCGATGACCGCTTCGTGCCGGCGGCCTTTCAACGCGCGGCCCAGAATCTCCTCGCTGTGCCCGGTGCCGTAAACATCCGCCGTATCGAAAAAATTGACGCCGTTCGCAAGCGCACGTTCAATCGCGCGGATCGACTCGTTGTCGTCCACATCGCCCCAGCCGTCGGGATACCCGTCCAGAAAAAACGGCCCGCCGATCGGCCAGCAGCCGAAACCGACGCCGCTCACTTCAATGTCCGTATGCCCCAGTCGTCTCGTAAACATTTTCCATAAACTCCTTTCCCCGTCATCTGGCACCCATTATAATGAGAAAAAGTGGTCATTCACAGAACCACTTTCCGATTATTTTGATGGAACCACTTTGCAAAGGAGTTCGATCCCATTGTTCGGCATCACGCTCGACCGGTCATCGGCCCGCTCGGCCACCGCCCAGCTCTGCGACCAGATCCGGCGCTTGATCGAGACCGGAGAACTGGAGCGGGGGACGCGCCTGCCCTCCACCCGGAATCTGGCGAAGGAACTGGGCATCGCCCGGAACGTCGCCATCGAAGCCTATGAACAGTTGATCGCGGAAGGCTACCTCGTCGGACGCATCGGTTCCGGCACCTTCGTGGCCGAAGGGATTACGCCTGACATCGGCCTCCGCGCCGCCGACACCCGCGAGGCGTCCGGCAGGACGGAGGCGGCCGCTCCGGCCGGGCGGGACGCACCGCGCGCAGGCGACGGAGCCGGCGGCTTGATCCGCTTCGACACCGGCGTGCCGGATCTGGAACGCTTCCCCCGCAGACGGTGGGCCCGCTATCTGAAAGAAGCGGCGGAAGAAGCGGAAGGCCGCTATGACTACCGCGATGTCCGGGGAGAGGAAGGGCTGCGCCGGGAAATCGCCGCGTTCCTGCATCGCTCCAGAGGAATGCGATGCGATCCGGACCGCATCATGATCGTGAACGGCTCATCGGAAGGATTCGCCTTGGTCGCCCGGACGCTCAAGCCGAAGTTCGATTCCGTCTGCCTTGAAGATCCGACGATCGAGATTACGGGGCATATTTTCCTGCAGTCGGGCTACCGGATCGAGCCGGTGCCGGTCGACGAGTCCGGCATGCGGGTGCACGAGATCGGGACGCTGCCGCCCGGCAGATTGCTGGTTCTGACGCCGTCCCATCAATATCCGACCGGCAGCATCCTGCCGATCCAGCGCCGGCTGCATGCCGTCCAACTGGCCGAAGAAGCCGACGCCTACATTGTGGAGGACGATTACGACAGCGATTTCCGGCTGAAGGGGGTGCCGATTCCGCCGCTGTACACGCTGGGGCCCGAGCGCGTCATCTACGCGGGGACGTTCAGCAAGACGCTCGCGCCCGGGCTGCGCCTCGGCTTCCTCGTGCTGCCGCGCAGCCTGGCGGGGAAGTTCGCCGCTTTCAAGGAAGCGGCGAACCTGCGAACGCCCGCCGTGCTGCAGGCCGCCCTGGCCCGGTTCATCCGGGACGGGCACCTGGAGCGCCATATCTACCGGATGCGGGCCGTGTACCGCACCCGGCGCGCGCTGCTCATCGAGGCGCTGAACCGGCATTTCGGCGGGCGCGCCGTCATCCGGGGCGACGAAGCGGGGATGCACCTGCTGGTGGAATTTCCGGACCTTGATGCGGCTCCGGAGTGGTCCCGGTCGGCGGAATACGGCGTCGTCGTCGACAGTGTCGAAGATTACTGCCTGCAGCGGGGATTTCGCACCCGTCAGATCGTGCTCGGGTACGGCAATATCCGCGAGGAAGACATCGAGCCGGGCATCGAGCGGCTGAGCCGGTTTGTGCGGGAACGGGGATAAGGCGATGGACAACCCTGCCGCCCGGTGGTACGATGGCCTTGGGAGACATAGGAGAAACCTGGAGGGAGAAATGGTTACAACATTCGCAAGACTCAGACGCGGCATTGCCATTTGCACCGCGGCTGTGCTGATCGCATGGCCGCTCACGGGAGCATGGACGCGGCCCGCCGCCGCGGCGCAGACGGCTCCCGTGGAGTCGCAGCAGGCCGGCATCCGGGTGATGATCGACGACAAGCCGTTCACGTTCTCGCCTTCGCCGGTTCAGGAGAACGGCGTGACGCTCGTCCCGATGCGGCAAATCTTCTCCGCGCTCGGCGCCCAGGTCACCTGGGTTCCGGCGACAAAGTCCGTTTTCGCGAAGAAAGGCACGATGATGGTCGCGCTGCAGGTCGGCTCGCGGCAAGCGGTCGTGAACGGCAACGCGGTCATGCTGGACGTTCCCGTACGGACCGTTGACGGCGCGACGATGGTGCCGCTGCGCCTCGTCGGCGACGCGTTCGGCGCGCGGACCACATGGAATGCGGAAACCCGCACGATCTTCATCGAGACCGCGGAATACCGAGAAGCGCTCGAACGGGAGATGAAGGAGAAGTACGGGAAGCTGACCCCGGCGGAAATCGTGGCCATGAACGACGACAAGGTCGTCATGATCATCACCGACAACGCCCAGGGAAGCGGCGTCATCGTCGGCGACCGCTGGGTGCTCACGAATTATCACGTGATCGACGGCTCGGCTTCGGGCAACGTCGTTCTGAACGACGGCACCATCATCGGCATTCTCGGGGTGGCCGCCGCCGATGAAGACGCGGATCTGGCCATCGTGCAGACCGCGCGCCCGCTGGGCATTGAACCGGTGACGTTCGCGGACGCGTCCACGGTGGACAAAGGCGACCGGATCGTGGCCATCGGCAGCCCGCTCGGCTACCAGAACACCGTATCCGAAGGCCTGATCAGCAACATGATCGACGAAGGTCTCGTCAGCTACTACCAGATCAACGCGCCGGTTGACCGGGGCAGTTCCGGCGGCGCCGTGTTCAACGAATACGGCGAACTGGTCGGCATTACGACGGCCGTCATCCGGGATACGCTGGCCGATCTCAACTTCGCGGTCCCGGCGCTGTACGCCGAACTGCTGCTCATGGAACTGGAGGCGGACCCGCCTGCGCAGAACGAGATCCGGTTCCCGGAGAGCAAGCTTCCGGACAGTCTGGAAGGCGCGTCGAACGAAGAAATCCGCGGCCTGCTCGCGAAGGAATTCGGCAGCGCCCAGACGTCGAAAGGGACGGCCGTGTTCACCGACTGGACCGTCGCCCGCGACGCGCAGGGCTGGCTGGTCGTGACTGCGGTCATCAACCCGTCCTTCTACATGCTGTACGGCAAAGATTCGGCGGGAGAGCTGCGCCTCTGGGCGATCGACCTCGCCATGGAACTGCGCCGCATGCTGCCGGATGTCAATCTTGAACTGATCGTCTATTATTCGCAGGTTTTCAACGCCGAACCGCGCGGCTTCGGGCCGGGCGTCGTGACGAATCTCGGCGACGGCCGCTGGCGCGTCCAATACGAAGTCATGCATCTGCAATATATGGACAGACTGCATATCAGCGACAACTTCTAAAACCATTACGACACGGCGGCCTGCCGCTTCCGACCCCGAAGGGAGCGGCGGGCCGATCCTTGTCCATCGAGGTTATGCCATGAAAATCGTGCTCGCCGCGCTCAACGCGAAATACATTCACACCTCGCTCGCCTTGCGCTGCCTGAAAGCGTACAGCGGGCGCGAATTCGACATTGAAATCGCCGAGTACACGATCAAGGACCCGGCGATGCACATCACCGCCGACCTGTATCGGAGGAAGCCGGACGTGGTCGGTTTCTCGTGCTACATCTGGAACATCGAGGAGACGATTACGGTCATCGACATGCTGCGCAAGGTGCTCCCCGATGTCCGCATCGTGCTCGGCGGCCCGGAGGTCAGCTACGACACGGAATACTGGATGGAGCGGCTGGATGCGGTCGATTTCATCGTCATGGGCGAGGGTGAGGAGACGTTTCACCATTTGCTGACCGAAATCCGGGGAGAAGGCAAGTTCCATTACGTGTTCGGCGCCGCATACCGCAAGATGCTGCCGGACGGCACGCGCGAGATCCGGATCAATCCGCCGCGGCCGAAGGCGGACCTCACGAAGATGCCCTCGCCGCACCGGCTGCCGGAAGACAGGCCGCATCTGAAAAACCGGATCGTCTACTTCGAGACGAGCCGCGGCTGTCCGTTCAGCTGCCAGTTCTGCCTGTCCAGCATCGAGACGGGGGTCCGATACTACGATCTCGAGCAGACGAAGGCGGACCTGCTCTACCTGATCGAATCGGGCGCCCGGCTGATCAAATTCGTCGACCGGACGTTCAACATCCGCCGCGACTATGCGCTCGAGCTGTTCCGCTTCCTGATCGACAACCATAACGGATGCGTCTTCCAGTTCGAAATCACCGCCGACATCATGCGGCCCGAGGTGCTCGAATTTCTGGCGGAACACGCGCCGCCCGGCATTTTCCGCTTCGAGATCGGCGTGCAGTCGACGAACGATCCGACGAATGAAGCGGTCATGCGCCGCCAGAACTTCGCGAAGCTGAGCCGCACGGTCACGACGATCCGGGACAGCGGGAAAATCGCCCAGCACCTCGACCTGATCGCCGGACTGCCGCATGAAGACTATGGCACGTTCCGCAAGACGTTCAACGACGTGTTCGCCCTGCGCCCCGAAGAGCTGCAGCTCGGCTTCCTGAAAATGCTGCGCGGCACCGGTCTCCGGCGGGATGCGGCGAAATACGGCTACGTTTTCATGGATCGGGCGCCGTACGAGATTTTGTCGAACGATGTGCTCTCCTTCGGCGACATCGTGCGGATCAAACGCGTCGAGGATGTGCTGGAGAAATATTGGAACGCGCACCGGATGGACCGCACGCTGCTGTATCTGGCGTTCCGGGTGTTCGAGTCGCCGTTTGATTTTTTCCAGCAGTTCGGGGACTACTGGGAAGAGCGGGGCTGGCAGCGGATCGGCCATCAGCTCGAAGATCTGTTCACCCGGCTGTGGTCGTTCCTCGAGGATTGCGGGCTTCCGGCACTGGAGCGGGATCTGGCGCTCGGTCTCATGAAATACGACTATTTCCTCAACCACAAGTACAAGCCGCGCGCCGTATGGTGGGAATTTCAAATGGACAAGCGGGAGCATGCCGCCTGGCTGCGCCGTCTGGCCGAGCGTCCGGAGGACGTATCCCCCGCGTTCGCCGCGCTGAGGCCGGACGAGAAGCTGCTGCAGAAACACGCCGTGATCGAGCGGCTGCCGTTTGATCTCGCCGCCTGGCTGGACAATGGCGAATTTTCGCGAAATGTCGAAACACTGCTGGTCGTCTGCTACGGCCTGGGCGATGCAGGAACATCGGCGCATATGCTGCGCATCCAACCGGGCGGGGAGAATCATGTGAAAGGTGGTTAAAGAAGGAAATCGGGAGAAAATGTCGAATCTTTGCAGTGACAACCGAATAGCTGTGCACCAAGCTGATAAAGGCAAACCATATGAAAATATGGGACGCAAAGCCACGGGTCTAAGGCGGAATGCTATGACAGCCGGGCTGCCGGAGTTTGTGCAATCTGTGACGCAGACTGCCTTCATGAGCTTGGAGGCAGTTTTTTTTGCGGTCCGGTGTTTGCGTCCCCGCCTGCGGGGGAGGAACATGTCGGATAGAACGCTTGCGAGGAAAGCATTCGGTTGGAAGGGGGGAATTGATGTCATTCTGGCGGCGGCATCCGTCGCCTTCACGATCTTGCCGGCGACGCCGGCTTTTGTGTCCGGTTCCGGGTGGGCCGGATGCTTTCTGCTTCTTCTCTTGCGGCGGGCGGGCTTTCGCTTCGCCGCGGCGGCGGCGCTGGCGGCCGCGGCGGCCGGTTTCTGGCTCGGAGACCGTCCCTGGACCGTCTTCCTTGCCGTCTTCGAGATCACCCTGCTCGCCGCATGGCTGAAGCGCGGCCGTGAAGACCTGCTGCCCCCGGAGCTGGTCTATCAATCGGTCGTGGCCGTGCCGGCCGCGCTGCTGGCGGTGTTCGCATCCGGCGGAACGGCCGGCGAGGCGGCCGCGGCGGCTTCCGGCAGTCTCATCGTCGGCGCGGCATCCGCGCTGCTGGCGGATCTGCTGCACCATTACCGGCCGCTCGTCCGCCTGATCGGAAGACGGCAGGGAGCAGAGGACGCCGGACGTGTTCCGCTGCGGCGGATGATCGCGCACCTGGCGTCGGCCTCCGCCGTCCTGTCCGGCCTGCCGGTCATTGTGATCGCCGGCCTGTCGTTTTCGTCCGGCGATGCTTCGTCGGCGGCGATGGTGGCCGCCGCGGCGGCCGTGCTGTCCTCGGCCCTGGGCGCATATTATCTGTCCGGCCGGATTTCGGGCGCTTTCGAACGGCTGGTCTCGGCGACGGCCGGCCTGCATTTGAGACAGCGGCAGGATGCGGACGTGTGCTGGCCGGCCGGCGGCGCGGCGGAGGCCGCCGAGATCGCGGCGAATTGCCGGGACATCGCGGACAAACTCGCGGACCAGTATCATGCGAACGAGCAGATGACGGAATTGCTGCGGGAACAGTCCGCCCGGCTCCGCGCCTCCGAAGCGGCGCTCGAGCGGCTGTCCTACCACGATACGCTCACATCGCTGCCGAACCGGTTCTATTTCTACGAGCGGCTGCGCGCGATGATGGACGAACACAGGGGCCGCGGCGTCGGCCTCATGCTGCTCGACGTCGACCGGTTCAAGCAGGTGAACGACTCGCTCGGCCACGCTTCGGGCGACGAGATGCTGCGCATCATCGCGGGCCGCCTGCGCGAGCTGTGCGGGGACGAGGCGGTCATCTGCCGGCTTGGCGGCGACGAATTTGCCATCCTGGTGCCGGGCAATTCGCGCGATGCGCTGAGCCGGCTCGGCGACGCCATTCTTGAAGCGGCCGCGAAACCGGTGCGCGTGGGCGACAAGGAGCTGTACGTCGGCGCAAGCATCGGCATCAGCCTGTATCCCGAAGATGCGGTTCGGGTGGAGGAGCTGGTGCGGAACGCGGATACCGCGATGTACACGGCGAAGGAAGCAGGCGGGCGGCGGTACGAGTTTTATTTCAGCTCCATGAAGGAACAGGTGTCCGAGCGGCTCGAGATGGAGACCAGCCTGCACAAGGCGCTGGAGCTCGGGCAGTTCGAGCTGTTCTATCAGCCGAAGATGGACGCGGACGGGCTGCAGACGTTCGGGTTCGAGGCGCTGATCCGCTGGTACCGTCCGGGCCGGGGCTACGTCCCCCCCGATCTGTTCATTCCGCTCGCGGAGGAGACGGGCGTCATCCAGGCGATCGGCGACTGGGTGCTGCGGACGGCCTGCAGGCAGTGCGTGGAGTGGTACAAAGCCGGGTATCCGCCCGCGGTCGTGGCGGTCAACGTATCGCCCCGGCAATTCGAGGACCCGAAATTTGTCGAACAGGTGGAAGCGATTCTCGAAGAGACGGGCATGAGGCCGGAATGGCTGGAACTCGAAATTACGGAAAGTTTCCTGCAGCGGGACCGAAACGTCGTCATCGACATGCTCAAGCGGCTGAAGGACCGCGGCATCCGCATTTCGATCGATGATTTCGGCACGGGCTACTCGTCGCTGTCCCTGCTCAAAAATTTGCCGATCCACGCCGTGAAAATCGACCGCACGTTCATCCGCCACATCGACACCGACAGCAAGAACGCTTCGATCGTGTCGGCCATCATGGCGCTGGCCCACAGCATGAACCTGCGCGTCGTCGCGGAAGGCGTCGAGACGGAAGCCGAGCACCGGCTGCTGCGCAAGATGCATTGCGATGAGCTGCAAGGCTATTATTTCAGCGCGCCGCTCCGGGCGGAGGAGGCGCTGCCCTATCTCCGGCTGATGCGGGATCCGGCCGGCAGAAAACATCGCGGCGCCGGCGATGCCGCAGAGATCATACGGCATTAGGGATGCCGCGGAATTGCAAGATCATACATAACCGATGCGCCGGTGCGGCGCTGCCTGACGCTGCAGTGTGGGATGCACGCTGCAGCGTCTCTGCTTGGGGCGAGGCTGTACCGTGGTATGCACGTTACAGTCCCGCCGGCGGGGCTTTGCGCAGGGCTGTAGCGTGGTATGCACGCTGCAGCCGCCCCGGCGGGCCTCTGCGCGCCGCTGTAACGTGGCATGCACGCTACAGGCGCCCCGGCGGGCCTCTGCGCGCCGCTGTAACGTGGCATGCACGCTACAGGGGCACCGGCGGGCCTCTGCGCGCCGCTGTAACGTGGTATGCGCGCTACAGGCGCCCCGGCGGGCCTCTGCGCGCCGCTGTAACGTGGTATGCACGCTACAGGGGCACGGCGGGGCTTCGCGCGAGGCTGTAACGTGGTATGCGCGCTACAGGCGCCCCGGCGGGCCTCTGCGCGCCGCTGTAACGTGGTATGCGCGCTACAGGCGCCCCGGCGGGCCTCTGCGCGCCGCTGTAGCGCGATATGCACGTTACAGGCCTATCGGCGGGGCTTCGCGCGAGGCTGTAACGTGGTATGCGCGCTACAGGCGCCCCGGCGGTCCTCTGCGCGCCGCTGTAACGTGGTATGCGCGCTACAGGCGCCCCGGCGGGCCTCTGCGCGCCGCTGTAGCGCGATATGCACGTTACAGGCCCATCGGCTGGGCACTGCGCGACGCTGTAGCGCGGTATGCACGTTACAGGCCTATCCGCTGGGCTTCGCGCGAGGCTGTAACGTGGTATGCGCGCTACAGTCGCACCGGCTTTGCTCCACGCACCGCCACGTTCATAGCAGCCGCACCGAATCGGGACTGTCCGCATGGACGGTCCTTATTTTTTTTGTCGACGGCATGCCCTTTTCCGCTCTCCGAAAACGTTCTTCACAATCCGCCACAAAGTCCCCCCTTTCGCCTCCCGGTCATAAAAAACGCCCGTCGTGGGAATATTTAACTTCGTGACTTTACCTGAAATTACGACATCGATCACGGGAGGACTCATGATTCTGAACGAGGAGCAGCTTCGGCGCAGGGCGCGGGAGCTGGCTTTGACGCATACGTTGTCCGGCGGCGGCCTGCGCGCATCATCCGCCTTGATCCGCGGATTCGACCGCGACGCCTCGGAACTTCGGGAATACGCGCTCAGACTTCAGCGGGAGGGACAAAGCGGGACGAGACCGGCCGAAGAATGGCTGCTCGATCATGCGGACTTCATCGCCGAACAAACCCTTCATATCCGCAAAATGATCCGCAGAGACGAAACACGCCGCCTGCCCGCGCTGTCCGGCAGCCGGGAGCTGCGCGTGCTGTCGCTCTGCGCGGATTATCTGGAGCATACGGACGGCCTGTTCGACGCCGATCTGCTCGCCGCGTATGCGGACGCGTATCAGGACATCGCCGTCCTGACGATCGGCGAGGTCGCGATGATGCCGCTGTTTGTCCGCATCGCGGTCATCCGGCGGCTGGCCGGCCTGGTCCGCACATTGAAAGAACGCCGCGAGGCGGGGGATCGAATCGACCGCATTCTGGAACCGTTCGCGGAGAAAACGCCCTCGGCGACCGCCATCCGGGATGCGCTGGACAGCGCCGGCGAGACGCTGCCGCTCTCCGGTCCGACCATCGTCCATCTCGTCGACCGGCTCGGCGAAATGGCCGAATACGCGGGCGACGTGCGGGAATGGCTCGTCTGCCGGCTCGACCCGGAACAGGAAAGTCTGGAGCGGATCATCGCGCACGAGCACAGGCTGCAGGCGTCGTACGAAGTGTCGGCGAGCCACGCGATCCAATCGCTGCGGCGGCTGGACCGCCTGGACTGGAGCGGCATGTTCGAGCGGCTCTGCCATGTCGACCGGGTGCTCCGGACGGAGGCGGCGGGCACGTACCCGCTGCTCGACGCTTCCAGCCGGCAGGTGCTGCTCGGCCGGGTGCAGGTGCTGGCCCGACGCATGCGCGTGCCCGAGACGCTGGCGGCGAAACAGGCGGTGGAACTTGCCGCCCGCTATGGCGAGCGCCCGGACCGCGCCGGTCAACAGGGGCGGGCCGACGTGACGCAGGCCGGGAAGGCCGATGCGCTGCGGACCGGCCAGACCGAGGAGCAGAATTGCCAGGACGGCGGCATCCTGCCGCGCCCGGCCTACGCGGCGTATTATCTGCTTGATCCGCGCGGCGTCCGGGCGCTCTGGCGCGCGCTGAAACTGTGCGCGAAACCGCGCGCCATGCCCCGGGCGGCGATCAAACAGATGCGCCTTCCCGCTTACTTCGGCGCGCTGGCCGGCGTTTTCGCCGCCCTGTGGGCGCTCGCCGTCTGGCTGGCTGCGCCCGCTTTCGGCGCCTCCGGCGGACAGGCCGTCCTGGCCGCGGTGACGGCGCTTCTGCTCGCGTTTCCGGCGAGCGAATGGGCCGTGCAGATCGTGCACCAGTCCATCTGCGCGTACTGCCAGTCGCGGCCGCTGCTGCGCTACGACTATTCCACGGGCATTCCGGATGACGCCGCGGCGATGGTCGTCGTGCCGGTGATCTGGACCAGCCCCTCGCAGGTTCGCGAGAGCGCCGAGCGCCTCGAACTCCATTATCTTGCCAACCGGGACCCGAATCTGCATTTCGCGCTGCTCGGCGATTTCGCCGATGCGGACGCGGAGACGAAGGAAGAGGACCAGGCGATCGCCGATGAAGCCGTCCGCGCCATCGAGGCGCTCAACCGGGCATACGGCTCGGAAGGCGGTTCGACATTTCACGTGTACATCCGGCGCAGAACCTGGAACGAAGCGGACAAAGTCTGGATGGGCTGGGAGCGGAAACGCGGCAAGCTGGTCGAATTTGCGGATTTGCTGCGCGGCGAATCGAACACGTCTTACGCCGTGCGCGTCGGCGATCCGTCGGTGCTGCCCGGCATCCGCTACCTCATCACGCTGGATGCCGACACGCAGCTCCCGATCGGCGCGGCGCAGCGGATGATCGGGACGATGCATTACCCGTACAACCGTCCGCGGCTGAACAAGGAAGGCACGCGCGTGGAGGAAGGCTACGGCGTCCTGCAGCCGCGCATCGGCGTCAGCCACGAATCGGCGATGCGTTCCCGGTTCGCCAGACTCTGGTCCGGCGAACCGGGCATCGATCCTTACGCGTTCGCCGTGTCGGACCCGTACCAGGACGGTCTGGACGTCGGGATTTTTACGGGCAAAGGCATCATCGACGTCGACGCGTTCCGCGCGGTGCTCCGCGAGCGCATTCCGGACAACCGGGTGCTGAGCCACGATCTGCTGGAAGGCGGCTTCCTGCGCAGCGGGCTGCTGCCCGACATCGAGCTGGTGGACGGCCATCCGGCGACGTTCAGCGCCTACCAGCACCGGCAGCACCGCTGGATACGCGGGGACTGGCAGCTGCTGGGCTGGCTGCGCCGCACGGCGGAAGACCGCAGCGGGCGGAAGCGGCGCGTCGACCTGTCGCCGCTGACGCGCTGGCAGATCACCGACAATCTGCGCCGCAGCCTGCTCACCCCCGCGCTGCTCGTGCTGCTCGTGCTGGCCATGCTCCTGCCGGCCGGATCCGGAACGGCCGTCGCCGTCATCGCGCTGGCGACGCTGGCGATGCCGGTGTGGCGCGCGCTCGCCGCGCCCGGGCGGCTCATCCGCCGTCCGTCCGTCCTCGCCATAGCCGCCGGGCAGTCGCTGTCGGCGCTCGCGACGCTGCCCTATCAGGCGGTCATGACCGTCGACGCGATCGCCCGGGCGCTCTACCGGATGGCCGTCTCCCGCCGGAAACTGCTGGAATGGATCAGCTCGGCGGAAGTCGAGCGGCTCAGCCCGCGCCGGTTGATGGGGCTGGAATGGGGGCTTGCGCTTGCCATCGCGACCGGAATCCTGGCGTTTTTCGCCGCTTCGCCCGCCCAGACGGCCATCGGCCTTTCGCTTGCCGCGATCTGGGCGGCGGCTCCCGTCGTCATCGGCTGGCTGGACAAGTCCGCTCCGGCCGGCGAAGACGGATTGACGGAGGCGGAACGGAACGAACTGCGGAAGCTGGCCGCGGATATCTGGCGCTTCTATGAAGACTACACGACGGAGCGGGACAACTGGCTGCCGCCGGACAACGTGCAGATCGATCCGCCGATCGGCGTCGCCCACCGCACGTCGCCGACGAACATCGGCATGCTGATCGCCTGCACGGTGACGGCGCGGGATTTCGGGTTCATCGACACGCCCGGCATGATCGAGCGGCTGGAGCGGACGATCGGCACGGTCGAGCGGATGGAAAAATGGAACGGCCACCTCTACAACTGGTACAACACGGAGACGCTTCGTCCGCTGCCGCCGCAATACGTGTCGACCGTCGACTCGGGGAACCTGGTCGGCTGCCTGATCGCCGCGAAGGAAGGGCTCGCCGAGTGGCTCAGGCGCGATTATCCGGACGGAGAAGCGGAGGAGGGCGCCGGTAAGCGCATGGCGTCGACCACCGGGGAACGGGAGCCGTCCGCGCCGCGCGGACCGGAGCGGCTGCAGCCGGTGACGGCCGATCTTGAGGCGTCGGCGGAACCGGTCGGCGCGTACGGCTTGTCCCGCCCGCAGGCCGAAACCGGCGATTGGGCAGCCCGCGGACGCCGGCTCATCGAGCGGATGGAGGCGCTCATCGCCGGCACCGATTTCCGGCCGCTGTTCGATCCCGCAACCAAGTTGTTCAGCCTCGGCTGCCACACCGCAACCGGGGAGAAAGAGACGATTCTTTACGATCTGCTCGCCTCGGAAGCCCGGCAGGCGAGCTTCATCGCGATCGCGCTCGGACAGGTGCCCGTCTCGCACTGGTTCAAGCTCGGCCGCGCCATGACCCGGACCGGCGGCGGCAAGGCGCTCGTCTCCTGGTCGGGCACGATGTTCGAATATTTGATGCCGCCGCTGCTCATGCGCACCTTCGCAGGGACGGTCTGGGACGCCACCTACCGCGCCGTCATCCGCAAGCAGGCGGAGTACGCGCGGCTGCGCGGCGTGCCGATGGGCATTTCGGAGTCGGGCTACTATGCGTTCGACTTCCAGATGAACTATCAATACCGGGCGTTCGGGGTGCCCGGCCTCGGGTTCAAGCGCGGCCTTGAGACGGATCTCGTCGTCGCGCCTTACGCCACGGTCATGGTGCTGCCCTACGAGCCGCGGCTCGCGATGGATGAACTGAGGAAAATGGAAGCGCTCGGCGCGCGCGGAGAATACGGCTACTACGAAGCGATTGACTGTACCCGCGAACGTCTGCCCGAGGGCAAAACGAGCGTCGTGATCCGCAGCTTCATGGCGCACCACCAGGGCATGATGCTGCTCACCCTCGGCAATCTGCTGCTGGATTCCAGCATGGTGGACCGCTTCCATGCCGACAAGCGCGTCCGCTCCGCCGAGCTGCTGCTGCAGGAGCGGGTGCCCGAACGTCCGGCGCTCGTGCTGCACGCGGCCGCCGCGCCGCTCCGCATGCAGGATCCGGACCAGCGGCTGAAGGCGCCGCAGCGGACGTTCCGCACGCCGCATCCGCCGCATCCGGAAGTATGCGTGCTGTCGAACGGGTCCTTCACGACCGTCGTCACCGCCTCCGGGAACGGCTTCATGCGCAGCGACGGGTTGGCGGTGACGCGCTGGCGGGAAGACGCCTGCGCCGACGAGTGGGGAAGCGGCGTCTATATCCGCGATGTCGAGGGGGAGACGGTCTGGTCGGCCGCATGGCACCCGACCGGTTCGGCCGGGGACGAATACGCGGCGGAGTTCTCGCTGGAGCAGGCGCGGTTCATGCGCCGGGACGGCGACATCCGGACGACGATGGATATATGCGTCTCGGCCGAAGGAAACGCGGAAATCCGCCGGATTACGATCACGAACCTGGGCGAAACCGCCCGGCTGCTCGAGGCGACGACCTTCGTCGAACTGGCTTTGGCCGAACCGGCGGCGGACGCGGCGCATCCCGCGTTCAGCAAGCTGTTCATCGAAACGTCGTTCGATGAAGGGCAGGAAGCGCTGCTTGCCCGGCGCAGACCGCGGAGCGGCGGCGACCGGCCGGTCTGGGCGGTGCACGGACTCATTCCGTGCGGCGAGGCGGTCGGTCCGATCGAATACGAGACCGACCGGGCGCGGTTCATCGGGCGCGGCGGGTCGATGCGGGAACCGCAGGCGATCCGTTCGCGGCTCACCGGCACGGTCGGCGCGGTGGTCGACCCGATCTTTGCCGTGCGCAGGCGATTTTCCGTGCAGGCGGGCGGCCAGGTGAAATTGATCGTCGTCACGGGGACGGCCGCATCGCGGGAGGAAGCGCTCGAGCTGTACGGCAGATTCAGCACGGCGCAGCAGGTGGAGCGCGCCTTCCAGCTCGCCTGGACGCGCAGCCGGATCGAGCTGCATCACCTGCACATGCAGTCGGCGGAAGCATCGCTCTGCCATGTCCTGGCGGGGCGCGTGCTGTATACGCCGCCGCTGCAGGCGGAGCGGGCCGAGGCGCTTGGCCGCGGCCCGTTCAGCCAGTCCGAGCTGTGGCCGCTCGGCATTTCCGGCGATCTGCCGATCGTGCTTGTGCTGGCGCAGGATACCGCGGGCACGGCGACGGCGGCGGAGCTCATTCGCTGCCACGAATGGCTGCGCCGCGGCGGCATCGTGTTCGATCTGGTGTTCCTGATCGAATCGCCGGGCGGTTACCAGCAGGAATTGCGCGACCGTCTCACGCGGCTGATCGAACAGTCCGTGCCGCGCATGTACGACGACCGTCCGGGGCATACGTACGCGCTGAGTGCCGATCAGCTGCGGGAAGAGGATAAGCGGCTGCTCGCCGCCTCCGCCCGGATCATCCTCCGCCTGGACGGGTCCAGCCTGCGCGCGCAGCTGCGCATCATGTCCGCGGCGGCCAAGGCGGCTGCGCCGGCATTTGTGCCGGCGGCCGCGGACGCCGAAGCGGCGGATGTCGACGCCGGTCTGGCGGAAGAGGCGCGGGAAGGGCTGGTGCTGTGGAACGGCTGGGGCGGTTTTGTCCCGGACGGTTCCGAGTACCGGATCGTGCTGCCCGAACGCAAAAGCCTGCCCGCTCCCTGGTCGAATGTGGCGGCGAACCCGGACTTCGGCTTCCTGATCACCGAGCGCGGCACGGGCTACACCTGGTTCCGGAACAGCCGCGAGTTCAAGCTGACGCCCTGGTCGAACGATCCGGTGCTCGATCCGGCCGGGGAAGCGTGCTACATCCGCGACGAGGAGACGGGGCGGTTCTGGTCGATCACCCCGGCGCCGGCCGGCGGGCCGGGCACGGCGGTCGTCTCCCACGGCTACGGCTATTCGCGGTTCGAGCGGCGCTGCTTCGGCATCCGGCAGACGATGACGGTGTTCGCGGCGCAGCGCGATCCCGTGAAAATTACGGAGATCCGCCTCGTGAATGAGGGGAGCCGGCGCCGCCGCCTGTCGGTCACCGGCTACGTCTCCTGGGTGCTCGGCGTCAGCCGGGAAAGCGGCGCGCCTTGCATCGGCACGGAATGGGACGGCAAGGCGCTGTACGCCCGCAACGCCTGGCAGGAGACGTTCCGGTCCGAGACGGCGTTTCTCGGCATCGCCGCGGATGAAGGCGAAGGCGGGCCGGCCGTCTGCACGGCCGACCGGCGCGAATTTATCGGCCGGGGCGGCAGCATGGCCGAGCCGGCGGCGATGAAGCGCCGGACCCTGTCGGGGGCCGTGGGCCGGTTCGCCGACAACTGCGGCGCCGTGCAGCTGCTGATCGAGCTGGAACCGGGCGCCGAGCGGACGGTATGCCTCCTGCTCGGCTGCGGCCGGGATATTGAAGAAGCACGGGCGCTCGTCTCGGCGTATGCGAACGTGGAGCGGTGCAGGGATGCTTTCGGCGAAGCGGCGGGCTTCTGGGCGGAGACGCTCGGACAGCTCCGGGTCGCAACGCCCGATCCCGCGATGGATATGCTGCTGAACGGCTGGCTGCTCTATCAGACGCTATCCTGCCGGATGTGGGCGCGCTCCGCCTTCTATCAGTCCGGCGGCGCGTACGGCTTCCGCGACCAGCTCCAGGATTCACTGGCGCTGCTGCATACCCGGCCGGATCTGACGCGCAAGCAAATTCTGATCCACGCCGCCCATCAGTACCGGGAAGGCGACGTGCAGCACTGGTGGCACGAGGAGACAAAGCGGGGCGTCCGTACCCGCTATTCGGACGACCTGCTCTGGCTGCCCTACGCGACCGCGCGCTATGTGCTGCACACGGGCGACATGAGCTTGCTGGACGAGACGCGGCCGTTCCTGGTCAGCGAGGAGCTGGGCGAAGGCGAGCATGAGCGCTACGAGCAGACGGTCGAATCGGACGAAGCCGGCACGGTCTACGAGCACTGCCTGCGCGCGATCGGCCGCGCGCTCCGCTTCGGCAGCCACGGCCTGCCGCTCATGGGCATCGGCGACTGGAACGACGGGATGAACAGCGTCGGCAGCGAAGGCCGGGGCGAGAGCGTCTGGCTCGGCTGGTTCCTGATCACGGTGCTGGATCTGTTCTCGCGGGTATGCGAACGGCGCGGCGACGGTGTCCGGGCCGCCGAAATGCGGCGGACGCGGGAGTCGCTTGCGGAGGCGCTGAACCGGCACGCGTGGGACGGCGAATGGTACCGGCGGGCGTTCACCGACGGCGGCGAATGGCTCGGCACGAACGGCGGGCGCGAATGCCGCATCGACGCGATCGCCCAGTCATGGTCCGTCATTTCGGGCGGCGCGCCGCCCGAGCGGGCGCTGCGGGCGATGCAGTCGTTCGACCGCGAGCTGGTCGATCGGACGGCACTGGTCGCGCGGCTGCTGACGCCGCCGTTCGACACGACCGATCCGTCGCCCGGCTATATCCAGGGCTATCCGCCCGGCATTCGGGAGAACGGCGGCCAGTACACGCACGGCGTCATCTGGAGCATCGTTGCCTGGGCCGTCCTGGGCGACGGGGACAAGGCGTTCGAGTTGTTCGGTCTGCTGAACCCGATCCGGCACACCTCGTCGCTCCGCGACATCGGCGTGTACCTCGGCGAGCCGTATGCCATGGCGGCGGACGTATACATGTCGAATCCGTACCGCGGCCGGGCAGGCTGGACGTGGTACACGGGCGCCGCCGGCTGGATGTACCAGGCCGGGCTTGAGTGGATTCTCGGCATCCGCAGGGAAGGCAGCCGGCTGCTGCTGGAACCGCGGATTCCGGCGGGATGGCCGGGCTATTCGGCCGAGTACCGGTACGGCGGCAGTGTGTACGCGATCGAGGTGCGGAACCGGCAGTCCGGCGGTACCGGGCCGGGCCTTACGGTCGACGGCAAGCCGGTGCCGGCGGAGCCGGGGGCCGATGCGGCCGGCCATTCGCCGGCATCGGCGACGGCCGCGCCCGGCGGCTGGCATGTCGCCCTCATCGACGACGGCGCCCGGCACGAAATCGTGCTGCAGTTGTGACGGCACGTCCCTGCCCCTATGCGGGGCGGGGATTTTGTTTGTCCGGGCCGGCCGGCGGGCTCTGACCAGAACCCGGCTGGAAAACAATGCGGCGCAACGGCATAATGGGTCATACCGGATGCCCCGCAAACGAAGAAAATACTTTGCAGCGGCACCACGCTGGCGGCGAAGCCGGATCAAGCATCACAATCGGATCAGGTGCCGCAATCGGAGCAACACTATGTACGGAACAATTTCCCGAACCGGGGACATCGCAACCGGAGACAAGATCATCGGAGAGAAGATTCCGCACACGGATACTGCATCGGAGGAGAACATAGGAGGAGCATCCATGCGATCGGAGCACCATGTCGGAAAGGGGCTGAGGCATCATGAATGGCGGTGTCGATCTGTATCTGCTTGCCGGCGTCAAGACGTGGCCGACCTATTTCCGGGAACCGGCGGAACGGCTGAAGGCGATGAGCATCGAGGCGGGGTATGCGGACGCTGACGTACACGTGTTGTACCCGTACGGCGACCATACGATCCCGCTGCACCGCCAGCTGCGGGAAGTGGCGCGGGATGTGGCGCGCAGGCTGGCGCTCGCGGCCGACAATCTGCAGCCTGCCATCGACAGGCTGGGCGATTTGCAGATGGAAGCTGCCGGCGAGTATGCATCGGCCGAAGGCTCGCCGCGGCACGGCGCAGCCGCGCAGCCGGCCGCGCCCCGGAGCAGCGCGCTTGCGGCGCCGGCGGGGCCGATCGTCGAGGCGATCCGCGAGCGCTCGGCGGGCCGCGTCGTCGTGCTGATCGGCCACAGCGGCGGCGGCGTCGCCGCTTACCATGCGGGGCGGCGCCTGCTGGCCGAGGGCGCCGTGCGCGACTGCCGAATCGTCCAGATCGGCTCGCCGAAGGTGCGCATCCATCCCGCCTTGCGGGACCGGACGGCGTATTTCTATGCGACGGACGAACGCGGCCGCATCCGCGATCCGATCACGCGGCTCGGCACGTGGGGCGGCATCCGCAAAGCCGCCGCCGGCATTCCGGTCTGGGATTCGCGCCGGTGGGCGCCGGGCCATATCGCCGCCATCACGATCGACGGCGGGCACAAGGACTATTTTCAGCACGGGCCGTCCGGCGCGGCGGCGAAGACGACGAACCTGGAACGAACGGCCGCGGCCGTCCTGGACTGGCTGGTCCGCTCGCTCCGGCCGGTACGGCCGCCTTCCCCGGCTCAGTAGCCTTTGTCGTAGTTGACGAGATTGATCAGCCGGTCCGTCTCTCCGCGCAGATAGATCTCCAGGTTGGCCGCGAACAGATCGGCGACCCGCTCTTTCAGCCGGTTCGTGTGGCCGGCGGTGTGCGGCGTCAGGATGACGTTGTCGAGCGCCCAGAGCGGATGCCCGGACGGCAGCGGCTCCTCCTCGAACACGTCGAGCCCGGCGCCCGCGATCCGGCGTTCGCGCAACGCTTCGACCAGCGCCTCCGTCTTGACGCTCGCGCCGCGTCCGACATTGATGAAGAACGCGGTCGGCTTCATCAGGCGGAAACGCGCTTCGTCGAAAATGCCGCGCGTCTCGGGCGTATCCGGCAGCACGTTCACGATATAGTCGCTCTCGGCGATCGCCCCGTCGAGCTTGTCCATTCCGTCCACCCGGCCGTAGGCGGGCTGCGGAGCGGGCGTGCGGCGGATGCCGATCGTGCGCATGCCGAAGGCGCGCGCCAGTTCGGCGATCCGTGTGCCGATGGCGCCGGCGCCGACGATGAGCGCCGTCCGTCCATACAGTTCCGACAGCTCGGACGGGCGGTGCCATTCCCCGGCCATCTGGCTGCGCACGGCGATATGGATGCCCCGCGTCAGGCCGAGCATGTGCGCGAGGGCCGTCTCCGCCACGGCGACCGAGTGCACGCCGGCGGCGTCGGTGAGCAGCACGCCGCGCTGCCGCAGCTTCTCGAGCGGCAGGCTGTCGATGCCGGCCGACCACGTCTGTACCCAGCGCAGCTTCGCACCTTCCTGCAGGCAAATTTCCGCGACCCGGTCGTTCCAGCCGCACACCGCTTCCGCATCCCGATAGACGTCAGGCCCGATTTCGGCCGAACGTCCGAAAACGATGGTGGCACCGGGCGCTGCCCGGCGGATTTTCTCCTGTTCTTCGGGGCCGAATCCGTGCAGGCACAGTATGGTTCCCATCGGTCTTGTCCTCCGTTTCTCGTGATGAATTCCTGAACATTATAGCACAACCGCAACACGGGCCGGGAAAATGGATGCGGGTGAACGATCGAAAAATCCGATTTTTCCGGCCAAGGAAGATATTTTATAATGGGAATGTGCGAAATGCTTGCGTACAGGCAATAATTTGCAAAGGACGTGAAACGATGGTCGGATTGGAGACGCCGTTTGAACACAAAGGGCTCAAGCTGCGTAACCGGATCGTCATGCCGCCCATGTGCCAGTACTCGGCGCACGGCCAGGACGGCATGCCGACGGAATGGCATTATGTCCATTATGTATCCCGCGCGGTCGGCGGCACCGGGCTGATCATCATCGAGATGACGAACGTCGAGCCGGCCGGCCGCATTTCGAACCGCTGCCTCGGTCTCTGGTCGGACGATCATGTGCCGGCGTTCCGCCGCATCATCCGCGCGTGCCAGGAGCACGGCGCGAAGGTCGCGATCCAGATCGCGCACGCCGGCCGGAAGGCGGAGGACGAGCCGGTGCCCGTCGGTCCGATGGCCGAAGCCTACAGCGAGCGGTACAGAACGCCGCGCGCCCTGACGACGGAGGAAGTGAAAGGGCTCGTGGTCAAATTCGCCGAGGCTGCCAGACGGGCGGTGGAAGCCGGAGTCGACGCCGTCGAGCTGCACGGCGCGCACGGTTACCTGATCCACCAGTTCCTCTCGCCGTATTCGAACCGGCGCGACGACGAATACGGCCGCGACCGCGTATTGTTCGCCGAAGAAGTCGTCCGGGCCGTCAAGGCGGTGCTGCCGCCCGACATGCCGCTGATCTTCCGGCTGTCGGCCGTCGAATACGTCGACGGCGGCTACGACATCGACTACTCGATCGATTTCGGCAAGCGGCTCCAGGCGGCGGGAGTCGACATCTTCGACATATCGTCGGGCGGCGAGGGCAAGCCGGGCAAACGGAAACCTTCGGACACGCCCGGCTTCCAGGTGCCTTACGCCCGCGCGTTCAAGGAAGCGCTCGGCGTTCCGGTCATCGCCGTCGGCCGGCTGGACAATCCGCAGGTGGCGCATATGGTGCTCCGGAACGGCGATGCCGATCTCGTCGGCGTCGCCCGCGGCATGCTGTACGATCCGTACTGGTCGCTGCACGCGATCCGGGAGACGACCGGGCTTTCCAAAGAGATCGCCCCGAAACAATACGAACGCGGATTTTGAGGCTCGGCGGCGGAAGAAGGACTTCGAGGGACTTCGCGGAAGAAGCGGAGTCCCTTTTTGCGCATTCGCTTTTTCTCCCGAATAGGCGTATAATGGCAGGAACGCCCCGGGCCGCCAAGGCATGCCGTCCGGTTGTGGCCGGCGCCGCATGCACCCCGGGGGCAAGGGAGGAAAAATATTGACCGAAACCTGTACGTTCACCCGGAGAGAGGAGCTCGCGAACGCCGTCACCCACGGCATCGGGGCCGTGCTCAGTCTGGCGGCGCTCGTGCTGCTCGTCTTGTTCGCGGCCGTCAAGGGAACGCCGCTGCACGTCTTCAGCTTCACCGTGTTCGGCATCGCCATGCTCCTGGTCTACACCGCATCGACGCTCGTCCACAGCCTGCCGGAAGGCCGGGCGAAACGATGGGCGGAGATCGCGGATTACGCCTGCATTTATCTGTTCATCGCCGGCACCTACACGCCGGTCGTGCTGCACGCCGTGCAGGGCGCGCTCGGCTGGACGCTGCTCGGCATCGTCTGGACCGCGGCCGTCCTCGGCATCGCGTTCCAGTCGCTTTTTCCGGGGCGATACCCGGTCGTGTCGACCTTGCTGTATCTGGCGACGGGCTGGATCATCGTCGCCGCCTGGGGGCCGATGACCGAGCGAATGGCGGCCGGAGGGCTCGTCCTGCTCGTCCTGGGAGGCGCCGCCTACACGGTCGGCACGGTCTTCTTCCTGTGGAGAAGGCTGAAATACCACCACGCCGTATGGCATCTGCTCGTCCTCGCCGGATCGGCGTTGCATTTCTGCGCCATCCTGTTCTACCTGCTGCCGTGACCGGACGCCGATCTGGTGCAGATATGCACCATGTGAGGTCGACAATGGGCATGCGGCGGGCAATCCGGTGCAAATGTGCACCACAATGCTCACTCGCGCACAACAAAGGCGGGACCCGATGGCGGCCCCGCCTTTGTGTGTGCATTGCGGATGGCTTACCCGCGCAGCATCGCCTGAATCAGCCGCTCGTAGAGCGGCCAGGGCAGCAGCGCATGCGCCGCGAGCGCGAGCCGGACGCCCGCCCCGGCCGGATAGCGGAACCGGCGGGGACGTCCGCGCGCGATGCGGACGATGAGCGCGGCGGCAAGCCGCGCATCCGGCGCCCGTTCCGCGGACCGCCGGGCAAGCTCGAGCATCCGCCGGAATTGCGGGCGGTAGTCTTCGGGCGTATCCTCCGGCAGGCCGGCGAATCCTTTCGCCCAGATGCCCGTCCGGTAAGCGCCGAACTCGACCAGCGCGACGTCGATGCCGAGCGGGCGCAGCTCGTGGCGCAGCGCCTCGCTCCAGCCGGCGAGGGCGAATTTCGACGCGTTGTAGGCGGCGAAGCCGGGCAGGCCGATGCGCCCGCTGATGCTCCCGACCTGCACGATCAGGCCCGAGCCGCGCCGGCGCATGCCGGGCAGGACGGCGCGGACCGTCTCGACGGCGCCGAACAGGTTCACGTCGAACTGACGGCGCCACAGCTCCGGCGGCAATGTTTCGGTATAGCCGCCCGCGGCGAAGCCGGCGTTGTTCACAAGCAGGCCGATGCCGCCGAAGGCGGACTCCGCCTCCCGCACGGCCGTCCGGATCTGGCCCGCGTCGGTCACATCCATCTGAAGCGGGAGGATCCGGTCCGCCGCGCCGTTTACCCGCGCCCGCTCAAGCAGCGCGTTCGCGCGGGAGATGTCGCGCAGGCCGGCGGCGACGCGGTAACCGCTTTCCGCAAGGGCGATGGCGGTCTCGAGCCCGAGGCCCCCGCCCGCGCCCGTGACGAGCGCGGTGTCGATCCGTTCAGGGGCGCGCGTCACGTCGTTCCCCGCCGATCCTTCGAGCGGCGCGCCTTCCATTTCCGATACATGGCCAAGCTTTCCTGCAAATATTCCGCTTCCTCTTCCGTCAATTTCTCCTTTAACAGATGCGGCCAGTCGGCCGTTTCCTCCTTCTTGTCGGCCGGTTCGCCGCGGCCGAACAGGTAGTCGACCGACACGCCGAACAGGTCGGCCAGTTTGACCAACGTCTGCAGATCCGGTTCATTCACATTGTTCTCATATTGCGAGACCGTGGATTTGGCGGCGTTCAGGTAGGCGGCCACCTGTTCCTGGGTCATGCCTTTCGCTTTGCGCAATTTTCGCAGTCTTTCGCCGATCATGGCGCTTTCACCCGTCTGTTGTGTTAGTAGAATTGATAACATTGTACACGATGAATGAACAAACCCCTTTTTCCATTCATGAAACGTGAAAAATTTCTTGATTTTTCCGGATAATTCTCCTATAATCAGGAAAAGCGGTTCACGTTTCATGAACAAGCGCTTGAAACCGGGAACTTATTCCAGATGGGTTAGGAGGGTTACAGTGACGTTCTACACAGGTGAGTCGGCATGGTTCATTGTGCTGGCTTTCATCGTTCTCACGGCGGTCGTCACCCATGAGATTCTCACCAGGCGCGCTGTCAAACGCCGCGGCTTGTCCGAGGTCGAAGACCGCCCGACGGACGGTCAATGAAAGCTTGCGAGCGGTCCATCAATCTTCATCCGTTCCGACCGACGCCCAGAGGGATGCCGCATAGGCGGGGTCCTGCAGGGCGAGCGAGCGGAAATAACCGCGGAGCGAATGATTGCCCGACCGTCGGCCGGAACGGAACGCGACGCCGATCCGCGTGCGGACATGCCGGTAGAAGTAGAAGGCGTTCGTCCTCGGCGACCACCAGATCGGGGGCGGAAGCCGGGTGACGATGTCATGCGGATTGGCGACACGATAGGAATCGGGCACCAGCTTGTCGTAACGGCAGGCGAAGCGGGGACTGCCCGCGCGCGGCGCGCCGAAGGTGTAGACGACGGGCTGCCGCCCGCCGGACGCCAGCTCGGCGGCGGCGAGCACGGCCAGCGCGCCGCCCAGGCTGTGCCCGGCAATGAACAGCGGTTTGGCGGAAGCGATCGTCTCCAGCGCTTCCGCTATTTTGCCGCGCATGGATTCGTAAATGTCCGTAAATCCGGCATGGGTCCAACCCATGCGGGAATCGAACGGACAGGCGATCTGCCGGGCCATGGCGTCCGACACCCATTCATCCGTGCGGATCGTGCCCCGGAACGCGAGGACGGCGTCCCGTTCCGATTCGACCAGGAAGGCGAATGCCGTCTGATCGTCCGCGTACGCCTTGCCCGCGATGGCGGCCGTCATCCGGTACGGATGCGGCAGGACGATCGGGCCGGCCGGACGTTTGTACTGCGCGTAGGCCTGGCTCAAGACGGCCAGCAGCAGCAGCGCGCGCCTTGCGCTCCATCCCCTCGTTTCTTCTGACATGCGCTCCGCCTCCCGCCCCGTTTTTGCCTCAAGGAAACTTATGACGGAAAGCCGCCGAACATGTCGGATTGCAAGCCGGAAACTCCTGAAACGTTCCAGTGTTTTCCCAGCCAATAACAAAATCGCATACAACCATGACCAAACAGGAGAGTGGAACAGGTCCGTTTATCTTTTACAATGGAAGACATGAAGCGAAAATGGACGCGGCGACCGCGTCCGTCTGTTCAGCATGTGCGCAAAATAACGGAAGGAGAGAGTGGATTTGGCTATCGTGCAGTTTCCGAAAGGATTCGTCTGGGGGGCCGCCACCGCCGCATTCCAGGTGGAAGGGGCGTACCGGGAAGACGGGCGCGGCCTGTCGATCTGGGACACGTTCTGCCGCACGCCCGGCAAAGTATGGGAAGGCGACAACGGCGATGTCGCGTGCGACATGTACCATCGGTACAAGGACGACGTCAAGCTGATGAAGGATCTCGGCATCACGTCCTACCGGTTCTCGGTCGCCTGGCCGCGGATCATTCCGGACGGTTCGGGCGAGATCAACCCGAAGGGCATCGAGTTTTACCGCAGTCTGGTGGACGAGCTGCTGGCACACGGCATCGAGCCGATGCTGACGCTGTACCACTGGGATCTCCCGCAGGCGCTGCAGGACCGCGGCGGCTGGGCGAACCGCGAGACGATCGATCATTTTCTGAAATATGCCGAGACGGTGTTCAAGGCGCTCGACGGCAAGGTGAAGCTGTGGGCGACGTTCAATGAGCCGTGGTGCATCTCGTTCCTCTCCAACTATATCGGCGCGCATGCCCCCGGTCTGCGCGATCTGCAGACGGCGATCGACGTTGCGCACAACGTGCTGGTGGCGCACGGCAAGACGGTCCGCCTGTTCCGCGAGCTCGGCATCAAGGGCGAAATCGGCATCGCGCCGAACACCGAATGGATGGAGCCGTTCTCCGACCGGGAAGAAGACGTGGAGGCGGCATGGCGCCGGCGCGGCTGGTTGAACGAATGGTTCCTCCGCCCGGTCATGACGGGGCAGTATCCGGAGAAGCTCGTCCAATGGTTCGAGAAGCTGGGCGGCAAGCCGAAGATCGAGCCGGGCGACATGGAGCTGATCGGCTCGAAAATCGATTTCCTCGGCATCAACTACTACACGGGCGGGATCGGACGCTACAATCCGGAAGAAGGCGACATCTTCGGATTCCAGGAAGTGCCGATGGGCTGGGAGAAGACCGACATCGGCTGGAACATTTACCCGCAGGGTCTGTACAACGTGCTGACCTACATCAAGCGGGAGTTCGGCGACATCCCGATCTACATTACGGAGAACGGCGCCTGCTACAACGACGAGCCCGGCGCGGACGGCCGGGTGCGCGACCAGCGCCGGATCGAGTATCTGAAGAAGCACGTCCTGCAGGTGGCCCGCGCGATCGAATCGGGCGTGAACGTGAAGGGCTACTACACCTGGTCGCTGATGGACAACTTCGAATGGGCGTACGGCTATTCGATGCGCTTCGGCATCCTCTACGTCGACTACGAGACGCAGCAGCGGATCAAGAAGGACAGCTTCCGCTGGTACCGCAAGCTGGCGCGCAACAATTACATCGAAGTGTGAGCACGGACGACGGCCGTCGGGGACGCTTCCCGAACGGCCGTCTGTACTTGGCGAGCGTCTCGTTCCCGGAAGCAATTGCGGTTAAAATGTGATGTAGAAGCGGAGGTGATCACGTGATCGATTGAATGGCGTTCGGCCTTCTGGACGATCACCGCCATCGGGATCATTTCGCTGATCGGCGTCATGGTGCTCGTCCCGCGCATTCAAGCCGCGCCTTCCCGGCTGAGCAGCGAGATCGGGGTGCTGAGACGGCCGGCCTGCTGGTTGCGCTGCTCATGACGATTTTCGGCTTTGCCGGCGTATTCACCGCTTTCACCTACATCAAGCCGATTCTCGTGGATATCAGCGGTTTTTCCGTCAATTCGGTCGCTTACATTCTCGTCCTGTTCGGCATCGGGATTACGATCGGGAACCTTTACGGCGGCAAGCTGGCCGACCGCGCGCTGATGCCGTCGCTCATCGGCATTCTGGTGCTCCTGGCCGCGACATTGGCGCTGCTGGGTGCCTTGAGCCTGTGGAAAATCGCGACGCTGATTCTCGTCTTCCTGCTCGGCGTGGCCGCGTTCGGCACAGTGCCGGGGTTGCAGCTGCACATGCTGAACACCGCCAGGGAAGCGCCGACGCTGGCTTCCACGCTGAACATCGCGGCTTTCAACCTGGGGAACGCCCTGGGCGCTTATCTGGGCGGAATCGTCATCGATTTCGGCATCGGCGGCGGACTGAGAGCCGTGCCCTGGTCGGCTTCCCTGGTGACGTTGATCGGCATTCTCTTCACCTTGTGGGGCAATCGCCAGAGCCGCAGGGGATAAGCATGCGGATCAC
>Ga0310825_100472_pt1 | contig 36430 bp, 28 predicted proteins | sample WT_ome_9_FD_202243 | JGI IMG/M metagenome (GOLD analysis project Ga0310825, IMG submission 202243) | Sorghum-adapted microbial communities enriched on wild type (WT) sorghum from Joint BioEnergy Institute, Emeryville, California, United... ... | reverse complement strand
TCAGCCGAGCGCTCACGCGCCCTGCCATCCTTCCTTCGCTATTACAACCGGCGAAGGCCTCACAGCTCCCTCGGGGACCGGCCGCCGATCAGCCGCGTTCACAACGTCCGTGGGCAGGACACCTAGCGCGCGCCCGCGTCGCCCGCCGGCTCGCGCTCCGCGGCGCGGGCCAGGTTGTCCGCCGTCGCCTGCACGAAGCGGGCGAGGCCGCGGCGCATGAGCCCGCCGGGGACCGGGAAGCGACCGCGGAACCGCGAGTCCCAACGGATCTCGGTGCCCCCGCCCGCGGTGGGGATCAGCGTGACGTCGGCGTTGTAGTCGCTGATCGGCAGGCCGGACAGAAGCTCGTAGGTGAGCCTGGAGGGCTCCTCCGCGGCGATCACGCGCTCGCGCGTGGTCACGCCGCGACGCTTGAACCTGCGGATCGCGCCCGCCCCCTGGCCGCCGTCGTCCGCGGGGCGCTCGAGCTCGGAGCTGTCGAAGTCAGCCCAATCGCTCCACGTCTCGACGTCCGCCAGCAGCCGCCAGACCGACTCCGGTGACGCGGCTGAGGTCGCGCGCGCCGAGATCTCGTAGAGCTTGCTCATTCGTTGACCCCTCGTCGATTGCGCCTGCGATCGAACTATTGGGATCTTCGCGCATGCGGCCGACCGCCGTCGCCCCGGTCGTTGCCCGCGACCCGACCGAGGTCTACGATCGATCGTGCATGGAAGCGAGCACAGCACCCAAGACGACGGTGGCGCAGTACGGCAGCTACGCGGAGGCCGAACGCGCCGTGGACTTCCTCTCGGATCGCGGGTTCCCGGTCGAGCACGTGGCGATCGTGGGCAGCGGCCTCAAGACCGTGGAGCAGATCGCGGGCCGCATGACGACCGGACGCGCCGCGCTGATCGGCGCTGGGCAGGGCGCGGTCATCGGCCTTCTGTTTGGGCTGCTCTTCGGGCTCTTTTTCGAGGGGCCCGCGTTCCTCGGCGTCCTGCTCTACGGGCTGATCGCAGGCTTAGTGTTCGGCGGGCTCTTCGGCGCGCTCGCCCAGGCCGCGCAGGGCGGGCGGCGCGACTTCACCTCCTTCCGCAGCGTGCAGGCTGAGACCTACGAGCTCCAGGTGACCCACGAGCACTCCGCGCGCGCCAAGCAGGAGCTGCTCGAGCTCGACGGCGGGACGGGGCTGATCACTGCGCCGACCGGCGAACAGAGCACGCAGCAGGGCTGACGCTACGCGCCGGCTGGGTCCCCGAGGTGGGACTCGATGAGCGCGAGCGTCTCGTCGGGCGCCTCCTCGGCCAGGTAGTGCCCGACGCCCTCGAGCACGTCGACCCGCACGTTCGCGCGCCCGGGCGGCAGCCCGAGCAGGCGCACGATCGGGCTGCGCTCGCCGTAGACCGCGAGCACGGGCGCGCCCACCTCGGCCCCGGTGTATGTGCCCCGCATGAGCTGGGGCAGCTCGCGCAAAAGGAACTGCCGGTAGTAGAGGACCGAGGCCCGCGCCCGCCCCGGCTCCTGGAGGACGCGCGCGAAGCCCTCGAGCTCGGACTCGGTCCACACGCGGCGCGCGGCACCGGCGGGGATGAAGCGCTTGATGAACTCCGGCGAGCGCCGCAGCGCGCGCTCGCCCAGCCAGGGGCTCGCCAGGAAGTACTGGTAGCTCCCGAACGCGAGCGCGCCGGCCACCCGCTTCGGGGAGAGCTCGCCACGCCACGGCGGCGGGATGTCGAGCGCGACCACGCGGCGGACGCGCTCGGGGTGCTCGATCGCGAGCAGCCACGCGATCCAGCCGCCCCAGTCGTGACCGGCCACGTCGCAGCGCTGGATCCCGCGGTCGTCGAGCAGCGCCAGCACGTCCTCGAGCAGGGCGTGCTTGCGGTAGTCCTCGTCGGGCGCCAGCGGCGAGCGCCCGAGCCCGCGCAGGTCGGGCGCGATCACGCGCCGGCGCGCCGCGAGCCGCGGCGCGATGTGCGCCCAGGCGCCGCGGTGCTGCGGCCAACCGTGGAGTAGCAGGAGCGGCTCCCCCTCGCCCCACTCGCTCGCGTCAAGCGCAATGGCCACGCCCGCACCCTACCCCCACGCGATTCCGCGATAACTACGACCCCCTCGTATTGATCACGGACTCGCGAAGCGCACCCGCACGATTCCGCGATCGCGATGCGCAGGACCCGCGCCTTACTCCGCGATGTGCGGCAGGCGCCGGTCGAGCCACTCGGGCAGCCACCAGGCGCGCTCGCCCGCGATCTTCATCAGCGCGGGCAAGAGGACGAGGCGGATCAGGGTCGCGTCGAGCGCGATCGCCACGGCGAGGCCGATGCCGAACTCGCGCATGGTCGTCACCTCCGACGTTGCAAAGACGACGAACACGCCGAGCATGATCGCCGCCGCTCCCGTGATCACGCCGGCGGTGCGCTCCAAGCCGCGCACGATCGCGCGCTCCGGGTCGCCGCCGCGCGCGTACTCCTCGCGCATGCGCCCGAGCAGGAAGACCTCGTAGTCGATCGAGAGGCCGAAGACGAGCCCGAAGATCGCGGCGGCCGAGATCGCCGCGGTGAACCCGGGGCCGCCGAGCGGCGCGCCCGGGAGCACCTGGAAGAGGAACGTGAGCACCCCGAAGGCGACCGCGACCGTGAGCAGGTTGAGGGCGACGGCGATCGCGGCGAGCAGCAGCGCACGCAGCACCCAGACCAGCAGCAGGAACGCGAGCACCGAAGCACCGAGCACGATCAGCGGCATGCGCTCCGTGGTAGCGAGGTCGTAGTCCTCGAGGTCGACGATCCCGCCGGTGAGCGCAACCTCCGCCCCGGTCTCGGCCGCCGCCTCGTCGGCGCGGGCGTCCACGAGCTCGCGAGCGGCGCTCGCCTCCTCGGTGTTCGGGGCCGCCGCGGGCACCACGACCATGCGCAGCGCGGTGCCGCCGGTCCGCAGCGCGACTGTGCCGGCCGCCTGCTCGCGGTCCGGCTCGGGCGCGCCCTCGATACCCGCAAGCAAGAGGTACCCGGAGTCGAAGAGGTTCGGCGAGCGGCGCTCGAGCCGCTCCAGGCCGCGCTGCTGCGCGCGCAGTCCCTCGGCACTTTGGCGGACCTCCGAGCCCGCCCGCCCGAGGGCGACCTCGAGCGCGCCCGTCCGCCCCGCGCCGGAAGCGAGCTCGTCGGCCAGGCGCCCGTTGCCCGCCTCCAGCTCGCCCAGGCCCACGGCCAACCCCTCGGCCGCGACGGCGAGCGCGCGCAGCCCCTGACCCAGTTCGGCCGCGCGCCGGTCGAGCTCGAGCGCCCCCGCGGCCAGCTCGGCGCTGCCGCTGCGCAGCTCCTCGACGCCGGCGGCGAGCGTGCTCGCGCCGTCCGCGAGGCGCTCCGCTCCCTGGGCGAGCTCGCCCGCCCCCGTCGCCAGCCGACCCGCGAGGGCAGCGCCCTCGCGCAGGCCGCCCGCCGCCTGCTCGAGGCCCGCGACTGCGCCGTCGTAGGGGGGCTGGACCGGCTCGCCGGTGATCGGGTTGCGGCCCGAGAGCGCCGCGAGCGCCCGGGCTACTGCCTCGGTCCACGCTGCGTATCCCGGGTCGAGCCGCCCCACCGTAGCCGCCTGGAGCAGCGCGAACGCCTCCTCGAGCCGCCGCTCGGCCTCGCTCACGGGCTCGCGCAGCCCCCGCAGCGAGCGCGCGCCCTCGCGCAGGCCGCGCCGCAGCTCGCGCGCGCCCTCGCGCAGCCGCGAAGCGCCGGGCGCGAGCTCGCCGAGCCCGGCCTCGAGCGCGCCCGCGCCGTCCCGCGTGGCGGCGGCGCCCGCGGCGAGCTCCCGCGCGCCGCCCGCGAGCTCGGCCAGCGCCTCGTCCGCCGCCTCGGCTCCGCTCGCCGCGCTCTCCAGCCCCTCGCGCACCTGCTCGGCGCCCGCGCGCGCCCGGGCGGCGCCAGCGGCGAGCTCGTCGCCGCCCGCCGCGGCCGCCGTCAGACCCGCGCGCAACTCCCGGACGCCCTCGCGCGCCCGGGCCAGCCCGTCGGCCAGCTCGCGCACCCCGCGCCGCCCCTCGGCAAGCTCGCGGCGCGAGCGCTCGAGCCGCCGACCGCCCTGTAGGAGCCCGCGCGCCTCATCCACGAGCTGCTGGGCGCCCACCACGGTCTCGACCTCCGGCTCGTCGGCCAGCTCGCGCTGCCAGCGCGCCAGCTCGCGCAGGGTGGCCGGTTCGGTGATCGGCCCCGCCCCGGCGCGCTCGAAGACGACGGAGAAGGGTGCCGACCACCCCGGGCCGACCTCCGACTCGATGCGCTCGAACGCCACGCGCGCGGGGTGGTCGCCGGGGAGCTGGCGCACGTCGGGCGGGCCGGTGTCGAAGCCCAGCACCGGCGTCGCAAGGGCGGCCGCCAGCAGGAAGACCGCGAGCGCCGCGGCCCCCGGACGGCGCAGGGCGCGCGCGAGCGTCCCGCCGAGCCGCGGCTCGCGCGCCGAGCCGATCCGCCAGCGCTCCGTGCGCGCGCCGAGCAGAACGAGCAGCGCCGGGCCCGCGACCACCGCGTTCACGACGCTCACGACCACCACGAGCATCACCACGAACGCCATCGAGGTCAGCAGCGCGCCCGGGGCGAGCACCAGCGGCGCCAGCATCGCGCCGCCGAGGACCACTCCCGCGAAGACCACGGTGCGGCCCGCCGTCGCCCGCGCCGTGGCGACCGCCTCTGTGACTCCGAGCCCGGCGTGCAACCCCTCCCTGTAGCGCGACACCAAAAGCAGCGCGTAATCGACCCCGAGCGCGAGCCCGACCATCGACGCCGCCGAGACCGCGGTCGCGTCGATCTCGAGCGCTCCGGCAAAGAGCGCGACCAGCCCGCGCGTGGCGACGACCGTCGCCCCGCCGAAAAGCAGCGGCACGGCGGCCGCGACCGGCGACCGGAACACGAACAGCAGCACCAGGAACAGCACCGGCAGCGCGATCAGCTCGGCCCGGCGGGTCGCGTCCAGCGAGGCCTGCTTGATCGCCTCGCCGATCACGACCGGTCCGCTCAGCGAGGCCTCGACCGGCGGCGCTATCGCCTCGTCGACCGCTGCCTCGACCCGCGCCAGGATCTGATCCCCCTCCTCGTCTTCGCGCACCGGGAGCTCGGCGAAGACGAGCGCCGTGTCGGGGTCCGGGTGGAGGTCGTCGATCACGTTGGCCCCGCTCCACGGCGAGATCGCGCGCACGCCCGGCGCCCGGCGCTCGAGGGCCGCGACCAGCGCCGGGCCTTGGCGCTCGAGCTCACCCTGAGGTCCGTCGAGCAGGATCGCGACCGGCGCCGCCTGGCCGAACTGGCGGTCGATGATCTCGGCGCCGCGCGCCGACTCGGTTCCGGGCACGCTCAGCGTGCTCGGCGCGAGGCGGTCCTCGACGCCAAGTCCCAGACCGGTGAGCAACGCCACGCCCATCGCCCAGACGGCGAGCACGCGGCGGGCCCTTGAGCTAACTGACCGCGCGGTCAATTTGGCTGAGTCTAGATATCGAGGGACCGGCGCAAGCCGCCGATTCCGCATTACGGACGGGCTTTCGTTTCGTTAGAGTCCAGCGTGCGGCTTTGGGGAGGAGGCCGCCAAAAAGGAAGGGGAAATGCACAAGTTCAGTCGGAACCTGTTCCGTGAGCTCGCGCCCGCGATCGCCAGCACCGGCAACCCAGAACGCGACGCGGCCGAGCGACAGCACGTGCTCGAACAGTGCGAGCTCGTGATCCACAGGATCGCGACGGAGCCTCATTTCAAGGATCCAGAGCGCTTCCTGTTCCAGGCCATCCGCACGCGCTTCCTGTTCCAGGATCAGCGTTGGGTGCGCCAGGTGATCGACCGTCGCCTGGGTGAGTTCAAGCGCCTGGTCCTCGAGGACCCCGAGGCGATCGGCGTCGTGCTGAACTGCGCGGCCTACTCCTCGCGCGGTCGGCCGTGTCGCAAGCAGGCGATCCCCGGACTCGGCTTCTGCGAGGCCCATCAGGACTGGGCCGGCGTCGAGGCCGAGGCCGTCGGCGTCTAGCTCCGGAACCGGTTTGGCGAGGCGCGCCGTTACGGCGCGCCTCGCCGCTTGCTGTGCCGCAGCCGGGCGCGCTGTGCGTTTAGACTGAGAAACACAGCGTTTTGGGAAAGGGGCACTCCATGCGGTCCGAACTAGACGACCGGCGCGCAGCTCGGCGTAAGCGGGTCGCGGCCAGCGAAGCGGGCGACGAGAAGAGCGACGGCGCGATCGTCCGCAAGCTTCCGCCCGGCCGTCACGGGCTCACTCGGGAGCAGGTCGCCGAATCGCAGCGCCAGCGCCTCTTCGACGCCATCGCCCACCTCTCCTCGGAGCACGGCTACAACGGGTTCAGCATCGCGGACGTCGTCCGCCGCGCCGGCGTCTCGCGCGCGACCTTCTACGAGCTCTTCCGCAACAAGGAGGAGTGCTTCGTCGGCGCGATCGAGCTTCAGCTCCGCCGACTGATGAACGCCGTCGCGCCGGCGTTCCGCGAGGCCGACGAGTGGCCCGACCGCGTCGAGAACGCGATCGCGGCGCTACTCGACTTCATCGTCGAAGAGCCGGAGTACGCGCGGATGAGCATGCTCGAGGCCTACGCGGCCGGCCCCGCAGCGTACGACCGCTACAGCACCGGCTGGCGGCTCTTCATCGCGATGATGGACGAGGGGCGCAACTACGCGCGCTTCGCGCTGCCGCCCAACACGGGCCGCGCGGCCCTGGGCGCGGCCGAGCAGCTGATCGTCGACGAGATGCTGGCCGGCCGCACGCACCGCGTCAGGACGCTCCTGCCGACCATCCTGTTCGTGATCCTCCTCCCGTACCTCGGCATGGAGGAAGCGCTGCTCCGCTCCCGCGCGGCCGCGGAGCGCCGCCAGAGCGCGGTCGCCTAGGAAACGCCTTCGTCCACCAAATCGCCCGGCGGACTGGCGGGTCCGGACGCGGTGCGATACCTTCCATGAACTCGGGAGTTCATGGTAAATACACCGGTACACCACCGTCCCCGGGGGCATTCGCGAACGGGGTCCGCGCGTGACCACGCACGCTGACCGTCGGCGCCTGCCAAGCGGTCGCCACGGTCTCCCGCGCGCCTACATCGTCCGGGACCAGCGCGAGCGTTTGCTCGAAGCGATGGTGCAGGTGGCCTCCAGCAAGGGGTACGAGGCGACGACCGTCGCCGACGTGATCCGCGAGGCGGGGGTGTCGCGGACGACCTTCTACCAGCTCTTCTCCGACAAGGAGGACTGCTTCCTGCAGGCGTACGACGCCGTCTTCGACGTGGTCCTGCATCGGGTCGAGCACGCCTACCGCTCCTACGAGGGGCCCTGGCCCGAGCGCATCCACGCCGGCCTGGCGGCGATGGTGGACCTCCTCGCCCAAGAGGCCGAGATCGCCCGCATGGTGATGGTCGAGGGGGTCACCGCCGGGCAGAAGCCCCGGCAACGCTACCGCGAGGCGCTCAACCGCTTCCTGCCCTTCCTCGACGAGGGCCGGGCATCGTCGGAGTACTCCCAGCAGCTGCCCGCCGCGACATCGCGCCTAGCGGTAGGCGCAGCGACCACGCTGATCTTCGACGAGGTCTCCAGCGGGCGCACCAAGACCCTTCCGAAGGTACTGCCCGAGATCGTCTTCGCGGTGCTCATGCCGTTCCTCGGTCCCGAGCGGGCAGCCGAGGAGATGCGCAAACAGATCGCCCCGCCGCCCTTCGAGCTGTCGGCGACCTGAGCCGCCGCAGCGAGAGGGCCCGCGTGGGGAAGGAATCTGACACGCGGACCCCCTCATGGGATCCGTCACCCGGTGACGGGCGCGGACCCCTGGAGAACTGAGGCGACTCGCGCCGTTCGTGGAGGAGTTGGCGCGCTCCGCCGTGCCCGTGACGGTGAGGAGGAAGGATCTCCGCCGCGAGCGCTCCCGTGTTCGGGATGCGCCCATTATAAACGCGTGATTCTATAAATCAAGGATTTCCTCCCGGGGATCGCCGCGAATTTCGTAAACATCGTGTCCGGAAAGCGGTACCTTGCCGGGTGGGTACGAACCCCGAGGGAGGAGTCGTGGGAGAGAACGAAGCTCCGGGCAGGGCCCGGCGGGAGTACAGGAATGCCGTCGCGGACGTGACGCGCACGCTCGGGGACGGGTGCGTGGCTTTCACGCTGGCCGACGGCGAGGCCCAGGTCGAGGCGATCGAGCACCGCGACGTCGCCAAGCGGGATCAGCTCGCCCAGGTCCTCGCCGATCCCAGCGAGACAGCGGAGACCGCGTGCTGGATCGGGCAGGTCGCCGCCGCGGGCTACGCGGTCTCCTTCGACCTCGCCGCCTCCGGTTCCTCGCCGGTCGGCGAGCGGGTCGCGGAGGTCGCGGGCTACGCGGCCCTGGCGGCGACCGAGGACGGTGCGTTGCTCGCGCTTCGCGACGCGACCGGGCGCAAGTACACCGCGGCCGAGCGGGCATCGCTCGACTCGATCCTGCACCGCCACTGCGGAGGGCCGGACCGCACCCTGCGCGGGCGCGCCCTCGACGCCGACGTGCCGATGTGGGTGGTGGACTCGCGCAAGCGCGTGCGCAAGGCGAACCAGGCGTTCAGCGAGATCGTCGGCCTGCCGGTCGCGCGGATCGTCGGGATGCCGCTCGCGGAGCTGCTCGAGCGGGGGGCGCAGGCGCCGCGCCCCGACGGCCAGCCGGAGGACCGCGCGGTGATCCGCGCTGACGGCGCGAGGCGCTGGCTGCAGGTACACGCGCGCCCGGTCGCCGGCGAGCGGGAGGACTGCGTCACCGTGTACACGGGCTTCGACGTCACCGAGCGGCGCGAGCGCGAGGTCAAGGCACGCGTGGCGCACGACTGCGAGCGCATGCTGCGCTCCTTCGCCGAGTTCCTGCTCACGCAGCCGCCGGCCGATGAGGTCCGTCGCGCGGCGACCGCGCTCGTCGCCCAGCAGTTCGGGGCGCCGCTCGTGACACTGGCCGCGGTGACGCGCTCCCTCGACGAGGGCGTGATCCTCTCCGAATCGGGGCCGATCGCCGACCCGGAGGCCGACCGGCGCCGTCAGCGGATCGAGGTGCCCGAACGCTGTCTCGGGCACGAGACGATGAGCAGCGGGGAGCTCGTGGTCGTGAACGACTACGGCGACCCGAACGGGTACCTGCTGCCGGGGCCCGTGTCGCTGCGAGCAGGCGCGCGCAGCGGCGCCTGCGTCCCGGTGGCGGAGTCCGCGTGCCTCGCGGTGCTGCGTCGCGAGCCCGGCGCGATCACCCCCCAGGAGACCGAGTTCCTCGAGGGCGTCGCGCGGATGCTCTCCACGCGCGTGGATCTGGTCGCGCCCTGAGCGGTCGCTAGGGGAGCGCGGTCCCGTCGATGCCCGCGACGCGCCAGCCGTCGTCCTCGCGCGCGGTGAGGATGAACGAGCGCGGGCGCTTGGGCACCTTGTAGACCGCCAGGCCGCGGTCGCCGTCGACGCGGAAACGGCTGAACTCGATCGCGCCGTAGTCAGGCGCGCCCTTGCTGCTGAAGACGTTCGCGGCGTGCTGGAGGAAGGTCTCGCAGCCGCCCTCAACCCCGGACTCCTCGAACATGCGCTCGAGCTCCTCGATCGTCGCGGTCGAGAGCCACTCGCACGCGGCCGCGGGGTCCCCGTCGGCCAACGCGGCGAAGTACGACTTCACGGCCACGATCATCGCCTTGCGATCCTCGTCGCTCGCGGGCTCCCCGATGTCCTGGATGCGGCCGCTGTCGGCGTCATCCCCGTCCTCGCCCGCCCCGTGATCGCCGCCGGAGTCGTCCGAGCCTCCCGGTTCGCCGGATCCGCCGGAGCCGTCAGCCGCGCCGTCGGCGTCGGACCCCTCCGGGGTCGCGGCGGCCGGTTCCGGCTGGTCCGGCTCTTCGTCCGATCCGCCACAGGCGGCTACGAGTAACACCAACAGCGCCGCGACGGCGAGCGCGACGATCGCTCGAAGCCCCTGCTCTCTCACCCTGATCGCTCCTCCCTCACAAGCTCACACCGCAATATAGAACACGGTGTTTATCGGCAGGGACGAAAGGCTGGGGGCGCCCCGCCGGCCTACCCGCGACCGCCGGGGCGCCCCCACCAGCTCAGCCGATCCCGGCCCGGATCGCCGCCGCGCGCTGGGCCAGGCGCTTGGCCTTGGCGCGCTTGGCCTTGGCGCGGGCGCGCAGGCGCTTGGCCCGCTTGCCGGAGGCGCGCTTGGCCTTGGCCGCGAGCTTGGCTGCCTGCTTGCGCAGCTTGGCCGCGCGCTTCTCGAGCTGGGCTGCGCGCTGCGCCGCGCAGGCGTCCGCCTCGAGCGGGGCCTCGAAGACCAGGCGGTGGTTGGCCTGGGAGCGGATCGCGACCCTGCTTTCGCTGTTGCGGCACATGTTGCGCGAGTTGACGAGCAGGCCGCCCTCGCCGCCCTCGATCGTGAGCGTGAAGGTGCCCACGGGGACGTCGGGGATGGTCGCGAACGTCGTGCGGATCCGCTGCTCGTCCTCGTTTTGGTCGATCACGCCGACCAGGTCGATCTCGACCAGGCCGTTCAGGTCGGCGACCAGGTCGGGCAGCGGGTTGTCCGAGCTGCGCAGATAGACCGGGCCCTCCAGGGGCTCGGGCAGGATCGGCGTGTCGGCGACCGCGTAGCCCACCTTGCTCTCCTCGGGGCAGGCGCCCGCCTCGTACTGCGGGCGCGTGCAGATGTTGGCGAGGTTGGCCTGGTCGAGGAACATGCCGTCGGGCAGGGTGACGCGCACGTAGTCGAGGTTCGCATCGCCCTCGCGCGTGGCCAGGGTGGTGCGCAGCTCGGGGTGCGCGTTGCGCTTGACGTCCTGCTCGCCCGCGACGCCGACCGAGAAGGAGGGCGCGAAGGGCAGCGAGCCGCAGCCCGCCACCTGGAAGTGGCGGGAGAGCTCGGCGCTTTGGCCGTGCACGCTCACGGCCTCGCCCGTGACCTGCGTCGGCTCGCAGCTGGTCGGCGCGAGCGTGAACTCGGGCCGGTCGAGCAGGACGCGCAGGTCGCGGATGCGCAGCGGGATGCCCTCGAGGATCGTGGGCAGCTCCTCGCTGACCACGCGCAGCTGGGCGGTGGTCTTGTCGACGTAGACCGCGGCGCGCACGTTGACCGTGCCCAGATCGAGCGGGCCGGCCACGGCGGGCACCTCGAAGGCGAGGCTCAGGGGAGCCTCCTGCTCGGGCCCGGCGCCGTCGGGGTCGAAGGGCCCGGCCAGGTAGGCCTCGCTGCCCTCGACGTAGTAGGGGTTGGCGCCGGCGCCCACGCCGACCTCGACGCGGCCCACCTTGGAGGCCTCATCGCAGGCGCCGATCTCGGCGTCGGCGGGATCGCAGAGCGGCACCTGGCTCATGTTGGCGGTCACGCCCTCGGGCGGGACGACCTCGGTGGCCAGCAGCTCCTGGTGGCCGTCGGGGCGGGTCAGGCGGAAGACGAAGGGCGTGTAGGCGCCCGCCGCCGGGGTTGCCACGCCGCCGTCGAAGCCCGGCTCGAAGGGCCGCTCGGCCGGGGTGGCGGGGCAATCGCCGCCGCTCGCCGCCTGGGTGATCTCAAACGAGTCGGTGCGCTCGACCACGGCCCCCGACCAGGCCGTGAACTCGGCCTCGACGCTCTTCGTGCCGCACGTGGGCGGGTTGACGAGCGGCGCGCGCTGGCCGCCCTTGAACTCCAGCACCATCGAGTCGAACGGCAGCTGCGGGTTGTCGTCGAAGGTGGTCACCAGCTGACCCGTGTCGGGGTCGGTCGTGATCTCGCCCGGCAGCTTGAGCTGCACGCCGCCGCCGGCCGGGGTCAGGTAGACCGCCAGGGTCGAGCCGAACGGGTTGTTGTCCTGCTCGGCGAGGTAGATCGAGCCGGTCATGAGCTCGGACTGCAGCGGCGAGTCGAGCTCCACGGTGCCGATCTTCGAGGCCTCCGGGCAGGCGATCGGGTCGTCGGTGCCCAGGCCGATCTGCTCGGGGGAGCAGGCCTCAAGGCCGCTGGCGACGCTCGGGTTGATCGCGGTGCCCTCGGGGAGCGTCACCACGGCCTTGTCCAGGGTCGCGGTGCTACGGCCCGTCGGGCTCGAGTTGTTGGTCGCGGTGAGCTCGATCCGGTAGCCCGACGGCGTATCCGCGCGCTTGCTCGACGGCTGCACGTCGATCTGGGGCTCGAACTCGAGCGCGTCGCACTCGGTGAGGGGCGGGGCTTCGTACTCGGCCTCGATCCAGGCCTCGTCCGGGTCGTCGGCCTCGATCCAGTCCTGCCAGGAGCGGGTACGCATGCGCGTGACCTGCGGCTCCGAGCAGTCGCTGCCGTTGGACATGAAGGCTTTATGCGGAGCGCCCGATGGACACGGCGTCATCGTGCCGTCGATGCACATCCCGGTCAGCGGCGAGATGCGCTCCATGTCGAAGTCCGAGCTGGCCGGCACGCCCCACAGGTTCAGTTCGGTGCCGTAGAACGGCAGCGCCGAGCTGTTGTTGAGGATCTTCATGCGCAGGCCGTGATCGTCCGGCCGCACGCTCGCGTTGATGAAGACCGGCACGGAGACCGCGACGAACGCGAACTGCGCCGGCACGCCCGGCGGCGGTTCCATGTTGTGGACGGGGAACTTGAGGTCGTTGAACGTGGTCTTCAGCACCATCGTGCCGACCACCGTGCCGGGGGCGCACCTCGTCCCAGCCACCTCGCCATCCATGTCGAGCAGATCCTCCTGGGCGCACTGCGGCACGTTCTGCGGGTTGCCGCCGAAGCCCGGGGGCAGGTCGACGATCACGTCCTTGACGTTGCCGTCGGGAATCGGAAAGCCCTGCTGGTTGGTCGTGGTCGTGAACTCGATGACGTTCTGAGCCACGTGCGGGTGAGCGCCTGCGCGCAGCTCGGGATCCCCGTTCTTGTCGAACGCGGGCGCCTCGAAGTTGGCGATCTCGAAATCAGCCGCCGCCGTCCCCGGCCCCGCCAGCGCCAGGCCGGCGCAGGCCGCCACCGCACAGGCGGCGAGCCTGCGCAGGCGCGCGAGGGGCTTTGCCTTCTTCGTCTTCATCTGACTTGCGTTCCTCCCGTTGTTCTCCCTCGCTCGCCGGCTCACAGCTCCGCCTCCTCACGGCACAGGGCCAGTTGGCTGCGGGCCTGGCGGGCCTGCTTGCGCTTGGCCTTCGCCTGGCGCTGGGCCTTCTTGGCGCGCTTGTTAAGGCGCTTGGCCTTCTTGCCGGAGGCCTTGCGGGCCTGCTTCTTGAGGCGCTTGGCCTTCTTGCTTGCCTGCTGGGCCTTGTTCGCCAGGCGGTTTGCCTTGCGCTCGGCCGGGGTGCAGTCGACCGGGTCGGCCTGCGGGTTGCCGGGGCCGTCGTAGTGGCCGCTGCCCGCGCCGGGGTAGGCCGGGGGCAGCGGCGGCGGGCCCTGGCAGTCGTCGCCGGTGCACTCCTCCACCGGCGCCGGCGGCTCGGGCAGCCCCCCGCCGACGCGCGCCGTGTACAGGTCGAGGCGGCCGTCGAAGTCCCACCCGCTCAGCCGCTCGCGCGTGACGAAGAAGACGTCCTTGCCGTCCGGCGTCGCCGACGCGAACTGCGAGTGGTCCGTGCTGCGGCCGGTCGAGATCAGGTCGAGCTCACCGTCCTGCCAGATGTAGACGTCCTTCTTGCCGTTGGTGTCCTGCGGCAGCAGGCTCTCGAGGGTCTCGAAGAACACGTGACCCTCGCTCGAGAGGTTGCGGATGGCACCCGTCCAACCCGCGCCGAACATGTTGAGCGCGCCGGTTGTTCGGAACGCGGCCGGAGCGGTGTTCGCAGCGCCTGCACGACACGACGCGCACTCGACCTCACCGGTGTCGTTGTCACGCACGTACACCTGGTCGAAGCCGCCGTTGTCGTGTGCCGTCAGCGCGGCGCTGGTCACGAGCGCCATCTGCGACCCGTCGGCGGCGAGGGCGACCCCCTCGGCGCTGACGTCGCCCTGGTTGGTGTTCGGGCCGGTGATCCCGACGAACTCGATCTCCCCGTCGCGGGCGACGTAGAGCTTGCGGCCGGCATCGATCGGCTCGCCCTCGACGAGCTGGCTGGGCGAGGAGAAGACGACCGTCGAGCCGTCCTCGCTCACCGTGTGGACCCGGGTGACGGCGGCATCGTCGTCCGCGGGCTCGCCGTCCTCCGAGATCAGGGTCAGGCGCTGACCCGCGGGCTTCGAGTGGTCGTACTGGTAGAGGTCCGTGAGGCTGTTCTCGTCCTCGTCCACGAGCCTCTGGTTGCTCGTGAAGTAGGCGGTGGTGCCGTCGCTGGAAGCGCCGCTGAACGACCCGGTCGGCCCGCCTCCGGGGTCATCCTCGGTTTCGGGCTCGTTGATCCGCACGGTCTGCGGCGTGGCGCCGCTGAAGTCCCGCCGGTAAACGCCGCGGGGATCGGGGTCGCCAACCCCGAACGTAACCTGGAAGAAGAGAACGTCAGCGTCCTCGGATGTCACGTTGGGAACGAGGCCGCTGCTGCCCGGCGTCGGCAGCTGCACCTTGTACGCGTCCCCGTTCGGAAGCACGCTCTGCAGCGTGTGCTCGCCCTCCTCGAACAGATAGATCGCGCCGCCGGATCCGGGCAGGCCGACCGCGTCCTCGGTGAGCGGCGCATTCGCCTGCATGAACAGCCGGCTGAAGTCGGAGTTGCCGGTGAACTCGAGGGGGAAGCCCGAGACCGGGTCCCCGTTCACGTCGAGATCCGGAAGCACGAGCTCGCGCTCACCGGTCGTCGGGTCGAGCAGGAAGATCATCCCGTTATCGCCGTTCTGCGCCGGCTCGCCGGTGTCGGGATTGCGGTTCGTCCCGGACAGCACGCGGGACGCGTCAGGGGAGATCCCGGTGATCGCCGCGCCGCCGATGCTCGCGAACGGGAGCGTGGGCAAAAGCGTGGATTTGCTCGTCCAGAACTCATCACCCCGCTCCGCGGCGTAGACCCCCGTGATCGAGTTCGTGGGCGCGTCCCAGCCGCCCAGGGACATGTAGACGATCCGATCGCCGGCTGTCCCGGCATAGGCCTGCCCCCCGAAGAGTCCCGCCCCGACGTCTCCGTCGTTCTTGTCCGGCGGGCTGACCATCTCGTAAGTCCGGTCCTCCGGCAAAGCCTGCGCGGCTGCGGGCAGCGCGAGCAGCGCCGCCGCGGCGAGCGCAGTGAATCCCATCCACCTACGCCTACGCGATCCCCTCATGCGTTCCGAGTTCCTTTCGCTCAACGCCGAAGCGCCGGCGACGCGCAAACGCCCCTGGACTAGGCCTCTCTCAGGCGAACGCGCGTCGTCGCGACTCGACACATCTCTCCTTCGCGGCCTCCCAAGACCGCGCCGGGATCATAAACATAAAAATTCCTGAACGCAACGCCCGGGTGAAGAAAGCCGCTCTATCCACGCTATTTTTCGCTTGATCAAGCCCTTTTGACCACCGAGGAGCATCGTCGACTCAGATATCGTGACGTTTACAAGTGAGTTGCGGAAAGCGGTGCCGCGACGGGGCCTCCGATTTCCCGGCGCGGATGGCCCCGGTCCTGCCAAGTGGGCCGGTGCGGCAGTGGGGGCAGAAACAACCTGCGTTTCCGGCCCTGCCGCGGGGTAAGGTCTGACTTGGTGGCGACGCGCGATTCAGAACTGCTCGAGACCCTCCCACGCGGGCGCCACGGCCTCCCGCGCGAGGCGGTGCGCGGCTCGCAGCGGCGGCGCATCCTGCAGGGGATGATCGAGGTGGTTGCCGACCGCGGCTACGCCGAGGCCCGCATCTCCGACGCGATCGAGGCGGCCGGGGTCTCGCGCAAGACGTTCTACGAGCTCTTCTCCGACAAGGAGGAGTGCTTCCTCGCCGCCTACGAGGAGTGGACCGACCGGTTCACGGAGATCACCGTCGCGGCGTTCGAGCGGGCCGGGGAGGCCCCATGGTCCGAGCGCATCGCCGGCGCGCTCGCCGCTTATCTGGAGGCGCTCGCCGAGAACCCGGCGGCCGCCCGCGTATGCATCGTCGAAGTGCTCGCCGCGGGGCCCAAGGCGCTGGCGCGCCGGGACGCCGCGCTGCGCCGCTTCGCCGAGCTGATCGACCAGGGGCGCGCGGACAGTGGCCTGGCGCTGCCGGGGCTGACCGGCCGCGCGCTGGCCGGCGGCATCCACGAGCTCCTGCACAGCGAGCTTCTGCACGGCGCGGCGCGCGGCGTACCGGCTCGTCTGCCGGATCTCGTGTACTGGGTCGTTCACCCTTATCTGGGCGAGGAAGAGGCCGCGAAGGCCCGCGACCGCGCCCGCGAGCTGGTCCGCCCGAGCGCCTAGAAACCGCATGGGCAAGCCGGTTGGCTCCCACCTTTGGCTGCGGGGCGCATCCGCCTGCGGCATGGACCGCAACTTTCGAAAAACCGCTGCGTTTATAGTTGCTAGCTGGTAGTTCAACGAGCGGCTCGCCGGCGCCAGGTACGCCCGACGCTGAGCCGGGGAGAAGAGAGGAACGTATGCGCAGGAGAGTTTTCGGCGTTGCAGTGCTCGCGATGGCCACCGCCTTGGCGGTCGCCGGCATCGCGGTGGGCGAGAAGGCGCAGATCGGGAACCTCATCCTCGAGGTCGACGGCAACGTCAAGCCGAACAAGCTTCCGAAGAAGAAGATGGCTCCGGTCGCGCTGAAGGTGAACGGCAAGGTCACGACCGACGACTCGTCGGTGCCGCCGGTCCTCAACCGGATCGTCATCGACTTCGACAAGGACGGCACCGTCAACACCAAGGGCCTGTCGTCGTGCAACCCGAACAAGATCCGCAATTCCAGCTCGAAGCAGGCCAAGAGCAAGTGCAAGAAGGCCCTGGTCGGCGAGGGCACTGGGACCGCGACCGTGAAACTGACCGGGCAGGATCCGATCGATGCCGAGGGCCCGCTGCTCGCCTTCAACGGGCCGAAGAAGGGCGGCAAGCCGACGATCATCTTCCATCTCTTCGCCGCGGTCCCGCTGCCCACGCCCTTCGTCACCGTCGCGCCGATCTCGAGCGCGCCGGGCAAGAAGTTCGGCAAGCGGGTGACGATCGACGTGCCCCCGATCGCGGGCGGCAACGGCACGCTCACCGGGTTCGACATCACGGTCAAGAAGAACTGGAAGATCAAGAAGAAGGGCAAGAAGAAGGCCAAGAAGATGAGCTACATCACGGCCAAGTGCTCCGACCGCAAGTTCATCGCCACGGCCCACGTCGAGTGGAACGACAGCCGCGAGCTCGACATCAACGTGCAGCGGCCCTGCAAGGTGAAGAAGTAAGGGGCGCGCGAGATCACGGGCGCACCGAAGCACTGCGCGAACGAGGGGGGCCCCGCCTGACGGGGCCCCTCGGCGTTCCTCGGCGAGGAGGAGGCTGTGAGCGGGTTCAAGAGAAGGCTCTCGATAGCGCTGGCGGGACTGCTGGGCGCGGCGGCACTCACCGGCGCGCTCGCGCATAGCGAGATCGTCAAGCTGGGCAACCTGATCGTCGAGATCGACGGCGGCGTCAAGCCGACGAAGCTCCACAAGCGCAAGCTGACGCCGATCGGGCTGCGCGCGGAGGGCCACATCCGCACCGATGACTCGACGGTGCCGCCGATCGTCAAGCGAATCGTGATCGACTTCGACCGGCGCGGGACGCTCGACGTCCGCGGGCTGGCGCGCTGCAACCCGCAGCGCATCCGCAACGCCAACACCAAGCAGGCCCGCAAGCGCTGCCGCCGGGCGATCGTCGGAGAGGGCTTGGTCAAGGCGATCATCGACCTGCCCGACCAGGAGCCCTTCAAGGCCGAAGGCCCGCTGCTTGCCTTCAACGGCCCGAAGCGTGGGAAGAACCCCTCGATCGTCTTCCACGCGTTCGCGCACGTCCCGCTGCCGACGCCGTTCGTCACGCTCGCCCCGATCACCAACGCCCCGGGCAAGCAGTGGGGCAAGCGGGTGAACATCCGGGTGCCGACCATCGCGGGCGGCAACGGCGTGCTGACGGACGTCCGGATCAAGGTGAAGCGCCGCTGGCGCCACCGCGGGAAGCGGCGCAGCTACCTGCTCGCCAAATGCCCGACCGGGAAGCTGCGCGCGAAGGGATTCGGTGAGTTCATCGATGGCCGCCGGCTGGAGGCGACGATCGTCCGGCGGTGCCGCGGCGTGCGTTAGTGAGCCACTGGGCGATCGCCAGGCCGCGCGCGGCGCTCGCCGCGTGGCTGGCAGCGATCGCGATCCTCGCGGGCCTCGGCCTCAACGTCGAGGACCGCCTCACCCAAAGCATCTTCGTCCTCCCCGGGAGCGAGACCGAGCGCGCGATCGAGATCTCGCGCGACGAGTTCGGGGAGAGCGTCTTCGTCCCGGTTCTGCTCGAAGGCCCCCCGGCCGACGTCGAGCGCCAGGGCCAGGCGCTCGTCCGGCGGCTCGGCGAGACGCCCGACACCCAGGTGCTCTCGCCCTGGGATCGCGCACCGAGTGCTGACGCGCTGCGGCCGCGCCCCGGAGCGGCGATGGTGGTGGCGGCGATCAACCGGCCCTACGAGGAGATCTTCGACAGCACCGCCGAGGAGATGCGCGCGCTGGTCGACGAGGTCGTAGCCGAGCCGGTCAAGGCCAGCGTGACCGGGATGCCGCTGATCGGCAACGCGATCAAGCGGGAGACCTACGACAGCGCGCGGGAGGCGGAGCTGATCGCGGTCCCGGTCCTGCTCGTCGTGCTCCTGCTCGTCTTCCGCGCGCCGATCGCTGCCGCCATCCCCGGGGCCATCGGGCTCGCGACCCTGCTCGCCGGCGCCGGCGTGATCTGGGTACTGGCAGGGTTCGTGCGGGTCGACCCGCTCGCGATCTCGCTCGCCTCGATGATGGGCCTCGCGCTGGGCGTCGACTACTCGCTCTTGATCGTCACGCGCTTTCGCGACGAGGTGGCGATGGGCGCGGCCCCGCGGACCGCCGCCAGCACGGCGATGGCGACCGCGGGACGCACGGTCGGCTTCGCCGGCGCCGCGGTCGCCGTGGCGATGGTCGTCGGGATGGCCGTGGTGCCGGGAGACATCCTGGTCTCCGCGGCCGTCGGGGTGCTCACCGCGACCGCGATCGCACTCGCGTCGGCCTTCGTCGCGATCCCCGCGCTCCTCGCGCTGGCCGGCGCGCACCTCGACCGTCTCGGTTTCGCGCGCGGCCGCGCGCGTAGGCCGCGCTGGCTCGCGGCGGTCGCCGGCGCGCTCCGGCAGCCGGGCCTCGTCGCCGGGCTCGTGGCGCTGCCGCTGCTCTTCCTCGCGGCGCCCGCGTTCGGCCTCGACACGGGGCCACCCGACGTCAGGCAGCTCCCCGCCGACGACCGGGCGCGGCAGGACTTCGAGCGCGTGAGCGAGGTGATGGGCCCGGGATGGGCGGCCCCCTTCGACGTCCTGGTGGTCGACGACGACGGGCTGATCACCGACGACGGCCGGCTCGCCGCGCTGCGGCGCTGGCAGCGCGAGATCGCGCGCAGCGACGGGGTCGCCACCGTGGTCGGGCCGGGACAGCTCGCGGGCCGGATCCCCGACTTCTCCGCGCGGGCCAATCAGCTGCGCCGCGGCGCTGACGGCATCGACAGGCTCGCGCGCGGCCTCGAGCGCGCGGAGGACGCGGTCCGCGAGCTGCGCGCCGGACAGGGGCTCGCCGCCGAGGCCGCCCGCAGGCTCGCGACGGGCGGCGAGGAGGCGACCGACGGCTCGCGCACGCTCGCTGAGCGCCTCACCCGGGCGGCCGATGGCGCGGGCCTGATCGCCGACGCGGTCGAGCGGCTCGCCGGCGGCGGCGAGCGGATGCGGGACGCCCTCAAGGAAGCGAAGGCGGGCGCCCGTCGCCTGAGCCGCGGCCTCGGCAACGCCGCCGACGCGGTGCGCTTCCGGGCGGTGACCGCGGCGGACCTGCTCGCGTTCAGCCTGGAGAGCCAGGCGCTCTTGATCGACGACGTGCGCCCGCGGGCAAGCGCAGCCGAGGCGAGGCTGCGCGTCGCGCTCGACGAGCTCGACGCGATGACCACGGGCAAGACGGACCCGCGCTACGCGGCTGCCCTGCAGGCGGTGCGCGACGCCTACGTCGACGTGGCGCGGCGCGACCCCGTCACCGACGAGCCGCTCGACACCGACCCAGAGAGCCTCGCGCGCGAGCTCGAGCTGTTCAGTTCGCGGATCCGCACGAGCCAGCGGCAGGCGGAGCGCATGTCCGCCGCGTCCATGCGGCTCGCGCGCCGCCTGCGCGAGGCGAGCCGCGGCGCCGAGCGCTTGGCCCGTGGCCTCGGGCGCCTGCGCGACGGCGCCGAGCGCCTGGACGACGGCGCGGGCCAGGTCAGCTCAGCCCTCGGCGCCCTGGAGGGTGGGCTTCGGCGCGCAGTGAGCGGCACCGACGAGCTCGCCGACGGCCTCGAGCAGCTCGCGGGCGGCGGCGGCGAGCTCGCCGGCGGCCTCGGCGAGGCCCAGAGCGGGGTCCTGCCGCTGATCGCGGGCCTCGACCGCGGCGCCCGGGGGGCGCGGCGGCTCGAGCGGCGCTCTCGCGAGTCGCTCGACGCACTCAACCGCACCCGCGGGATCTTCGACTCCGGCTACTTCGTCCTCGCGGCGATCGACGGCACGGACGCCGATCGGCGAGCCGCGGCGGGGGTCGCCGTGAACGTGGACTCCGGGGGCGAGGCCGGCCGAATCCTCGTCGTGCCCACGACGGCGCCGAACGACCCGGCGACGCGCGAGCTCCACCGCGACCTGCGGGACCGCGTGGCGGCGCTCGGCGACGAGCTCGAGCTCGAGGCTGCCCTCGGCGGCACCGCCGGCGCGCTCGCCGAGTACGACGAGCGCGCCTCGGCCCGGCTGGTCTGGCTGATCCTGGCGCTCGCGCTGGTGAGCTACGTCGCGCTGGCGCCGATCTTCGGCTCCCTGCTCCTCCCCGCGCTCGCCGTGGTCCTCAACCTGATCTCGGTCGGCGCGGCGTTCGGGGCGCTCGCCCTGCTCTTCCAGGGCGACGCGCCGCTCCTCGGCGGCCCGGGCTACATCGACGTGGTCGCGATCAGCGCGATCTACACCGTGATCTTCGGGCTCTCGCTCGACTACCAGGTGTTCCTGATCACGCGCATGCGGGAGGGCTGGCTGCGCACCGGCAAGACGCCGGAGGCGATCGGTTACGGCCTCGAGCGCACGGCCGCGGTCGTCACCGGAGCGGCGGCGATCATGATCGCCGTCTTCCTCGCGTTCGCGACCTCCGACATCGCGACCACCCGCCAGTTCGGCGTCGGCCTGGCGATCGCGGTGTTCCTGGACGCGACGCTGGTGCGCCTGCTTCTGTTGCCGGCAACCATGCGCCTCTGCGGAGATGCGTGTTGGCGCGGGCCGAAGTGGCTGCGCAAGCTCGCGCACTAGCTTCCAGCTTCCAGCCGCCAGCCGCTGTCCAGTGCTGGTAGCTGGCAGCTGGTGGCTGGTAGCTATTTACGGCAGCTTCAGCGTATGCGGGAACTGTGTAGCGGCGCCCTGATCCCCGAACGGCCCGAACGGGCCCTGCTGCTTGCACGGCGGGGCCGGGACGCCGTTGGTCGAGTTGCTGCCGCGCCAGGCGAAGTCCATGATGCGGTTGAAGAGGTCGAGCGCCTGCTCGCCCGGCGGCTCGTACGGGGTGTGGTTCGCGCGCGGGATGAAGTCCGCGTCGCTCGCGACGGCGGCGTCGATCGTGGTCACCGTCGGCGCGGCGCACTGCCGCGTCTCGAAGCTGGGCAGGCCGTCCATGAGCCTGCCGTAGATCCCCGGCCGGCTGTAGGCGTTCGTACGGCTGAAGGCGGCGCGCCCCGGAGACGTGAAGAAGCTCGCCGGGGAGATGTGCGGCGCCGTGCGCAGGTACTTCACCGAGCGCCCATTGCCCAGGCTCGCCCCGTAGTTGGTGGCCACGAAGCCGTTGCCGAGCAGCGCGGCCAGCTCGCGGCGGTAGGCGCGGATCACCTCGAGTAGCGGGTTGAGCTGGTCCGTGAACGGATCGAGGTCGTCGAGCAGCGGCGGGAAGTCGTCGCGGAAGAGCCGGCGGAAGGCCGGGAAGGCCGAGTCGGCGCGATCGATCACCGGCTCGAGCGCAGCGAACATGCCCTGCAGCTCGGGCGCGAGCGCGCCCATCTCGACGAGCACGGGCGAGAGCTTGCGCGCGGCCGGCGTGAGCTGGCGGACCAGCGGGTCGGCGTGGGCGGAGAACTCGCGGAGCCGGGCCAGCGTCTGCCGGGACTCCACCAGGAACGTCGGGAAGGCCCGGAAGGCGTCGATGATCGCCTGGTCGCGCTCGCCGGTGGTGGTGAACACCCGCTCGCCGGCCTCGATCAGCTCGCTGAGGTCGTTGGTGCGCCCGCGCAGCGCCGCGAAGCTCACCGCGCCGTGCCGGAAGAGCTGGCGCACCGCCTCGCGCTGGGTGTCCAGCGTGGCGAACAGCTCGTCGAAGCGCTCCAGGGTGGGGGCGAACAGCGCGATCGCGTTCGACAGCTCCTCGCCGCGCCGCTCGATGCCGAGCGCCGAGTCCTGCATCCAGGTGCGGAAGGCCTTCCGGGTCTCCCGATCGAACGAGCGCAGGATCTCGTCGAGCTGCACGGTCTCGCCGACCTGCGCCTCGGGCAGGCTGTCGCCCTCCGCGAGCATCGGCCCGTCCTCGTCGCCGAGCGCGAGCTCGACGTAGGTCTCCCCGAGCAGCGTCTTCTGCCGCAGGATCGCGGTCGTGTCGGCGGGCAGCGGAGCGTGCTCGTCGTCGATGGCGAGGGTCGCGATCGCCTTGCCGCCACCGGGCGGCAGGTCGATCGTCGCGACCTTGCCGATCGGCACGCCCGCGACGCGCACGTCGGCCTGCTCGGCGAGCTGCGTGGCCTCCGTGAACGGCACCTTGATCTGGTAGTCGCGGGGCGCCAGCGGCGTCGGGCCGCCGAAGCTGATCCACAGGTACACCGCCAGCCCGAAGCACGACAGCACGAAGCCGACGATGGCGGCTACCTGGAGGGATGTCGGCTTGGTCTTGCTCATCGTTTCACGGTCCCGGAGGAGGCGGCCAGACCTCGGGCGGGCAGACCTCGAAGGGCGTCGGCACGTTGGTCGCCTGGTAGATGGTCTTGAGCAGCTCGCGCGTACCGACCAGGCCGTGGGCGAGCTTGGTCGAGTTGCAGGTGACCAGCACGAGCGCCCGGCGGAAGGGCCCGAAGGCGTCCTGGAAGGCGAACGTCGAGTTCAGGTTGTGGTTCAGCCAGGGCAGGTAGAAGAGGAAGCCCGGCCGCTGGGGCCCCGGGTTGTAGGCCAGCTCGTTGAACCCGTAGTTCAGGAAGCCGAGCGCGTCGCCGAAATCGCGGACCGTGTTCGCGAGCGGGTCGGCAAGCTGCGCGGCGTGCCGCAGCACGGGCTTCGTCTCCTCGACGAACGGGCGGATCTGGGTGCGGATCGGCTCCCTCGTCCGCTCGAAGAACTCCTTCGTCGAGGCGAGCGCGGGGCCGAGCTCGCGAGCCTGCGGGGTGAGCGCCTCCAGGGCGGGCCGTGCCGCCAGGGCGAGCTCGTTGCTCTCCTCGAGCGCGCCGCGGGTGACGGCGAGCGCGCCCGGCAGCCTCCGCAGCGACTCGCGGATCGCCTCGCTCTGGTTGGCGAAGCCCGCGAGCGCCTCGCCCGACGCCGAGACGAACTCCGCGAGGTCGGCGTTGTGGCGGCCGAGCTCCGTGGCGAGCTGGCGGAAGGCGTGGATCGACCCGGCGAGCGCCTCGCGGCGCTTCGCGATCGCGGTGTTCAGCCGCGCCACGTGCCGCGAGAACGGGGCGAGCCGCCGCAGCCCCTGCGAGAGCTCCTCCCCGCGGCCGCGCAGGCCCTCGGCGCCGCCCTGCAGCAGGAGGGTCAAGTAGTCGCGCGTGTCGCCGTCCAGCATCGCCAGGAACTCCTCCGGCTGGACCGTCGGCTCGGTCTGCTCCAGGGGAATGCGCGTGCCCTCCTCGAGCTCGTTCGGCGACTGGCCGGGATCGACCTCGATCACCATGTCGTTGAGCTGGGTGCGCGGGCGGATGAGCAGCTCGGCGTCCTCGCGCAGGAGCGGCTGGTACTTGGGCTCGACCTTGAGCCCGATGATCGCCCGCCCGTCCTCGACGTGGACGGAGTCGATCTTGCCGATCTCCACCCCGGCGACCATGACCGCCTGCCCCTGGCCCGGCGTGATCGCCTGCCCGGTGCGGAACTCGGCCTCGAACTCGAAGAACTCCTGCCCGAAGACCGGCACCCAGCTCGGCAGGGCGGCGCGCTGCTCCCCGATGATGTAGAGCGTCGTCGCCAGGCCGAGGACCACGAGCAGCGCCGCGGCGAGCGCGTCGCGCACGCGCCCCCGCAGCTGCCGGCCGAGGCGCTCGTGCGCGCGGCCCGGCCCGCGCGCCTCGGCCTCGGCGAGCCGCGCCTTGCGCCGCTGCGCGGCCTCCTCGATGCGCTTCCAACGCAGCGCCTCGCGCTCGGGATCGCGCTTGACCTCGAGGCTCTTCCAGTAGCCCTCCACCTTGCGGGGCTCGCCGGGCTTGCGCGGGCGCTCGCTCATGGGCCCACCGGCTCCGGGGACGGGGGCCCGGGCTGACCGAGCCCCGAGTTGAGGTCGGGGGGAGTCTGGGTGTGACAGGCGACGCGCGGCTTGAAGGGCGGCATCGCGCCGAGCTGCGGCTGGTTGCCCTTCGGCGGCAGCGTGGTGTGGGCGAAGGCCTCGTCATCCGGGTCGCCGAACTGGTTGCCGGTCGGGTTGGGCGAGCGGACGAGCACGTCGCCGATCGCCGGCATCAGGCCGATGAAGGGGCCGTTGCCGTCGAAGTTCGAGCCCTCGCCCGCGAGGTTCGCGGTGGCGTAGAAGAACTCGCGGTAGTTGGGCTCGCCGGTCGAGAACTCGTCGGTGATCACCTGGTTGGCGGTGGGCACGAGCACCTCGCTCGTGCAGCGGCTGAGCAGGTCGATCTGCCGCAGGGTGCCCAGGCCGAAGCGCGCCGTCGCGGCGAGCCCTGGGGTCGCGCGGCGCAGCAGCCGGATCGAGCCGCCGGCCTCGTCCTCGCCGATCAGCGGGCGCGCCTGGTCCAGCCAGGGCAGGGCCGCGTCGATCGTGCCCGGTAGCTCGCGCAGCGAGGGCTCAAGCTCGCGCGCCCAGGCGCGCAGGGCCGGCAGCGAGTCGCTCAAGTTCTTGAGCGATGTCTCCGAGACCTCCAGCGTCGGGGCGAGCTCGGCGAACGTGCGCGCGAGGTTGTCAGACTCGTCGGCGAGCGCGGCGGTGAAGCCCTCCCAGGTGTCGATCAGCTTGCGCAGGTCCTCCTCGCGCCCGGCGAGGCCGTCGAAGGTGCGCGCGGCGCCGCTCACGAGCTTGGAGAGGTCATCCGGACGGCGCCCCCGGAGGGCCTCGAGCACCTGGGCGCTCGCGCGCCCGGCGTCGCCCCCGTAGCGGAACGCCAGGTTCAGCGCCTCGCCGCCCGTCTTGCCGTGGACGAACCGCTCGAACGTGCGGTCGTCGGCGGCGGTCGGCTCGCGGTTGAGCGCCTTGCCGTACTCGACGAGCACGTCGGCGAGGTCCTGGCGCACATCGGACTGCAGCGCGTTCAGCACCTCGTCGAGCTGGACGGCCACCCGCGTGCGAGTGACCGGGATCGTCTCGCCCTCCTCGAGCTCCGGCGCCGACGGCGAGCCCGGATCGAGGTCCAGGAACCAGTTGCCTTCGAAGAACATGCGCGGGCGCAGCTTCGCCTTGGCGTCCTCGGTGATCGGCAGCGCGCTCTCGTCGACGTAGAAGCGCACGCGCGTGTGCTCGCCCTCCCGCTCGGCGCCGAGCACCTCGCCGACGTTGACCCCGGCGACGCGCACGGGCGATCCGGATGCGATCTGCAGCGAATCGGTGAAGACCGCGCTCAGCTCGTAGCCGCGGTCGGTGAACGGCACGTGCCGCTGGAACGCCAGGTACGGGCCGGCGATCGCGGCGATCAGCAGAAGGAGCCCTATCAGCCACGCGGGCAGGCGCGGCCTGCGCCGGTGGTGCTTGGCGCGGTAGAGCGTGCGCTCGTCCTCGGGCAGCGCCACCTACCGCCTCCCCTTCTTCTTCCCGAGCTGCTCGGGGGTCTGCTCCTCGGTGCGGATCCCCTGGTTGCCTGGGACGTTGCCGATCATCACCTGCTCGCGGGCGTATCCCTCGCGCCCCGCCTCGCACTCGAACGGCTGCCCGGGGGCCGCGGTGTGCGGGTAGGGGTTCGAGTGCAGGTAGTTGGCGTCGGTGGGGTCGGGGTCGTTGGGCGGCGGGACCTCGCCGCCGCTCGCGGGCGCCGACGCGGGCCCGCCCTCGCTGTTGGGCCCCACCGGGGGCGCGAGCGGGAAGAAGCGCACCCAGTGCGCGCCTTCGTTGTCGCCGATCGAGGTGAGCGACGCGACGTTGCGCAAGAGCAGCGCCAGGTAGTTGCAGGTCGTCTGCGCGGGCGCCAAGAACCGCATCGTCGGGTCGAGGATCTGGTTGGTACCGACGAGCTGGCGCAGGCTCGGTTCGACCGCGGGATCCTGGGCGAACGCCAGCAGCGCGTCGGCGGTGGGCGGCAGCTGGCTCGCGAGCCGCGGCGTGCGCGCCAGTACCGGCCCGCCCGCCCGCAGCGCCGCCGCGATCGCGGGCGCGGTATCGACGAGCGACGCAGCACCGGGCGCGAGGGCGTCGAAGAGCTCGCTCGAGTGCTGCAGAAACGGGCGCATCGCCGGCAGCGAGCGCATGCCCTCGTCCAGCGTCGCCGGGCTCTCGGCGATCGTGCGCTGGATGTACGGATCGGCGACCGCGGCGAGCGCGCTGAAGGTCGAATCGAGCCCGCGGAACATGCCCGCTTGGCGCTCGGCGACCGGCGCCACCTCCGCGGCTAGCGCCGACAGCTCACGCCAGAAGCGCCCGAAGCGCGTGGCGGGCGCGTTCAGGTCGCGGCCTACGCGCTCGGCCTTCTCCAGCGCGCCCGGGGCCTCGCCGATCGCTTCGTTGATCGAGATACCGCGACCCGCGAGCGCGTTCCCGAAGCCCTCGAAGTTGCCCTGCGCGCTACGGCGAGTGCGCTCGTTGAACGTGTTGAAGAACTCGTCGAGCTCGACCGGTTCGGGGGTCGCTGCCTCGAGCGGCACGGTCGCCCCCTGCTCGAAGCCCTCCTCCGCGTCGCCTGGCCTTACCTCCACGTACTTGAGCGCGAGCGTCGAGCGCGGCCTGATCATCAGCTTGGAGTCGACGGGCAGTGGGCGCACCGTCTCGTCCAGCGCGAGCTCGGCCTTGGCGACGACGCGCCCGTCGGGCAGGCGCTCGGGGGTGACGGCGCGCACGATGCCCACGCGCGCGCCGCCGATGCGCACCTCGTTGCCGCGTACGAGCGAGTTCGCCTGCGGCACGAGGACGTTCAGGTTGTAGGTCGGCACGAACGGCAGGCCGCTGTTCGCGTTGTAGGCGAGGAAGACGGCGACGATCGTGACCAGTACGGTCACCGCCCCGACGAGCGTCGGGTTCGAGGCGAGGATGCCAGTCGCGTGCCTGGGTCTCATGGCGCGAGCAGGAAGTCGAGGAGCAGGCGCATCGCGCCGACGTCCGGTCGATCGGGCTCGCCCGCGGCGGCGCTCGCGCGGCGCGTCGCCCCGCGCGTGTCGAGCTCGCCCGCGGCCTCGGCCTCGCCCGCGCCGTCGGGGTCCGACGGCTCCGGCTGGGGGGTCGGGTCGGGCTCGTTGGGATCATCCGCGGCCGGCGGCTCGTCGGGCTCGGTCGGCGCCTCCGGGGCGGACGGCGCCTCGCCCGGGGCGCGGGTGCCGTCGCCCTGCAGCGACTCGGCGCCCGCGGCGACCGCCTCCCCCACGCGCCCCACCGCGCGCGGCAGCTTCGGCGGCCTGCCCTGGCCCGTCGGCGTCCCCAGGCAGCCGAAGTCGCCCTGCCTGGTCGTGTGGTCGACGCAATGGGTGGGCACCAGGAAGGTGCGCATCAAATGGCCGGCGTCGTCGTAGAGGTTGAGCGAGCCGCTGAACCCGTAGATCAGCCGCATGAGCCGCTCGAAGCCGCCGCCCGTCCTCGTGCTGTCGAGGAACTCGTCGAGCAGGCGCGTGGGCCGCTCGCCGGTGCGGGCCAGGCGACGCGTGAGGCGCACGATCGGGTCGGCGGCGGCGAGCTTGGGCCCGGCCTCCTCGCCGGCCTCGCCCAGGGACTCGAGCGCGAGCCGTCCGCCCTCGGCAAACGGCCCCAGCGCTTCGGTCGCCGCGGTGAGCGCCGGCGCGGCGGCGCCGAAGTCGCGCGTGACCGGGGTCGCCGATCGCGCGAAGCCCGCGAGCTCTCCCATCGTCTGCTCCAGCTCGGCGAGGAAGCCCGGGAACTTGGCGAGCGCCTCCTCGAGCTGAGGCCGGCGCGCGGCGGTGGCCGCCGCGGCGCGGCCGGCGCCCTGGAAGAACCGCACCACGCGCCGGCGCTCGCGGGCGAGCGGGCGGAGGATCTCGTAGGAGTCGCGGGTGAGGCGCTCAAGGCTGCGGCGCTGCTCGTCGAGCGTCGCCAGCAGCTCGTTGACCTCGCGAAGCGCCGGGTTGGCGCGCTCGACCAGCTCCGCGATGTCCTCGCCGCGACCCCCGAAGCCCGCGCCGAGCTCGTTGAGGATCAGGCGCAGCCGCTCGGCGTAGGGGGCGCGCATGATGTTGTTGATCAGGTCGAGGTCGACGATCTTGCCGTTGTTCTCGAGCGGCAGCAGGTACTGGCCGGCCCCGGGCTGCCCCTCGGGGATGCGTTCGAGCGGCGGCGCGCCGGGCTCGCCGTCGGCGGTCGGGCGCGTGAGGCGGCAGTTCACGTAGCGCTCGCCGATCAGCGACTGCGGGCGCAGGATGCAGCTCGCGTCCTGGCGGAAGTCCTGGTAGGCCGGGTCGGTGATCCGCATGACGACCACCGCCTTGCCGGGCTGGTACTCCTTGCCGGGCTCGTAGCTGACGCGCTCGCCCGGCATCGAGACGTCGACCTCCTCGACGACGCCGATGTTGGCGCCCGCGACGCGGACCTCCTCGTCCTCGACGAGGAACGAGCCGTTGTCGAAGATCGCGCGGACGATGTAGGCGTCCTCCTCCCCATCGTCCGCCGCTCCCGCGAAGACGAGCGCCACCGCTGCGACGGCCGGGATCAGCGCTGCGAGCAAAAGCCGCCTCATGGCCCGGGCGGGACCTCCGTCGCGTCGCAGTCGGACGCGGCCAGCCCGCTCTCCGGCCAGAGCGGGGCGACGAACGGGTTCGAGTTGTCCGCCGCCGGCTGGGTGCCGGCCCCCGGGCAGCGACGGGTGATGCGGTCCGGCCCGAACGGCGCGTACTGATCGGCGGCGGGGATCGCGGAGAGCTGGCCGAGCCCGTTGCGCTCGAAGAAGTTGAGGCCCATCAGGCTGGCGCGCGCGTAGTGGCCGTTGAAGTCGTAGTTCGCCATCGCGGCGCCGAGCTTCACCAGCGACTGGACCATGTCGACGGAGTAGGGGCGCGCGAAGTCGATGATCGGCTGGAAGTCGCCGAGCGCCCGGCGCGCCCGCTTGAACGCGGGCCGCGCGCGCTTGCCGACCTGCGGCAACAGCTCCATGAGCTCGGCGAGGTCGTTGTCCCTGCCGTCACGGCGCAGCGCGAGGCGCAGGTTGCGCACGAACGGCCGCGACTCGCGCAGGAACGGCAGCAGCTCGGCGAAAAGCGGCTCGAGCCTCTCGGTCGTCGGCATGGCCGTGTCGACGAGCGAGTCGAGGTCGTCGAGCGCGTAGCGCAGGTTCACGAACGTCGTGTTCGAGCGGCGGAAGGCCGGAGCCAGGCGCTCGAGCGTTCGCGCCAGCGCCACGTTTTCGGAGGCGACGGCTTCGAGCGCGACGCGGGAGTTCGACACCGCGCCGGAGAGCTCGTCCTCGCGGTCGGCGAGCGTCGTGAAGATCTTCGCGGAGCTCGTCAGGAAGCGCTCGAACAGGCGCTGGTCGTCGTTCAGCTCCTCCAGGAACCGCTTCGTCTGGAAGAGCGCGGGCGCGAAGTACTTGTAGGCCTTGCGCGCGTCGGCGCCGCGGCCCTCGAAGATCGCCGCCTGGCCCTGCACGAAGTCGCGCAGGCCCCCGCGGGCCTCCTCGGTGAACGAGTTCAGGACCTCGTCGAGGTTGACCGGGGACGTGGTGGACTCGGCGCTGATCGTCGCCCCGTCCTCGAGCTCAGGCTCGCTGTTCGGGCCGGGCGTGAGCGCGACGTAGTAGTTGGCGACGCCCGCGAGCCCGGTCGCGCGGATCACGGCGGAGGTGCCCTCATGAAGCTGTGGGGCGACCTCGATCTCGACCGCCGCCCGCTCGTCCTCGGTGAGGTCGATCGACTTCACGGAGCCCACCGGCTCCCCGCCGATCAGCACCTCGTTGCCGGGCACGAGCTGGCCCGCGGTCTCGAAGATCAGGGTGTAGCGGTGCCCGCCGTTCGACGTGACCAGGCCGACCGAAACCACCACCACGGCGGCCAGTCCCAGGCCGGCGAGCAGCCTGGCCAGCGCGGGTGGGCGGGTGCGGCGTCGGCGGTGCCGCCCCGCGAGGCCCGCGGCAGCGCCCCCTGCCTCTCTCCTCTGTGGTGCCTGGCTCTCCACGAAGTCGGCGCGCGCAGCCCCGCGCCCAGGGGACCGGGTTCCATAAACGATCCCGTACCTCAGTGGGCCAGTCTATAGACGGGCTTTTGCGGGCGCAACGCGCTTGCGGGGCGAAAGCGGCGAGCACGCAGCCTCGAGCGGGCACTGAAGCCGGCGCCGGACACTTTGTGAACCTCGGCGTTTGTCAAACGCTCACCCCGGCGATCGACTTTCCTCGTCTCCGTGACTAGGAAAGTCGATCACGAGTCGGCGGGGCGGCCCGCGATCGAGGTTTCTGGTCTCTCAGACTAGGAAAGTCGATCGCGGGCGGGGCGTGGGTCCGGGAGGCCCGCCCGGTATGACTATGCGCGATGACGAACGTGGTCGCCGGCGCGTGAGGAGAGGACGCGCGACAGACGTGCTGGCGTGGGCCGCGGTGGGCCTCGCAGGGGCGGGGTTAGCGTGTGCGCTCGCCGTGACGCTCTCCGGCGGCGGCTCGGTCGACTGGGAGTGGGCGCCCACGCTCGGGCTGCGGCTCGACCTCGCGCTCGACGGGCTGGGCTCGCTGTACGCGCTGCTCGCCACCGGGATCGGCGTCGCGGTCTTCGCCTACGCGATCGCCTACATGCCGTGGCACCTCGACCACGAGGGTCGCCCGCGCGCCGAGGCCGCGCGCTTCTGGGCCTGGATGGCGATCTTCATGGGATCGATGGTCGGGCTCGCCTGCGCGCGTGACCTGATCCTGATCTTCTTCTTCTTCGACCTGACCGCGGTCGCCTCGTATTTCCTCATCGCGTTCGACCGCGAGCGACGCGAGGCGCGCGGCGCCGCGCTCATGGCGCTCTTCGTCACCGGGGTGAGCGCCGTACTGCTTTTGCTCGGCGCGGTCCTGCTCTACGACGCGCACGGAACCTTCGAGCTGCGCGAGCTCTTCGCGCTCGCCGAGCCGGGCACGACGACGACGATCGCGGCCGCGCTGATCGCGATCGCCGCCTTCGCGAAGAGCGCGCAGGCGCCGCTTCACTTCTGGCTCCCGCGGGCGATGGAGGCCCCCACCCCGGTCTCGGCGTACCTGCACTCGGCGGCGATGGTCGCCGCGGGCGTACTCGTCCTCGGCCGGGTCCACCCCCTGCTCACGCGCAGCGAGCTGGTGATGGACGGGATGCTCGTCGTCGGGCTCGCCTCGATCCTGATCGGGAGTGTGCTCGCCTTCGCCAAGGACGAGCTCAAGCAGATCCTGGCCCACTCGACGATCTCCCAGTACGGCTACGTGGTCGTGCTGTACGGGATCGGCGGGCCGGAGGGCGCCGGGGCCGCCGCGCTCTACGTGGTCGCGCACGCGCTCGCCAAGAGCGCGCTGTTCATGACGGCGGGCGCGGTGACGGTCGCGACCGGGGAGAGCAGGCTCTCGCGGGTGGGCGGGCTCGCGCGCCGGATGCCGCTGCTCGCCGCCGCCAGCGCGCTCGCCGCCGCCTCGCTCGCGGCGCTGCCGCTCACGATCGGCTTCTTCAAGGACGAGCTCTTCTTCGGCGCGGCGATCGAGAAGGGGCCGCTCATGCAGGCGGCCGCCGTGCTCGCCGCGAGCTTCACGCTCGCCTACATCGCCCGCTTCTGGCTCGGGATCTTCGCGGGCCCGGCGCGCGCCGAGGCAGCCCGCGTCCCCGCGCTGCTCGTCGCGCCGATCGCCGCGCTGGGCGCGGTGAGCCTCGCGGGCGGCGTGGTCATCGGCCCGTTCGCGGAGCTCGCCGCCAACGCGGCGACGGTGACGAACGGGGCGCCGGTCGAGCTCCACCCCGCCTACCACCTCGACACGCGCGCCGAGAACCTGATGGCGCTGGGCGCCTGGGCGCTCGGCGCGCTGCTGCTCTTCGGCCGCCCGCTCGTGGGAGCGGCGGCGCGCGCCTTCGCGCGAGCGGGCGACCGCCTCGGGCCGCGCGCGATCTACCGCACGGGGGTGATCGCGCTCAACCGCTTCTCCGACCGCGTGCACGACGAGGAGGTGCGCGACCTGCGCAACAGCATCGCCGCCGTGCTCGTGCCCGCGGGCATCCTCGTCGCGGCGGCGTTCATCTTCACGCCGACGGACGGCGTCTACCGGGTCGGGTCGGTCTCGGCCGACGATCTGCCGATCATCGGGCTGCTCGCAGTCGCCGCGCTCGCCGCCATCCAGATCACGCGCGACCCGGGCCGGCTGCGACCGGTGATGGCGCTGTCGGTGCTCGGTTTCGCGCTCGCCGCCGCCTACGCGGTGAGCGGGGCGCCGGACGTGGCGCTCGTCGCGGTGGTCGTCGAAACCGTGCTCACCGTCGTGTTCGTCGGCGTCTACGCGCGCCTGCCCCGCGCGCAGCGCCAGGCGCGGGAGCGCGGCCGGCGGCAAGGGCCGGGGCGCAACGCGATCGCGGGCGGGTTCGCCGGGCTCGCCGCGTTCGTCGTGATCTGGGCCGCCCTCTCGCGGCAGCCGGTCGCCGAGGGCGACGCCGCCCGGCAGGCAGAGGCGGCGCCGGCGGCCCACGGTGGAGACATCGTCACGGTCACGCTCGCCGACTTCCGCGGACTCGACACGATGGTCGAGATCACGGTGCTGGCCGTGGCGCTGCTCGGCGTCGCGACCCTGCTCCGGCGCGGGAGGCTCTGGTGAGCGTCGTCATCGAGGTGATCGCCCCGCGGCTGATCGGCCCAGCGCTGATCCTCGCGCTCGCGATCATCGTCAAGGGCTACCAGGACGTGGGCGACGGCTTCAGCGCCGGGGTGATCCTCGCGCTCGCGATAGCCCTGCGCTACATCGCGCTCGGTGTCGACCGCGCCGAGGCGGGCCTGCCGATCCTGCGCCACACCGGCCCCGTCGCCGTTGCCGGCATCCTCGTCGCGCTCGCGAGCGGGTTCTTCGGTGTGCTCCTCGGCGACCCGCCCTTCACGCACCAGCCCGGCCCGGGCGAGGACGTCGTCCACTTCGGGACGCTCGAGTTCATCACCGCGGTGTCGTTCGACCTGGGGCTGTTCGCGCTCGTCACCAGCGCGCTCGTCGCGGTGATGCACGCGCTCGCGCGGCTCGTGGAGGGAGGCGAGTCGTGAACCTGCTCTTCGCGCTCGCGGCGGGCACGCTGTTCGGGGCCGGGGCCTATCTCCTTCTCCACCGCGACCTCGTGCGGGTCGTGCTGGGGGTGGCGGTGATCTCGCAGTCGGCGACGCTCACCGTGATGGCGAGCGGGCTCACGCGCGGCAGCGCGCCCATCTACCCGCTCAGCGAGCTGCCCGTGAGCGACTCGCTCGCGCAGGCGATGGCGCTCACCGCGATCGTCATCGGGCTCGCGGTGCTGGCGCTCCTGCTCGTCCTCGTGCTGCGCGTCGTGCGCGCGTTCCGCAGCTCGGGCCTTGACGAGGTCGCCGCCGAGGAGGTCGCGATGGAGGCCGAGCTCGAGCGCCGCCGCGGATACGAGCACGAGGAGGAAGAGGAGGAGATGCACGCGTGACGCTGCTCAGCCTCGCCCTGCTCGTGCCCTGGGTGGCGGGTGCCGCGCTCGCCCTGCTCGACGGGCGCCGGCCGCTGATCGGCTGGCTCGCCGCCGGCGCGATCCTCACCAACCTCGCGCTGCTCGTCGCGCTCGGCGCCGAGACGCTGGGCGGCGAGCCCGTGACGTTCGTGACCGGCGAGTGGGCGCCGGGGCTCGGGATCCGGCTGCGCGCGGACGCGCTCGGCGTCGTGTTCGCGGCGCTCAGCTCGTTCGCGATCCTCGCCGCGACGATCCACGAGCTGCTCGAGGGCGTGCGCGAGCGCACCTTCCCCGGCCTCGTCGTGCTGCTCACCGCTGGGCTCAGCGGCGTCTTTCTGACCGGCGACCTCTTCAACTTCTACGTCTGCTTCGAGCTGGCGATGACCGCGTCGTACGTGCTCGCGACCTACGGCGGGGAGCGGCGCGAGCTGGGCGGCGCGCTCGTCTTCATGATCGTCAACCTGCTCGGCACCTTCCTGTTTTTGCTGTCGGTGGCGGGCGTGTACCACGTCACCGGCACGCTCGACATGGCGCTGATCAGCGAGCGCATGGCGACGGTCGACCCGAGCACGGCGATCCTGATCGCGGTCGGCTTCTTCGTCGCGTTCAGCGTGAAGCTGGGGCTCTTCCCCTTCCACTTCTGGCTGCCGACCGTCTACACCGCGTCGCGCCCCGCGGTGGCCGCGATCCTGAGCGGGGCCGTCGCCAACATCGGCGTGTACGGCCTGTTGCGCTTCGGCGGCGAGCTGCTCGAGCGCGAGCTCGAGCTGGCGAGCACGGCGCTGATCGTGATCGGCTCGCTGTCGATCCTCTACGGCGGAGTGCTCGCGATCTCGCGGCGCACGCCGACCGAGATGCTCGCCTACTCGGCGATCGGCCAGATCGGCTACGTGCTGGTCGCGATCGGGATCGGAGGGCCGGTGGGCTTCGCCGCCGCGGTGCTCTACAGCGTCGTGAACGCGCTCAACAAGGTGCTGCTGTTCTTGGTGGCGCGAATGCGCGGCCTGGTCGTCGGGGCGGCGTTCGCCGTGGGCGCGCTGAGCGTGGTGGGCCTGCCGCCCGCGGCCGGGTTCGTCGGCAAGCTGGAGATCTTCCGCTCCGCCGCGGGTGAGCCGGCGCTGCTCGCGCTGTTCGTGCTGGGCAGCGCGCTCTCGGTGCTCTACGCGTTCCAGCTCTATCAGATCGACTTCTGGCGGGAGGAGCGGCCGGGCAGGATCGCGGGTCGCGCGCAGCAGGCGCTCGTGGTATGCCTCGCGCTCGTGGTGCTGGCGACGGGGATCTGGCCGGAGGCGCTGCTTGCCCCGGCCCACGAGGCCGCGGGGGCGCTCCCGGAGGGGCTGCCGTGATCCAGGTGCTCGAGCGCGGCCTGTTCCTCGCCGCGATCTATTTGCTCGTGCTGACCAGCCTGGGGCCCGCCGACGTCGCGCTCGCGCTCGCGCTCGGGATCGGCACGTCGCTCTTGCTGCGCCCGCGCACCGCGCGCGGGCGGCGCGTGGCGGTGGCGGGCGGCGATCCGGTGGCGGCGCTGCGCATCGCCGGGCGCACGGCGGTCGAGATGGCCCGCGGCACGTGGCGGACGGTGCGCTTCTGCCTGGGGGACGCGAGCCGCTCGGGCTTCGTGGAGATCCCGCGCGACGGGCGCTCGCGCCACAACGTCGCGTTCTGGGCGGTGCTCACCGGCGAGGCCCCCGACGAGGTGGTCGTGGACGTCGACGAGGAGCGCGACGTCCTGGTCGTGCACCTCACCGACGCGCGCGACCCCGACGCCGTCCGCGCCCGGCACGCCGCCGACCGCGAGCTGCAGACGAGGGTGGTGCCGTAGTGCCCGAGATCGCCGCCGTCATCGCGTTCGCCTGGGCCACGGTGCTGCTCGTCGCCGGCGGCCTTCTGATCCTGCGCTCCGACGATCCGCTCGAGCGCGTGCTCGTGCTCGACGTGCTGGTCGCGATCGTGATCGTGGTGCTCACGACGCTCTCGTACCTGCGCGACGTCTCCTACTACATCGACGCGGCGCTCGGGCTCGCGCTGCTCTCGTTCGTGGCGACGCTGGTCGCCTGCCGGCACGTGATCCGCGGGAGGCCGTTCTAGGTGCTGGAGACGCTGCTCGACATCGTCTCGATCGCGGCCCTCGCGCTGGGACTCGGGCTCGCGACGGTCGGGCTCGTCGGCCTCGCGCGCTTCGACGGGATCGCCAACCAGCTGCACGCGGCCGGGCTCGTCGCCGGGCCGGGCCTGTTCCTGGTGCTGTTCGCGGCGATCGGCACGGGCAAGGCCGAGTCGATCACGAGCGCGCTGCTCGTCGCGCTCTTCGTGCTGATCACGGCGCCGCTGTCCGCGCACGCGATCGCGCAGGCCGACCGCCGGCGCCGCGAGAATCCGGACGAAGACTAGGGGCGCGCCGCGGCGCGCCCCGGTGGCATCGGCGGGCGCGCGGCGGGGCGGGAGGAGGAGGGTTGGTCACCGCCCGCCGCGCGCTCTTGTTTGCCGATTGCCTGGTGTGTTGGGGAGGAGGGAGG
>Ga0310825_100464_pt1 | contig 37039 bp, 15 predicted proteins | sample WT_ome_9_FD_202243 | JGI IMG/M metagenome (GOLD analysis project Ga0310825, IMG submission 202243) | Sorghum-adapted microbial communities enriched on wild type (WT) sorghum from Joint BioEnergy Institute, Emeryville, California, United... ... | reverse complement strand
GCCATAGCCCAATCATCGGCGCCGACATCAGCAACCGTCATTGTCATCTCAATGTGTCCATCTCTCGCCCCGTGCGAGGTCAGTAGCAAATCAGCGGTGGTGTCTCACCCCATCCTGACGCACAGGGGCATGTCTTCGCCGACGGTATGTTGGAGTTCCAATCGTGCTCAGATTGAGACTCGAGCGACCGGCGAGTCCGTCGCACCCGGTCGCCGCCGTGGCGGCATGGTGCGGAACGACGCAGCGGATCATCAAACGTTTAGTGACACAGCGTGCGCAGTGAGGGTGGCAATGGCGAAACGACGTGGGGCAAAGAGTCAGCGACAGAGTGGTTCTAATAGGCAGAATCTGGACGGAACCGCGATGGATTTCGTACGGCGGACGGACCTGACCCGGCGAAGGAACACTATCGCCGTGACAACCCGATACGCCATTGGGTTAGCGGGATGCAACCAGGCTGCGAGTTGGTTCCGGTGGATTAGCGAAGCGTGCGTGGTGTCCGGTCTCGCGCGCCTCATGGAGCGGGTAAGTGAGGACGTGTGTCGGGGGCTCGACTGCGCCATCTCCGGTGATACGGCATCGGTCAGTGATATCAGCCGAGACCTGATGGAGATCGAGGTATTGCTGCGGGAATTTGCGCACGATCCCTCGCGAGTCCGGAAGTGGAACGACCAGGCTGACGACCACATGATGGCAAGAGAATTCAGTTTTGGTCGAGTTGTGGACCGTCTGAGGCAAGCCCTTGGAGAAGAGCAGGGCATGGTCCTCCCTGACAAGATGGAGTACGCCGCACATTCAGCCGGTTTACATCCGACTCCGACAGGGCGCAGAGCATATGCGTGGGTCGCGGAAAGCGATTCGGACGGTCACCTTCAGGAGAATCTCACGGACCTCTTGGAGCACATCAAGCGAAACATTCACGCAGCGCTTGACCTGATCGAGGCTGCCCCTGAGGACCAGTCCGTCCTGAAGTTTGTAGATGAAGGAACGGGAACTATGGCCGTCGATCCTCCTCCCTCATTAGACGCGTGGGCAGATGTGAACAACGTGTTGTTCATGCGTCAGTTGGAGATGAGGGAGCGGCTCTCACCACTAGGGATTGAGTTCCTCCCTCGAAGTCCGCGCAAGACGGGTGAGTCGTTCTTCCAAGTGCGTCCGAGTGGGGAGGCTGACGAGCACTAGGTCTAGCCCTAGGAGCGAGTCCGCGCTGGGCGTGAAGGACCTAGCGTTGGGCAGAGACCCGCTACGGCAAGGCGCTTCGCCGGCCTACCCCCGCTATCCGGCAGCTTAGGGATGTCACGACCTCAACCCCATTGACGTAGACTCTCCAAGTCAGGAGGTACGTGCCACCCAAGCTTCGAACGCCTCCCGGCTCGTCCGCTCCGGCAGGCACCCGAACACCGTCTTGAGCCGCTCGTTGCTCAGCACCGGCCGGTACCGCAGGAACGCCGTCTGCTCCGGCCCGTACGGCACCGCCCCGAGCCGCTTCCCCACCGCCAGGGCCACCTTCAGCACCCGCTCGGGCACGCTGATCGTCCGCTTCCCCAGCGCTGCGGCGATCTCGTCGACCGTCACCACCCCGTCGCCGGCGACGTTGAACACCCCGGTCACCTCCGAGGACACCGCGCGCCGGATGACCGCCACGACGTCGGTGTCCCAGATGAACACGAACGGCGACGGCGCCCCCGACACCTTGAGCAGCCGCGGCCAGCCCCACAGCGCGGTGATCTGGTTGTCGACCCGCTCCCCCAGGATCGTCCCGATCCGCAGCACCACCTGCTCCAGCCGCGGCGCGCTCTCCCGCAGCCCGGCCAGCATCTCCTCGACCTGCCGCTTGTGGTCGGCGTAGGCGAACTCCGGGTTCCCCCGCAGCGGGTGGTCCTCGGTCAGCCACTCCGGGTTATCCGGGTGATAGCCGTATGCCGCACCGCTGCTCGACACCACCACCCGCCTCACCCCGTGGGCCAGGCAGGCGTCCAGCACGTGCTTCGTCCCCTGGACGTCGACGGCGTACTCCCGCTCCCGGGTCGACCCCTTGCCCGGGGTGACGATCGAGGCCAGGTGCACCACGACCTCGGGGCGGCACTCCCCCACCACGCGGTCGACCGCGGTGGCGTCGGTGACGTCCATGACCTCGTGCCGGGCGCCGCTGACGGGAGCGGACGGCATACGGACGTCGGTGGCGACGACCTCGTGGCCGTCGGCGACCAGCCCGGGCACCACGGACGACCCGAGGAACCCGGAGGCACCGGTGACGAGCACCCGCGTCATACGGCCAGGACCTCCGGCTCGGGCTCCGGCGCGGAGCGCCGCTTCCACACCGCGGCAACGGCGAGCCCGGCGATGATGTCCCAGATCCCCCACCACGCCGCGACCAGCGCCATGCCGCCGAGCCCGTCGAAGTAGGTGAACACCAGCAGCAGGCCGAGCCCGGCGTTGCGGATCCCGACCTCGAAAGTGGTCGCCTTGACGCTGGCGACCGGCAGCCGCGCGGCCTTCCCGATGCCGTAGCCGAGGGCCAGGGCCAGCGCGTCGTGGAGGAACACCGCGAGGAGCACCAGGCCGATGTAGGCGACGAACACGTCCCAGTTGTTCGCCACCCCGACGACGATGATCGCGGTGAGCCCGAGGAACGCGGCCGGTCCGACGAACCGCCGGCCCACCGCCGCCACCCGCGGCCACCAGGTCACCACGGCCAGCCCGATGACGAACGGGATGCCGATGACCAGCCCGACCTCGGCGAGCATGTTGAGCGGGCTCACCTCGATCCGGCGCAGCAGCTCCTGACCGGTCGGGTGCAGCCCGCCCCAGAACGCGAAGTTCAGCGGCATCAGCCCGATCGACAGCACGTTGCCGACGGCGGTCATCGACACCGACAGCGCCACGTCGCCGCCGGCGCGGTGGGTGAGGATGTTGGACACGTTCCCCGGCGGGCAGCAGGCCACGAGGATCAGCCCCAGCGCGAGCGAGCCGCGCAGCCCGAGCAGCAGGGTGAGCAGGAAGGTGATCCCCGGCAGCAGCAGGAACTGGGCGATGACCGCGACCGCGATCGCCCCCGGCCGGCGCAGCGCGGCGCGGAAGTCCTCGACCCGGGTGTCCAGCGCCACCCCGAGCAGGATCAGGCCGATGACGACCCGCAGCGTGGTGAGCGAGCCCTCCTCGAAGGCGATGGTGATCGCGTCGACGTCGTTCACCTGGCGACCCCCAGGGCCTCGATCTCCTTGCGCACCGCGCGGCGGTAGGCGTCCTTGTTGACGTAGTAGGCCATCCGCTCCACCCCGAGGTAGCGGTAGCCGCCGGACAGGTCCGGCCGCCGCCCGGCGACCCGCGCCTCGAACTCACGCGCCCTCTCGGGCGCCCGCTGCCGGGCGACCAGGTATGACGCGACGAGCTCGGCCTGCTCGTACCGCCCCTGCCAGCCGATCCCGGCCGCTTCGATCATCCCGAGGACGAAGAGGTTGGGGTCCTTGTCGGTGAAGATGTTGAGGTAGAGGTCCGGCGCCGGCCCGGTCCAGTTGAGCCAGGCCCGGTCGATGAACGGGTAGTGCAGCCGGTAGCCGGTGGCCAGCACCACCACGTCGTACGGGTGGCGGGACCCGTCGCGGAACACCACGCTGTCCCCGTCCAGCCGCTCCACGTCCGGGCGGACGGTGATGTCGCCGTGGCCGAGGTGGTGCAGGACCAAGCTGTTGACGATCGGGTGGGACTCGTAGAGCTTGTGGTCGGGCTTCGGGAAGCCGAACCGGGTGGGGTCGCCGGTGAACAGCCGCAACAGGCGGGAGTCGATCGCCTGCTTGAGCCGCGCCGGCAGCGGCCGGCCCTGGTTGAGCGTGTCCGCGGGCCGGCCCAGGACGTACTTGGGCACGAAGTGGTACCCGCGCCGCACGCTCAGGTCGACGCTGGCGGCGTGGTGCACCGCGTCCACGGCGATGTCGCACCCGGAGTTGCCGGCGCCGACGATGAGCACCCGCTTGCCGGCGAACACCTCAGCCCGCTTGTAGGCGCTGGTGTGGAACATCTCCCCGTCGAAGCTCCCCGGCAGGGTCGGCACGTTCGGCTCGCTGAGCGTGCCGTTGGCGATGATCACGCCCGTATGCCGCTCGCTCGCCTCACCCTGCGGGCCGCGGCTGGTCACCAGCCACCCGCCGTCTCCGGAGGGCTCGACCCTGGTCACCTCGGTGCCGAACCGGTAGTTGCGCCGCAGGTCGAAGGCGTCGGCGAACGCCCGGAAGTAGGCCAGCAGCTCACGGTGGCCGGGGTAGTCCGGCGTGCCCGGCGGCATCGGGAACTCGGCGAACTCGGTCGTGGTCTTGCTCGAGATCAGGTGCGCCGAGTCGTAGACCGTGCTGCGCGGCCCGTCGATGTCCCACAGCCCGCCGACGTCGGTGTGGAGCTCGTACCCGGTCCACGGCAGCCCGTGCCGGTCCAGGTTCCGCGCGGCCGCCAGGCCCGTCGGCCCGGCGCCGATGATCGCGTAGGTTTCCTCGGTCACGACGGAGGAGTCTGGCAGACCCTCTGCCGGTCGAGTCACGACCTGGCGCCGACCGTCTAGGCTGCAACCAAATCAGCTGAGGAGGCCTACATGCCGTATCTGCCGCCTACCACGGTCGCCGAGAGCCTTGCCGAGATTCAGAAGGGAGAACTCGTCCTGCCGGCGATCCAACGGGAGTTCGTCTGGAAGCCTTCACAGGTGACCGCGCTCTTCGACTCGTTGCTGCGGGGTTATCCGATCGGTAGCTTCCTTTCGTGGCGCATCGAGCCCGAGACGGCGCGGCAGTTCAAGTTCTACGGCTTCATGAGGGACTACAACCAGTTAAACCAGCGTCACAGTCCCGTGTTGGACGTTCCTCCCGACAAGCAGGTCAATGCGGTTCTCGACGGGCAACAACGCCTGACGTCACTCAACATCGGTCTCCGGGGTAGTTACGCCTGGAAGAAGAAGTATGGCTGGACCCATCTCATCGAAAACTATCCTCGTCGGGTGCTCCATGTGAACCTGGCCCAGAAAGCACCAGAGAACGCGGCAGGCCTTGAGTACGACTTCCGATTCCTCACTGAGGAGCAACTCCAATCTATGCCTGAAGAGGAGAGGCGCTTCTGGCTCCCCGTCCCCTCGGTTTACGAAGCACAGAGGATCAACACTCTACTCCTCGAGCTCTCGAAGCGCGAGGTCGCTAACAGCCAACTCGCCATGGAGACCGCGACGGACCTGTGGGCGAAGGTGCATTCTGAAAAGACCATCTACTTCTACCAAGAAAATCGCCAAGACATCGAGCGCGTTCTCGATATCTTCATCCGCGTAAACTCTGCTGGCACGACGCTCTCCTACAGCGACCTTCTTCTCAGCATCGCAACAGCTCAGTGGACGGACCGAGATGCTCGGCAGGAGGTGCATGGCCTCGTCGACGAGCTGAATGCGGTCGGCGCCGGCTTCCGCTTCACACAGGACCTGGTCCTGAAAGCGGGCCTCGTGCTTTCCGGTGTCCCAGACATCGGATTCAAGGTGAAGAACTTCACGGCGGAGAATATGCGCCGCCTTAGCGACGAGTGGGACCGCGTCAGTAACGCGCTCAGGGTGGCGGCTGGGCTGCTCAGCGATTTCGGTCTGTCCGGCGCCACGCTGACGGCGAGGAGTATCCTGATCCCTATCGCGACGTACGTCCACGCCCGGCAGCTGACCCAGAACTATCGGGTTGCACCGGGCGAGGCCGCTGATCGAGCGAAACTCAAGGAATGGACTCTGAAGTCCCTCATCATCCCAGGCGTCTGGGGATCCGGCCTGGACCAGTTGCTGCGAGCTCTCCGTGAGACTATCCAGATCCACGGAACGGATTCTTTCCCTCTGCGAGAGCTGGAGCGCACTATGGCATCCCGGGGCAAGCCGCTAACGGTGACTCCCGAACTGGTCGAGTCCCTGTTGGGACTGCGATACGGTGATGCCAGCACCTTTGCTGTCCTCGCAATCCTGTTCCCGCATGTCAACACACGGAACCAGCACCATGTGGATCACGTCTACCCAGCCTCGCGCCTGGCGCGGACGGTCTTGCGGAAGGGCGGACACCCAGAGGACGAAATCGACGCGCTCCTTGACGCGCGGGACACGCTTCCCAATTTGCAGCTGCTCGAGGGTCCCGAGAACATTTCGAAGTCCGCTAAGACGCCTAAGGAGTGGGCTGAGACGGTCTATCCAGACCCGCAAGGGCTGGCCAACTACATGGACCGGAACCTCCTGCCCAGCCTCCCATCCAATGTCACGGAGTTCCTGGCCTTTGTGGAGGAGCGTAAGCAGGCTCTGAAGACACGCCTCCTTGACACGCTGGGGGCCGTGTCGGAGACCAAGGGTCCCCTTGACGCGGAGGTTCTCCCGCCCTTGGATGAGGCCCCAGAAGCGGAAGCCTTAGACGAGTGGGACTCGTCTACTGCCCCGGCGTAGGGTGTCCAGATCGCACTGAGGTGGGTGGCGAGGCCAGTTGGCATCAAACCACCCGATGGAGCCGCTACCACGCGCCGTGCGGTTCAGAATGGAACGCTCGCCTTCCACCACATTCAGTCCGCGTGGAAAGTGCCGCCCGAACCCTCGTGGATGAGTGCGGCGCTCACGGCGAAGGCCATGGCCTTTTCAACCCGCGCCAAAGTGCGTGGCGTCCTGCGCCGGTAACCGAACACGCCCAGTGCTTCCCTGGCGAGTTCGTCCTTGGTCAGTCCTCCCGTGGCCCGGCACAGGCTCCGTATGGCATTCGCCATCTCTCGTAGCGGAATGTGCGCGATATCGCGCTCTGGCTCCTCGGATCGACGGAAGCCCCGCCAAGCGTTGACATCGTCCCGCCCGTCCCAGATGACATCTCTCTCGTCTCGGAGACGCCAACCCGTGGGGACACAGCGCAGGATGTCGTTCGCACGATCCTGGCTCACCCGATAGAGGTCGAAGGACGCCGCGACCAACTTGGCAAGCCTTTCCTCGTGGATGGGCCCCTCGGTGGCGACGACATCCTTGATCACAGCCGTTACCTGCTGGCGGGCCCAACTCGCCGGCAGGTCATCCAGCGTCGAGCGCGGCCCCAGAGGCTCCGGGTTCCACGCCTCGAACGGTGCCTCTTCGGGGAGGCGGGCCGGCGACTCCGACACGTTCGTGTTGAGCGGTTCACGGGTGCCCTGCGCTTCCGGGACGAGGGAGACCGACGCGATGGGTTGGAACATCGCGTCGTCCGATGCCGGTGCGTCCGACTCGTCCGTCACCGAGCGTGGCCCATCATCGCCAGCCGGCCGCGTCTGCGCAGGCACGGACCTCGTAGTACGAGGCACCTCGCCCCCGGTGCGCCGAGCATCCTCGAGCACCCTCATGAGGCGGTCGACGACTCCCGCTGGGTCTTGCAACCAGGCTGGCATCCACACGCGCGCGACCGCGGGCCAACCCAGCATGTGGTGGAGCACCGTGACGGGGAGGCCATCACGATCGCCGACGGTCTGCCTGCCTGCCCAGCCCGGCCCGTCGAGGATGACAGCGACCAAGCGCCGATCTGGTTCGGAAGCGTGCGCGAGGGTGAGGTCGACTCTGAAGTCGGACAGGCCGACATCGGTGGCGACTGCGACGCCCTTGGCACGCAGCGCCGACGCGACATCCTCCCGGTGACGATCGACCTCGCCCTTGCTCCGGATCTCCTCGGCGAGGCGGGCCGTTCCTGCCGCTGCGAGCTCAAGGTACTCCTTGAGGTGCTTGATACCGAGTGAGGACGTCTCCTCCGCGCGGAGCTGTGAGGGGTCGAATGAGGAGTAGATGACCACCTGGCGCCGGGCCCGGGTGATCGCCACGTTGAGCCGGCGCTCTCCGCCCTCCTTGTTCAGCGGTCCGAAGTTCAGCGGCAGCACGCCACGCTCGTTGACGCTGAACGCGGTGGAGAACAGGATCACGTCCCGCTCGTCGCCCTGAACGTTCTCAAGGTTCTTGACGAACAGCCCCTCCTTCGCCGAGTCGAGGGCCTCCGCCATCCGCGGGTCCTCATGGTCGCGGATCAGGCCCTCGATGTAGGCCCGCTGCTGTTGGTTGAAGGTGACCACGCCGACGGAGGGGCTTCCCTCACCTTGGTGGGCATCAAAGCGCCGCTGCAGGTCCTTGACGATGGCCTCGGCCTCGACCGGATTGGTGCGCAGCAGCTTGCCCCGGCCGGAACGGTGGAAGGTGCCATTCACCCGGACCAGGCTGATCCCGTAGCCATCTGCACCCGGATCCGCGGCCCCGGCCGACGGTGCCGGGAACGACGAGAGCCTGCCCTTGTAGTAGTTGCGGTTGCTGAAGGCGATGAGCGACTCGTCCTGGCTGCGGTAGTGCCAGGAGAGCCAGTGTCGGACCAATCGTGCCTGCACCGCTTCGGACAGGATGCTCTCCTGGTCCTCGACAGCCATCGAGGCGCCCACCACCTCGTCCTCCTGGTCGTCGGAGACGATCGAGGACTCGGCGAAGGAGGTGGGTGGCATCTGCTTGCTGTCGCCGACGATCACGACGGACTTCGCCCGGCCGATGGCGCCGATCGCGTCGGCGACGCGGATCTGCGATGCCTCGTCGAAGACGACGATGTCGAACAGCCCGGCCTGCGCGGGGAAGAAGCGAGCCAGGGAGTCCGGGCTGACGAGGACGCAGGGCATGAGCTGGGTGATGAGGTCTCCGTACTGCTGCAGCAGCGGACGCACGGCCAGGCCGCCGCGACGCTTCTCCAGCTCGCGCTGGAGCGCCCCGATCCGACCGGACGTGCTGCCGACGAGGAACGGCCGGTGGTGCAGGATCTCCCGCTGGATCTGCCCGGGTAGGAGACCACGCACCACGGTGCTCGAGCTGGCGAAACGGTCGATGACCCGCTCGTGGGACGTGGGGTCGAAGGCGTCCAACCCCGAGGCTGCCTGCCGCTCGCGAAGCGACGCGTCGGCAACTCCTCGGTCAAAGGCCCGGGGCGCCTCGTCCGCCTCCACCTCGCCCGTCAGCAGCAGGTTCTGCGCCTCGGTCATCCCGGCGTCGGCCAATGGTGCGAGGTGGGCGCGAAGCTCGAGCCACCGTCGGAGGGAGGGCAGTCCCGGCTGGTCGCTCTTGCGCAGCGACTCCGTGTCCTGCCACCGCCGGACGAGACCGTCGGCACCGGCCCACACCCGCCACCCGTCCTCGTCGACACCGAGGGCGGCCTGCAGGGCGCGCAGGGCTTCGACGAGCGAGGACAGGCGGGTCACGACCTCGTGCGGCACCGGCTCGCCCGAGGAGACGAACTCGCGCAGTGCGGGGACGAAGTCGTTGGAGCTCTCCTGGGCGACGGCTACCTGACGCCCCGCCCAGGAGAGCCACTCGACCTGGCTCCGCAGCAGCTGCTGGCCACTGTCGGTCAGGGGGTTCCAGGCCTCAGGCACGACCAGCCCCGGGACCTGGGCCACCTTGCTGGCCAGTGCGGCCACGGCCGTCTGGACCTGGAGCAACGCTCCGGTCAACTCGACCACCTGCTTGTGGTGGACGGTGGCCCCCGGCTTGAGGCCCGGTTGCAACTGCTCGACCACCGCCATGAGGCGCTTCTTGCGCCCCCACCAGCTGGAGGAGGCAGCTGCCCGTGCCTGAGCGTGCAGGTCGGCCAGGGGCAGGTGGATGGCCTCGGGTGTCGCGACCTCCAGCCCTGGGTGTGCAGCCGCGGCGAACGCCTGCACCTCCGCCTGCAGCGCGCTGGTAGCGCCCTGCCACCTCGGGGTCTGCGTCTCGTCCAGCAACTCGAGCGGCGGACGCTGGGCGCGGGCCATCTGGGTGAGTGACTCCAGGTCCCCCACCGTCTTGGCCGCGAGGACGGCACGACCAAGGCGCCCGCTGTCGGGAAGGGACAGGGCGATCTCGGTGACGGTACGGGCAGCCGCCACCACGTGGTCCCACGACGGGTCCGCGACAGAGTCCACGCGAACCATCCCCCAGGGGTGGTCGCGACGCGGCCTTGCCGGGGCCGCAACGTCCGGCAGGCTGACCAAGAGACTCCGGATGCGCTCGCGCTCGGGCGTGGCCTCGGTGGTGAGCAGTCGCTCCGGCACCGGGAGGGGGCGGCTGACGTCACTGAGCGCCAGCTGCCGTGTGTGGGCGCAGTAGAGCGAGAGCCCGGCACCGTTCTGCTCGTGCAACCGGTCCCGGTACCGCCTGAGGGCACGCGTCGCGGTGGCCAGCTCCTCGGCCGCTGCGCTCAGGCCCTCCTGGTCGACCACCGCCCGGTGCTCGAGGGCTTCCTTGATCTGGGCGCGAACGGCCGCCGGCTTGCTGCCCTTGTCGTGCAGGTCCAGGCTGAACGGACCCAGCCCGACCTGGTCCATCCGTGTCTTGACGACGTCGAGCGCGGCCCTCTTCTCAGCGACGAACATCACCCGCTTGCCCTCGGCCAGACACCGCGCAAGCAGGTTGGTGATCGTCTGCGACTTGCCCGTGCCGGGCGGCCCCTCGAGCACGAACGTCCGACCCTTGAGCGCCTCCGCGACGGCCCGCAGCTGGGAGGCGTCCGCGGGGATGGGGCACTTGGCCGCCAGCTCGTCGAGCTCGATCTGGTCCTCGTCGCCCGCCGCGGCCGGGTCGACGAACTCCTCGGTGGGCGTGTGCGCCAGGTGGGTGGCCAGGGGGTTCTTGAGGAGCTCCTCCCAGTTCTCGTCCAGGTCCTTCCAGAGCCGGAACTTGGCGAACTGGAGGATGGACAGGTGCGCGGTATCCCGGACGTGGAAGGGCAGCCCCTTGGCGACAAGTGCTGAACGGACGGCACGCAGGGTCTCGTCCAGGTCGATGCCGGACAGGTCTTCTTTGGGCTCGGCCAGCTCCGGGATCGTCAGCCCGTGCGTCTGCTTCAGCTTCTCCAGCAGGCAGTAGTTCGGCGTGCTCCCCCCGGCCTCGTCGAGAGAGAGCCGGTATGACGTGGAGTCCCCCCGTCCGGTCGCCTTCAGCTTGACCGGGACGAGGATGAGGGGTGTGTCCAGGCTCCGGCCGTCCAGCTCCCAGACGAGGGTGCCGAGCGCCAGGTAGAGGTTGTTGGCGCCGGTCTCTTCCTCGATGGTCCGGGCCTTGAACGCCAGGGAGCGCAGCCGGGTCGCGTACGTCGCCGAGCTGACGTCCGTGTAGGCGGAGAAGCTGCGGGCCAGGGTCTCCTCGAGCTGCGCCGCGGGCAGGTCACGTCCCCATCTGATGCCACGCGCCTGGTACACCGCGTCGACGTGGTCAGAGGGCAGGAGTCGCAGCTGTCGGCCGGAGTGAACGAGGTCCTCCAGTGTCCCGAGCTTGCCCGGGGGCACGACCAGCTCCACGGCATACCGCGTGCTGAAGTTGATCAGCCGGTTGCGAAGGCTGAGGTCGAGCAAGGAGTTCTTCCACTTCGTCACCCGCGCCGGCTCCTGGGCGCGGGACGCGTCCGCGGGAGACGGTGCCGTCGCGCCCCCGACGAACTGCGGCATGGGCGTGCTGTGCTGCACCGGGTGGTACTCGATGACCTGGACATCGCCGGTGGGGAGGCGGCGCCGCGAGGGTAGGGCCACGATCCCGTTGCGCCGGGCCACCTGGACATCCAGGATGCCCAGGACCTCCTGGGTGCGAACCGCATGCTCGCGAGCGGCGGCGACAGCGTCATCGAACCGAGCGTTCTTTCCCTCGGTGAGGAGAGTCGTCTCGACCACGTTGAGGACGCCCAGGTCGAGGAGGTTGACCATCGGGGAGGCGTCGGACGACGCAATGCCGTCGAGCTCGAACTCCTCCCGCCAGTAGCCCACGAAGGCGTGGCCCTGAACGACCCAGATGAGGGGCCGGATCCCGGCTTGCTCCAGTCCGGCAGCCAAGACCACCGCGGTGTCCAGGCAGGTCCCCACACGACCGTCCAGCACCTCTTCCGGTGTGCGGATCTTCTGGCCCACCTCGGACCAGCTCGCCGGTGGGCTGGCATAGCGGATGTTCCGAGCCTGCATCGCCTCGTACACGGCCCTAACGATCTGGTCGACGCGCTCGGGCCCCGACTGGTATCCCTCGATGGCCGAGCTGCCTGTCCCGTCGCGAAGGATCGCTGCCGCCTCACCCAGGAGGGTCTCGATCTGCGGGCTGTTGGGCATGACATGCGCGGCGAGCATCTCGACGCCCAGACCGAGTGGCTGCCCCAACCACTGACGCCCCGCAAGAACGGTGACGTCTCGCTCAGCCGATGCCAGCGAGCGGTCTCCATGGGAAACCACCGCGGACAGGGTTGCGCTTCGCCTCTCCTCGAGATCGAGCAGGGTGGCGGCGTCCACGCGCAGGTCGACGTCATCGACAACAACGTGGCCCTGCTCCGGGAGATCGACGAGCAGCGTGCATGGTCGGCTGAGCACGCCCTCGGCGTCCCGGATGGTCAACGAGACCTCGGCACCGTCGATCGCCGGACCGGTGTTCGTGAGCCGGAGCTCCTGCACCGGTCGGATGTCGTTGTGAGCCATGGCGAGGCTCACGACCGGTGAGGCAGTCAGGTCGATGGTGACGGTTCCAGGCGTCGCGCGGACAGCAGGCTCCACCCCAAGTTCAACCACAGCGTCCCTCTCGTTGTAGTCGTGGTCCGACGGACCGTAGCCGTCGACCCCGACAGTGCGAGGGCGCCGGCGCTCTCCCTGGGGGTGGATGTTTCCGCCTGGCACAGCGGCAGTCAAGGACGTCTGATCATCGTTACCAAGCGGTGACGTCACACCAGTGCAGCCCGAGACTGAGCCAGGCTTGAGCGATCAACCTCGACATTCAGCTGACGAGAACTGCCCACTTGCACGGTTCTCCGAGACCACCTTGCCATCGATGCTGATGCGACACATGACCCACCCTGAGTCGTCCACGTGCACAACCATGAGGTAGGGCCGATCGGCGACGGAGCGCATCGCAATCTCTTGTTTGAAGGGAATGGGGGGTTGCTGGTTCGAGTTGCCGGTCGGCGTTACGAAATGCACGCGCGGACTCCGAACCCCTGTTGAGCCCAGGACCTCGTAGGTCACGGTGATGTCCTTGTAGACATCGACGTACTCGACGGGTTTACGCGCGGGCGCCGGCTCACTCTGAGCGCATGAAGCAACGGTCAAGGCGAAGGTGATAGCCACCAATATCGGCGCGCCCACACTTCTCAACATGCCGGGAGACTAGCGGACCCCTCGAATGCGCTTCCTTCCTGACCGTTGCGCGCCAAGTCGACGAGTGCAGACCGCCTGCGGCGAGAGGCACCGTTTATTGCAGCAGATCGGCAACGCTACCCTCTAGTCCGCACTGTCCTGGGCGTGCTGGTGCAGAAGAGGAGACGCCTGACCCGACCACGAGACCGCGAGAACATCCCGCGCGCGTGTGGCCGCGACATACAGCAACGACCGCTCACGCAGAAGCGCGTCCTGCTTGTCGGCCTCGCTGGTCTCGTACTCGTCGAGCGACTGCGGAACCTGCCCCTCCTTGACCCCGAACAGCAGCACCCGGGCGAACTCGGTTCCCTTGGCCCGGTGCATGGTCATGACCACGGGTGCGCCCGGCTTCACCGACTCGCTGTCGACGGCGCGCACCTCGACGCCTCGCTCTGCCAGCCCGGCGACGACCCGGTCGCGCTGGTAGCGGTCGCGCACCAGGATCGCGATGGTCTCCGGCGCCGGAGCGCCCTCGCCGGTGACCCAGTCCCGGATGAGCCGGGCCGCCTGGTCGAGCTCCTCGGTCATCGAGGCGCACGGCAGGAGCATGGGCGTCGGCCCCGACCGCGCCGAGCGGTAGGTGCTGTGCTCCTCGGGCTCGCCTTCCAGGTCGACGTAGTCGGCCCCCTCGAGGATCCCCATGGCCCAGCGCAGGTTCTGGTAGGTGGTGCGGTAGTTCAGCGTCAGACGCCGGGAACGACCGCGGGTCTCGATCCCCAGGTGCGACAGGGTCACCTTCTGCCCGTAGATGCGCTGGTGGGAGTCCTCCGCGATGAACAGGTCGTTCGGCCCCGGCTCCACCAGCGCACGCAGCAGCTGCCAGTGGGCCGGGGTGAGGTCCTGCCCCTCGTCCACGAGGACGTGGTCGAACAGCCGCCCGTTCCCGGGGGCCACCTCGTTGAGGTACTCGGCGGCGACGCTCGCCACCTCGGGGAAGTCGAGAGTGCCGCGGGCCCGGGACATCGCGCGGTACTGCTCGATGACGGCCCACACCGCTGCCCTCTGCTGCCGGTTGAGGGAGCCTCCCCTCCCCCCGGCGGGGCACACGCAAGTACGACTCCTCGTCGGTGATGTGCCGCGGCAGCACCACCATCGTGTACTCGGCCGCGAAGAACGCAGGACTCCTGAGGTTCTCCGGCAGGTCCTTCCCCGCGGCGGCGATAGCGTCGGCACAGGCGTCACGATCCGTGCGTCGGGATGCGTCGACCGTGACAGCGCCCAGAACTGCCTACACAGTGCTGCGCGAGCCGTCGAGCCCAGGAGTACCACCCACGTCGGTGTGCAGGTCATATCCAGGCCTACAGCGGCTCGCGCCGGGCCAGGTGCGCGCGGCCACGACGACCCGTATGCCTGGCGCCGATGAGAGCGAATGTTCCTGAGCTCATGAGGGCAGGGCAGGCGGACCAGACCGGCCGCCACGTCGTCCCACCCCATGTGTATGGTGACCCCGCCGCAGTGAGAACCCTTGGAGGGGGATATGACTAGCGGGGTCACTCGCGCCCTATCCGTCACGACATGTCGCCAGCGACTTCTGCACGTCTTGTCTTTCGTCGACGAAGAAGCGCCCGTCGTTCCCGAAGCAATACCGCAGATCGTGGCCGAGAGCTCATGCCGAATGAACCATGAACTGCACTATGCAAGCCTGGAGACGTTCCTGCGGCGAGACCACGCTGGGCTACTTCGCCTCAACTCGGACGGGGCCACCTGGTTGTTGGAGTATGGGCGCCCGCCCTCGCGCTGGGGCGAGGGCGGTGCAGGTGAAAATCCGCCCTTGAGGCCTTGGCAGGCCGCTGCGCTTGATGAGTGGGCCGCACATGGCCGACATGGGGTCGTTGAAGCCGTCACGGGCACCGGTAAGTCACGCGTGGGCGTGGAGGCCGCGCTCGAAGCGCTGGCTGATGACTTCTCCGTACTTGTCATTGTGCCGAGCATCGACCTCGCTTACCAGTGGCTCAAGGCAATGCGAAAGAGCGGCATCAAGAGCGTCGGGATGCGTGGCGATGGTGCGGATGCCTCGTTCCGCTCACATGCTGTGGTGATTGGCACCGTTCAGTCGTTGTATGAGAACCCGCCCACGCGGCCTGACGGCGGGGTGCTCGTCATAGCTGATGAGTGCCACCGCTACGGCTCAGGGCAGTGGAGGCGAGCACTCCACCCGAGCTACCGTCGGCGTCTCGGCCTAACCGCAACCTTCGAGCGAAGCGACGACGACGGCATCGACTTCCTCATTTCGTATTTCGGTGGGCCTACCGTGTACTCTCTCGGCTTCGCTGAGGCGATCCGCGATGGGATCGTGGCTCACTACGACGTGAAACGGGTTGCTGTCGACCTGACATCATCGGAGCGTTCGGCCTACGACCAAGCGGATGAGGTCGTACGCGACTGCAGACTTCAATTGCTTGCAGCCGGCTTTGAAGCGGATCAATTCGGCGTGTTCCTGAAGCAGGTTCAGGAGGCTGCGGAAGGGGACGAGGATCCAACGATCGAGGACCTGGCGCGGCGGTACCTGAAGGCCTTCTCGAGTCGAATTGATGTCCTGGCTGGAGCCAAAGCGAAACTGAGCGCAGCAGAGCAGCTTGCCCCGCTCATCCGCAAGTCGAGGGGCGCCTTGGTCTTTACGAGTCGTGTCGACTCGGCGGAGCATCTCGCCGAGCGCCTACGCAGACAGGGGGTCCGAGCCCAGCCCGTCCACGGTGAGCTCAGCCGTACGGACCGGCAGGTACGCCTTGACTGGTTGCGCATCGGACGGCTCCACGCCCTCGTCGCACCCAACGTCCTCGACGAGGGCATCGACGTTCCCGAAGTCGACCTCGGTGTTGTCCTTGGAGGGTCACGGTCGCGCCGGCAAATGATCCAGCGGATGGGACGAGTGTTGCGACTCAAGAAGGACGGTCGACGGGCCACGTTCGTCGTGGTGTACGCCCGGAACACCATCGAGGACGTCACGCAACACGCCGGTGATGAAGGCTGCCTGGACCTCATCATTGAAACGGCCGATAGCGTCGAGGACCTGGATTTGACTGACTTGCAGGCTGCCGCAAGGCGCCCTGCCGTCGTCACCGCCCGGATCGCCGAGACCGACCCTGCGACTGGAGCCGGTACGGGGGTGACGGAGCCGGCCGTTGACCAGTTAGTTGCTCTCTCAATTGCTCCAGCAGCTGGGAGCCCGGCTGATCTTGTAGATCACTTGGAGAGGCTTGCCCACCTATATGCGGTCGGGGCGCTGACGGTAGACGAGTTCAGTACCGCCAAAGCCAGACTGCTGGGCTTGCAGGCGACAGACTCTCCATGATCCTTCCTCCCCACAACTCCTTCGTGGTGAGATAGCACGACGTCAGGCCCGACCGGGGCAAGCGCAAGCCGTGGCGCGAGGGAGCCTCGATATGCACACGCTCGTCCAGACACCGCAGCAGATCTTCACGCTGCCACAGCACCTCACGGTCCCCCTCTTCCAACGTCCGTACGTCTGGACAGAGGAGGATCAGTTGGCGCCACTGTGGACTGACATCCGCCGACTGACTGAGTTGCGAATGCGCCAAGGAACCGCCTACGCCACTCACTTCCTGGGTGCCGTCGTCCTCCAGCAACAACTCAGCAACGTCGGAGCGGTTAGCGCCTTCGCCGTGATCGACGGTCAGCAGCGGCTGACCACCCTCCAGCTGCTGATGGATGCCGCGGCGGAAGTCCTCGTGGCGGTGGGACAGCATGGTCTGTCCCAGCAGCTCTACTCCCTTACCCATAACCCCGACCATTTCGGTCTTGCCCAGGACGAACTGTTGAAGGTCCAGCACACCAACAAGGACCGAGCGGCGTTCCACGAGGTGATGAACGCGCCAGCGCCGGTCGACTACGACAGCCTCGAGCATCAGGCGAGCCTGGTCTGTCGCGCTCACGCCTTCTTCTCCGAGGAGGTGAGGTCCTGGCTCCTGGAAGACGAGGCGTCTCTCCCCCAGCGCGCTGCACAGCTGGTGAATGTCATCTCCACAGGACTCCAACTGGTGACGATCACCTTGCAGCCCGACGAGAACTCGCAGGAGATCTTCGAGACCCTCAACGCCCGTGGCACGCCCCTGACTGCAGCAGACCTCATCAAGAACCTGGTGTTCCAGAGGATTGAGGCAGAGGGTGGCTCTGCGCAGGACGCCTACACCAAGAGGTGGTCCTTGTTCGAGCACGGCTTCTGGGAGCACGAAATCGGGCTGGGCCGTTACCAGGTGTCTCGCATCTCCCTCTTCCTCAACCACTGGCTTGTAGCGCGCACGGGAGAGGAGATCGGCCCTCGCTCGACGTTCAATCGCTTCAAGACGTGGGTGGAGCACGAGAGCGGAGGCCAGTCGATGTCCGAGGTTCTCGACACCCTCCACACACAGGCCCGGCTTTACCAGAGTTGGATCGAGGCTGCAGCCCGACGTGACGGCTCAGACCTCGATGAGGCCGCGCTGTTCGTCTACCGCACCCAGGCTGCCAAGCTCGAGGTCGTCAAGCCCGTTCTCCTCTGGCTGTATGACGTTCACCGCGCCATTTCGGACCAGGAGCGTCAACGATCGCTCGCTGCCGTCGAGAGCTGGATCATGCGACGAGCCCTGCTGCGGCTGCCCACAAACGACCTCGGTCGCACGGTCTCGCTGCTCATCGACCATCTCAATCGGGCTGACCCAGGACTGGTCGGGCAACGTACCGAGGAGTTCTTGTCCCGGCAGCGCCGACGGGGGACCTATTGGCCGGGAGACGAACAGCTTAGAAGGGAAATCCCCTCCATGCCCGCATATCGACGGTATCCCCGGTCCCTCCTGCGGATGTTTCTCGAGACCGTGGAGGACGTGGAACGAGGGCACGCTGTTGGCCAGCAGCTCTCAAAATCCGGCATCCGCATTCCGCGCCACACCATGGCCATCGAGCACCTGCTACCACAGCGGTGGAGGACGAACTGGCCCGTGGACGGTGGGCTTGCTGCCGAGATTCGGCGAGACGAACACGTGCACCGGCTCGGGAATCTCACTCTGTTGACCAGCTCACTGAACAGCACGCTCTCCAACGCGCCCTGGCTCGGACCCGGAGGGAAGCGAGTTGCGCTGCACAAGCACGACGTCATACTGATGAATCGTCGGATTCGTGACACAGCCCAGGACAGCTGGACGGAAGAAGACATCGATCGACGGACCAGCAAGATGCTTGAAGCACTCTTGCAGGTCTGGCGAGTCCCCGAAGGCCATCTCGGCCTGCACGACGACGGCGAACTCGTCAGCGACGAGAACATCGACTTGCGGGACCTCCTGGCTGCCGGCGTTCTGAATGTTGGGGACGTCCTCACCGGTCGGGTCGATTCCGCTCACAAAGCCCGTATCGGTGAGGAGGGAGTCCTCCACGTGGACGGTTCGGAGTTCAGGTCACTCACGGCGGCGGCCAAGCACCTTCGCGGGAAGGTAACCAACGGTTGGTGGTACTTTCTTGCTCCCAACGGCAGGGCACTGCGCGACCTCCGTCGGGAGTACGCCCGGTCGCTGACCTCGCGGCTGCCCGTTGAGGCTGGCGGAACGGAGTAACCCACCCCAACGTTTCCTCATTCACACCAGTTATGGTCAACCCTGCACAGGTCAGGAGGGAGAGCAGTGGCGCTGGGGGATGACCGCTGGGTCGAGGTGACACCATCGCAGTTCGAGCATGAGGCCGAGGGCCTCAAGCTCGTCCGCGATCTCCTGCCCAACACGTCCCCCTACCACGCCTGGTCGAACTTCGAGTTCCGCGACAACCACGGTCGCTGGCACGAGGTCGACCTCCTGGTCCTGGGCAGGAGGTCCCTTCACCTCGTCGAGCTGAAGTACTACTCCGGGACCCTGCGCGGCAACGACCAGACCTGGTTGCGCGACGGCCGGCGCGCCGAGCCCTCCCCCCTCAAACTCGCTCGCCGCAAGGCCCAGTACCTCGCCACCCGCCTGAAGGACCAGTTGCTCAAGTGGTCCCGTCGGCAGGGCGTCCGCATCCCCGACCTCCGCGAGGGCGTGCCCTTCATCCAGGAGGCCGTCTTCCTCCACCACCCTGGGCTCCGGAACGAATTGGGAGAGCTCGAGTCCATGGGCCTCTACGGTCTCGACGGCTATGAGAGGCAGACGGGCCTGCCCGGCATCTCCTCATTGCTCCTCGAGCCCCCTGCCCAACCGCGCGTCGTCACAGCAACGCACGAGCGCATCGTCCCGCTCCTGATGCAGCAGCTCGGCCTCGTCGCACGTCGCGCGCGCACCGCCGGTTCCTGGGTGATCGAGGAGTCGATCGCTGAGGAGGGGGAGGGCTGGCAGGACTGGCGCGCCCACCACCGTGTGCACCGGACCCAGTACGCCCGCATCCGGTTTCGGGTCACCCCTCCCGGGGCCAGCCGGTCCACGGCTGAGGAGCACAAGCGACTCGCTTCTCACGAGTTCGCGACCATGACCCGGCTCGTCCACGACGGTCTCCTGCGTCCGCTGGACATCGTCGAGTCCGAGCTCGGCACCGGTCTTGTCTACCCCGCCGACGACAAGCTCCGGCGACTCGACCTCTGGCTCGCTGAGCAGTCGAAGGGGATATCGCTCGAGACGCAGCTCGATCTGATCCGCCAGATCGCCGAGGCGGTCCACTACGCCCACGGCAACGCCGTCGCCCACCGCAATCTCAGCCCCTCAGCGATCTGGGTGCGCACCCACTCCGACGGCTCGCACAAGGTCTTGGTGGGTGACTGGCAGAGCGCGGGGCTCGCCTCGACCACCTCCCATCCGACCAGCCTGCCCCTCGAAGGCGTGACGTCGCTCCATGTCGCGGGGTCGTCGGCGGACCGCGACCAGTCGGCATACCAAGCACCGGAAGGTGCCTGGCAGGCGAGTGCGCGTGACCGCTTCCGTCTGGACGTGTTCGGGGTCGGGGCGCTCGCCTACTACATCCTTACCGGTCATGCCCCTGCGCCCGACGCTGCCAGTCTGCGGGACCGGCTCCGTCAGCAGGGCGGGCTCGACATCAGCCCCGACCTCCCCGCCGCTCCCGAAGCCCTTCGCACTCTGGTGCTCAACGCCACCCGGCCGTCTCCGAGCGAGCGCACGCCTGACCTCGCCACCTTCCTCGAGCAGTTGGCCGAGGCGGAGCACTCTCCGGAGCCATCCGCCGAGCCTGACGTCGACCCGTTGGAGGCGCGTCCGGGGGATCTGCTCGGGGACGGCCGTTTCGAGCTGGTCCGCCGCTTGGGGCGAGGGTCGACCGCAGTCGGGCTGCTGGTCAAGGACACCGAGGCGCCCACGGCCGAGCGCGTGCTCAAGGTCGCGATCGATGACGCGGCGGCGGGCCGACTCGCCGACGAGGCCGAGGTACTAAGGCGCCTCGATCACCCTCGCCTGGTCAAGCTCCTGGAGGGGCCCTTGACGCTGGGCGGCCGCAAGGCTCTTCTTCTGGAGTCCGCCGGCACCCAGACCCTCGCCGAGGTCCTGCGCGAGCGGACCCGCCTCTCCCTCGATCTGCTCGAGCGCTTCGGCACGGACCTGCTTGAGGCTCTTGCAGCTCTCGACAAGGCTGGTGTGGACCATAGGGACATCAAGCCGGCCAACCTCGGTGTGCGGACGTCCTCCCGCGGCGAGAAGCACCTCGTCCTCTTCGACTTCTCGTTGACCCGCGCCGCCGCATCCGCCACGGAGGCCGGGACTCCTCCGTACCTCGACCCCTTCCTGGCGACGGAGGCTCGGCCCCGCTACGACTCCCCTGCGGAGCGGTATGCCGCGGCTGTCGTCCTCTTCGAGATGGCGACCGGAACCCCGCCCGTGTACGGGGACGGCACCGCGCATCCGGCCTCGATCCCCGACGAGGCGACGATCCACGAGTCAGCCTTCGACCCCACGATCGCCGAGCCGATGGTCGCGTTCTTCTCCAAGGCCCTCGCGCGCGAGGTCGAGCGGCGCCACCACACGGTCGAGGAGATGCTGCGTGAGTGGGAGGCCGCGTTCGCGCGTGAGGCGACCACGGTCCCCGACAACGCCGACGAGCTCGCACAAGCCGCCACCCTCGACACCCCTCTGCACAAGGCCGGCCTGTCGGCTCGGGCACTGTCCGCCATCGAGCCGCTCGGCGTGCGCACGGTCGGCGACCTGGTGGCGGTCGACGCGGTCCGCCTCAACCAGCTGTCCGGCTCGGCGGACGTGACTCGCCGTGAGGTCAAGCGCCGCGCCAAGCAGTGGCGCACCCGTTTCGCCGACGCTGTCCGGGGAGTGGCGCCACCGACCTCCGCCACCTCCCTGCCCTCGCCCCTCGACGCGGCCGAGCTCCTGATCAAGCACACCGGCAAGGGTCGCTCGGCCACCCGGCAGACGATGGCGCGTCTGCTCCTGGGCGTGGGAGGGAGTGAGCTCGACGCCTTCGCCACCCAGGCGGAGCTCGGTGCCCACCTGCCCACGCCGGTCACCCCCGCCCGTGCCACCCAGCTGCTCACGGAGCTGCAGGACGCCTGGGCCCGCCATCCCGGCACACAGGACCTCCTCGTCGGACTCGACCGAGTTGTGCGCGAGCGCCTGCACGAGCTGGGTGGGGTCGCCACGGTGGATGAGCTCACCGAAGCACTGCTGCAGACGATGACTCCGCGGGGACTGTCCTACAGCGAGGCCGAGCAGGGCGAGAACCGCCTGGCTCGGGGGCTTCTGCGGATCGTCATCGACCGCCAACGCGCGCTGGTGCGGGCTGAGGCCGAGGACGAGGCCTGGCACACGCGACGTCGGGGTGGGCAGATGAGCCTGGTCGCGACCGATCCCACCCTGCTCGACATCGCCGAGTCGCTGGGTCGGGAGGCGGACCGGCTCGTGGCCACAGCCACCGGTGAAGAGCACGACCTCGTGGTGGCGGCCGACATCGTCGCAGAGCGCTTGGCCCCGTCAGCCATGCACGAGGAGGCCACCCCTCAGGCCCTCCTCGACACCGGGCGTCGGGTTCGGTTGGCAGCTGCCGTCTCCCAGCGCGCGGCCGCATCCGGCGCAGGCGAGCTCCACCACCGTGACCTGCCCGCCGCAGCCGCGCTGGCCCATGCTCTGCGTGGGGTGGCCGCGCACCAGCTGCTCAGTCCTCACTCCGTGCGGGACCGGGTCCGTGCCCGCTTCCCGGCACTCCCCCCGCTGCCGGACCGGCCGGACCTTGACTCCGTGGTCGCAGCCGCTGGCCTCGGGCTGGTGTTCGACGCAGAGAAGCGCGCCTACCGCAGCTGGACGCCTGCAGCGGCGACGACAGGCCTGGACACGCGCCAGCCCACGAGGGTGAACATCGAGACCGCGCCCGTCTCCGCTGCCGGCGTGGCCGGTCAACGGCTGCGCGACTCTCGGCGAAGCCGCTCGTTCCTCGCTCTGGGCGTCCCGGGTCACCGGCTCCAACGGGCGACTCGAGTCCTCACCCAGGAGTTCGGAGCGCTAGAGGTCGACCTCACCGAGGTCTTGCTCAACGCCGTGCGCGAGCAGGCCGAGCGCGTAGGCATGCCGTGGACCACGATCGAAGCAGCCGACGCCGCCGAACCGGGAACCCGTCCTGCACAGGGACTCTCCGTCCTGATCGAGCGTTCCCTGCCCGCAGTCACGGCCGCGATCGAGGAGGCACAGGCGACAGGTGACGAAGCGCAGCAACCGGTGCTCCTGACTGAGGCATCGCCCCTGGCCCGCTACGGCCACCTGGGTGCGCTGGCGCCCTGGACCGATCTGACCCGACCCCGTCGGCAGGCCGTCTGGCTGGTCGTCCCGCAGCTCCGCAACGTACGCGGCCCGGTGCTTGACGGCAGACCGGTCTCCCTCAGCTCCCCTGGTCAGTTCCTGGTCCTCGACAGCGAGTGGATCGACTCCCGCGACCAGGCGCTCGAGCACAACCCATCGCCCACCGTCGACGCAGGAGCCACCCCGTGACCGCGACCCCCCGCCTGACCTCCGACCTGAAGACGCAGGTGCTGCAGCTGGAGGACGACCTGCGGCAGCGGGTCGAGTCAGACCCTGCCCTGAGGGCCCGCTGGCAGGCCGAGCATCAGGCGGCACTTGCCGCGGAGCGGTCGGCCGCCTCGTGGCCGCAGTTCCTCGACGACCGGGTCGTGCAGGCGGCCGTCGCCTGGGTGCTGACCAGCGTCTTCATCCGGTTCTGTGAGGACAACTCGCTCGTGGCGCCGGTCTGGATCGCAGGTCCGCCGCAACGCCGCCAGGAGGCTCTCGACGCCCAACTCGCATACTTCCGTCAGCATCCCGAGGAGACGGACCGCGACTGGCTTCTTCAGGCCGTCGCCCACCTGCGCAATCTGCCTGCGACCGCTGGCCTCGTGGACGACCACTCACCGTTGTGGCAGGTGCAGCCGTCGGGCCAGGCCGTCACGCAGCTCCTGGACTTCTGGCGGTCCAAGGACGACCACGGGGACCTGGTCCACGACCTCAGGGACGAGTCGCTGTCGACCCGCTTCCTCGGCGACCTCTACCAGGACCTGTCGGACCACGCGAAGAAGACGTACGCCCTCCTACAGACTCCCGTCTTCGTCGAGGAGTTCATCCTCGACCAGACGATGGAACCGGCGCTGGAGGAGCGGCCCCTGGACGGGTTCCGGCTCATCGACCCCACCTGCGGGTCGGGACACTTCCTGCTCGGCGCATTCGAGCGGCTCGTCACCCGTTGGCAGGAGCACGACCCGCACCTGTCGGTCGACGAGATCGTCAGGCGTGCGCTGGACTCGGTCTACGGAGTCGACATCAACCCCTTTGCCGTCGCCATCGCCAGGTTTCGCCTCACCGTTGCTGCGCTGCATCGTCTTGGTCGAACGTCGCTGGAGGGCGCCCCCGAGTGGCCGATCCATGTCTACACCGGCGACTCGCTGCTCTTCGGCCGCGATCAGGCGGCACTGCACGGCCTGCTCGACCCCGACAACGCTGCCACCGGCTTCGCCTACACCACCGAGGACGTCGATACCCTACGCGAGGTGCTGCGGCCGGGCTCATACGACGTCGTGGTGGGGAATCCGCCCTACATCACGGTCAAGGACAAGACCCTCAACCAGCGGTACCGCGATCTCTACGACAGTTGCAAGGGCACCTATGCGCTAACCGTTCCCTTCATGGAGCGCTTCTTCGAGCTCGCCAGACCCCAGCGAGACGGTCAGCCCGCGGGCTGGACCGGGCAGATCACATCCAACTCGTTCATGAAACGAGAGTTCGGTTCCAAGCTCATCGAAGAGTTTCTCGTTCGCAAGGACCTGCGACTCATCGCAGATACCTCCGGGGCGTACATTCCCGGCCACGGCACACCCACGGTCATCATCACCGGCCGCAACCAAGCGCCCGTCGGCGAGACCGTTCGCGCGGTCCTGGGGGTGCGTGGTGAGCCCGGACGACCGGCGGAACCGGAGAATGGGCTGGTATGGCGAGCGCTCGCTGACCACGTCGACGCGCCGGGGTACGAGGACGATTGGGTCACCGTCACCGACCTCGACCGCTCCGTACTTGGTAGCCACCCGTGGAGCTTGACGGGCGGCGGTGCTACGGACCTAGCCTTGCGTCTCGATGCCGCACCCCGGAAAGTGGCTGAACTGGTCAAACTCATCGGTCGCACGTGCCACACGGGATCTGACGATGCGTACTTTGCCAGTCCGGGCACATGGGCCAGGTTCGGTGTCCCGAGAAAATATGTGGTGCCGCTGGTAACCGGCGATGTCGTTAGAGATTGGGACTTGGCTCCTCACACGGAGGCGCTCTTCCCCTACGACCAGAACTACGAGGCCGATCTCAGTGATCCATCACTAGTCAAACTCCTATGGCGTCACCGAGCCGGCTTGTCCGAACGAAGGGAACCGGGCGGAACCCACAAGGAGATCGGCCTCACCTGGTATGAGTACAGTCGATGGCACCCGGAACGATTCGTCATCCCCTTAGGTATAGCAATGGCGTTCGTGGCGACGCACAACCACTTCGTGCTGGACCGGGGCGGCAAGGTGTTTAAGCAGTCGGCACCGGTGATCAAGCTGCCGGAGGGGGCAAGCGAGGAAGATCACCTGGCGCTGCTCGGGGTCCTGAACAGCTCGACTGCCTGCTTCTGGCTCAAGCAGAACAGTCACAACAAGGGAAGCACAGTGGACAGCAAGGGGGCCCGGCAGACGCAGGTGCCGTGGGAAGACTTCTACGAATTCACCGGGACAACGCTCAAGGACTTCCCACTGCCCGCGAAACTGCCGCTTGAACGTGCCCGTTCGCTCGACCATCTCGCCCGGAAGGTGGCGGCCCATTCCCCCGCTGCGATCCTTGAGGAAGGCACTCCTTCGGCCACGCTGCTCTCGCAGGCGCAGGCGAGCTACACGCATCTGCGTGGTCGGATGATCGCAGAGCAAGAGGAGCTCGACTGGGAGGTGTACCGGCTGTACGGACTGATCGACGAGGATCTGACGTATCGCGGGGACGATCTGCCCGAGGTCACCCTTGGTGAGCGGGCTTTCGAGATCGTGTTGGCCCGCAAGGCCGCTGCGGGTGAGGTCGACACCGCCTGGTTTGAAAGACACAGGTCAACCCCGGTGACGGAGATCCCGGACCGGTGGCCCGCGGCATACCGCGAGCTCGTGCAGCGACGCATCGATCTGATCGAGTCGGACCGGTCGATCGGGCTGCTGGAGCGCCCGGAGTACAAGCGGCGCTGGGCTTCCGAGCCGTGGGAGAAGCAGCAAGAGAGGGCGCTCCGCGGGTGGCTGCTGGACCGCCTCGAGGACCGCAAGTACTGGTTCGACGCGCAGGGGCGACCGACTCCCCGGAGCGTCGCCCAGCTCGCGGACCTGGTTGCCCGTGACGAGGATGTGATGAATGTGCTCGCGCTGTGGGAGGGCCGCCGAGACATCCGTCTCATCACCTCGCTCACCCGGCTCCTGGTTGACGAAGCGGTGCCCTATCTCGCGGCATACCGGTTGAAGGAGAGCGGGATGCGCAAGCGAGCCGCTTGGGAGGAGACCTGGCGCCTGCAGCGCCTCGAGGACGCTGGCGAACAGGTCGGTCCGATCCCGGTGCCGCCGAAGTACACCTCCGCCGACTTCCGCAAGTCCTCCTGGTGGCAGGCACGCGGGAAGCTCGACGTGCCCAAGGAACGGTTCATCCTCTATCCAGACGCCGGTCGTGCCACCGACCCGACCGAGCTGCTGGGGTGGGCCGGGTGGGACCACGCCCAGCAGGCGCTCGCCCTCAACATCATCATCGCCGAGCGAGAGGCCGAGGGCGTCGACGAGGAGAAGCTCATCCCGCTCGTGGCCGGGCTGGCAGAGCTCCAGCCCTGGGTGGAGCAGTGGCACTCTGACGTCGACCCCAGCTACGGCATACCGATGGCCGAGTTCACCCGAGAACAGTTGCGCGACCGGTGCCTCCAGGTCGGCAAGACCATCGAAGAGCTCGCGGCGTGGCGGCCCGCGCCACCTCGGCGTGGGCGTAAAGCCAGAAGCTGAGGGATGGCCAGCCTGATGGAACACGACCTGGGTGGCCGGCAGTCCACCGCACCGACATGGAGAGACACCCCGTGACCACGCTGCTCAAGGACGTCATCAACATCCCCGAACGCGCGGGCGACGAGGACTACGTCCTCCGCCTCACCGACAGCGTCGGGTCGCAGGCCAGCAAGACGCTCGACCTCTACGTCGTCACCGACGAGATCGCGGCCGCCTTCGACCAGGCGCTGGGCCTGGTCTCCGAGGCGATCTCCTCCGACGTCAGCCGCGGCGCCTTCCTGACCGGTTCCTTCGGCTCCGGCAAGAGCCACTTCATGGCCGTGCTGCACGCGCTGCTTCGCCAGGACCCGGTGGCCAGGTCCAAGGCCGAGCTGCAGCCGGTCATGGCCAGGCACGACCCGGACCTGCGCGACCGGAAGGTCCTGCCGCTGGTCTTCCACCTGCTCGGCGCCGATTCGCTGGAACAAGCGATCTTCAGCGGCTACATCCGCCAGGTGCAGGAGCTCCACCCCGACGCGCCGCTGCCGGCCGTGCACGAGTCCGACGGGCTGCTGGGCGACGCCGAGCGGATGCGCGCCCAACTGGGTGACGATGCCTTCTTCGCCGGCCTCAACGGGTCGGCAGGGAGCTCGACCGACGACGACGTATGGGGCGCGGTCCTGGGGACCGGGACGTGGACCAGGGAGACCTACGACCAGGCCCGGGCGGCGACCCCGGACACCGAGCAGAGACAGCGCCTGGTCACCGCGCTGGTCGACCGCTACTTCGGCTCCTACACCCGGCAGGCCACCTACCTGGACCTGGACACCGGGCTCGCCGCGATCTCCAGCCACGCCAAGGCCCTGGGCTACGACGCGGTCGTACTCTTCCTCGACGAGCTCGTGCTCTGGCTCGCCTTCTCGGTGCAAGATCCTTCGTTCTTCCGCCGGGAGAGCCAGAAGATCACCAAGCTGGTCGAGTCGGGCACCGGCCGCCGTGCCGTGCCGATCATCTCCTTCGTCGCCCGCCAGATGGACCTCCGACGGTGGTTCGCCGACGCCGGGGCCAGCGGCGCCGAGCAGGAGGCCCTCGACCGGGCCTTCCGCCACCAGGAGGGCCGCTTCGCCACGATCAAGCTCGGCGACGACAACCTCCCCTACGTCGCCAAGAAGCGACTGCTGATGCCGAAGGATGCCGAGGCCGAACGCATCCTCAACGAAGCCTTTGGGCGCCTCGAGCGTCGCCCGGAGGTCTGGGACGTGCTCCTCGACGGGATCAACACCGACGAGGCGCACCGGGGGGCCGACGAGCTCGCCTTCCGGCGGACCTACCCCTTCTCCCCCGCGCTGGTCTCGACCCTGCGCAGCCTCGCCAGCGTCATGCAGCGCGAGCGGACCGCGCTCAAGGTCATGCAGCAGATGCTCGTCGACCGGCGGGAGACCCTGACCGTCGACGACGTCATCCCCGTCGGTGACGCCTTCGACTACATCGTCAACGGCCAGCAGCCCCTGGACGCGCAAGCCGCAGCGCTCTTCCGCGCCGCGCGGACCCTGTATGCCGAGAAGGTGCAGCCCTTGCTGCTGTCCGCCCACGGCCTGACCCGCGACGACCTGGCACGGGCGGAGAAAGGCGAAACCTCGCTCCCCCCGGGCTACCTCGCCGACGACCGCCTCGCCAAAACACTCCTTCTCTCCGCCGTCGCACCCAACGTCCCGGCGCTCAAGGGGCTGACGCCGTCCCGACTGGCCTCCCTCAACCACGGGACCATCCGCACTCCGCTCCCGGGCAATGAGAGGACGATCGTCCTGGGGAAGGTGAAGAGCTGGTCGGCGAGCATCCCCGAGATCCACGTGGAGTCCGACCAGCGGGACCCGGTGATCCGGGTGCAGCTGGAGGACGTCGACTACGAGTCGATCGTCGACCGCGCCAAGGGTGAGGACAACCCCGGTCGCCGTCGGGAGCTCGTCAAGTCCCTCGTCGCCGAAATGCTGGGCGTGGAGCTGGGCGATTCCGACATCCTCGGCACCCACACCGTCCAGGTGATCTGGCGTGGCTCCCGCCGCGACGTCGACCTCGTCTTCGGCAACGTGCGGGACAGCTCCTGGCTCACCGACGACCACTTCGCCTCGCGGCCGGGCACCTGGCGTCTGGTGCTGGACCACCCCTTTGACGAAGAAGGGCACTCCAGCGCCGAGGACTTCGCCCGCCTCGACCGGCTGCTGAGCACAGGACAGCCGCAGCAGACGATTGTCTGGCTGCCTCGTTTCCTGTCCGCCGACAAGATGCGCGACCTTCGCCGCCTCGTGATCCTCGACTGGCTCCTCGAGGGCACCGGCGAACGGTGGGCCAGCCACGCCGACCACCTCAGCGAGGTGGACCGGGCCACCGCCCGGCACATCCTGCAGGCGCAGCACAGCTCCCTGCGAGAGTCCTTGATGCGCGCGCTGGAGCAGGCGTATGGCGTGGTCGCGCCGGCTGGCGGGGTGCTGGCTGACGAGGCCCCCCACGAGCGGGTCCTGACCAGCCTGGACCGGTCCTTCGACCCCGGTGACCCGCGCGGGACCAACCTGCGGTCGGCCTTCCTCGACATGATCGACCGGGCCTACAGCGCCACCTACCCGGCTCACCCCCAGTTCGAGCCGGGAGACGTCGAGGTGAGGATCGCCGAGCTCAAGGCGGTGCACGCACACCTGGTCCGTGCGATGGCCGATCCCCAGAAGCGTGTGCCGCTCCAAGGCGACGTCAAAGCCGTCCGGCGTGTCGCCAACGCGCTCGGGGTGGGCACCGCCGCCGAGACCCACTTCATCTTCGGGGACGACCGGTTCACCCCCTGGGGAGCCGAGCTTGCCCGGGCCAGCGGCGCCGCGGGGAAGGACGCGGACGCGCCCGTCACAGTGGCCGAGCTCCGCAGGTGGATCGAACAGGTGACCCCGGCACGCGGTCTGCGGCCAGAGGTAAGCGACCTCGTGATCCTTGCCTGGGGGCTGTTACGGCAACGCTCGTGGTGGCGCGGAGGCACATCCATCGAGGCACCGGACCCCGGCAAGCTGCTGCCGGAGATGGAGCTCCGACAGCAACCCATGCCCACCTCGACCGAGTGGGCCGCCGCCACAACGGGTGCCGCCGACCTGTTCGACATCTCCGCGTCACCGTTCCTGACGCCACAGGCGGTGGCGACACTGGTCTCCCAAGTTCGCGAGGCAGCCAAGGCGTTCGCCGCACCCTCGCAGAAGCTCGTGGTCGAGCTCGAGCGGGCCTACGGTCGTCTCGGGCTGCCAACGGACACCATCGGTCGGACCGACGACAGGTTGGCCACCGCACGCCGGGCAGCTGCGGTCGCGCAGTCCCTCCAGCACCTCCAGGGAGTCGAGCTGGTCCGGCGACTCGGCTCCGAGGTCGAGGACGGTCGCGGCAGCGCCGTCGGCAACAGCCTCAAGAGTGCGGCGGTCGTCGCGGGCGCGTTGGAACGATTCCGCTGGGAGCGGCTCGAACCACTTCGCGCAGCTGAGGGTGACTCCGACGCGCAACAGATCCTCGCGCGCCTCAAGAACGACCTGACCTCCGACGAGATCGTCGCTCGAGCAGCCGAGGCCCTGCAGCGCGCGGACAACGACGCCTTCGAGTGGGCAGTGAGCCGCAGGCCACATCTTTCCAGGCCGTCGCACGAGAACCGCCGTACCGAGGTCGACCCCGACACCATCTCCTTGCCAGCAGGCACGGACATCGACGTCCAGGATCCGGCGGTGCACCGCGTCCGGCGGACTTCTTCGGGGGAGAGTGACGGCCTTGTCGACGACCTGCGCGCGTTCCTGCGCGCGAACGTCGGCAAGCAGGTCGAGGTCACGTGGCGGGTGGTCGAGTGACTGCCAGCCAGCGGGAAGAGCGCCAACTCGCCGGCTCCATCACGCTGGCGGTCGTGCGTGCCATGCTCGACGACGCGGCGGCCCACAACTACGGACCTGGCCATCGCGATGCAGCCTCGGTCCTGGGGATCTACGCCGACCCCGGGAGCCTTGAGCCCACGAAGTTTCACCACCACGGGACACCCGTCCACGTCGTGCCGTGCGTCTCCTCCCTCGCCGTCCGCCAGGCCCTCCTCTCCCATGAGCCAGGCAGCTGGCTGGTGGTGGTCACAGACCGCCCCGAGGAGGACCTCGGGGTAGGTGTCCTCGCTCATCTCGCAGGTCACAAGCTGCGCACACCCGACCCGTGGGACTCGGTTCGGCAGCAGTTCGCTGCCACCGGGATCGAGGCGCCGCTGTACGCCGGAGCGGCGAGCCGGTCCCTCGCCCAGGGCCTCTTGCTCTGCCAGCCCGAGGAGGGCTGGCCTCCGGCTCCGGTCGGCATCCTCACCAGGGATCACGCGCTGGCCTCGGTCGGACGGGCTTGGCTCGATCTGCCAAGGCGCAGCCTGGACGTCCTGGGCGTGCTCAGGTGGACGGCGACACCGGGACTCAACGCGCGGATCGCGAGCCTCCGGGCTCGAGCGGGAGACGAGCTGACCGATGCGACCCTGGAGTGGATCTGCTCCAGTGCCGGACCGGCCGGGTCTGCGCTGCGGCACCTGATCCGGCGTGGCGAGGTCCATGAGGCGCTGCCACTCGGCCTGGTTCTTGCCCTGCTGGTTCCGTCCTCCGACGACCCCAGGGCTGTGAGGTCGCCCCAGGAGCACGAGGATCGGCATACTCGTGACCTCGCACTGGCCCGGCTGGCTCACCTCTGGCACGGCACGCATCCCAGGGTCGAGGCCCTCCGGTCGTGGGGAGATGCCGCGACCCAGGTCGCCAGCGACCTGCTGAGAGAGCGCCCGATCCGGGACGAGACGCGACGGTTGCTCCAGCGCGCTGATGTCCTGCTCACCCAGATCGACGCCACCGAGCTGGCCTTCCACTCCACCGTCTTGCCGAGCGGTCTGACCGCCCGGCTCCTCGCCGTGGCCGAGGAGCTGAGGGTGGCTACCAGTGGTCTAGCCGAGCGGGTGGGCGAGCCAGGTGTGGTGCCTGGGCACGTGGGGCTGCACACGTCCCGCATCGAGTCTGTGTGGGCAGAGGTCGGCCGTCACGTCCTGAGTGACCCCACCGGCCCTGGGGCCGAGGACGGTCGGCTGGGGCCGCTGCACGCTGCCGTCCGCCTCACGCGCTGGCTGGCCGGCCCGATGGAGACCTCGGCAACCGACCTCGCGTCCCTGGCGCTGCGGCAAGGAACCACGGATGCCTGGGTCGACGCCGCCATCAACGACGCGCACGAAGGCGTGGCCGATCCCCGGTTGGCCGAGGGGCTGTCGTCGGTGCTGAAGCTCGCGCAAGCGGTCCGGGACGCACACGACCGAGCCTTCGCGGAGGCGCTGGCCCGGGCCGTGCAGGACGAGGTCGGCAGCGTCGAGGGGTATCTCACCCCGCCGGGTGGGACCGACCGCGTGTGGTTGATGGAGCACCTGCTGCGCGGCGTCGTCGTGCCTCTCGCCAAGGCGACGCCGACCCTGCTGCTTGTCCTGGACGGGATGAGCACGGGGGTGGCCACCGAGATCGTCGCCGACATCCTCGAGCGCGGCGAGGGCTGGCAGGAGGCGCTCCTGCCCGGGGCGCGCGTGCGTGCGACCGCTCTGGCGGCTCTGCCCTCGCTCACCGAGGTGAGCCGCGCCTCACTCCTGTGTGGAGAGCTCACCACGGGCGGTCAGGACCGCGAGCAGGCCGGGTACAGCGCGCTCGTGTCGGCACTCGGTCTGCGCAGTCCCAAGATCTTCCACAAGAAGCCGCTGGACTCGTCGCAACCGGGCTTCGCAGTGGCCGACGACGTCGCGCTCGCCATCTCCGATCCGGACCAGCAGCTCGTCACCTGTGTCCTCAACACCATCGACGACGCCCTGGACCGGAGCGACCCCGGCGGCACCGTCTGGACCGCGGACGCCGTCAAACACCTGCGACCCCTGCTGGAGCGGGCCTTCGCCGCGGGGCGCGCGGTCGTGCTCACGGCGGACCACGGCCACGTCGTCGAGCGTCGGCTGGGGACGCAGCGGAGTGTCCCGGACACATCCAGCGGACGGTCTCGAGCAGCGACTCCCCCGCCGGGAGAGGACGAGGTGCTGATCGCCGGGAGACGCGTGCTCATGCACGACGGCCGGGTTGTGCTGCCCGTGTCGGAGCGGCTGCGCTACGGTCCGCTCAAAGCCGGCTACCACGGTGGCGCCACCCCCGCCGAGGTGGTGGTTCCCGTGATCGTCCTGGTTCCGGGCACCGAGGTTCCGGAAGGAAGCGGTCTGCGACTCGCACCCCCTCAGACCCCGTCGTGGTGGTCCCTCGCGCCCGCAGCGGCCCCCACGGTCGAGGTGGAGATCCGACCTACAAACACTCGCCGACCGGGGTCCAGACCCACCCCGCCCCCGCAGGCCGACGTGCTCTTCGACACCGCGACCTGGGGTGGCAACTCCTCCCTGCCCTCGCCAGCGACGCGGGAGATAGCGCTCGGTGAGGCAGTGGTGAGCTCGGAGGTCTTCGCGCAGCAGAAGGCCATCTCCGGTCGACTCTCGATCGACGACAGCCAGGTCCGTGCCGTGATCGATGAGCTGGCCGCAGCGCCCGGGACCCGGTTGGGCGGAGCTCAGGTTGCCGCTGTGCTCGGCATCGCGCCCGCTCTGGTCCGCGGAGCCACCGCCCAACTGACCCAGCTGCTCAACGTGGAGAGCTATCCCGTGCTGCGCGCTGAGGGCACGACAGTGATCCTGGACGTGCCGCTCCTCATCGAGCAGTTCGGCATCGGATAGAGGTGTCCCCATGAGTCAGGTCTCACCGCGCCGTCGCAGGGAGGTCGTCGACGCGCTGCGTCGCGGAACCGTCCCGAGTCAAGGGCTGGACCTCCTGGCCGTGGGCCTCGAGCGCTTCGTCGACGCGGTGGACGGCGAGCTGAGCACCGTGGCCGGCGGCGGCTCGGTCTTCAAGGCGGTCCGCGGCGACTACGGTGCCGGCAAGACCTTCTTCACCCGCTACCTCGCCGAGAGGTCGCTGAAAAAGGGCTTCGCCACGGCCGAGGTTCAGGTCTCGGAGACCGAGACGCCCCTGCACAAGCTCGAGACCGTTTACCGCCGCGTCACGGAGTCGCTGCGGACCGCGTCCGTCGCTCCGAGCGCGTTCCGCTCCGTCCTGGACTCGTGGCTGTTCACCCTTGAGTCAGACGCGCTGACCGCTGATCCGGCCCTCGCCGAGGCCGGACAGGAGCGAATGGCCGAGGCGGTGGACGCACTCCTGGACCAGCGCCTGGCCGCCGTGTCGGCGCGCACACCCACCTTTGCCATGGCCCTGCGTGCCTACCGGAAGGCGGTCACAGACAACGACCCCTCGAAGGCAGATGCTCTGGCCGCCTGGCTGGGTGGACAACCACACGTGGCCGCTGCGGCAAAACGCGCCGCAGGAGTCCGCGGCGACCTTGACCACTTCGGCGCCCTGGCATTCCTGCAAGGCCTCCTGCTCGTGCTGCGCGACGCGGGCCATCCGGGACTCCTGCTGGTGCTCGATGAGGTCGAGACCCTGCAGCGGATGCGCAGCGACGTGCGTGACAAGGCCCTGAACGCCATCCGGCAGCTCGTGGACGAGGTGGACGCAGGCCGCTTCCCTGGTCTCTACTTGGTCATCACCGGCACGCCGGCGTTCTTCGACGGCCCGTCCGGGGCTCCCCGGCTGCCTCCGCTGGCCCAACGACTGGCGACCGACTTTGCCACTGATGCCCGATTCGACAACCCGCGTGCTGTGCAGATCCGACTGCGCGGTTTCGACGAGCGCTCCCTGGTCGAGGTGGGGTCCAAGGTCCGAGATCTCTACGCCGACGGGACCGAGCACGGTGACCGCATTCGTCACGAGGTGGATGACGCCTACCTCGTCGAACTGGCGCGGGCGGTGACCGGCAAGCTTGGTGGGAAGGTAGGCATCGCTCCCAGGGTCTTCCTCAAGAAGCTCGTCGGCGAGGTCCTGGACCGGGTCGACCAGTTCCCGGACTTCGACCCTCGTCGGGACTACGCACTCACGTTGCGGCAGGAGGAGCTCAGCGATGTGGAGCGTCAGGCTACGTCCGGAAACTCAGGCCCGCCCCGGGTGAGGCCCGCCTCGTCTCCGGACGAGGTCGAGCTGGACCTGTGAGCGCATCGTCGCAGGCGGGTTTCGAGCTGCTCGATCCCGTCATCCAGCACCACGTTGTCAACACCCTCGGGTGGTCGTCCCTCCGCCCTCTCCAGGATCAGGCAGTGACCGCGGTCCTCTCCGGTGGCGATGCGCTCCTGCTCGCTCCTACGGCTGGAGGCAAGACCGAGGCTGCGCTCTTCCCCGTGCTCAGCCGGATGCGGGCCGAAGCCTGGCGGGGCCTGTCGGTCCTGTACATCTGCCCGCTCAAGGCGCTGCTGAACAACCTGGAGCCGCGCGTGGCGGCATACGCCGGGTGGTTGGGGAGAACCGCCCAGGTGCGGCACGGTGACACGCCCCAATCCGCGCGCAGACGTCAGGTGCGGGAGCGTCCGGACATCCTGCTGACCACGCCTGAGTCGCTGGAGTCGATGCTGGTCTCGCGACTCCTCGACCCACGTCAGGTGTTCGCTGACGTGCAGGCCGTGGTCGTTGATGAGATCCACGCCTTCGCCGGTGACGACCGGGGCTGGCACCTGCTGGCGGTGCTGGAGCGGCTCACCGCACTGAGTGGGCGACCGTTGCAGCGGATCGGGCTGTCCGCCACCGTCGGCAACGCCGAGCAGCTGCTGTCGTGGTTGCAGGGCAGCAACCGAGCGGCCGGCGTGCCCGCCACGGTGGTAGCGCCTGAGGCGGGCCCACGGAGCAGACCCGAGATCCAGCTGGACTACGTCGGGTCGATCGACAACGCCGCGACGGTGATCGACGCCCTGCACCGTGGGGAGAAGCGCTTGGTCTTCGCCGACTCGCGGCGCACGGTGGAATCACTGGCAGAGGGCCTCCGTGAGCGCCAGACCGAGACCTTCGTGTCCCACTCGTCGCTCTCAGTGGACGAGCGACGGCGCGCGGAGCAGGCCTTCGCCGAGGCCCGGGACTGCGTCATCGTCTCCACCTCGACCCTTGAGCTGGGGATCGACGTCGGTGACCTCGACCGGGTGATCCAGGTCGGCGCGCCCATGACAGTGGCGTCGCTGCTGCAGCGCCTGGGCCGAACCGGTCGCCGCCCCGGAACATCGCGCAACATGCTCTTTCTCGAGGCTGACGACGGCGACCTGCTCCGAGCCGCCGGCCTGTTGCTGCTGTGGTCGGAAGGGTTCGTCGAGCCGGTGACCCCTCCCCCGTCGCCCCGGCACATCCTGGCCCAGCAGCTCCTAGGGATCACGCTGCAGCACAGGCAAGTCGGATCTGGGAACTGGTCGGCTCAGTTGGGCGGCCTGGAGCTGGGGTCGCCCGAGGACGCCGGGGCCATCGAGGGGTGGCTGCTTGAGAGCGGCCATCTCGACCGTGACGGCGACATGCTCTTCGTCGGTCCTGAGGCAGAGCGCCGGTACGGTGTGGTGCACTACCGCGACCTGATGGCGGTCTTCACCGCTGACCCCGAGGTGCAGGTCTTCCATGGGCGCGAGCAGGTGGGGTCGGTCGACCCCATGCTCCTCCTTCGCAAGGTCAGCGGCCCGCGTCTGCTGACGCTGGCGGGTCGCCCCTGGGAGGTCACCTTCATCGACTGGAAGCGCCGCAAGGCCTTCGTTGAGCCGACGAAGAAGGGCGAGGCCCCCCGGTGGTTCAGCATGCCGCAGGCACAGTCATGGGCTCTGGCCGATGCGGTCCGACGCGTGTTGCTCGGTGCCGACCCGCAAGGGGTGCGCCTGACCCGGCGCGCGATCTCTCGAGTCGCTCGGGTACGCGAGGAGCTGGGTGATCGGGTGTGGGCCGACGGAACCGTCCTCAAGGAGGACGGTGGGCGGATGCGGTGGTGGACCTGGGCCGGGGCCCGAGCCAACGCCGTGCTCGTCGGTGCTCTCGATCGCGTTGCGCCGGACATCCTCGGTGAGTCAATCGTCTACGACAACTGGCAGATCGGACTCAGGAACGACGTCACAGCCGAACGGCTGCGCACGTCGCTCGACATTGCGCGCAGAGAGCTCGGTCACGACCTGGCTGGCGCGTTGCCGCTCGTCGACGAGCGAGCCGTTAAGCAACTGAAGTTCGCCGAGATGCTGCCTCCAGGCCTGGCCGTCGCGACGTTGGCGGACAGGGCCGCTGACCGCGAGTCCGCATCCTGGGCGTGTGCACGCCCAGTGCGGCAAACCCACTGACGCCAGCAGGTGTCTGAGTGCTAGGTCAGCGCCTGGGAGGCTCTGCCCCTGCAACTGTCTCTGTTGCCTCGTCACGTAGAGGTCTCGAACGTGGGTAGGAGTCCCCTCTCTCCTATGTCAAGCGGCTGTGACTATCGCGGTGGTGCTGGTATCTGAGGCGTCGGAGAGCATGGCTCGGTAGACGACGTCGGAGAGCCGCCTTTTGAGGCTGCGGAGGGCTT
>Ga0310825_100444_pt1 | contig 39582 bp, 37 predicted proteins | sample WT_ome_9_FD_202243 | JGI IMG/M metagenome (GOLD analysis project Ga0310825, IMG submission 202243) | Sorghum-adapted microbial communities enriched on wild type (WT) sorghum from Joint BioEnergy Institute, Emeryville, California, United... ... | reverse complement strand
GCCGGCGGTACCATGCGGATCAAGTCGGGCCGGCGCTTTCCCCAATGGGCGGACGCCGTAAGCAGGAACATCAAGGCGACCGCGAAACGCAGCGATGTGGTCCAGTCGTCAAAGTACGCCCATCCCATATAACCCGTCAAGCGGAAAAGCAGCAGCGATCCGACCAGCATGATCAACGGTGCCATTGTCCAACCTCCCGTTTGTGTGCATTTGACCTTTATTTTAAAAGACCGACCGTCGGTCTGTAAATAGCCGGACAATCCGTTACACCAGCCATTGACCGTACCCTCTGTCGAAAAACGATAAAAACTGTTATGATAAAGAAATCCCTGCTGTAAGGGCGATGGGACGTGACCAAGAAAGCAGATGATCACGCCTCCTGAAAAATGCATTCATTTTTTGGGAGGCTGTAACAAATGAATATGAAGTCTGCAAGATGGCTGATGATCGTACTGATTCTGTCTTCCCTGCTGGCCGCCGTCACGGTGGACATGGTGAACCCTGTTCTCGGCCTGATCAGCGAATCGCTGCAGGCGACAAAAGCTCAGGCCGGCTGGGTGGTGACCGGCATTACACTCCTGCTCGCGATCGGCATTCCGCTGTACGGCCGGTTGGCGGATGATATGGAACTGCGGAAAGGATGGTTCAGGGAATCGGAATGGCCGCCATACCGGTCTTGTCCGTGGTGGCGGTTTCGAAGGTTTTCACGGAAGGTCAGCGCGGCATGGCGCTCGGCATGGTTGCAGGATGCATCGGCATCGGAACGGCCTTCGGACCGGTCTTCGGCGGCGTAGTCGGTCAATCCTGGGGATGGCCTGCATTGTTCTGGATCACGTTCATCCTGTCGCTCGTCATTGCGGTCGGCTCATTCTATGCCTTGTCCGGCATCACAACGGCAAGCGCAGCGGGAGACACGGGATCGTTTGATTGGGCGGGCGGCGCCCTGCTCGTACTGGCCGTCGGATTGTTCCTTCTGGGCATCACGCAAGGGGAGAGCAGCGGTTTCGCCTCATCCACGGTTCTGGGCTGTCTTGCCGGTTCCCTGATTTCCGCCATCGGGTTCGTCTGGCGGATCCGCGCGGCAAGCCGCCCGTTCGTGCCGCCGGTCCTGTTCAAGAACCGCCACTATGTTCATGCGTTGATCGTGGCATTCATGTCTGCGTTTGCCTATTTCGCCATCCTCGTATACGTTCCGTTGCTGAATCTGGAGGTTCACGGGCTCACCCCCGGAGAAGCCGGCCTGACCCTGTTGCCGGGAGGCGCCGCTGTCGCCCTCTTGTCGCCGTGGGTCGGCCGAATCTCCGATCGAATCGGAACCAAGCCGCTCGTGATGGCCGGGGTGATCGCAATGGGAGGATCCGCGCTGTTCCTGTCGACGTTTGCTTCGGGCGCTTCCCCCGTCCTGAGTGCATTGGGCGTCATGGGGGCGGGAATCGCGTTTGCCCTCATCAACTCGCCCGTGACGAATTCGGCCGCCGGCGTCCTTCAGAAGGATACCATCGGGGCCGGCATGGGATTCTTCCAGGGCGCCCTCTATCTCGGGGCGGGAACGGGAGCCAGCCTCGTCGGCGCATTGCTGCACGCGCGGAGCGATGCCGAGGTTCCGTTAAACCCCGTATATGCCCTGCATGCCGTCAACTACTCCGACGCCTTTCTGTCGGTGGCCGCGGCGGCGTGCATCGCCCTCATCGCAAGTGTCGGATTGAAGAAGGATGCGAAATAACCACAACACAACCTGCCGGCTTCCGGCAGGTTGCTTGTTTCGATGAGCCGCTCCTTCCGCCAAGGGCTTTTCATCGAACGAAAAATAAATTGTACACATACTGATGCGCCGCAACATACAGCACGCAACATGACAAGACCGGGACGATCATTTTGGCATCCGGCTGCAGAAAGTATCTTGTCCGATGATGCAAGATAAAGATCAGCCCGGCCAGCGCGAGCAGGATATAGAAAATCAGGTCGGCATATTGGGTTACATCGATGAATGCCAGGTGATGCCTTAACGGCCCTCCGCCCAGTTCCTTCTCCCCGATGGCCAGAACGTCCGGCGTGTGCAGCTTCGGATAAAAAAATATTCCGGAACAGAACGGCAATCAGCAGGTACAGTCGTTATGAAGTGTTATGGAACATCATGCCGTTTCCGCCGGCGACGTGCAACCTTGAATTGGGCTTGGCATTTCCGATCTAACCGTTGACAAGTCAACCATTCTTCCATTATAGTTGACTTATCAACCATTCCAGTGCACGGAGGCGGCGCACCATGAACGACCATCACAAAGAAAGCATCGGGAAATGGATCTCGGTACTCCATCGCCAATTCCAGATGTACCTGAACCGGGAACTGAAGCCGTACGGCATCCGCTCGTCGGAGTATATTTATCTCGTGAATCTGGACGAGGAAGACGGCGTCTCCCAGGAGACGCTGTCCCGGAACCTGTACATCAACAAGGCCGCGACGGCGCGGGCGATCAGCCGGCTGGAGAAGCTCGGACTTGTGCGCAGGGCGCGCGACCAGAACGACGCCCGGGCATACGCGGTGACGCTGACCCCTGAAGGGCTGAAGATACGCGATGTGATCCAAGAGAAGCTGCGAAAGTGGACCCGGACGCTCGAAGAGGGGCTCACCGAAGACGAGTACGCGTTCATGATGCGCACCATCAAGCGCATGTCGGCGAACGCACTGGCGCTGGTCGAAGCCGGACGCCATGATGCGGGAGAAGAAGGAGGTGCGGATGACGATGACTGACCAACTGACACATGACGAGCAACGCGAACGGGCCGGCATGCGGCTGATGCGGCTGATGATGGTCACGGCGGTGCTGTCGTTCATGAGCGCCAGCTCGTTCAACATTGTCGTGCCGGAGATCAGCCGGCAGTTCGGGATCACGCTGGCGCAGGCGAGCTGGCTGTCTTCCGGCTATACGCTCTTTTACGGTTTCGGCACCGTCGTCTACGGCAAGCTGGCGGACCGGTTCGCGCTGCGGCCGATCATCACCATCGGTCTGTTCATCTTCACGGCGGGTTCCCTGACCGGCCTGCTGTCGCAGACGTTCTGGACGGCGCTCGCGGGGCGGCTGCTGCAAGCGGCCGGCGCGTCCGTCGTGCCGGCGATGGCCATGATTCTGCCGATCCGGTATTTCGCGCCGGAACGCAGAGGTTCGGCGATCAGCATGACCGCGGTCGGGCTGGCGATCGGCGGCGTGCTCGGCCCGGTCGTCTCGGCGCTGCTGCTCAGCTTCGCGAACTGGCGGTGGCTTTATGTACCGTCCTTGCTGATGCTGGCGCTCTTGCCGCTGTTCCGCAAATATCTGAAAGCGGCAGACGCCGCCGGCAACCCGCAAGGGAAGCTCGACACCCCCGGCGGCGGGCTGCTGCTTGCGGCGACGGCAGCGCTGCTGCTCGCATTCACCTGGTGGAACGTCTGGCTGTTCGCGGCGTTCGCCGCCGCGCTGGCGCTGTTCATCGTTCACATCCGGCGCGTGCGGGAGCCGTTCGTGCGGCCGGCCCTGTTCCGGAATCGGAAATATCGGACCGGTCTTATGATGACCTCGCTGATCGCCGCGGCCTCGAACGGCGTGTTCCTGCTGACGCCGATGCTGCTGGCGGACGTGTACCATCTCGAATCCCAGTGGATCGGCTTCGCCCTGGTGCCTGCCGCTTTCGCGGCGGCCGTGCTCGGCAGGCGCGGCGGCAAGCTGGCGGACCGCAAGGGGAATCTTGCGCTCTACGCCATCGCCGCCGGGCTGCTCATCACCTGCTTCTCGCTCATGGGCCTCCTCGCGGGGACATTGCCCGTCTGGGCGATTCCGCTCGTCCTGATGTTCGGCAACGTCGGACAGACGTTCATCCAGGTCGCCATCACCAACTCCGTGTCGGGCACGCTGCCGAAGCCGGAGGCGGGCGTCGGCATGGGCTTGTTCTCCATGACGAACTTTATCTCCAATGCGGTATCGGCCAGTTTGTACGGCGTCGCCGTCGAGGCGGGAAGAACCGGCTTGGCGTCCGAACTCGCACTGAACGCCGGAGCCTTCAATCTGATCTATGGTGCGCTGGCCGCCCTGCACATCGTCCTGCTCATCGTCTATCGGGTTCGGTTCGGCGCCGGGGCCGCGCGTGAAAGGAGCGTGACAAGCGGATGACGGAACGAACGAAACCGCCGGCGTGGTTTGCCGAAGTATGCGCATGGCCGGGCGTGACGACGGGACCGCACCGGTTCGGCGGCACGGAATTTCTCGTAAACGGCAAAGAAATCGGCCATACGCACGGGTTTTCCCTCGTCGACATCCTGCTGCCCAAGGCGGTGCGGGACGAAGCGATCGCTCGCGGGAAAGCGTCCCCGCACCATATCCATCCGGAATCGAACTGGGTGTCGGTGCATGTCACCGATGACGCCGCGGCAGCCCATGCGGTCGAACTGCTGCGGTTCAACTACGATCGGCTGATGAACAAAGACAGCGTGCGGGACTGATCCGCCGCTGTCTTTTTCCTTTTCACCAGTCTTCCGCCACACGCCATGACCGCAACCGTGCGGCGGCCGCCTTCCGACTTGCGCGATCGTACCGGCATTTCTTTCTGTCGATCGTGCCGTTATGGAGCACATAGCAGGAAGCGCCGGGGATGTTCCGAAAATCTTATTAATTTCTGAAGCAACTTGCAATTGAACCATGCTGCGGTATAATACGTCATTATTAAATGCCAGCGTCTTCCTGTGGCATCTCGGGTGGTCGGTATCGTGTTTTATATCCGGAACAATCTGCGGTTGGTATTCTATCATCTGATCCTGCTGCTGCTCATCGCCGCCGCGGGCTACGGCCTATGGAGGGCGGGCGTGGACACCTTTCATATGATCGGCTGGTTCCCCGCCGTCATCGTGCCGGGCTCTTTCGTCATCGGCCTGTTGCTCACCCCTCATCGCAAGGCGCTGGGCAACGTGCTGTCGACACTGTCCCTGCTGATCATCAGCCTGCTGCTCTATCCGGTCTACGCCCTGCATGACCTGGCGTTGGACGCGATTTATATGTACGGCCTGTTCCATCTGCCGTACGCCTGGCTTCCGCTGGTCGATTCGTTCCATGCCGTCAATGTGCTGCTCATCACCCTGCTGCCGTTTCTGGCCGCCACACTGGGAATATTTATAAAGCGGAGGCTTGTCCGATGAGATTGTCGTTGAAGTTGCTATGGAAAAAGCTTCTCCCGGCCATCGTCCTGCTCGGCCTGCTCACCCAATGCGTCGGCGGTTCGGGAGACATCTCGCCCGTTCTTCCCGCCTCGCTTCTGAAGGAAGCCGAGGCTGCGCCGGCAGCGTCCGGCCCGGAAATCCATGTCGATGTCCTGTTCCTGCACGGCTCCGGGGGGATCAGCGCCGCCGGCATTCTCCATCACCTGCGGCAAACCACGGTGGCGAACGCGCGGCTGACGGTTCGGCAGCTGGATGCGGCCGCCATCGATGACTCCTATGATCTGGTGTACCTGGACCGGGACCTGACCGGCGAACCCGCCTGGCCGGAAGTCCGGGACCGGCTCATCGCCTATGTCGAGCAAGGCGGCATCCTGTTCCTGTCCCATGAATATGCGGACGCCTTCCCTGCGGCATTCACCGGCATCGCGGCCATGACGCCCATCGAGGATACCGAGCTGAACTTCACGTATCCGGAAGTGCGCCGCAACCTGCAGGGGATTCAGCGGGTGTGGCAGTCGTTCAGCGACATTTACGGCCGTTACAACGGGTTGAATCCGAAGTTTCATATTCATTTCGAAGAAGGCGCCGTGACGGATCAGGCCGTGCCGCTGGTGAAGAAGGGCGACCTCGCGCTGCTCACGGCCAATCAGGCGGGCGACGGCACCGTCATCTGGGCCAACAATTTCCTGCCGAACGAGCAGTTCATCACCCGCTTCGATCTGCAGGCCGAAGAAGGACAGAAATATTTCCACTTCGGCTATGCCAGCGCCAACTATCTGTTCCGGACGGAACTGATCAAGTTCGCCGCGAAGGAGCATCACGGCTTCTCCGTGCAGAAAGCCTACGGCCCGTACGGCAGACCGGGGATGGCCTGGCAGGCGCACTATGAGGCGCTGTATTCGTTCGTGCTGCGGGACATGATCAAATTCACCGAGCTGCTGGAAAAACACGACCAGGTCCCGACCTACTCCGTCGTGCGCGGCAGCTACAACGGCGGCGTCTGGATGGAATCGCTCCGCTATCTGGAGAACATCGGCACCGACCAAGCGCCGCGGTTCGTCAATATGGAAAGCGACTCCTTCTTCTCCGCCGGCCGGGCGCTGACGACCAAGAAGGCGAACATCCATTTCGGCCGGGTGCCGGGATACAACTCGTTCCTGTCGCAGCTCGACACCAGCTGCCGGGCCTACCCGACAGCCGTCGACTGGAACCGGGACGGCGCGACGGACTTCATCATCGGCACGCATGACGGATACGTCTATTTCGCGGAAAATGACGGCGAGGCGACGGACCTCGTCTTCAAGAAGCCCGTCAAGCTGAAAGGCGTCCGGACGGACCGCGACGCCGCGCCGTTCGTCGTGGACTGGGACGGCGACGGCCATCCCGACCTGGTGCTCGGAAGCGGCAATGGGGACGTCGTCCTGTACCGAAATAACGGCAAAAACAAGCTGAAGCTTGCGGGAACCTTCACCGCCGGCGGCCAGGCGCTGTCCGTCGCCGGAGCAGCCGCGCCCGCCGCCGCCGATTGGGACGGCGACGGCATCCCGGATCTCATCGTCGGGGACGCGGAAGGCAGCCTCCATCTGTTCAGGGGGACCGCCTCCGGTTCGCTCGAGCTTCAACCGGCGGAACCGATCCGGGCGGACGGCGAGCCGGTGAACGTCGGACGGTACGCCGCGCCGTTCGCGACCGACTGGAACAGCGACGGCATCCCCGACCTGCTGGTCGGCACCGAAAGCGGAGAGATCGTGCTGCTGGAAGGCCGGGAAGACGGCACGCTGACGAACAAAGGGCCGCTTACGGGCGAGGAATACAATTTCTTCGGCACGAACACGATCAAGCCGGGGCGCAACGCGGTGCCCGTTGTCGTCGACTGGAACGGGGACGGGAAGAAGGATCTGATCACGGGACATCTGGAATTCGGCAGCCCTTACGCCATCGACAGTCCGCTGTTCCCCTATCCGAAGGATCTGCGGGGGAACCTCCGGTACATCCAGCGCAAGCATCTTCCGCTCATTCCGCACATGTACCTGCATGAATACATGTCGGACGAACGGGAGAAGCAGGAGATCGCCCTGCACAAGGCGGCCTTCCACGCGCTCGGCCTGGAATGGGACGACGACATGGGCGTCAACCATCATACGTGGCGAATCAACAAGGACGCGCTGCAGACGTTCCGCAACCAGCGGGAGGCGGGGATCTGGTGGAACTTCGGGTTCAATCCGCCGAACGTGAGCACGGCGCCGCGGGATGGGGCGGAGTTCCTGTTCGTCATTCCGTTCCTGCTGCCCGACGACAGCGGCGATACGCCGTCCGAGCCGTTCATGCTGTTCTCGCCGGCGCCCCACCCGCTCAACTACGGCATGGCATGGGACAGCCTGGCGCAGTTCGACATTCCGCTCATCAATTTTGAGCATATCGAGCACAGCATGAAGCCGGGAACGGATCTGTACGAGAAGCTGCTCAAGATGATCTCCGCCATGAACCGGGTCCGGGAGACACACAAATACACCTTCATGACCGAGCAGCAGATCGCCCGGTCGCTGCTGAACACGTTCTATGCCGATGTGAAAGTGCAGGCGGACGGCGGACAGATTTATCTGACGCCTGACGGCTCGCAAGTGCCCGCCAATGTGAAGGAATACGCCGGCACGCTCGGCGTGAAGCTGGAGCTCGGCGAGGCGTACGCGGACCGCGAAGTCGACACGTCCGGCATGTTCTATTACGAGGGCAATGGCGGGCATTACATCGGCATTCCCGGGCCGACGGCGGTCGATCTTGTCGACTCGTCCAAGATAACGGAGCGCCTCCATGTCGTCCGCAGCAACGGCCCGGTCGCGTTCACCGTCCGGGAGGGCGCGCTGGAGCTGCGGCTTGACGCGCAAGGGATGCAGGAGATCGAGATCTACTCCCCCGAGCCGCTCAACGTGACGGGCAAAAATCTGCGCGTGAAGCGCGACGGCAACCATTACACCATCATCCATTACGGCGAGCGGGCTCAGATGAAGCTCAAGCTTCGGTGACACACCCGAATCATTGATAGGATTCCAGCACATAAAGGGTTCGGAGATCGGGATTCAGGACGGCGATCAGACGGTCGCCGTCCGATTCATTTTTGACAAGGTAATAATCCTGTTCATCGAAAACCGGCGGGTGCTGTTCAAACAATTGCGCGATTTTCTCGCGGTCTTCCGGGTACCATTGCTGCAGATCCGTCATGAAGGCATCAATCAATGCGGATACGTAGCCGGCCGCGGACTCGATGCTGACCCAATCGGGCATGGCAAGCATCTCCCGGACCGCTTCCTCGCTGTAACGGGCGATCGAATACTGCGCATGGTCCCTTCCGGGGTATGCGAGAATCCGCTCAAGCTGCTCCGGCTCGGGCGTATCGAATCCCCAGTTCAAACGCCACACTTCAGCCTGTGTCCTCTCCAGCGATTTGCTGACTTCCGTGATCACGACAAGCAGCGCCAAGATCGCTGCAAGGATCGCGCCAATCCAGACGATCAGCCGCGATCGCGATTTGCCGGTTCCGGCGGCCATCCAATCCCTCCTGACGCATCGAAGCGGGGACAGATGTCCCCGCTTCTCGCCTCTACTTCATCACTATATACCATGATTACGCAGAATTGTCACACCAGATGGCACGCCACGGAGCGCTCTACTCCGACGCCGCGGAATTTTGTCGGAGACGCAGGCTTCCGACCGCAATTATAACTCCTATAATTAATCTTTACAGGTTATAGTATATGAAGTATGATAATGCCACAGAGTATAACCTTTAATATTTAATTATAACGGTTATACCGAACTGCGTGAGGAGGAATGCACATGCTTCTGCAACGTTTGCCATGGGCCGGGGTTCGCATCGCGGTCGGCGACCTCGCGATTGCAATCGACCCGATCACCCGCATTCTCGAAGAATTCGGCGGCGCCCGCGAACCGATGTATCCGCTGGATGCATTCGGTCCGGTCGATGCCGTATTCGTTACGCACCTGCATGAGGACCATTTCGATCCCGATGCCATTCGGAGAGCCTACGGAGCGGGAGTTCCGGTCCATGTGCCGATTGAAACGGTTGCCGCGGCCCGGGCGGCGGGCTTGACGAACGTGCGGGGTGTTGCGGTGCATGAGCCGATCCGGCTGGGCGGAGACTTGAACGTCACACCGGTTCCTTCCGTCGACGGCCTCGGCGATGTCCAGGTCGGATGGGTCGTCGAAGGAGCCGGAAGCCGGGTGATCCATTGCGGGGATACGCTGTGGCACGGCTACTGGTGGAACCTCGCCGAACGATACGGCCCGTTCGACGCGGCTTGCCTGCCGGTCAACGGAGCCGTCCTGAACCTTCCGGGCATGACGCCCAGCGGCCAGCCCATCTGTCTGACGCCGGAACAGGCGGTCGCCGCCGCCGTCATTCTCGATGCAAAGACGCTCGTTCCCATCCACTACGGCACGATGCACCATCCCCCGATCTATCACGAGACGGCGGATATTGCGGCTCGACTTGAAGCGGCTGCGGCCGATAAAATAAGGGTGGACATGATCGGAACTGCGGAAATTCTGAAGCTGTAAGGAGAAATCCGATGCACAGAACCATGACACTCGGCGGCGCGTTGTGGATCAATCTGGCGAACACCGTCATGATGCGGGACGGCAAGCGGACGGACGGACTTGAAGATCCGCGTTTCGCGGTCGAATGGCTTATGTCGAACGGATTGCTGACGGAAGCCCCCGAAGATAAACATGCGGCCGGCCGGATGCTGGCCGCCGTTCTCCCCGCGCTCATGCGGCTGCGTGATCTTTGCGCCGGCGCGATCTCGGATCTGAAGCGGAACGGACGGTTGTCCGACCGGACTTGCGCGGACATTGCGGAAGTTCTGCGCGGCCTGGAGATTGAGGCGCGAATGGAACGGCGGGACGGCGGGTTCCGGCTGGTTCACGAAGGCCGGAGCCCTGCCGACCGCGCAAGCCATGCGGTGATCCAATCCATCGCCGACACGCTGGCCAGCCATTCGCCGGACCGGATTCGGAAGTGCGAACACCCATCATGCATCCTGCATTTCGTCGATACCTCGAAGAGCGGCAGGCGGCGCTGGTGCAGCATGGAATTGTGCGGCAACCGTCAGAAGGCGGCCGAATATTACGCCCGGCAGAAAAAGAAGTCAGGCGGATGACGTCCTTCATGCCTTTACGATCGCTTCGGCCCCGGCGGCGGCAACCCGCCCTTTCATCGCTACTGCTTCAAGATCTTCAAATACGCTACCCACGGGCCGACGTCGTCGCGGTACCGCTTGGCCATCACCCGGATGATCTGGGACAGATGGGTCAGGTCGTGCACCACCCAGGCCGAGAGCAGCTGGCCCAATGTCACGCTTCCGAATTCCGGGTGCATGCCTTTAAGCCCGAGATGCCGCTCCGGGTCAATGAACGCCCGCAGCCTGGCCACATGCCCGTCCCGCAGCTCCCGGAACTCGGCAAGCCGCTGCTCCAACGACCGGCCGGACGGTTGGCGCAAATGGGCGAACCGGTCAAACGGCGGAAATGGCTGCTCCTCACCATGCGCAAGCAGCCATTCCATCCGGGGAATCCAATTGCGCTTCTCCGCTTCGATCAGATGGTCGACCACTTCGGATGCACTCCAGGTTCCTTCCCCTTCGCGGCACCCAAGCCACGAATCGGACAGTCCCGTCAGCATGCTTTCCAGCGTCCGGGGCGTTCGCTCCAGCAACTCCAATGCTTCCTGCAAATTAAAATTCACGCGCACCCTCCTCGCAATGACATCGTGTCAGACTTCCCCTGCTGACATTGTACGCCAGTCTGTTCCTCTGAAAAAGCCGCTTTTCCGATTCTCCTCAGCGAAATAGCCGCCGATGAAGTCGATGAACTTCCGGGCCGCCAGGGAGAGATACCTCCGCTGCGGCCATACGAGCCAGTAGTCGCGCCGGCAGACCGGACGCTTGATCGGCAGGTAGACCAGCTCGGGATCATCGGGATTGATGCAGGCGAACAGCGCGACGCCGAGACCGGCCCGCACGAGGCTCAGAATCGCGGCAGGCTCGTCGACCCGGCAGACGAATCGCGGCGAGATGCCGGCCTGCCGGAACAGCGCGTCGTTCACATCCTGAAAAATAAACCCTTCCTTGTACCCGATGAACGGCTCGCCCGCGGCATCGGCGAGACGGACGGCGGAGCGGCCGGCCAGCCGGTGTTTCCGGGGCACGACAAGGTACAGCTCTTCGCCGAGCACCCGGGACTGCTCCACCCCTTCCCGGTCGATCGGCATCACCGAGAACCCGATGTCCGCCTCCCCGGAATCGATCGACGCGGCCAACTCGTCCATCGAAGCCGCGTGCGTAATCTGCATGTCGACGTTCGGATGCCGCTCCAGAAATTCACGGATCGGTTCGACGAGGGAAGTCATCGTCGAGGTCACCAGCCGGATGCTCCCCTGCTCCAGACCCGCCAGTTCGGCCACTTCCCGCTTCGCTTCCTCCAGCAGATTGAGCGCGGTCTCCACTTTGTGCAAAAAGGTTCTGCCGAACGCGTTCAGCCGGATTCTCCCGCTCTGACGGTCAAACAGCGGCACCCCCACGTGCTCTTCCAGCCGCGCGATCGTCTTGCTCAGCGCAGGCTGCGCGATGCGCAGCTCCTGCGCCGCGCGCGTCATGTGTTCCAGCCGGGCCACTGTGCGGAAATACTGCAGCTGCAACAGTTCCATGCGATCTCCTCCTGCCCCATATATCCGAGTATATGATTCATATATCAGAATATATATTTTTGTTTATTTCGGTTTCATTATAAACTAATGGCACAAGAACCGAACAGGGAAAAGAGGGATGAATCATGAAGGCGGCGGCATTTGCGACATTCGGCGGCCCGGAAGTGATGGAGCTGATGGACCTCCCCGAACCGCAGGCCGGCCCGGGCCAGGTCAGGGTGCGGGTGAAGGCGGCGGGTGTGCAGCATTTCGATTGCGCGGTGCGGAGCGGTCTGTACCCGGGGAATGTCGAGGTCCGTTTACCGCAAATTCCGGGCAACAGACGTTCCCGCTGGAACGGGCCGACGAAGCCCATCGGCTGATTGAAACCCGCCGGGGCCGCGGCAAGATCGTCCTGACAATCGACTGACCTCATCGCCAGACCGCACGGTTCGCGTGCGGTCTCTGTCCTTGGCCTTGACAATTCGTCAATATATATGAATAATTGTTCATATATAATTTATGAAGTTGATTTGGAGGCGAACGGTCATGCACACGGACGTGCTGGTCATCGGTGGCGGGCAAGCCGGGTTGGCGGCAGCATTTTTCCTCTCCCGGCGCAACATCCCGTACCTGGTGCTCGATAAGGGCCGTGAAATCGGCGAAGTCTGGCGGCGGCGCTATGATTCGCTCACGCTGTTCACGCCCCGGAACTACAGCGAGCTGCCGGGCATGCGCCTCGCCGGCGATCCGGACGGCTTTCCGGTGAAGGACGAGATCGCCGCGGCGCTTAAGCGATACGCCGAAGATCATCAACTGAACGTCCGGCTCGCGACCGAAGTGCTGACGCTGCGGAAAGCGGACGGGGAATTTCTGGCGGAGACGAACCGGGGCGCCTTCACCGCCCGGCAGGTGATCGTCGCCACGGGACCGTTCCAGGCGCCCTGGGTCCCGCCGATGGCAAGCCGGCTAGACCCGGACGTCGTCCAGCTGCACTCGGCGCGTTACCGGAATCCGGCCGATCTGAAGCCGGGCACGGTGCTCGTCATCGGCGGCGGCAATTCCGGCGCGCAGATCGCGGCGGAGCTGGCCGCAAGCCGCCGGGTCGTCTTGTCCGCGGCGCACCGGGTGACGTTCTTCCCGCTCACGATCGCCGGCAGAAGCGTCTTCCGGTGGTTCGACGCGCTGGGAATTCTGAACGCGCCGACCGAGTCGCGCATCGGCAGGATCGTCCGGAAGCGGCCCGATCCCGTGTTCGGCTTCGAGCTGAAGCGCCTGCTTGCCGCGAACCGGATCACGCTCAAGCCGAAGGCCGTCCGTGCGGAGGGACGGACCGTTCAATTCGCGGACGGCACGGTTGCGGAGGCGGACAATGTCATCTGGGCGACCGGATTCCGGTTCGATTACAGTTGGCTGCAAATTTCAGGGGCCTTGGATGCGGAGGGCAAGCCGATCCACGAACGGGGCGTGAGCCCGGTCGGCGGCCTGTACTATGTCGGACTGCCGTGGCAGACGTCGCGCAATTCCGCGCTCATCGGCGGCGTGGGGCGCGATGCGGAAGCGATCGTGCGGCGGATTGCGGCGGATTGCGGCGGGACGGACCGCGCGGGCCTGACCCCCATTTACAGCGGATAATGCTCGGACCCGCTCCGTTCCCCGACCCGGCGGTTCCAGATGGAGCGGAACAGGAGCGATGTCGCATTTCGCGCGCACCACAGGGCAACCCATGCGAAGTACAGCCCCCACACCACGGCGGGAACGGCAGTCGCCCGGCTCAGGTTCGCCGCGTCACCGGCCCCCGCCGGGTCCATGATCGCGATCGCCAGAATCGTCACGGAACTGATGACCGATTCCACGAGGCAGATGAACGCGACAAGCGAGGCGTAGAAGATGCGCAGCCAGTTCGGGGTCAGGAAGCAGACCAGCAGCGTGATGACCGCAAACCCCAGGCACCACAGCATGCCGTACCCGTTGCGGACGAAGAGAAGCAGCCCGAGGGAAGCGATGGCGGCGGCAAGCAGCAGCCCGATCTTCTCGCGCCCGCTCGCCTGCAGGCGGAACAGCAGCCACGCGAACAGGGAGGCGCCGGTATATCCGGCGAGGGAAGTCAGAATCGACCGCCAGCCGGCCTGGATCATCGAGTGCGTGACGCCGCTCTGGTCGGCGTAGAGATGGATGTACAGGACGCTGCCGGAGAGCAGCAGAGTCATGACGGCGTGCGCCATCTCGTGCACCAGCGTATAGACATTGCGGAAGAACGCCGAGAACGGCACCAGGCGGGTCAAGATCGCGGTGACCAGGACGAACAGCGCCATTTTCACCCAGGATTGCATGGGCGCCCCTCATTTCATACGGAAGATTTTTCCTTATCATACCGGGCGTCGGGGGGCGCGTCAACGAACGCGCGCTGCCCGCCGAACCCGTGCGCCCTGAGCCGCTCGACGAAGGCGGTGAACGCCTTGCTGACGAACCGATCCCGGCGGCGGATCAGCCGGGTCGTCATGTGCCGGTATGCCTCGGGGACGGGCACAACGCGTAGCGTCCCGTCTCCTTCCGGCAGCGCGGATACGGGCAGCAGCGTCGCCCCCAGGCCGGACCGCACGCAGCCCAGCATCGTCTCCAGCGTGGCGGTCTCGATCACTTGCGCCGGCCGCAAACCCTCGCTTTCCAGCCATGCCTCCGTCACCGCGCGGAACGGGCACCCTTGCGGGAACACCACCCATGTCGCCCGGGACAGATCCGGCTCTTCCCCGCCGCTCCGCGTCACCAGTCCGACGACGTCCCGAATCTCGTAATCGGAGACCAGCAGGGACGAACCGATCTCCCCCGTCACGAACGCTCCGTCCAATTCATAATTCAGCACCTTCGCGCACAGATCCGGCGATGTTCCCGTCACCAGCGAGAGCGAGACGTGCGGATAGCGGGTCTGAAAATCGGACAGCACGTGCAGCAGCCCGGCGGAAGCGACCGTCTCGACGACGCCGATCGCAAGCGTTCCGCCCGGCTCTTCCGTCTCCCGCACCGCCTTGGCCGCATCCTCCGCAAGCTGCAGAATCTTTCGGGCGTACTCGCGGAACAGAGCCCCCCGCGCCGACAGCACGACGCCTTTCGGATGCCGGTGAAACAGCGGGACGCCCAGCTCCGACTCGAGCTTCCGCAGCCGGGTCGTCACATTCGACTGCACATAGTCCAGCTTCCGGGCGGCAGCGGATACGCTGCCTTCCTCGGCCACCGCCAGGAAAATTTTCAGGTCCGTCAGCTCCATGGCTTCCTCACCGCTCATCTATCAAAATAATTGATACCTTTATCTTTATTGATCATTTTACGATATGGAAATCCCGCATTACAATAACTCTCGCCATCACCATTTCACTGCGGGAGGGAATGATCGACATGCAGTCTTATACACATCTCTTTGCACCATACCGGCTCGGCCCGCTGTCCCTGCCGAACCGGATCGCGCTGGCGCCGATGACCCGCACGAGCGCGGAGCCGTCCGGTCTCGTGAATGACCGGATGGTCCGGTACTATACCCGGTTTGCCGAGGGCGGGTTCGGCCTGATCATCACGGAGGGCGCGTATCCCGACCTGGCGCACAGCCAGGCGTACGAGAACCAGCCCGGCATCGCCGACGAGGAGCAGGCGGCTTCGTGGCGTCCGGTGGTCGAAGCGGTGCATCGCGCGGGCGGCCGGATCATCTGCCAGTTGATGCATGCCGGCGCGCTCGTGCAGTACAACCGGTTCGTCCGGGAGGCGATCGCGCCTTCGGCGGTGAAGCCGAAGGGCAGGCAGCTTGAGGAGCACGGCGGCAGCGGCGAGTTCGCCGTCCCCCGCGAAATGACGCGCGAAGAGATCGATGCCGTCATCAGCGGGTTCGCGGCGGCCGCGCGGAGAGCGAAGCAAGTCGGGTTCGACGGCGTCGAGGTGCATGCGGCGAACGGTTATCTGCTGGACCAGTTTCTGAGCGAAGGGATCAACTTGCGGACGGATGAATACGGCGGACCCGCCGCCAACCGCGTCCGCCTGACCGTGCAGGTGCTGGAAGCGATCCGGCATGCGGCGGACCGGACTTCGTCGTCGGCGTGCGCATTTCCCAGGGCAAGGTGAATGACTTCGACCACAAATGGCGGAACGGCCTCGAGGACGCCCGGATCATCTTCACCGCACTCGCCGCGGCGAAGGCCGACTATATCCATACCACCGAGTACAAGGCGTTCCGCCCGGCCATTGGAGAAGACGGGCCGACACTCGCCGCGCTGGCCAAGACCTATGGCGGCCTGCCCGTCATCGCCAACGACAAGCTGGGCGAACCCGAACGGGCGGAGCGCCTGCTGGCGGACGGCGATGCCGACCTCGCGGCGATCGGGACGAGCGCCCTCGTCAATCCGGATTGGCTGCGCAAGGTGAAAACGGGCCTTCCGCTCGCGCCGTTCGATCATGCCTTCCTGCACCCGATCGCCACGATCCGGGACGAGGAGTGCGCGCTCCGATAAAGAAGACGTCCCCCGGCCGCGCATTCGGCCGGGGGACGTTCTGTTAGGCCATATCCAGCTTCCCGCCGTGGTAGCAGTAATAATGAGCCGCGCGCAGCGCCGTCAGCTTCCCGAGCGACTGCTCCGCGCCGGACAGATCGAGACAGAACTGCGGATTGGCGATGGCGAGCCGTCCGTTCTCGTTCACCGCCGCATCGCCGGCAATCACGCTGTTCAATTCGGGAATATGCAGCGAGATATGTCCGGGCGTATGACCGGGCGTCGCGATGACGCGGCACCGTCCGTCGAACAGCTCGTCGCCGTCGCGCACCGTTTCGTCAATGGGCACATGCTTCAAGCTCTCCAGCTGCCGGATGAACCAGCGGCCGAACTCCTGCTGCTCCTCGGGCAGATGTTGCTGCATGTTCTCGGCCTGGATCAGCCGATCCGACTTCCGCTCGCCGCTGATGGCCCCCGCTTCCCGCTCGCTGGCGATGATCCGGACCCCGGGGTATTTGGCTTTGAGGTCATGCAGTGCCCCGATGTGATCGATATCGTAATGCGTCATGATGACGTGGGTCAGATTCCGCGCGTCATAGCCGTGTCTTGCGATCTCCTGCTCGATGCGCGGCAGAAAGCCCGGATACCCGGCATCCACCAGCGCCAGCACATGATCCGCCGCGATCAGACTCGGATAGATGACATCGGTTTGACCGTTCAATTCGAACGGCAAGCTCAGTTCGATGATGTTCACAAGCCCACCTCTATTCCGGATGATTCCCCGAAGCCTCGCCGACCGTATAAGGGGTCGTGACATTGGCGTACGTCAAATGCATCGACATCCCCCATGCCGCGTGGTCCAGGATATGGCAGTGGTCCATCCAGATGCCCGGATTGTCGGCGCGGAACGCCACCTCATACGTTTCGCCCGGATCCACGAGCAGCGTGTCGAGCACGAGCGGACTGCCTTTGTACGGCTTGCCGTTCCGGCTCAGGACGACCATATGGTGGCCGTGCAGATGCATGGGGTGATCCGAGAACGTCCGGTTGACGATGCGCGTTTTGACCAGATCCCCTTCCTCGACCACGAACGTCGGCGTGTGCGGGAACACTTCCCCGTTGATCGCCCAGAGCGCGCCCGACTTGCCGTTGTAGCTGCCCAGGTAGAGCTGGTCCAGCACCATCAGGAACTCCCGGTCGAACCGTTCTTCGCCGGTGATGGGCGCCGGAGCGTACGCGCCGTATGCCAGCGGGTCCAGGACCGCGCCGCCCGTCCGGATGTCGGCCGCCGTTCTCCGTCCGTCCGGACTGAACACGATGACCTGCTCCGGCTTCCTCCCGTCGAGCGCCAGGGCGACCGGATGATCCGGCATCGTGAACGTCACGTCGTACCGGCCGCCGCCCCCGATTTTCAGCCGCATGCCGGTCACGGGTTCCGGCTTGTGGATGTCCCAGCCGTCGATTGCGGCCACCCGGAAAGGCGCGCCGTGCAGCGAGAACATCTTCGTATAGCTGGCGCTGTTGACGAGCCGGAGCCGCACTTCCGTGCCGGGCGGGATGATCCGCTGCCCGCCGGACGCCGGCCCGGGCAAATGCAGCACCGTCCGCGTCCCGTCCGGCGTCTCCCAGTCATGGGAGAAAATCGTGACATCCGCCGTCCCGCCGCCCGCTTCGGCGCCGTCCTTCGGCAGTATGATGAAGGCGCCGAACAGCCCTTTCGCCACCTGGACCGAGGAAGCCTGATGGGAGTGGTACCAGTGGGTGCCCGTCTCGTTCACGACGAAGCGGTACGTATGGGATTCACCGGGCATGACGGCGTTCTGGGTGAGGCCCGCCACCCCGTCTTCGGCGTTCGGCACATCGACGCCGTGCCAGTGCACCGTGACGCCAAGCTCAATGTCCTTGTTGATGAGCTCCACTTCGACCAGATCGCCTTCGCGGACCACGAGCTGCGGGCCCGGCACCTGGCCGTTGAACGTCCACGCTTCGACCGTGTGTCCCGAGGCAAGCTCGATCATTTGCTTCTGCGCGACGAGCGTGAACCGCGCGTCGGGCTCGCCGGTCCGCGGACCGGTCAGATCGGCGACGCTGATCGCCGCGCTGCCGGCCGCGGACGCAACGGCTTGACGGGCATGATGATCATGATGCGCTGACGACACCGCTCCGGCAGGCACGGCACCTCCGCCATATTCGAACGTCTCGGGGTGGAGCATGGACATGGACGCGGGAAATTTGCTGCGCTCCATCGACCACAGGAACCATGCCATCAGCAGGACGACGGCCGACAGCGTGAACGCGGCGCTGCGGATCGCCATCGCCAGATAGCCGCGCCCCCGGGCCTCGATGGTCCGGACGCGCCGCCGATGGTACAGCTGCAAGAGCGCCGCGGTTCCGGCCAGCATGGCCAGGTACATCGTCGATTCCCGCAGATCCGGGACGGAGGGGATATCGAACCATACCAGATACAGCACGAGCAGCGTGCCGGCTGCCATCGTGTGCACGGCTGCCGCAACGTTCGCCGCGGCCTCCGGCGTCATCGCCTTGTCCCCTCTCAGCGCGGGCAGCGCGCGTGCGGCGGCGAGCAGCGCCGGCAGCGCGAGGAGCGGCAGCATGACGACGACGCGGTCCATGACGAATGCCCAACCCAGCGCAAAATAAACCGCCGCCGTGACGGCACCCCACAGGATCACCAGCAGGATGCCCGCCCATGAACCGATGTGCGCCGCCCGCCTCCAGAGCGGATGAGGGGATGGCCGGAACACCGCATATTTCAACCCGTTCGCCGCGATTCCGGCCATGACCCCGGCGATCGACAGTCCCATGAGCAGCAAAACTTCAAGCGCGGAAAAGGTTTCAAACACCGGACTGCCTCCTTAACGCCTCCTTCCGCCGCGCTTCACACCGGCACCTTGTCGTGCCAATCCACGCGGTAATCGTACAGCCAGGCGTTGGATTGACGGCTCGCCTGCTTCAGGAAGAACGGCAGCATCAGATCGCGGAAAAAGACCTGCACCGGATTCGTCGCATGTTTGCGCTGGCCGATGGTTCTCGAATATTTGACGACCTTCTCCACCCGTTCCCGGCGCAGCAGTTCGAACTGCCGGAACGCAGCCTCCGGGCTGCGGTTGTCCCGGATGCAGCGGGCAAGCACCAGCGCGTCCTCCAGCGCCAGCGATGCGCCCTGCCCCGCGTTGGGCGAGGTCGCGTGAATCGCGTCGCCGATGAGCACGACCGGTCCCTTGTACCAGGAGGGAACGGACATCAGGTCGTAGATCGGATAGACGCCGATCTCGCTCTTCGTCGCCCGGATGATGTCCGGAACGGGATGAATCTCGTTGCGGTACAGGTCGTCAAGCACCCGGCGCCACTCCGCCTGCGGGATGGACTGCAATTCCTTGCGCGACGGTCTGCCCGGATAGTCGAGATTGCCGAACCAGTAGATTTCACCATCCCGCTTGACCAGGTAGCCGAAGAACGCCTTCTTCCCGAACACCATGTGCTGGGCCGGCTCGTGCGGGATGTCGACGCCGCGCGCGAAGCCGCCGAAGCTGATCAGGCCCGTGTAATCCGGCTCCGGGGCGCCGGGCAGAATCAGCCTGCGCGTGCGCGAATGAATGCCGTCGCAGCCGACGAGCAGATCGCCTTCCGCGGACGTCCCGTCGTCGAAGAGGGCGGTCACCCGGTCGCCCGCGATGTGCAGATTGGCCAGCCGCTTGCCGAATTCGATCGGGATGCCTTCCTGCTGCGCCGCTTCGCGCAGCACTTTGTGCAGGAAGCCCCGCTTGACCGTGAACCCTTGCGGCTCGCCGGACGGGTCCTCGATCTTGCCCAGCCACTTGCCGCTGCCGCTGTGGAAGTTCATGGCGCGCAATTCGATGCCTTCTTCGCGGATGCGGCCTTCCACGCCCAGCTCGCGCAGGATGCGCAGACCGTTGCGCGCCACGTTCAGGAACAGGCCGGTGTAATCGTCATGGCCCGGCTGCGCCTCGTAGATGTGAGGCTCGTACCCGGCCCGCTTCAGGAAGATGGCAACGGCCGGCCCGGCGATGCCGCAGCCGATGATGATCGCTTTCCTGTTTTCCATGGTCATGATCTCCTCCTTGAGAATGCAGTCAACCCGGCATTTATCTTAATAATTAAGATATTACGCCGCAGGTTGCCGGATTTGCATCCGGTGAAGGTTTGCTATATCTTAATAATTAAGATATCTAACTCCATCTTACGCACAACAAGAGAATTGTCAATACCGGCCAGAGCCCGGTCTTGAATCTGGACTTCGGTCGGGGTACCATTGCCATGATCGGAGGATGGATCGTCCATGAATCATCGCGAGTTTGTTCCGCCGGAACTTTTCGAATCCCTGCTGGAAGCTTCCCGGCGGCTGTCGACCCAGACCGTCTTCTTCCACCAGGCGGCGGCCAAATATCTGGGCCTCAACATCACCGACCACAAATGCCTGGACATTGTGCTCGGCATGGGCCGGGCGACGGCCGGACAGCTCGCCGAGCTCACGGGGCTGACGACCGGCGCCATCACCAGCGTGATCAACCGGCTGGAGAAAGCTGGCTTCGTCCGCCGGGCGAAGGACCCGAACGACCTGCGCATCGTCTACGTCGAGCCGATCCCGGAAAATCTCCATCCGCTCGCGGGCGTCTTCGGCCCCCTCGGCGAAGAGATGGCCGAGCTGTTCTCCCGTTACAGCACGGACGAGCTCCGGCTCATCCTCGATTACATCGAACGCTCCATTCAGGTGCTTGCCCGGCAGGCGGAGCGGTTGAAGAGGGATTAACTCCTTCCATTCGTCCGCATCCAGTCGTCAAAGTGCCGCTCAAGGAAGTCCACTTCCTTCCTGTAATGATCCAGATGGCCTTCCTCCACCATTTTCAAAAAGGCCGGGTCGCCGGCTGCGGCGCGGTCAGACAACAGGGCGCACAGAAAGCGAATCCGCGAGGGGAATGCGCGGTTGATGCAAATCCTTCCGTCGCATCGTGGAAATCTTTCATCAGCTTGGCCAGCTCCGCCGTCACCGAATCCGACCAGATATAGCTTTCGGCTTCGGATGACACTCCAAAAATATCCGGACAAGACGCGCCGCATCTGATGTCGCCGGCCAAAACTGAAAGCAGCGGAAGACCTGTTGAGGCTCCTCCGCCGCTTTTTAAATCGAACCTTACTTTCTCTCCATCACGGCAAAATAGTTCTCTTCCTCATCCGCGAAATTGAATACCTTGCCGCCGGGAATCTCCACGAGATCTCCGACCTTGACGTTCTTGCCTTTCAAGTCATTGTACAGTTGTTCCGCATTGTCCGTATAGAACATCAGGGACGGCGTACTGAGATTCAGTTCGGGATGCATTTTGGCGACGAACGCTTTGTTCTGCAGCACGATGGTCGTGTCCGCGCCCGGCGGGGCGATTTCAATCCACCGCATGCCCTCGCCGTTGTCCTCTTCCGCTTTGACCTTGAACCCCAGTTTCTCTGTCCAGAAAGCCTTCGACTGATCCTGATTGTTGACGTACAACATGTTTGACCGAGTTTTTGTATCATGGTTTATCGCTCCTTTATTTAATTAAAAATGTAATCCGCCGATGTCATTGCCGCGAGAGTCCGGCGCTCCTTCGCGAGTGATTCGACACATATCGGTTTCCCAGGAACACCAGGGCGGTGAGAAGCATTACGATAAACGGCGAGACAGCCTCGGCGTACAGGCCTGCGATCAGACTCGACCCGACCGCCCCCAGCAGAATGATGAAAATGACACCGAGAGAAGCGTAGCCGATCGCGGCTCTCCACAACCCGACAATCAAGCCGATTGCCGCAAGCAATTCGAAAAACCCGATTGCATAAATAAACCCGACGCTGTAACCGATCAATTGAAGCGGATCGGTATAGATTTCCCTGATCGTCTCCGCGCTGGACAACAGCTTGAAGAAGCCGGCGAACCCCATGAGCGGAACAAGCACGATGTGCAGAATGCGGACTGCCCATTTCATGGTTCCTCACCTCCTTTATACTGGAGCCGTTCACCTGTATTGACGAACACCGACCGGGCAATTCATCGGCGGTGTCCCAAATTTCCGATGCGCCTGCTATTTTTTCTTCACATTGCGCCATCCCGGTATGCTCCCACCCTTCATCTCCACCACATTCGGCCGGTGCGGCGGCAGAGCGCCTTGCATAATTCCGCCGGTCATCAGGTATGTTATTTTATACCAGCTTTCAAGAAACTGCCTTCTTCTCAAGCATGGCGGGATATCACATTCGGAGGGAGAGAAATACAATGTCCAACGACAAACTGCACATCGGCATCATCCTGGGCAGCACGCGTCAAGGCCGGGTCAGCCCGCAGGTGGGCGAATGGGTCAAAGGCATCGCCGACCGGCGCGGCGACGCGCATTACGAAATCGTGGACATCGCCGATTATCATCTGCCGTTCCTCGGCACGACGGACGACGCGGACCCCGCCGTTTCCAGATGGAACGAGAAGCTGTTCAGCCTCGACGGGTTTGTCTTCATCGTGCAGGAATACAACCACAGCATCACGGGTGCGCTGAAAAACGCGCTCGACCTCGCCCGCGAGGCGTGGAACAACAAGGCGGCAGGCATCGTCAGCTACGGCTCCACCGGCGGCGCGCGCGCGGCGGAGCATCTGCGCGGCATATTGGGCGAACTGATGGTCGCGGACGTCCGGACGCATCCGACGCTGTCCCTGTTCACCGACTTCGAAAACATGACCGTCTTCAAGCCGGCCGAGCGGCACCGGCAGACCGTGAACGAAATGCTGAATCAGCTGATCGCCTGGAGCGCGGCGTTAAAGCCGCTGAGAGCGAAGCAATAAACAGTCGCCGTCGAGCAAAGCCCTGTACGGATGTGCAGGGCTTCTCGTCTTGTCTTGGGGGGATGCGAACGGGTAAGATCCTTTATAAGAGGAGGCTGGAGCGGATGAACGAAATCATGGACATCAAAAAAGCCGTCGATCGTCTGAGCCCCGACAACGCGAAGTCGATCCTGCGGCTTGTGCTGCACCAGATCCGGCTGCTGAAAGAACAGACGGCGTCCCCTGAAGGCGCCGCCGCCGGACTGATGGAGCTGTACGACCGGCTGATGACGTACGATGATCGCAAGCTTTCCTGGGATCCGGATCCCGGCTGCACCCATGTCCACATCGTGACGGGCGAATCCTTCGCAGGCAGCATGAAGCTGGCGCTGCGGGAGCTTGGCCGGGCAGATACGCACAAGATCGTCACGCTGAATGACAATTACGCCATCGGCCCGATCGGGGGCCTCGACACGCCGGAAGGCCGGCAGGCGCGGCGCGACTGGTTCAAGCACAACATCGCGGCCGCGCTTGAGGATGACGCGGATTCCGAAGCAGAATACGACGCGTTGCTCCGGAAACTGGATCAAATTCCGGAGCAGGCGGAAATCATCGTCTGGGCCAGCCGCAGCGTATATGAGCAGACGGGCATGCGGTACGCGCTGCATCTGCTCCGCCATAAGCCCAACGCCATCCGCGTATGCGACGCCTGCGCGATCTGCGATACGCTCGACAAGCGTCCCGATCATTCCGAAACCTACAGACGATCCGGTGAAATCGTGCCGGACAAGCTGCGGGAAGCGCTCCTGCAAGCGGAACACGGCAGCCGGCTGTCCGCCGGCGACATCCGGCGGCTTGCGGAAGAGTGGACGGCGATCGCGGAACAGGGCGGCGTGCTGCGCATCTGGCGGGACGGCGCGGTGCGGGAGGTTCCGGCGGATCATTTTGACCCGTACCTGCTGGAGATGCTGGAACAGGTGACGAACGCTGCCGATGCCGGCGGGTTTGTCAAAGCCGCACGCATGGTCGGGGCGGCCATCGGCCATTGCGAACAGGACATCGGTGACGCCTATTTTGAATACCGGCTGCGAGAGCTTATCTATGCAGGTGTCCTGGAGGTCCGGGGAATCCCGGCGGGGCTGCGCTATTACAGCGTCAGGCGAAAATAGTCCCTTACCTTCTCCGCTCCGCCGCGCTGATGCCGCCCATGGACGCAGCCGTCTCCCCCGCCTTCGGCAATGTCAGCACAAACCGCGTCCAACGGCCGCCGCTGTCGAGCTCGAGTCTGCCGCCATGCTTCTCCGCGATATGCCTGGCGATGGTCAAACCGAGCCCCGATCCGCCGTCGCTCTTGCGCGCGGCGTCGCCGCGGACGAACGCTTCGAACACACGGGCGCGCAATTCGGCGGGAATGCCGATGCCATTATCGGCGACCTCAAGCCGCACTTCGCCGGGACCGTCGATGAGCGACAGCCGTACATGCGTCCCCGGCTGGTTGTATTTCAGCGCGTTCGCCAGCAGATTCGAGATCGCCCGGTACAGCAGTTTCGCATGAATCGGCACGGGCAGTTCGTCCGCCGGGATGTCGCATTCGAACACCATCCCCTTCTCCTCGAACAGATCGTAATGGTCGACGGCCATTTCGCGCGTGAACTCCGCCAGATCGCATGTCGTCTTGGCGACGGGATAGTCGGGGACCTCCAGCTTCGCCAGCTCGAACACGTCGTCGATCAGTTCCGAGACCAGCTTCGTCTTGCCGTGGATGAGGCTGAGCGTCCGCTGCCGCGCGGCTTCATCCTTGATGACCCCGTGCTGAAGCGCCTCCGCGTAACCCCGGATCGTCGTGATCGGCGTCCTCAAATCGTGCGAAATATGAACGAGCATCCGCTGCTTGCTCTCGGCCATCCGCCGGTTGTCCGCTTCGGCTTGCTCCAGCTTTTCCGCCATCTTGTTGAAGCTCTCCTGGATTTGCGCAAGCTCGTAATTCGCTTCGACGCGAAGCCGCTCGTGGTAGCGCCCGTCCGATATGCTGCGGATGCCCGCGGCAATCGCGCCGAGCGGGTTGGTCAATCTGACCGCGGTCAGGCGGCTGTACACGTACACGTTGAGCCCGAACAGCAGAACGAACAACGCCCCCGTCTCGGCCAGCGCGATCCAGAAGATGTTCCAGTTGGCCGCTGTCATCTCGCTCAGCACGACATCCGTCCGGACATGCTGTTTCGGCAGCCTGACCAGGACGTACCGGCGCTCTCCGTCATTCGTATGGAATGGCGCGATCGACGCGTAGAACGGATTGTCGTCCGTATCATGAAACAGCGCGTTCAGCTCCCGCTCCGTATAGCCCGCCGCCGCACCGTCCCGCTTCTCCCCCCTGACCTCCAGAATCCGCAGCTGCTCGTCGAGAATTTCCACCCAGCCATCCACCGCCTCGATCGCATCGGTCCGGATATCGGCCTGATCCGGACGGGCGATGGCATGGGCCTGAAGCAGCGACATATCTTCGGCGGGCATCCGCGCGTTGGTCCTCGCCACGAAAAACAGCAGCAACACGATGAAGCTTACGCCAAGCGACAGGGAAAAAAGGATATAGCTCCTGAGCAGCATCCCGGACAGCTTTCTCGGTTTACGGCGCATTGAGTTCTTCCTTCTTCGCGAACCGGTATCCGAGCCCGCGAACCGTACGGATGTAAAAGGGCTCCCGCGGCGAATCCTCGATCTTGTCCCTGAGCCGGCTGATCTGCACCATAATGGTGTTGTCATCGGCGATATACGAATCGGACCACACCTGCTCGAATATTTGTTTCTTCGTATAAATGCGCCCCGGCTTGCTCATGAACAGCTTCAGCAGCTTGTATTCTATCGCGCTCAACACGATCGGCTCCCCCCGCTTGTACAACAGGCACGCTTCATGATCCAGGACCAGCTCGCCAAGCCTTGTTTCCGCGGCAACCGCGTTCGCCCCCGTTCCCGCCGCACCCGCTTCGTTAAATTCATATGTTCTCCGCAAATGCGCCTGGATTCGCGCCACAACTTCCAATGGACTGAACGGCTTGGAGATAAAATCGTCCGCGCCGAGACCAAGACCGGCAATTTTGTCCGCTTCCTGATTTTTCGCCGACAAGACAATCACGGGGATCGTGGAAGACTTCCGTATCCATTGCAGGAGCTTGAAACCGTCCACATAAGGCATCATGATGTCGATCACCGCCAGGTCGATCGACGCGCGGGCGAACATCTCCATCGCGGCCTGTCCGTCGGAGGCTTCGAGAACGTCATAGTCCGGCTCGAGAAATAGTTTCAGCATGTCCACGATGTCCTGTTCGTCGTCGACCAGCAGTATCGTTTTGCGCATCGCCGCACCACCTCACCACCTCGTAATGTTCGCACCGCGCGTCCGATCTCCTGCCATGTAAGGATAATTTAAGGAAGGCGACAGGAGGCGGAAAGACACGGATTCTATCCTGAGCTTGGCAGCAACATTCACCTGGGAGAGAGGTCATGAAATGGCTGAAACCAAGCTTTCTGAACGTGTCATGAACCGGACCTGGCGGAAGCGGCTGATGACGACCGTCCGGCGTCTGCCTCCGCTGTCTCCGGGATGGAAGGGGGCGGCGATCGCGCTCTCCGGCACCGCCGGCATCCTTTTTCTCGTCCAGAGCTATCTTCTGATCGGGTCGCGGGGACCGGGGGATTACGTGATCGGAACCGCCGTGTTCCTGCTCGCCATCGCGCTGATCAGCGGCGGTATCGCGGGCCTGCTGCATGTTGCCAAGCGCATCCCTTCAAGGTACATCGGCCCGGCGATTGCTTCCTTCATCCTGTTGTTCATCAGCTTCATCGGCCCGATGACGGTGATGGTGATCGTCACCTTGTCCATACTGGCGGGCTGCTCCTTGTCGGGTGCGCTTGTGTGCCGGTGGATGCGGGGCGCGTATCGCGAGGCGAAGACGCTGAAGAAGACGGCGGCCGGCATCGCCGCGGCAGTGACAGCCGTGATGACGATCGGCATCGGAACCTGGCTGGTCGATGACGGGCGCGCGAAGCTGGCCAAGCCTTACCGGCTGTCGGTCACGAAGCCGGCTGAACGTTACCCGGCCGTGCTGGACAATCCGGCGGAGCCGGGGCCGTATCCGGTGCGCACCTTGACCTACGGGAGCAAGGACAGCTACCGCGCCGTCTTCAACGCGGAAGATTCGCTCATCACGGAGCCGGTGGACGGCTCGGCCTTCGTGGCGAACTGGTCCTCCCTCCGTACGAAGACATTCGGCTTCGGACCTGAAGCGATGCCGTTAAACGGGCTCGTCTGGTATCCGGACGGCGACGGGCCGTTCCCGCTCGTGATGATCGTGCATGGCAATCATCTCGCCACCGATTATTCGGACCCGGGGTATGCCTATCTGGGGGAACTGCTGGCGAGCCGCGGCTATATCGTCGTGTCGATCGACGAAAATTTTCTCAATACGTCGCCCTTCGACGACCTGTTCATGCTGAACGTGCTGGAGAACGAAAACCCGGCACGCGGCTGGCTCATGCTGGAGCACCTGAAGGTGTGGGAAGAATGGAACGGGACGGAAGACAATCCGTTCCATCGCAAAGCGGACATGAGCCGGATCGCGCTGATCGGCCATTCCCGCGGCGGCGAGGCGGTGACCGTGGCGGCGGCTTACAACCGGCTGCCGGCATCGCCGGAGAACGGCGGCATCGCGTTCGATTACGGTTTCGGCATCCGATCCGTCATCTCGCTGGCGGGCACTGACGGCCAATACGAGCCGGCGGGCCGGCCGACGGAGCTGACCGACCTGAACTACCTCACCCTTCAGGGCGCTCACGACATGGATGTCAGTTCCTTCGCCGGAGCCGCACAGTACAGCCGGATCGGCTTTACGCCGGGCAGCGACTATTTCAAAGCGTCGGTCTATATCTACGGGGCCAATCACGGACAATTCAACACGGTATGGGGCCGCAGCGATGCGCCGGGACTCGGCAACCTGCTGTATAACCGAGCCCAGCTGATCCCGCAGGAAGAGCAGCTGCAGGCGGCGAAGGTGCTGATCTCGTCCTTCCTCGAGGCAACCTTGTACGGGAAGACGGAATATCGCGCGATCTTCCAGGATCTCGGACACGCAAGGGAATGGCTGCCGGATACAATGTATATCCAGGATTATTCGGATTCCCGGACGACGCTCGTCAGCACCTTCGACGAAGATATCGATCTCACCACGACCACGCTGCCCGGCGGTCAACTGATTGGCGAGCAGCTGGCGGAATGGAAAGAAGAAAAGGTCGAAATGAAATTCGCCCCCGGTCCGTACAGCGCCGTTCGCCTCGGATGGGACCGGGACCGGGCCCGCGGCACGCCCTCCTATACGATCGTTCTGCCCGATACCGGGCTTGCCGTCCCGCCGGATGGCTCGATCGTCTTCTCCGTGGCGGACCGGTCGGAGGCGCGGGAAGAAATGACGGATCTGACCGTACAGGTCGAGGATATGCACGGCAACACCGCTTCCATGCCGCTGAGCGCCGCCGGAGGCTTGCTACCGATGCTGGAAGGCGGTATTGTGAAATGGCCGTTGACGTCGCTGATGCCGACCAGGGAGCCGGTATTTCAAACCTTCGCATTCCGGCTGTCCGACTTCAGCCGCGTCAATCCGGCGTTCCAGCCGGAGCGGCTCAGCCGGATCCGCCTCGTATTTGACAAAACCGCCGCAGGCTCCATTTATCTGCGCGATGTCGGCATTCGTGACGACGTTGCCGTCAGCCATGCGGACGAATGAGAGATTGGAAAAGTTGACCATCCATAACCCTATGACAACGACAAAGAGGTGCTGACTGTGAAAAAAGTGTTCGCCGCATTGGTGCTGGGACTGGCGGCAGGTGCCGTACTGGGATTGCAGCAGACGATGACCTTGACCCCTGATCAGGAAGCTATGATCGTCGCCCAACTGGGTTCGAAGCAAGTGCTTGTGCTGCTCGCCATGCTGCAGACCGCGGCATGGGCGAGTGTTGCCGCCCTGGCGGGAGCGTGGGCTTCACCGAAAGTCAACCTGAACAAACCGTTTGTTGTCAGCAGAAGAAGCATTGCTGCGGCGGCAGGCATCGGACTGTTGTCGGCCGGCTTGATCGCCATTCCGGAAAAGCTGATATTCGCGGAAGCGTTGGGGCTCCCGGACCGTTTTGAGTTTTCCTGGCTGTACTTTCTCGGGAGCGTGCTCTACGGAGGCGTCATCGAGGAAATTCTTCTCCGGTTCGGGCTCATGACGGTCATCGTCTGGCTGCTCGGCCGGCTGATGAAATCCGCGGATCGCAGCGGCGTCTATATCGCGGGAATCATCATTGCCGCATTCGTTTTTGCAGCAGGACATCTTCCTGCCGCTGTGCAACTGTTCGGTTTCAGTGCCGTGACCGTCACCCGGACGATGCTGCTGAATTTCCTGCCAGGCATCGGATTCGGCTATTTATACTGGAAGCACGGATTGGCCTATGCGATGCTCGGACATATCACCACCCATGTCATCAATCAATTGATCCTGCTTCCTGTATTGTTCAATGTCATGTAACCCATGCCGGGCGTACTGTCGCAAAGCCCGGTCCCGCTGCGGACCGGGTTTTCTTTTCCACTCCTTCTCTTCTTTCTCCCCCGCCCCCAAACCCTCTATAATAAACCCATGGAGGGACGGCCATGTTCAAGATCATGATCATCGAAGACGATCTGACGATCGCCCGAACGATCAGCGAGCACCTGAGCCAGTGGGGCTATGACGCAACCTGCGTCACCGAGTTCCACAACGTGGCAGACCAGGTGCTGCGCGCAGAGCCGCAGCTTGTGCTGCTCGATATCGCGCTCCCCTTCTACAACGGCTTCCATTGGTGCAGCGAGATCCGCAAGTTCTCCAAGGTGCCGATCATCTTCATTTCTTCCGCCTCCGACAATATGAACATCGTCATGGCGATGAATATGGGCGGCGACGACTTCATCGCAAAGCCGTTCGACCTGCACGTGCTGACGGCGAAGGTCGGCGCGCTGCTCCGCCGCACCTACTCCTTCCAGGGGCAGGTGAACGTCCTCGAACACAACGGCGTCGTGCTGAACCTGAATGACGCCACGCTGACGTATCAGAACCACAAGATCGAGCTGACGAAGAACGATTTCAAGATCGTGCAGCTCCTCATGGAGAATGCCGGCCGGGTCGTCTCGCGGGACGAGATGATGCAGCGGCTGTGGGAGAGCGACCAATTTATTGACGACAACACGCTGACCGTCAACATTACGCGGCTGCGCAAGAAATTGGCCGAAGCGGGGCTGGAACAATGGATCGTCACGAAAAAAGGGCTCGGCTATCTGGTGGAATGAGCATGAGCCGCTGGAAACTGCTCGCCGCCTACGTCAAGCAGAATCTCCTCCTGATCCTGACGGCCGCGGGATCGGCGGGCATTTTTCTTGCGGTCATCGCCTTGTACCAATTGCCGGCCGAAACGGTCGGTTACGCCTCGGTGCTGACCGCGCTTTTCCTGCTCGCCGTCGGCTTCATTCGCTTCCGTCATTTCTGTCTGAAACACCGGGCGCTGGAAGAACTGCGCGGCCAGATTACCGTACCCGCCGTGCCGCTGCCCGAAACCGCGAGCCTGATCGAACGGGACTACCAGGAACTGATCCGCCTGCTCGACAAGGAGCGCGGCAGGATTGTCTATGACAAAGACCGGGCATTCCAGGAGATGGTGGAGTACTATACGATCTGGGCGCACCAGATCAAAACGCCCATCGCCGCCATGCGGCTGCTGCTCCAGACCGACAGCGCCCCCGACAAGGACGAGCTGGCCGAGCAGCTGTTCCGCATCGAGCAATATACGGAGATGGTGCTGCAATTCATCCGGCTGGGGGGCACCGGAACGGATTTCGTGTTCCGCACGGTATCGCTGGACGACTGCATCAAGCAGGCGGTGCGGAAATACGCCAAATCGTTCATTCGCAAGCAGATCAGGCTGAACTACGACCCGGTCGACGCCGAGGTCCTGACGGATGAGAAGTGGCTCGTCTTCGTCCTCGAGCAGCTGCTCTCCAACGCGCTGAAATATACCCCACAGGGGGAAATTTCGATCTACATGCATCCAAACCGGCCGCAAGCGCTGGTTATTGAGGATACCGGCATCGGCATCGACCCGGCCGACCTGCCGCGCGTGTTCGAGCACGGGTACACCGGGTTCAACGGCCGCGCGGACAAGAAATCGACCGGCATCGGCCTCTATCTGTGCAAGCGCATCATGGACAAACTGTCCCACACGATCGAGATCGAGTCCGAGGTCGGCCGGGGCACGAAGGTGATCCTCGGCTTGGAGAGCGCCCCGCTGGATGTGAGGTAGCGGGCTTTGCCCTGCAGACTGCGCCGCAATCTTACAAACATGTAAGCTTACCTGAGAAAATGTAAGCCAAGCTTAAGGCTGCGCATTTTCTTTTTTTGTACGATGGAGGTGTGGAAATCAGCGAAGGAGGAACAACCATGGCACTCTTGGATGTGCGAAATCTGAAGAAGGTGTACACGACCCGCTTCGGCAAGCACCAGGTACAGGCGCTGTCGAACGTGTCCTTCACGATAGAAGAAGGCGAGTTCGTCGCGATCATGGGGGAATCCGGCTCGGGCAAGACGACGCTGCTCAACATTCTTGCGGCGCTCGATCAGCCGACCAGCGGGGAGGTGCTGCTCGCCGGCAAAAGCATGACGTCCATTCCGGAGAAGGAAATTTCCGCGTTCCGCCGGGATCAGCTCGGATTCGTGTTCCAGGACTTCAACCTGCTCGATACGTTCTCGCTGCGGGACAATATTTTCCTGCCGCTGGTGCTGGCCGGAAAATCCTACAAGGAGATGAGCTCACGGCTCCTCCCGATCGCCCGGACGCTCGGGATCTCGGAGATCCTGGACAAATTCCCGTACGAAGTGTCCGGCGGACAGAAACAGCGGGCGGCCGTCGCCCGGGCGCTGATCACCCATCCGCGCATCATTCTGGCCGATGAGCCGACCGGCGCGCTGGACTCGCGGTCCAGCGACGAGCTGCTGAATCTGTTCGGCGAGATCAACCGCCAGGGGCAGACGATTCTGATGGTCACGCACAGCGCGAAGGCGGCCAGCCACGCGAACCGAGTCATGTTCATCAAGGACGGGGAAGTGTTCCATCAGATCTACAAAGCTTCGAAATCGCGGCACGAATTCTACCAGAACATCTCGGACGCGCTGACCGTGATCGCGACAGGCGGTGACCGCCGTGAGTAAAGGGTTCTACACGAGGCTCGCCGTCACCAACATCCGCAAAAATTCGAAGACGTATTTCCCGTACATTCTCGCCAGTTCCGCGACGGTCATGATGTTCTACAACCTGCTGTACCTGCTGCTGTCCAAAGATGTGAACAGCATGCACGACAGCTCGACATTGACCGCGGTGCTGGGGCTCGGCAGCATCGTCACCGGCATCTTCGCCTTCATCCTGCTGCTGTACATCAACAGCTTCCTGATCAAACGGCGCAAGAAAGAGTTCGGGCTGTTCAACATCCTGGGCATGGAGAAGAAGCATATCGCCCGGATCATGCTGCTCGAGACGGTGATGATCGGCCTGCTCTGCATCGGGCTGGGCCTGATCGCCGGCGTGCTGTTCAGCAAGCTCGCCCTGCTGCTCCTGCTGAAAATTTTGGCGATGAACGCATCCTTCGGCTTTGAAGTCCCGCTTCGGGCGGTTTCCATCACCGTCATCTTGTTCGGCGCCATTTTCCTGATCAACCTGGTGTACAACGTCTTCCAGGTGCATGTGTCCAAGCCGATCGAACTGCTGAAGGGCGGCAATGTCGGGGAGAAAGAACCGCAGACCAAATGGCTGATCGCGCTCACCGGCGCGGCCGCGCTGGGCGGCGGGTACTTCATTGCCCTTACGGTGAAATCGCCGCTCGCGGCCCTCAATCTGTTCTTCGTCGCGGTCATTCTGGTCATCATCGGGACGTACTGCCTGTTCACGGCCGGCAGCATCGCGGTCCTGAAGGCGCTCCGGCGGAACAAGCGGTTCTACTACCGCACCAATCCGTTCATCGCCGTGTCCGGGATGATCTACCGGATGAAGCAGAACGCCGCGGGCCTCGCGAGCATCTGCATCCTGGCCACGATGGTCATCGTCATGGTGTCGTCCACCGTGTCCCTGTACATCGGACTGGAAGACTCTCTCCGCACCAATTACATTCGGGAAATCTCCGTGTCCGCGAGCAATGTAACTTACGACGATATCAAGCAAGTGGATGACGCGATTGCCGAAACCGTGAAAATCAGAGGGCTGTCCATCCACAATCCGATCCGTCTGCTCTATGCGTCCGAAGCTGCGGTTCAGGACGGGAATGCGTTCACCGGGGTCCGAAGTGCGGGTTTCAGCAGTTCCGGCCTCTCCATGCTGATGTTCATCACGGCGGAAGAATATCACCGGATTGAGGGCGTCAGCGTCGAGCTGTCCGAAGGCGAAGCGCTCGTGTATATCGTGAAGGGAAAGCTGCCAGGCGAAACGCTGGACTTCGGCGGCTATTCCCTGAACATCCGCGGCCGGTTGGACAAGATGGAGACGATTGAAGAGTTCTCTCCCCTCAAGAACAGCATGCTGGCGCAGAGTTACGTGATCGTCACGGCCGATGAACAGGATCTGAACCGCGCCCGGCAGGCTTTGAACGAGGGCGAAGAATGGCTTCCGGGTTTCCAATACAACTACCTGTTCGATACGAAGGCGGACCGGAAGGCGCAGGCCGACCTCGTGTCCTCGCTGCAGTACGTGATGAGGGATCTGTCCGTTCACGTATTCGTGGAAGGACGTGAAGCGTCGAAAAATGAATTCATCTCGCTGTACGGCGTACTGTTCTTCCTCGGCTTGTTCCTGGGCGCGCTGTTCATCCTGGGCACGGTGCTGATCATTTACTACAAGCAGATTTCGGAAGGGTACGATGACAAGGAGCGCTTCGCGATCATGTCGAAGGTCGGCCTGAGCCGCGGCGAGATCAAGAAAACGATCCGCTTCCAGGTGCTGTCCGTGTTCTTCCTGCCGCTCATCATGGCCGTCATCCATATCGCCGCGGCGTTCCCGGTCATCTGCAAACTGCTGACCATCTTCAACATGACCAACGTCCCGCTGTATGCGATCTGCACCGCGCTGACCATTCTGGTGTTCGCGGTCTGCTATGCGATGATCTACAGCCTGACGGCGCGGACGTATTACCGGATCGTTCGTTAAAATGGAGCAACTCAATCAAGAGCCTGCCCCTCGGCAGGCTCTTGCCGTTCCATGCCCTCACTCCGCTTCCGACGCGAACGCGTAGTGGTTGCGGCCGCCGTGCTTGACGCGATACAGCGCCTTGTCCGCATTGTTGAGCAGGGTGTCGCTGTCGCGGCCGTGTTCCGGATAGAAACTCACGCCGATGCTGATGTGAATCGGATGGCTTTCCCCGCCCGCGGCCAGCGGATTGCCGGCCAGATGCGCGCGCAGCTCGCCAATCTTCCGAACCACCCGGTCCTCCGAGGCGGACCGGAAGAAGATGATGAATTCGTCACCGCCGAGGCGCGCGGCAAAGTCGTCCCCCGACAGCATGGCACGGATCGAATCGGCAACCTGGATCAACGCACGGTCGCCGGCCGAATGCCCGAACCGGTCATTGATCGCCTTGAACCGGTCGAGGTCGAAGATCATCACCGCCAGACGCTCGCCGGACGGCCCGGCCTCGGCCAATGCCTTGCCCAGCTGCTCGAAGAAATGCTTCCGGTTCGGCAGCTTCGTGAGCATGTCGTGATACGCCATGAACTCCAGTTCCCGCCGGTCGGCCATCTGGGCGGTGACATCCCGCATGATCAGAATCAGGTGGGGACGGTAATCGACTGATACGTAGTCCCCGTCGATGACGAGTTCGACCGGGCCGGCTCCGCCATGGACGGACAGGGCGACGTCCTGGATGGCCGTTTGGTTCCGGATGCGGTGAAGCAGCTCGCCCTGCAGCATATTCGAAATGTTCCCGTGACGGATATTGAGCGCCGCGAACAACTTCCGGGCGGCGGGATTCGCTTCCCGCACATGGCCGTCGAGGTCCGTGAGAACGATGGCGGCGGGGCTCATGTTGAACAGTTTCTCGAAACGGATCTCCACATGGTTCAGGAACTCGTATTTTTTCATTGTATGGCGGAGGAACACGCACCACACCCAGGTGCCGTAAATGTAGGGATACGGGGGCAGGTAACCTTTGAAATCGATCGTTCCGATCACCAGATTGAAGAACACGGTGATCAGCACGCCGTAAATCAATTGCTTGTAAATTTCGCGGAGCTCCTTCTGGCCGGTATGGACGATGCCCCGCCACAGGATGAAGATGTAGACCGCGTTGAACACGTTGCTTCCGAACATGGCGACATAGTAGGCCGTATTGTACTCCGGCATCTTCCAGATGCCCGCTTGTTGGAAAGCGCTTCCCGATACCATCTCGTCATTGAGGAACAGATTGAGGATCACCAGTGCCGTCGGCAGGTAAAAAAGCCAGGGGTAGATGAATTTCGGGAATCGGTGCTCGATGTTCGTCAGCTTGACAAACAGATGCAGGCCCAGCCCGACGATCGTAATCCCCGACACGCTGAACCACGCCGCCGTGATGATCGGGCTGTATTCAATGGGCAGATAATGCCGGACGAATTCCTCGAGGAACATGGACAGGCAGCAGGCGATGATGCCGCCGACCAGCAGATACTCCGTTCTCTTGCGGCTGCGGGACAGCACATCCATCAGAATGTAGACAAAGTAGACGATCGGCACGAAATGGGTCACCAACGGAGCGACGGAAACCGCCAGGGACATCGTTTCACCATTCCTTCTGCTGATTGGGGATGCCGCAGATGTTCCGCAAGCTCCGTTCTATTGTACACCCATTCGGGAAGATTCGACAGATGACCCCTGTCAGTTTTGCCCCGATTTTCGCTTCACGGACGTGATGAGCGCGGCCAGCATGAGCGGAATGATGCCGACGGTCATGACGATAAACGGCCATACCACGTAAATGGAAAAGACAAATTCGGCTTCCGACCGGAACATCGTCATGGAAAGCAGGAAGGCAATGAACGATATGGCCGGCAGCAGCAATTTGTCGTCGTCCAGTTTGAAGAAGCGGACCGTAACATGATTGAGAATGTAAAGCACGATGGTGGCTTTCATGAAGGAGCCGGAGATCAGGGCGATGCCGACAACCGCTTCAAGGCCGAGCAAGAAATTGCCGATCTCGATCAGCCGCGCGACGGCGAAAAGGGAGAACTTCCGGTCGCCGGCCAGCGGTCCGAGGGTCATCAACGTAATGATGACGACGGTCAGCAGCAGGAGCCAGCTCAAGGCGGTCATGGCATACAGCCACTTCCCCGCATCCCGCCTGCTGTCCTTCCTTACGAACGGCAGGATGACCGAGAACAGGAACAGCTCCGCGATGGGAAAGCCGGACGAGAAATAGATGCCGTGAAGGACCGGCTTGATCCCTTCGGCAAACTGGGGAAGCAGCGCCTCGGTCTTTGCGCTCGGAATCGCCAGAAGGACGATCACCACAACGGCCAGCATCATGGAGGCCGTCAACAGAAAATACATCCGCCCCATGACCTCGATGCCGGCATGCACGGTATAGGCGGCGACAATGATCGTCAGCCCGTTGAACACGTATATCGGGGTTTCCACCATCATGGTGTTGTTGAAGAAGTTCCCGATCCCGAGGACAATATAGCTGAACATGAGAAACAGCATCAGAATCAGCAGCGCGATGAACACGCCGGCGATCCATCTGCCGAAGACGCGGTTCAAATGGGCGGTGTATCCATCGTCCGGATAGCAGCGGAACAAATACAGAACCAGACTCAGGAGCAGCATGCCCAACAAGGCGGACACGGTGATGGAAAGCCAGGCCATGTTGCCGGCGAACTGGGTCATCGGGTTCGGAACATAGACGATGGATGATCCGACCATAAAGCTGATATACAAGATGGCCAATTGTCCGGCACTGATGGTCTGCTTGCCGAGCTCCTTCATCAAGCGATGCCTCCGTTCGGAATCTGTGATTCTCCTTTACCGGCGCCCCATATTTCGTCTCAGCAAGGTGATGAGCGCGGCCAGCATGAGCGGAACGATGCCCACGGTCATGACGATAAACGGCCATCCGACCTGAACGGCAAAGCTGAATTCGTCCTCTGTCCGGAACATCGTCATGGACAGCAGGAAGGTAATGAACGATATGGCCGGCAGCAGCAATTTGTCGTCGTCCAGCTTGAAGAAGCGGACCGTAACATAATTGAGAATGAATAGCACGATGGTGGCTTTCGTGAAGGAACCGGCAATCAGGGCGATGCCGACAATGGCTTCAAGGCCGACCATGAAATTCCCGACCTTGATCAGCCGCGCGACGGCATAAAGGGAAAACTTCCGGTCGCCGGCCAGCGGCCCGAGGGTCATCACCGTTATGAGGATGACGATCAGCAGCAGAAACCCGCTCAAGGCGGTCATGGCATACAGCCACTTCCCCGCATCCCGCCTGCTGTCCTTCCTTACGAACGGCAGGATGACCGAGAACAGGAACAGTTCCCCGAAGGGAAAGCCGAATGAGAAGTAAATGCCGTGAAGGACAGGCTTGATTCCTTCGGTGAACAGGGGAAGCAGCGTCTCGGTTCTTGTGAGCGGAACCGCCAGAAAGACAATCAGCACGACGGCCAGCATCATGGAACCCATCAGCAGAAAGAACATCCGCCCCATGACTTCGATGCCGGCATAAACGGTATAGGCGGCAACAACGATTGTCAGCGTGTTGAACACATACATCGGGGTTTCCACCATCATGGTATTGGTGAAGAAGTCCCCGATGTCAAGGATAATATAGGCCAACATGAGAAACAGCATCAGGATCAGCAGCACGATGAACACGCCGGCGATCCATCTGCCGTAGACGCGGTTCAAACAGGCGGTGTACTCGTCGTCCGGATAGCAGCGGAACAAATACAGAACCAGGCTCAGGAGCAGCATGCCCATCAAGGCGGACACGGTGATGGAAAGCCAGGCCATGTTGCCGGCGAAATGGATCATCGGATTCGGAATATTGATGATGGACGATCCGATCATATAGCTGACATACAAGATGGCCAATTGTCCGGCACTGATGGTCTGCTTGCCGAGCGCCCTCATCCTCAAGCGCAGCCTCCGTTCGGGGATCATCAGGTTTGTTCGAGCCATTTCACGATGAGATGGGCGATTCGTCCGAGCGACTGGTTGGCCAGATCATGCAGGTTGGGCCAGTCGCTGTCCGTAAGGTACATCACAGCCAGATAAAGGGCCGGCACGCCGAACGATGCCAGAATCCATCTTTCGCGCCGGCCGGAGCGTCTGACGCGCGATGCGTTTACGGCGAACAAGGCAACGCCCGTAAGGAGCAGGACGAGCACGCGCTCCATCATGGATTTGCACCCCCAATCGGTTCAGTCCTCCCCGATGCGGGAGAATGGTCTGGGATTCATCATCTTCGAATTCATGATGTCCACCTTGACGTTAATCTCGATCGGCATGCGGGCGTAACGTTCCGGCCATTCCGGCTTCAATTTTTTCCACCGGGAAGGATGGCGCAGATAAAGTTTGTGTCCGATGCCGAGCACGTCCGTTTTTTTCTTCTGTATCGCGCTTACGGCGGACTCCATTTGTTCTTTGAAATGCCGCTCGGCTTTCTTCGCGTACCGGTCTTCGTCCGCCATATTCCGGATCATGGTGCAGGCCAGTTCTCCGATCGAAGCCTTGATGTTCACATCGATCCGGGCGGACACCTTATCGCCCCGGAGCATCGGCGTGATCTTCGAATTCGCCTGCACAACTTCAAGGGTTTCCGACAGTTTGCTTTCCCGGCCGCACGGAATATCCAGAATGCCATAATGGTACTCATTGGCCAGCAGCAGCAAATACGCCGCTTTGTCCGGCGCGATCCTTCCGACTATCTTGTCCGGCTTCGCCAGCACAATGCCCTGCACGACGTCTTGCTTGTATTCCGGTTCATTCATGATAATGGGGAGCATGGCGCTTTCGGACTCGCTTTTGAGCCGGAACGCCAGATCCAGGATAGTGGTACTGATGGATCTCCCCGCAAGGTAGTGCGAGAAATCCAACTGTTTGAACACCTGGCTGCCGACCGTATTCTCGATCATGGGGCGGCCGGTCAAGTAATCCCGCGCCTTCCCTTTGGTGATCATGATGGGTGTGCCGAGGCGAATTTCCGGATTGCGGAAGAAGAAATCGAGAATGCTGCTCAGCCTCTCCCGCGCGACCTCTTCGCTGATCAGAATGATCTGGATATGGCTGAATTGGGAGTGCCGGCCGGACACGGTCTTGGTATCGCGTACGATCTCCGACACGCTCG
>Ga0310825_100437_pt1 | contig 40467 bp, 34 predicted proteins | sample WT_ome_9_FD_202243 | JGI IMG/M metagenome (GOLD analysis project Ga0310825, IMG submission 202243) | Sorghum-adapted microbial communities enriched on wild type (WT) sorghum from Joint BioEnergy Institute, Emeryville, California, United... ... | reverse complement strand
TTTGATGCGCCCTTTTTTCGTGACTCCGCGCTCAACAGGCACGGGAAATTTCCAATTCGATTAAATCAACAGCTTGACATCATACCGCTGGACTTATCTTAATTAATCCTTGTCGTCGTCGCCTTGGTAGTAGACCCACATGGAAGAGCTGCGGATCACGAGGAGCGTGAAGACGAGTATGATAACAAACAGAATCCAGGACAAAGCTGAAGCGTAACCCATCTCGTAATCCTGAAACGCTTTGTTATACAAATACAGGTTGTAGAACAAGGTCGAGTTCAGCGGCCCGCCGTTCGTCATCACAAAGGCTTGAGTAAAATATTGGAATCCTCCGATAATCCCCATAATCAAATTGAAAAAGATCGTCGGAGAAATCATCGGCAGCGTAATGCTAAAGAAACGACGAAAACGGCCCGCTCCGTCCAACTCGGCCGCTTCATACAGTTCTTCCGGAACTCCCTGCAGACCGGACAAATAAATGATGATGGTGTTGCCGATCCCCCAGATGCCCATAACGATCAGCGCTCCCAACGCGTAGGAAGGATCCTGCAGCCAAGCTGGTCCCTGAATTCCTACCAAAGCAAGCGCCCGGTTCAAAACACCGTATTCCGGATTAAAAATCATCACCCACATCATCGATACCGCCACCGCCGGAATTACCGAGGGCATAAAATAGATGAGCCGGAACAGCTTCATGCCCCGGGTGCGCATATTGAGCAGCATGGCGGCAATCAGCGAGAAAATTTGATAGAGAGGGACGGAAATCAACGCAAAAACAAAAGTGACTTTCAAAGACTGATAAAACAGTTCGTCCTGAAAGATCGCCTTAAAATTATCGAGACCCACCCATTCAATCGATTTAACCCCGGTGATAATGTCCCATCTGCTGAAAGCCAGCAGCAAAGAGAACAGCATAGGGCCAACGGTAAACAGCACAAGTCCAAGCAGCCAGGGAAGGATAAACAGATACCCGGACCATTCTGAATTTGATTTTCGCATGGCGACCTCCTTGATGAGGCGGGTGAAGCGTTTCTCTTGTTTACGCTCCACCCGCCGGGTGTTTATTTCTTATTTGATTTTGCTGTCTACATTTTTGGCTGCCTCATCCAGCGCGCCTTTCACGTCCTGTTTATCCAACAGCATCTTCTCCATCGCCTTCGAAAATTCCTCAACAAAGATAGGACCGTGCGCCGAACGCATTGTCACCGGCTTCTTCGCGTAGTTCATCATTTCAATGACCGGTTTGTCAGCAACTTCCGTCGCTTTAACCTGCTCCAATTCTGCCACGGTTGCTGGAAGCACCTTGCTGTTCTCGGCGCGTATTTTTTGAGCGTTTGTTCCCGACAACCACTTCACCAGCTCATAAGCTTCTTGTTTATGTTTGCTGGCCGCATTGATCGCCCAACCGGCGCTGGCGATAATGCTCGTTCTTGTTCCGTCTGGCCCTTTTGGAATCAAAGCGGAACCGTATTGAACGTCCGATTTATCCAAATCAGATTTAATCCAACGCCCGGTGACCATCATAGCCAGCTTATCGGTCATGAACATGGAGGCATCTCCGCCCATCGTTTCCGTATCCTGCGGTGTTGGTGACACGCGGTTCTCTCCTTTGGACAAAGCCACGTATTTCTCCAGCGCAGCCACCGTTTTCTCGTTGTTCATGAACCCTTCCGCTTGCGTCCCGTCTTCATTAGCGATATCCGTTCCATGATCCCACAGGTAAGTGTAGATCGGATATTCCCATTTCCCAGCGTTAAAGCCGAACTGCGTATATTTGCCGCCTTCTTTCTTCGTCAGCTTCTGGGCGGTGGCGATTAGATCTTCCCAAGTCCAATCGTCAGTAGGATACGGAATTTGCGCCTCGTCGAACATCCGCTTGTTGTACCACAGAGCCAGCGGATTGAAGTCTTTCGGCAGATAATATTGCTTGCCGTTAATATTCATATTTTCAATTAAATCCTTCTGGAAAATATCCAAAGAAAAAGAGCTGTCATTCTTCAAATACTCATCGAGCGGTTCAACGACCCCTTTATCCACGTATTTGAAATAGTCGCCTTCTCCAATCAGGAATACGTCAGGAGCCTGACCAGCGGCTAGTGAAGTGGTCAGCTTCGTCCCGTAGCCGTCGCTGGGAATGGGTTCAAACTTTACCTGAATGTCCGAATGTGCCGCGTTAAATTCATCTGCCAGTTGCTGCTCGTTAGCTCCCGAGTTCACATCCCCCCAGACGGTGAAGGTCAGATTGACTTTCCCCCCAGATGCGCCTGAATCTCCGCCTGCGGCATTGTCCTTCTTACCTCCGCAAGCCGACAGCACCAGTGCGACGATCATGACCAATACCAGTGTCGTATACCCTTTCTTTCTCATTGTTTAGGACCTCCCTGAATAGATTTAATAGGTTTGATATCTATATTGTAATTCTTGGTTGAACCGAATCCGTTGTCCATGTACAAGCAACTCCATCTCGCCCGGCTTCTCTGTCCGGATATGTAATTTGCTGTGGTTAAGGACAATTTCGAGGCGCCGTCCCTGCCAATAGAGCGGGAAGGACAACTCCTCCCATTCCTTCGGCAAACGGGGATTCACATGAAGCTCGCCGCCCAGCATGCGTACGCCGGCAAATCCCATCACCACGCATTCCCACACGCCCCCAAGCGAAGCGGAATGAACGCCGGCATCGGAAGAATGCATGTAAGGACCGAGATCAATTTCAGCAGCGCGGCGGAACAGCTCATACGCCAGCGTGCAGTCGCCAAGATCATTGGCCAGTATGCAATGCGTTGACATCGACAACGAGGAATCATGCAGCGTTTTTTCTTCGTAGTAATCATAATTGGCTTTTTTCACTTCAGGCTGAAAACGGTCCTCGAGCAGGAAAAACAGCATCAGCACATCCGCCTGCTTCGATACCTGCATTTCCCCGACTTGATCGAGATTATAATCGTCGAAAATACTCCCCACTCTGGCCTGACGTTTATACGGAGTAAGATCAATCTGCTGTTTGAGCAAATACGTGTCATCCTGTGGGATAATCCCTTCACGATTCGGCTGAGGCAAGTAAAGATGTGCGGCCTTGGCCTCCCATTCGGAAATGGCCTGCTCCAAGTTCAGCTTCGCGTTCAAGCGTTGGAAGAGTTCCGTGTCTTCTTCTTGCAACATGTAGTAATACTGCTTCGCCAATTCGATGTTGAAATGAGCCATGTAATTGGTAAAAGCATTGTTGTCGACATGTTCCTTGTATTCATCCGGGCCAACCACATCGTTGATCTCATAGCGTTGTTTCGCCTCATTCCACTCCAACCGACTTGCCCAGAATGTTGCGGTATCAAAAATCATCTCAAACCCGCATCGGTTCATAAAATCACGGTCGCCGGTTGCCTGATAATAATGCCATACAGCATAGGCGATATCGGAAGTAATATGCTGCTCGATAAAGCCGGACCAAATCTTCGTCTGCTCCCCGGTAACAACATCTACTGCTCCCCACACTGGCGTCACTTCCCCGTCGCTTGGCCAAGCCGCCTCCCACGGGTACATTGCCCCGGCGTATCCGTTGTCACGTGCTTTGGCTCTTGCCCCTTCAAGTCCCAAGTAGCGGTACTCCAGCAGAGAGCGCGCAATCTCCGGATTGGAATAAATATAGAACGGCAGGATAAAAATCTCAGTATCCCAGAAGGAATGACCTTTATACCCTTCCCCGCTCAGTCCCTTGGCTCCGATACCCATTCGGTGATCATGCGCCGGTGTCATCACAACCAGATGATAGATGGCAAAGCGCAGGGCCAACAGATCGAAGCGGCTCTCCGATTTGATTTCGAAATTGTAGCGCTCCCACACCGCACTCCAAGCAGCCCGATGCCGGCGGAACAACTCGTCATAGCCAGTAAAGCGCATCTCCTTCAACGTCTTCAGAGCTGTCTGCCGGATCGTTTCCAACGTGGTTCCTTCTGGAAACTCCTTGTCACGGCTCGTATATACTGTGGCCAGCTTCTCAAAAACAAGCGTATCCCCTTCCGCGAGATCGAGGGAGTATGTGACCCCCACCCGCCTGCGGTCAATGTCCATTTTCGGCGTAACTTCGGTCCTGCGACCGTTCACCTTCAGTTCATGAACCGCCCCGAGTACAAAATCAATCTTCGACTCCGTCGTCGTCTGAATCAGCTCAAGATACGTTTTGTCATAAATGCGTTTCTCGCCCTCGTGGAAATGTTGACTACCGCTGTTTGTCACCTGGCCGTCAATTCCCGAACTGATGGACAGATTCGCGCCTCCCGCCAGTAAGCGAATCTCCACTCGCATCCCAATTTGATGCAAATGATCCAAAGAGACGAATCGGCGGAACACAAAACCAATTTTCTTGCCGGCGTGCTCCCATACAAAACAACGAACCAGCTCAGCATCGCGGAGGTTCAGTCTCCGCTCGTATACGGTCACAGTGCCAATCTCTAAGGACAACGGCTTGCCGTCAATCCGGATGTCCAACTTAGTCAGATCGGCTGCATTCGGCAACTCGCTGACCTCGAACTCATCGAACTTATTAAACGTTCCGTTCACAAACAAATTTCTTTTCTCTCCGATATAAGACTCTTCCGTCGCCGATCGAAGCCCCATATACCCATTTCCAAGCGACATGATGGCTTCGCATTTCCCAAGGGCTAACGGATCAAATCGAACCTCGGAGAATACCCAGTTGTCCAGCTCCTCTGTCGTTTTGGGGTTGTAGCATAGCATAAGTCCATTCCTCTCCAAGCTGCAAAATTTGTGTTGTTTGAAAGCGTAATCGAAAACGTTTTCGAATCAAGGACAAAAAATTCGAAAACGATTTCGACCAGAGTAAATAAAAAAAGCAATTGCTAATCGAAAACGTTTTCGAACCCATTATTGCACCTTCACGGACTCTCTGTCAATAACCTCGAACGAAAGAAATTTATGAAATCCTTCGGTTCGATTCTCGAGCATTTTTACAACCTCTTCAAAAGCCGAATATCCGATCTTCTCGAAATCCTGGCGGACCGTCGATAATTTAGGGGTCGTATAGCTGGACAGTACGATGTCGTCAAATCCCATAATCGATAGTCGCTCTGGAATCGAAACGCCTAATTCCCGGCATCGGGTCATAAAGCCGATCGCCATCAGATCGCTGGCAGCAAATACAGCCGTCACCTCAGGATGGTTCTGCAAATACGCTTCGGCCGCGTGATAGGCTTCTTCCTCCTTAAAAGCGGCGTCGATCACTCGGCCAGGATTATACGGCAAACCCGCCGCCTCCAAGGCTTGGCGGTATCCTTGCAACCGCTGCACGCTAACTGCAGCGAAGCTGTGTCCGTTAATCATCCCGATATGCCGATGGCCCTTGCGAATCAAAAATTCCACCGCTTGCTTGGCGGCGTTGACATTGTCCGTAGAAACAGAGCCGGTCTTCGGCCCAACGACATCCGCATCGACTACCATGCACGGCAATTCGCTGTTCACCAGCTCTTCGAAATACGGATCTGTTGTTCGGAGGCCCGCGATGACGACCCCGGCGATTTTATTTTCCTGACAAAATTGCCAATAAGACTTGTCCTGCTGCTCAGACAGACTGCGGGTATAAATGACCACTTCATAGCGATATTGCTGCGCGGCAGCATATACCCCGCTCATGATTTGAAACAGCACACCGTCTTTGCCGTTGGCTTGCTCAAAGTTGGAAATGATTAGTGCAATGGTCTTCGTGACCTTATGCTTCAGGTTTTTCGCTAACCGATTGGGAAAATAGTTCAATTCCTGCGCGGCCTGCATCACCTTTTGTCGCGTCGTCTCGCTGACGTCGGGATAACCGTTTAACGTCTTCGACACAGCGGCAATAGATACGTTGGCCAGCTTGGCTACATCTTTTATCGATACCATCTGACTCACCACGACTTCATGTATTATTTAGCCGCACAAAAGACCAGCCTAGGTCCTCGTGCGGCTTCATGATTTACCTATGAAACTTTATACTTCTTCCGGATACATCGATTTCCGCAGGTTTTGAATCTCTTCGCTCTCAAGATATTCGTCGTAAGTCATGACGCGATCAATGATGCCGTTTGGCGTGATTTCAATGATGCGGTTGGCGATCGTTTGGATGAACTGATGGTCATGCGACGTGAAGAGAATCGTGCCATCAAAGTCGATCAAACCGTTGTTGAGCGCCGTAATCGATTCGAGATCCAGGTGGTTGGTCGGCTCATCAAACAGCAGCACGTTGGCGCCGTTCAGCATCATTTTGGCCAGCATACAACGAACCTTCTCGCCCCCGGACAGTACGCTGGCTTTCTTCAGCGCTTCTTCGCCGGAGAACAACATCCGTCCCAGGAAGCCGCGCAGGAACGTTTCGTCCTGATCCTTCGGCGAATATTGGCGCAGCCATTCCACCAGATTGAGATCCACCCCGTCGAAATAACGGGAGTTGTCCTTCGGGAAGTAGGCCTGAGAAGTTGTAATCCCCCAGCTGTATTCCCCGCTGTCGGCTTCCAGCTCGCCCATAACGATTTGGAACAACGTCGTTTTCGGCACGCTGTTAGGTCCAACGAAGGCGATTTTGTCACCTTTGTTCACGACGAAGCTGACGTTATCCAAGACCTTTTCGCCTTCGATCGTTTTGGTCAGCCCGTCTACGGTCAGCAGCTGCTTGCCTGCTTCACGCTCTGCCTTAAAGTGCAGGAACGGATATTTCCGGTTGGACGGACGAATATCCTCCAGCGTAATTTTCTCGAGCTGCTTCTTCCGCGAGGTCGCTTGTTTCGATTTCGAAGCGTTCGCCGAGAAGCGTTGAATAAAGGCTTGCAGCTCCTTAATCTTCTCTTCCTTCTTCTTGTTAGCGTCCCGCTGCATTTGCAGCGCCAACTGGCTGGATTCGTACCAGAAGTCGTAGTTGCCGACATACAGCTGGATTTTACCGAAGTCGATATCCGCGATATGCGTACACACCTTGTTCAAGAAGTGACGGTCATGGGATACGACGATAACGGTGCCTTCATAATCCATCAGGAAGTTCTCCAGCCACTGGATCGATTCAAGGTCCAAGTGGTTAGTTGGTTCGTCCAGGAGCAGGTTATTCGGGCGGCCAAACAGCGCTTGCGCCAACAGCACGCGGACCTTCTCGTTGCCGCTCAGCTCAGCCATCTTCTTATCGTGCAGCTCGCGTGGAATGCCAAGACCAATCAGCAATGCCGCTGCGTCCGACTCGGCTTCCCAGCCGTTCAGCTCAGCAAATTCGCCCTCCAGTTCGCCTGCACGCAAGCCGTCCTCTTCGGAGAAATCGGGTTTGGCGTACAGCGCGTCCTTCTCCTTCATGATCGAATACAACCGGCCGTGCCCCATAATCACCGTTTCCAGCACGGGGAACTCGTCGTATTCGTAATGGTTCTGCTTGAGGACCGCCAAGCGCTCGCCCGGCGTCATAAACACTTCGCCTTGGTTGGGCTCGATCTCGCCGGACAGAATTTTCAGGAACGTCGACTTGCCCGCCCCGTTTGCCCCGATCAAACCGTAGCAGTTGCCGGGAGTGAATTTTATATTTACATCTTCGAAAAGTGTCCGTTTTCCATACCGGAGCGTCACACCGTTAGTACTGATCATGTTAGGCATTACCATCCTTTTTTCATTTATCGAACTACTGGCTCAATATTATAGCATACATTAGCCCTTAAGTTGAGCGTTGTCAGGATATTGCAAGCTTTGGGCATAAAAATACCCCTAACCTCCACCAAGGAAGGTCAGGGGTAAGAGAGCTTATTCAACCACGGTATAACCTGTGGTGTTCTCCAGAATTTCGACGGAGAAGGTGCTGCCGTCTGCGTTCCGTGTAACGCGAACCGACAAGTGCCCCCCGCCGATAGCGATATGCGTCGCCTCCAGCTGGTTCATGCCTTGCACAAGGAACGGCGACAATGCGATTTCTCTCCGCAGCGCATCGGGGTACAACCCCAGCATCGCCTGCAGGAAGACGATCGACGTGCCGGCTGCCCAAGCTTGCGGCGAGCAAGTCGTCGGGTACGGAACCGGATGCCCCAGCCCCGCGTCATGCCCGCAGAACAGCTCCGGCAAGCGCTGGTACTCGAAGTGTACCGATGCATCCAGCAGTCCCGAGATGACTTGCTCCGCTTCCTGCTTAAGACCGAGCTTGCCAAGGCCAAGCAAGATCATGGCATTGTCATGCGGCCATACGCTGCCGTTATGATAACTCATAGGGTAATAGCCGGTAGATTGTGTACTCATCGTCCGAATGCCGTACCCGTTAAACATATCCGGCTTCATCATCCGCACGGCCTGCGCCTTGGCGCGAGAAGCCTCAGGCATGCCGCTCATCAGCAGATGCCCCGGGTTCGAGCTGACGCTGCGGACTTGGCGCAAATCTTTGTCCAAGGCAATCGCGTAGCATTGCTCGTCCTCCATCCAGTAAGCGGACTCGAACCGCGCTTGCAGTTCTTCCGCTTCCGCTGCCAGCCGCCGAGCCGTCTCCGGTTCGCCCATCAACTCGAACAACGGCGCCAACGAATGCTTCGCCTGGTAGACATACCCTTGCACCTCAGCCAACGCAATCGGTGAATCCGCGTAAGCACCGTTCTCGTGCATAATCGAGTTGGCGGAGTCCTTCCAGCCCTGGTTCGGGAAGCCTTTGTCCGCTTCCTGCTTGTAAGCCATAAACCCGGAGCCCGACCGCATGGATGCGTCGATATAGTCCAGAGCGCGCATGATGTTCGGCCGCAATTCCTGCACCAAGGAGAGGTCACCGGTCCAGCGGTAATATTCGCCGATTAACACAAGGAACAACGGCGTAGAATCAATCGTGCCGTAGTACGGAGAGAACGGCGATTGTTGAGTGGTGACCAGCTCGCCAAAGCGGATCTCATGCATGATTTTACCTGGCTGTTCGTCTCGCCACGGGTCAACCTTCTCACCCTGATATGCTGCCAACGTTCTTAGTGTCCCAACGGCATGCCGCGGGTTGATCGGGAGCATAAAGAGCGACGTGATCAGGCTGTCTCGCCCAAAAGGAACCGCAAACCAAGGCAGCCCCGCAACCGTCGTGTCACCATATCCGATATCCGTCGTTAACATTCGCAAGTCCTGCACCCCGCGCCGGTACAATTCATTAAATACCGGAGAATCGGAAGCGATGCGGGTATTGTCCGCATACCATGCCTCGTAAGACTGCTCCAGCCGTTGCAGCCCTTCATCAAAACGAAGCGGCTTGCCCGTTGGAAGCAGCTTGTCCGCCATTGGGACAATTTGAAACGTAACTGACCATGTCTCTTGGATTTTCAAAGACAACGGGAACGTGACCGTCCCGCCGGTATACACCTGTCCGCCCTCAGCGTCCCAGGAGATCCGGGTTTGTCTGATTACCTGGTCTGCTCCCAAATACCGGAACGTCATTTCCTGATCTTGGACGACAACTCCTTCCATCTTCCCGACGTCCCCCGTGCGGTATTTGCGAACCAGGAACATGTCTTGAAAGTCCGCATCGAACGAAACAGACGCATCAAAGGCGATCTCCCGCGGAAAATAATTCGTGAAGGCAATCCGTTCATAAAGTCTGCCATTATAGATGAAGCGGTCGCGCGTAACTTCAATCGCCCCTTCATCCTTAACTTCCTTAATTAACCGGAAGCTGGCCACATAACTTTTGTCGCCTGCGGAGGACAGAAGCACGGGTTTCGCGCCGTCCACCTCCAACTCAAAACGGCTTAAGAAGCGCGTATCTTGCGCGTATAGTCCATGACCCTGTTCATTGTCTCGGCCGATATCGCCGTTCAGCTCGGAGAGCATAAACAGCTCCCCTTCTTTGATTACGCGGTAATCCATCATTAGCCTCCTTGAGTTGTGTAATCAACCTTTGATGCCTGCATTTGAAATGCCCTCGATATACTGCCGCTGGAACAGGAAGAAGAAGAGAATAATCGGCAGCGTCGCTAGCACGACACCTGCCATGATCAACGACGTATTTTCGAAAAATTGATCCTTCACACTGTTCAGACCTACGACAAGTACGTACATATCCGGCTGATTCGTCAGCGTACTTGGAATCAGATAACTGTTCCAGGTTCCGGCAAATGCCAATATAGCCATCGTAATCAGCGATGAACGAGCCAGCGGATAAACAATCTTCCAGAAGGCGCCCATCTTCGTCAAACCGTCAATCCGGGCTGCTTCCAAAAATTCGTTAGGCACCGAAATAAAGAACTGTCGCAGCATAAAAATATACAGCCCTTGATACAGGAAGGGGACGGTCAAAGCCCAGAACGTGTTAAGCCAGCCCAGTTGTGCCATGTTCACGTAAACCGGGATCAAGATCATATGGTACGGCACCATCATCGTAGCAACCACAATCCAGTAAATCACCGATTTGCCCCGGAATTTCAGCTTGGCGAGGGCAAAACCGGCCATCGGGTTAATGACCATATTCCCCAGAACGACCACGCCGGTCATAATGATCGTGTTCAGAAACCAGCGCGGAACATTATAAGCTTCATTCGTAAAAAACATTTTGAAGTTATCCAGCGTCCAGTTTGCCGGTGACGTGATTGTATTTACAAAACGCATCGGCACTACGGAAGAATACAACGTATAAATAAAAGGGACGGCAAACAGAAGCCCTAAAATAATCATGCCAAGGTAAAGGAGCGTTCGAGCTATACGCTTACGACTATTCATGTTCTCACTCCTTCCCGTCCAAGAATTTTTTTTGCAGATAAGTAATTAGCATAATAATGATAAAGAACAGAACAACGGCTGCACTGCCGTACCCGATGTTCATGTAACGGATCCCGTGTTGATAGAAGTAGGTAACGACCGTGCTCGTTGCGCCAGCCGGCGTCCCCAGCGACCCGTACCGAGAAATGGCGGCGATTTGGTCATAGATTTGAAATCCGGCAATCGTAGACACCGAAACGATAAAGAACGTCACCGGCTTGAGCGAAGGCACCGTGATATAGCGGAACTTATTCCATTTTGAGGCCCCGTCAATCTCACTTGCCTCGTACAAGTCTTTAGGAATTTCCTGCAGGCCGGACAGATAGACGATCATCGTAAACCCAGCTTGCTGAAAAATAAACAGAATGCACACAAACAGCAGCGCATACTTCGTATCGGCGTACCAGGTGACATTGCCGAATCCCAGCGAACCGAAGAAATTCGTCAGGAACGTCCCTTGCTTAAACAGCATCATGAAGACGGTCGTAATCGCAATTTGCGAAGTAATGTAAGGCAGGAAGAAGACCGTCCGAAAGATGCCCTTGCCCTTCAGCTTCTGGTTGACAAGCAAGGCAAGGAACAAGCCTAGAATCGTCTGCAGCGGGATCGAAACGACCACGATCTCCAGGGAATGAAGCAAGGCGCGAAAGAACTCCCGGTCATGAAGAATTTCCACATAGTTGCTTAATCCGATAAACTTGGCTTGATCCAGCGAAGCAAAGTTGGCATCCTGAAAGCTTCTGACAAAAGACTGAATGAAAGGGTATAAAAACCACCAAGCCCATAAAAGTAAAAAAGGCAGGGTAAACAACCAGCCTAATGTCAGATCCGAATCGGCCATGGAACGAAACACGGATTGCCTATTTTTACTGGTTTTCACGGGTAGCACCTCTTTTCTGCGTTTTGGTCGATGAAGTAAAAAAGGTACCGCTCCCTCTGAAACATGCCTGTTCAGGAGAGAGCGGCTGCTATTCAATAAGCGAATGAAACTTAGTTAAACTGACTTTGAATATCGTCAAGAATTTGCTGCGCCGTCTTGCCGGATCCACCAAGGATCAGGGCTTCCAGCTCTTGCACAAGCGCATCGGTAAAGCGTTTCGTATCTGTTGGATATTCGAAGTCCGTGCTGTATTCCAGCGCTGGCTTCAATGCGCTGAATTCCGGGTTTTTCTCGAAGTATTGGCCGGACAGCGAAGTTAATGCCGGATTAAAGCCCAACTCCATAAAGGCTTTTTGCGTTTCGTCGTTTGTCATGTAGTAAGCCGCTTTCAGCGCTGCCTCTTTGTTCTTGGCGTCCTTCAGCACGATATAAGCGTCAGAGCTCATCGTGCTGCCATTGGTCGTCCCTTTCGGAATCGGCAAAGCCACATATTTGAGATCCGGATTTGCGTCCTTCAGGTAACCCTTGTACCAATAACCGCCGGTGCTCATTGCACCTTTCTGGTTGCTGAAGACCTCGCCGTCCCAACCAAAGCCCAGGGACTTCGGCGTAACCGCAATCCCTTCTTTATACATATCAATGATCAGTTCCAGCGCTTTGACGTTTTCTGGGGAGTTGATCGTTTTACCATAGCCCCAACCGCCGCCGAAGCTCTTCACATAGTTGGTGATATGGAAAGCATCCAGGTTCACAATGATGCCTTTTACATCGCCTTTATTCAGCACCTTGGCTGCTTGAATCACTTCATCCCAGGTTGTTGGGTAAGCGCCAAGCCCGGCATCCTTCCACATCTTCTCATTGATCAGGAACATCGCAGGCATGTCTGTATTCGGAATGCCGTACATTTTGCCGTCCACGTTCCAAATGTTCTTCGAGGATTCCGGGAAGCGGCTCATATCGATGCCCGTGCTTTGAATCAGATCATCGATAGGGGTAAACAGATTTTTGTTGATGTACTCATACGCGCCTTCATTGGACATCTTGATAAAGTCCGGTGCAACGCCCGCGGCGATTTCACCCGGCAACGTATTCCAGAACTGTTCACTGCTTGGGTACTGCTTGATCTTCAATTCAATATCCGGGTAAACCGTGTTGATCTTATCGGCTGCGGCTTGGTAGATCGCCAAATCTTGGGCGGTGCCCCAGAAGCCGAAGTTCACGGTGACTTTTTGTCCTGACTTAGTCCCGCTTCCTTCTGTATTATCAGCGGTTTTGCTGCTTCCGCAAGCGGTCAAGCCTACGACAGCGGCAAGACACAAAATCAGCAGAGCTGATAGTGTTCTTTTTCTAGCTTTCATGTTGTTGCCTCCCTTTTGATAACTTCTATCTTTCTTGCTCCTTAAGCATAAACACCCCTAAAAACAAAAAAAATTAATCAAATATTGATTAATTTTAGATTTTCGCCTCGATTTCGAGTTGATTGTGTCAGGCGATGGTATGAGTTTTTAATATAATCACACTTTTTTATCTGATTTATGCTTCTTTTTTATCCTTCTTCATTGCGGTATTGCTTCGGGGACACTCCTGTATACTTGCTAAATACGATGGCAAAATGCGCCTGATTGCTAAACCCCACTTTCTCAGCGACCTCGTAAATTTTGTAACGGTAATCTTTTAGCAGCTCTTTGGCTTTGTTAATACGCAGTTCATTAATATAATCAAACAAGCCTTGCCCTACTTCTTCTTTAAACAGACGGCTGACATAATTCGGGCTAACTTGGAACAGGTCGGCGAACAACTTCAGGGACAAGCTGTCTTGATAATGATGCTCAATGTACTCCAAAATATGACGGGTCAACTGGCTGTACCCTTTGAAAGAAGCGTTGATCTCTCCGCCAAGCCGTTGTTCAAAGACAGTCCGGTAAGCACTCGACATTTGCACGAAATCTTCAAAACCCCCGTGATCGCCGAGATCTTCCTCCGTTTTCCCGTTGCGGCCCATCATAAACAGCAGGCCTTCATAGACTTTCTGTACTTCTGTCTCATCCAAACACTCTTCCGAACGGATCAGATTCTCCCAACGTGACAACACATCCATGAACTTCTCGTGGGCATGCTCAGCCAAGGCGGATTTCATTTGCTGCACATAAGCATCCGCTTGATTCAATGCCGCCTCACTTCGCTCCTTCTGGTGGCTGTAATAGAAAATCAAGGTTTCCGGATGATAAAAATGGTGCGATAACGCTTGCAGCGCTTGTTTGTACGCCAAGGGCACTTGCTCGAAGCGATCCACCCAATCGCTGACGCCGAGCACAATATCGATATTTACGAAACGCTTCAGCGTCGAACTGATCCGCTGCACGATGTCGTTCACGCGCGTTAGTGAAGCAAGCAGACTCTTCAGTTCGCTGTTGCTGATCAGGAGGGCGGACATCCGCTCGGTTAATGGCAGGAACTCGATCTCCCGCTCCGCCGAAACGATTTCGTTCACCATATTTTGCACGGTGTTCCCAAGCACGGATTGCGACGATTCGCTGTATCGTTGCAGCACCTTGTCATAGTTTTTGATTTTGAACAACACGACGTAGATATTGCCTTCTTTCAACCGCGTTTCCGAAAGCTCATGCCGGGTGCCCGTCCCATTCAGCAAGCCGATAAGCACCTGTTCCTTGTAATTGGTCACCTTTGGAGGGTGCGAAGGAGCGGACATTCCGAGTTGCTCCCGGATGTTCTGCAGCATGCCAATCAACTCGCGGTCATTCATGTCCGGCTTATGAAAATAATCGAGCGCCCCGAGCTTCATCGCTTCCTTCACAAACCCGAAATCGTCAAAGCTGCTCAGGACCACCACTTTAACGGGCAGCTCCTGCTCTTTAATCCGGCGCAGCACTTCAAGCCCGTCCATTCTCGGCATCTTGATGTCCAGCAGCACAACATCCGGTTGCTCGCTGACGATGAGCCGCAACGCCTCATCTCCATCTCCGGCTTCGCCGATGATCTCCACGCCTTGGGCCTGCCAGTCGATCGCCGATTTAATGCCGATTCGCACCAGCGGCTCATCGTCTACAATCAACATTCTCATTTGCTGTCCCTTCCCCCTGCCGTATCATTTCGAATGACTGGAACGCGTATCAGCGCCACCGTTCCTCCCTGCCTTCCGGGAGCAATCCATAAGCCATAACCCGGTCCAAAATGCAGCCGAATCCGGCTTCGAATATTTTGAAGGCCAATCGAGTTAAACCCATCTCTGGAGACTTTCTTATATCCCGGCTTGGCCTGTAACTCGCCTTCTTCCGGGAACCCCCGGCCGTTGTCCGCGACTTCCACGTACAAGTCGCCTTGCCGTTCATAAATGGAAATGTTCAGCATGCCTTTATAATCAATTCCCTCAAAGCCATGAAAAATCGCATTTTCCACCAGGGGCTGAATCAGGAATTTCAAGGTTTGATACTCGATAACTGCTGGATCAATCGAATAGGTCACCTCAAACTTGTTGAAGTACCGGAAATCCAGGATTTTGGCATAGCTTTGGACAAATCCGACTTCCTCAGCGATGAGCACCAAGTTCTCATCCGTCTTCATGCTAAACTTCATCACGGATGCGAAGGCTTGCAGCGCCTCCTCAATTCCGGATGCGCCCTGGACTTTAGCCATCCACTTGATAACATTCAGCGTATTGTAAATAAAATGCGGGCGGATTTGCGATTGCAGCGCGTCCATCTCCAGCTTGCGCTTCTCTTCCTCCTTCTCGTAAATCCGCGTAATCAAACTGCGAATTTCCTGCAGCATTAGATCAACCGTACTACTGATTACCCCAACCTCATCGCTTTGCTGCGTATCGAACCGGACATCAAGTTGGCCCTGGGCGACCAGCTTCATTTTGCGGTTCAGCACGGCCAATGGCTTTAGAATTCGCGCTGCGATCCGCAGGGAGATCAGGATCGACAGGATTAGCAGCAGCAAGAGCGTACCAGCCATAATGGCAACCAACTGGTACACAATGGAGTAGATGTCGTCCTTTGCAATCAATGTCACCGCATGCCATTCGGCCACCTGAGACGGAGAAGAGATCAGATACAGCTTTTGATTAATCCACATTCGGGTCGTACCGGTCCGGCCGGACGGCTCCTCCTGAAAGCCGCTCCCAAACGCGGCGGAAGCCGCTTTGCCAATCTCCCCGCCATTGGAGCTTTGGATAATTCGCTGATCTTCATCCAGCAAATAGAAGTTGGATGCTTCCGCGAACGCCGTATTACTCCACAACGTCTTCAGCTTGTCCGCAGAAATGTTGAAGACAATAAATCCGAGTCGTTCCTTCGTATACGGGTCCATAATAGCTCGGCCCGCGGATACGACCGGAAGTCGGTGCGGCGAGAGCAGCTCATCGTAATGAATGCCCGTCGTGATAAACTGCCCGTTCCCTTCTCTAATTTTGCGGATAAACGGCTCCTGCAAATAGGTAGTTTTGAAATATTGATAATTGATATACTCACGGTTGCTGCGGCCGATAATCGACTGATCATGCTCATGATAAATAACGACCGAATCCACCAAATCTGAATATAGCATGATCCCGCTTTGAATCAATCCGTTCACCTTATCGAAATCCTTGCCGCGTTCCAGCAGCGGATAAGGGACCTGGTTATAGTCCTTCTTCATAATTTGGTACACGCTTTGCTCCTGAATGGGAAACATGGACAACCTTTGCAGCGGCTGCAGGGACGTATCGATATTGGTCACGATCTGCTTGTTGTTCTCCACCGCCGCATCCAGCATCACGTTACGGTTGTTGTTGACATATATCCATGACACAATCCCGGCGACCAAAGTGAGCGGAATCAAGATAAAGACGGAAAAAGCAGCGATCAGCTTCTTCTCCAAACTCAGCTGTGACAGTTTCTGCCGGATGAATTTTATGATCATAATGATCTCTCCAGTATGGATCTCCCCGCTCCGCTGGTCCGAAATTGCTTTGGCGTCATCCCGACAAATTCCTTAAACAATCGGGTATAGTAACTCTGATTGCAAAATTTAAAATGGAATGCAACTTCGGAAATGGAGCGGTTCGTATAGATAAGCATGTACTTCGACTCTTCTATCTTACGGCTGTTAATATATTTCATCAGCGGCACGCCGGTTTCCCGGCGAAAACGATCGGACAAATAACTGGGATGTACACCAAGGTGATTCGCAATAAGCGGCAAGGTCAAATCGTCAAAAATATGCTGCCGGATATAATGAATCGCCAGCTTCACCAGATGAGAGTATGGCAATTCTTCTCTCTCCCGCTGAATGGTCATCACGAACTGCACTAGCATTTCGTATTCGAATTGGGCCAGCGCTTCAAGATCGTTCAGCTTTTCGATCTCCAATATTAGAGTATCACTTAGGTGAAAAGCAATCTCCGGATCGACCCCGCCCTGAATGATGGCTCTTGTAAACAAAGTGCAGGAGGCGATGAGGGCGTTTTTTTTGGAGCGCAGCGGATAGGTGGCCAGCACCGCCGCTTCAAGTTCGTTGATCTTCCGCATCACCTGAAGGGCAGTGGCTTCGTCGCCCATCCGGATCGCTTCCAGCAGCTCCTGTTCGTAGTCTACCGGAGGATGAACAAAACGATCCTGAAGTACCTGCATTTTTGATGATTGATAATAAGCTTGGCCTTGTTGAAAGTTCATCTCTATCCCACCTAAAAATTTTGACAAAAATCTAAAGAATTTAGTATTACATTATCGCTTTCAGTTCTAAAATTCAATCATAACAACTTGGAGGGATCGAACAACCATGACTTGGAAAATAACGAATTCGGACGTTTCACAGCCTGAGCTGTTGAATATGGAAAGTATCTTTGCGCTTGGCAACGGATATTTGGGGGTGCGGGGTAATTTTGAAGAAGGCTACGGCGAGCAAATGACCAGCATTCGCGGCACTTACCTCAACGCATTCCACGATGTGATTGAGGTTCCTTATGGCGAGAAGCTGTTTGCTTTTCCTGAAACACAACAGAAACTGGTGAACAACATCGATGCTCAAACGGTGCTGATCTATTTCGGCGAGGAGGAAGAGCCGTTCCGGTTGGATCAGGGCACATTCACGAATTTTCAACGGACGTTGCATATGGATCAGGGATTCTCAGAGCGAAGCGTGCATTGGACGTCCCCATCTGGCAAAGAAGTGCGTCTGACCTTCCGCCGTCTCGTCTCCTTTACACACCGTGAATTGTTTGCCATTCATCTCAAGCTGGAGCCGATCAACTTTAGCGGCCCAGTCAAAATCGTTTCTACGTTAAACGGTAACGTCAAAAACTACACCAATCCCAACGATCCGCGGGTTGGAGCAGGCCATGCGGAACGGATGACGGTGGTGGACAACGGAATGCGAGGCGAATCCAGCTACGTTGTAGACGAAACGATGGTTTCCAAAATGAGGGCCGCATGCGTCACCCGCCATCAGTTAACTGCCGATGCAGCGATCACGCTGGATACCAAGCCGGGGGAAATCGTTTATACGGCAAAATTTGCTTTGAACGACACGGTTGAATTTACCAAATTCAACGTATATACGGATACGCTCCGCCATGGTGAAGGATTCCTGGAGCAGGCATTTGACCTGCATGAGCGCCTGTCCAACTTATCCTTTAGCGATTTGCTTGCTGAGCAGACGGCATATCTGAACGATTACTGGAAATCAGCTGACGTTATCATTCAGAACGACGATCAGCTGCAGGAAGGCATCCGCTTCAACCTGTACCAGTTGCTGCAATCCGCCGGTCGGGACAAGTACAGCAACATCGCTGCCAAAGGCTTAAGCGGAGAAGGATACGAAGGCCATTACTTTTGGGATACAGAAATTTATATGTTCCCCGTATTTTTGATGACTCAGCCTGAGCTGGCCCGTCAGCTGCTCTTGTACCGTTACTCTATCCTGGACGATGCCAGAGCGAGAGCGCGGGAGATGGGACACCGCAAAGGCGCGTTGTTCCCTTGGCGCACCATTTCAGGGACTGAATGCTCCTCGTTCTTCCCGTCGGGTACAGCGCAATATCATATCAGCGCTGACATCGCCTACAGCTATGTGCAATACTACCTTGCTACGCAGGATCGGGATTTCCTGCTGAATTACGGTGCGGAAGTGTTGATCGAAACGGCGCGGTTATGGGCTGAGATCGGGCATGAATACAACGGAGCCTTTCACATCGATGAAGTCACCGGACCGGATGAATATACCTGCTGCGTGAACAACAACTACTATACCAACGCGATGGCCAAACATAATTTGAAATGGGCAGCGAAAAGCTGCGCAATCCTGAAGGACTACGATCCCGCTGGCTATCAGGCGCTGTGCGAGAAGCTTGGCGTCACGGACGACGAAATCGCGGCTTGGGAAGCGGCAGCAGCAGCAATGTTCCTGCCGTATGATGAAGCGCTGGGCATCAATCCGCAGGATGATACCTTCCTGCGCAAGGCGGTTTGGGATTTTGCCAATACGCCAAAAGAAAACTATCCACTGTTACTGCACTACCATCCGTTGACCATTTATCGGTACCAAGTATGTAAACAGGCGGATACCGTGCTGGCCCATTTCTTGCTGGAGGACGAGCAGTCCCTGGAGACGATCCGTCGTTCCTACGATTATTACGAACGAATCACGACCCATGACTCCTCCTTGTCCTCGTGTATCTTCAGCATCATGGCGGCCAAGATCGGCAATCTGGACAAAGCGTACGAGTATTTCATTGAAACGGCGCGGCTGGATCTGGACAACACGCATGGCAATACGAAAGATGGTTTGCATTTGGCGAACATGGGCGGCACGTGGATGTCGATTGTGTACGGCTTTGCCGGCATGCGGTTGAAAGAAAGCGGTCTGTCCCTGGCCCCGGCGATCCCGCGGGATTGGGAGCAATATGCCTTCCGCCTGACGTTCCGCGACCGCCTGATCTCCGTACGAATTGGAAAAGAAGACGTCAACTTGGAGCTGATTGAAGGCGAGGCCATCGACATTCAACTGTACGGGAAAACTGTGACATTGGATCGAGATCGCGCGGTTTCTCGCCCGTTGGCAACCCTTGAATTACAAATTTAAGAAGGAGCGGTTAAAATGAAATCTTTGCAAGCAGTCATCTTTGATTTGGACGGCGTCATTACGGACACCGCCGAGTATCACTACCAAGCGTGGAAAGCCATTGCCGAAGAGTTGAACATTCCCTTTACACGCGAGTTTAATGAAAACCTGAAGGGCGTATCCCGCCTTGATTCGTTGAAGCTGTTGCTCAGCCAAGCAACAACTCCCGTTCAATACAGCGATGTGGAGATGGAGGAACTGGCAGCACGCAAGAACAACCTTTACGTCAAGTTAATCGAAAAAATCACCCCAGCCGACCTTTTGCCGGGAATTTCGGAATTCCTCACCGAACTGCGGGAGGCCGGGATCAAGACCGGGATCGCTTCCGCCAGTAAAAACGCCCAAACCGTCTTGGACGGACTGGGCGTGACCAGCTGGTTTGATGTGATTGTGGACGTCACCCGCTTAAAGAACAATAAGCCGGATCCGGAGATTTTCCTGACTGCGGCCGCCCAGCTTCAGGTCGAGCCGTCGGCTTGCATCGGCGTGGAAGACGCTGTATCCGGCGTCGACGCGATTAAGGCGGCAGGCATGTTCGCTGTCGCCATCGGCGATGCCAAGCAGTTCCCAAAAGCCGACATCGTGCTGCCTAACACCGCCAAGCTCAGTTTACGGAATCTGATGGAGCATTTTGCTGTTCGCGTGTAAAGCAGCTAGAGCAGCCTGTTACTCCTCTGGCAATCGCAGCGTTTCCCCGTGATGCAGCAGTCGAATCGTCTCCTCGGAGAAGCCTAAGCGGACCCGCTCCTTCTCCAAACGGTCCAGCGCCTCCTGCGCGGTATCATCGGCGAGCCGGAAGGTGCCGTAATGCATCGGAATCATCAGCTTCGCCTTGACGTCAACGAACGCTTGCAGCGCCTCCTCCGGCGTCGTATGCTGGCTGGTCATGAACCATTCCGGCTCATAAGCGCCGATCGGCAGCAACGCCACATCGATCTGATAGCGTTCGCCGATTTCGGCAAATCCGCGGAAATAACCGCTGTCTCCGGCAAAATAAATGACCGGCGGTTTCTTCTCCGCCTCGCTTGGCACCGGCTCCAGGACGTAGCCGCCCCAATGAGACGTATTCGTATCAAATGGCGTGCGGCGCGTCCAGTGCTGAGTCGGGACAAAGGAGATGTCTACCTCCCCAATCCTTATCCGTTCCCACCAGTTCATTTCATGGACGTTGTAGAACCCTTTCCGCCACATTTTCCGCCCCAGACCAACTGGGACAATGATAGTCGTATCTTTGTGATAAATCCGACGAATCGAAGCAAAATGCATATGATCATAATGGGAATGAGATATCAGGATCACATCGATGGGCGGCAGTTGATGAATGGGGATCCCCGGCTCGGTGAGCCGGCGTTGAAATCCCATCCGCATCGCCCAGACGGGATCGGTAACGATATTCAACCCTTGATATTGGATCAGAAACGTCGAATGACCGATCCACGTAATCGTGCTCTCTTCCCGGTTCGCCTGCAAATAATCGAGCTCCGGCGGCTTATTGGGAATCAGGAAGGAATAGTCCTTCTTTTTTCTGCGCCGTTCTTCCCGAAGCTGCTTAAATTGCTTTAACGTTTTGTCGGTGCTGACATTATCGAGGTTGTTGTAGCGCATTCTTCTTGGCATCGCTCCAGTGACTCCTCTCCGCATTACTTTCGCTCTCTCTATCATTCATTCTAGACCAATCCCCGGCCTAAACCCAAATTTTATGGGTCAATCGACCCGATCCTTATATTTCCAGGCATAGAGAAATAAGAAAAGAACCGCCCCAGCGACCACCAACTCCGGCGCGATCATCATCATAAACCATTCCATTCCCTTCACCCTTTCCCCGGCGAATTGCCTCTTACATATTTGGCATCAAACAAAAATAACCGCATCAGCAAAAACAAGGAAGGAATGAGAATACACAATCCCGCGACAAATGCGGTGATTAAAGCGACAGCCATCGTCTCGTTCGTAAAGCTCTCATAGATACTCACCTGCTTATAGAGAATATAGGGAAGGTGGCTGCGGCCATAGCCGTACCAAGCGAACCCGAACTGCAGCATGACCAGCAGGAAGGACCAGCCGAGCCGCCGTTTTTTCCACATCAAGAAGACGGCCCCCAGATAACAAATCAGAGACGCGATAAACATCCACGCCATATCTAACATATGTGCGAAATGCTCCGGATTTTGCCGATTGATCTGAAAAAAGGCGAATACACAGGCGAGAATCGTCGGCCCGCTCCACAGCAAAGCATACCCGCGCAGGACTCCGAAAGCCCGCTGATCTTCCGCTTTATCGGCATAAAAAGCAAGAAACATCGCCGAAATATACAGCACCGACACCAGCGCCAGCAGAATGACCGACCAGGTGTACGGATTGGCGAAGAAGGCGGCCCAATCCAACACAACCTTCCCGTCGCGCTCGCCGATAATCCCGCCTTCCGAAATCGCCAAGATCGTCGAAAGGGCCGCCGGAATCAGCAAACCCGTCGCCCCGTAGATCGCCATATACGTTTTGTTGTTCGCTTGGCTCGCGCCATAGGTGTTATACGCGTAATAAGCGCCTCGCAAGGCGAGCAGCACGGTCACCAAGCTGCCGGGAATGAGCAGCGCCGTGCCGTAATAGTAAGCGGAATCCGGAAAGAACCCGACCAACCCAACGACGAAAAAGATCAAAAACACGTTGGTCACTTCCCACACCGGTGACAGGTACCGTTGAATAATGTCGTGGATTTTGTTTTCGTGGCCGGTGATCACGCTGTAATAGCTGAAAAATCCGGCCCCAAAATCAACGGAAGCGACGATCAAATAACCAAACAGAAACGTCCATAACACCGTAATGCCGACCAGCTCATAGCTCATTTCGCGTCTCCTCCCTCAAGCCCAGCTTGCCGCAGCTCGGTAAGCACATCCTTGTTGCGGAACATCCGGGATAATACGTAAACGCAGGAAAGGCACAGAACCAGATACAGCACCGCAAACATCAGCAGCATCGGACCAACGCTTTCCGAGGTGGTGGCGGCTTCCCCCACCTTCATGTACCCCCGGATGATCCACGGCTGACGGCCAAACTCGGCGAACATCCAGCCGAGCTCGATGGCAACCATCGCCAGCGGTCCCAGCGCCAGAATGCCGATCAGCAGCCAGACCGGAACCTTCGTTTTGCCGCCGGGCAAGTAGCGTCGCAGCAAATACAGGAACGGAATCAGCACGAGCAGCGCCCCGATCGTGACCTTAAGGTCAAACATATAATGAATCAGCAAAGGCGGACGCTCATCCTCCGGGAACTCCTCTAACCCGATGACCCGGGTATTTGGCGAGTTACCGGCAAGGATGCTAAGCGCATACGGGATTTTCAGCGCGTATTTGACATTTCCCGCTTCATCCAGGACGCCGCCATAAATCAGCGGTGCCCGTTCCATCGTTTCAAAATGCCATTCCGCGGCCGCCAGCTTCTCCGGCTGGTACTTAGCCAGAAACTTGCCGGAGAAATCCCCGATCACCGCCGTCGCCAGAGCAAATACGAAGGCAGACATGACGGTCAGCTTCAGCGCCTTTTTGAAATAAACGTGATCCCGGCCGCGCAGCAAACTAAACGCCGCGATGCCTGCCAGAATTCCCGCACTGGCCGTATACGAAGAAGCCAGGACATGGGATACCTTGGTTGGCGTGGCCGGGTTAAACATCGCGACCAGCGGACGGAAGTCGGCGATGACCCCATTTTTGAGGGTGAATCCCTGCGGGGTGTTCATGAAGGCGTTCAGCGTGGTGATGAAGAAGGCGGAGGCGGAAGAACCGATGGCGACCGGAATCAACAGGAGCAGGTGCAGCCCTTTATTTTTGAAACGATCCCATGTATATAGGTAGATTCCCAGGAAAATCGCCTCCACAAAAAAGGCGAAGGTCTCCATAAACAACGGCAGCGCAATCGCCTGCCCGGCGACGCGCATAAAGGTAGGCCAAAGCAGGCTTAGCTGCAAGCCGATAGACGTACCGGTCACAACTCCAATCGCCACGGAGATGACGAAGCCGCGAGCCCAGCGACGAGCCAGCATCGTATAATGCGGATCGTTCGCGCGAATGCCCCGCCACTCCGCCAGTGCGATCATCAGCGGTACGCCCACGCCAATCGATGCAAAGATGATATGTACAAACAAGGTCAGCCCGGTAAGCATCCGGCTTAACGTGACCGGGTCAAGATGTGTCATAACGAAGCTCCTTCAAGAGAAGTAATGGAGGAAGCGAATCACGCTTTTGATAAAGGCATACAACATGATCACTGCCACGATGAGACATACGATCGCCAGAGTTCGCTCTTGTTTTCGGAACATGCCTTCGCCTCCTTGCCCATTTAGTGTGTCGCGGATGTTCCTTTTTATTCCTGTAAGGGTTGGGCAATAGGCCGCATTGAGGTACAATAGACACGAAAAGTTTAAAATTAAACCATCAAGGATTGGATTAAGTCCTTACCTAATAGAAAGGAGTCGTGATGATCTATGAAGATCGTCTTTATCGAACCGACCCCCAGCCCAAATACGATGAAACTCCATTTGGATGAAAGCCTGGAGCCGGGGATTCGGAAAACATATACACGGGACAACGAACGCTCCGCCCCTGCTTGGATTCGCGGATTGCTGCAGATCCCTGGGGTCAAAAGCGTATTCCACACCGCTGATTTTGTCGCTTTGGATCGGAAAGGCAGCGCTGATTGGGCAGCGATCTTGTCCGAAGTGCAGAAGCAGTTCGGACAGGAAGGCGTCGAATCAGCCTGGAGTCCGGAGAGCGGGGAAGCCTCGGGATTTGGGGAAGCCCAGGTATTCGTGCAGTTCTTCCGGGGCATCCCGATGCAAATTCGGGTGAAGGCGGGGAACCAAGAGGAACGGATCTCGTTGTCCGAGCGGTTCGTGAACGCCGTCACTGAGGTGGCCAGCGCCACGCTGATCAAGGAGCGCAAGCTCGTGGACTACGGCGTGCGCTACGGCGAGCTGCCGGACATCGCCCGCGAGATCGAGCAGGAGCTGGAGGCGGCCTTTCCGCCGGAGCGGCTGAAAGGCATCGTCGAGCAAGCCATCGCCCACGGCCGCAGCGAGAAGGAGTTCGTCGAGCAGCGGCGCGCGCTGAGCCTGGACGAAATCCGCGAGCGGATGAAGGACCCGGATTGGCGCGTGCGCTACGCCGCGCTGGAGTCGATGCAGCAGCCAACCGAAGAGGCGCTGCCGCTGCTGGCGGAGGCGCTGCGCGACCCGCAAATGCAGCTCCGCCGGCTCGCCGTCGTATATCTCGGCGATCTGCGGACGCCGGAGGCGATGGAGCTGCTGTATGAGGCGCTGCGCGACTCTTCCGCCGCCGTACGGCGCACCGCCGGCGACACGCTGTCCGACATCGGCGATCCGGCAGCCACAAGGCCGATGATCGCCGCGCTGTCGGACAGCAGCAAGCTGGTCCGCTGGCGCGCGGCCCGCTTCCTATACGAGGTCGGCACGGATGATGCCTTGGAGGCGCTGCGCGCAGCGGTGGATGACCCTGAGTTCGAGGTCGGTCTGCAAGCGCGCATGGCCGTCGAGCGGATCGAGTCCGGCGAGCAAGCCGCCGGAACCGTCTGGCAGCAGATGGCGGGCCGCGACCGCGGGGGCAGCAAGTAAAGATAACAAAACGAGCAAGGATCACCCGACAGGAGATGTCTGTGATCCTTGCTCGTTATTTTTTTATCCAAACTTATTCCCAATGAATCTCCACCCGCAAATCATCCGTTCCGTCCAAAGGCTGCATCAGGTAGCGGATATTGCGGATGCCCAAGTTGTACAGCCTGGTCAAGTCCTCCAGCAGCTGCTCATCCGAACCGGCGTAACGCACGGTCACTGTCGCTTTTCCTTCCTTCATCCCGGCCTTCACTCGCTCCGCGATTCCTTTGGCATTGGACACGGCTGCATCGGCATCATATAAGTCATACCCCAGCGCGGTCTTCAGGGCGAGATAAGTGTGCTTTTTCTCCCCGCCAGCCTCAATTAACGCCTGCAAGGTTTGAATATAAGGAACGGATGCCCGAGGATAATCGGCCGCCTTCCAGACATGATCCTGCCTCATCTGCTCATCGGTTCGCAAGTAATACGTATAATTCACACGCTTAGGCACATCAGGAACCGGGTCGTCCCAGGTCGTGTCCAAATGGTACCAGCGGTTGTCGAGACGCACGAGGTTCCATGCATGCAGCTGGCCCCCCGCTGTCCCTTCGACTAGTCGGTTCTCAATCCCGGCTTCCTTCAGCAACTCGTAAGTCAACAAGGCGTAGCCCTGACATACCGCTTCCCCGGTTTTGAGCCCTTCATAAGCGGTATATTTCTGTAGATCGGTATCGTACTTCAAGTTCAACACGACATAATCATGAATCGCTTTGATTTTCTGATGGTTGTTCATTCCCGGTTGGATCAGCTGCTTCAGGATGCTCTTCACCCTTTGGCGGACGTAAGCCGTTTGCTCAGCGGTTTCACGGTAATGCACCTGCAGGGTGATTTTGGCCGAGCTCGTCGTGCCGCGCCAGGAGTAGACGTAACGATCCACGATATATTTCGTGTACGGATCAGCTTCCAGCGCATCGTTCACCGCTTGCTTCAGCTGTTTCTCCAAATTATTGGTCGACCCCTTATATTTCAAGGTAATCGTTGGGTTCCGCGCCTCCATCCCTTGCGCCAGCTTCGCCTGCAATTGCTTGGTCGTGGTGACCGTCGCCGGCTCCGCTGCCGCTTGCACCGGGACCGTAATCCATGCGAGGGGTTCAGCACTCAGCAATAAACCGCCGATCACCCCGGTTATGAGCCAACCTCTTGAAAGTCTCCCGATTTTCTTTCCCATCTGGCTTCCCTCACCTTCCGGTCAAGCTGCCTCAACAATTGCTGCCAATCTTGCGATCAAGCCCATTGTAACACAGCCATTCCTGCAAAAGCTTACTAGTTTTGTCGAGGCAAAACCGGATTTGGACAACTTCCTTAAGTCGATTTCTTCGAGATTTCCACGAAAATCTGTTTCCTAAAATTCACAATCAGCTTCTACAAATGAAAGCTGGGCTTATGTATAATAAAAACATAAAAAATGTGATAAATGTCATTGCACAATTTTCAGACTTCCATAGGAACGGAGAATCGATTGGATGACTATCGTCAATATTTCGGATATTTCGGTGGAATTATTTTTGGCCGTCATGTTTTTTCTGTTGATTGTGGCGCCTATGGTGAGCCTCGGTGTACTTCGACTGTTCCAGGGCCGCAAGCGGGCGGGCCTTGCCTTAATCGGCGGCGGAGTGTTGGGATACTTCGTATTCCAACTGATTGCTGGACTATTTATCTAATCTAGGAAGCGCAATCATTTTATAACTCTGCAAAAGAAAACGGCGATACAGGCCCTTCCTGTATCGCCGTTTGGCTATTGCTTATTTTACAGCAGCTGCCGCTTGCTCATGCTCCAGGCTTTCGATAAATTTCTCGCAATCGATCGCTGCCATGCAGCCGCTTCCGGCAGCCGTGATCGCTTGACGGTAGCGGTTGTCCTGGACGTCGCCGCAGGCGAAAACGCCCGGAACGTTGGTCTCGGAAGTGCCTGGCTTCACCACGATGTACCCGTTCGCATCCAGCTCGATTTGGCCGCCCAAGAACGAAGTGTTCGGTTGGTGACCAATCGCCACGAATACGCCGCTGGCAGGAATGATTTCTTCCTCGCCCGTTGCGTTGTTGCGCACTTTCAAGCCGGTAACCCCTTGTTCCCCAGCGATAACTTCAAGCGGTGTGCGGTTGAGCGCCAGCTCGATTTTCTCGTTGCTGCGGACGCGATCCTGCATAATCTTCGAGGCGCGAAGCTCATCGCGGCGGTGCACCACCGTCACTTTCGTAGCAAAGCGGGTCAGGAAGCTGGCTTCCTCCATGGCGGAGTCGCCGCCGCCAACGACGATAATCTCCTTGTTGCGGAAGAAGAAACCATCACAGGTTGCGCACGTGCTTACGCCGCGTCCAACGTTCAACTCTTCACCCGGAATGCCCAGGTATTTGGCCGTAGCCCCGGTCGACAAGATCAACGTCTCAGTCACGAGTTCACCAAGTCCTTCGACCTGCAATTTAAACGGACGTTGACTTAAATCTACACTATTCACCCAGCCCATGCGGAATTCAGCGCCAAAACGTTCGGCTTGCTTGCGCATATTATCCATCAATTCCGGGCCCATGATCCCATCCGGGAACCCCGGGAAATTTTCGACTTCCGTTGTAGTTGTTAATTGACCGCCGGGCTGCGGGCCTTCAATCACCAGTGGATTCATGTTCGCGCGAGCAAGATATATTGCAGCGGTTAATCCGGCCGGTCCGGTTCCGATAATAATTGATTTGTACATATCCTCAAATCCTTTCAAATGGATTCATCTCAAATAATAGATATAAGATTGGCTTGATTCTAATTATGTGAAGGTTGCAGGGATCTGTCAATCTTTGTAATGGTTAGGTATGGTGAAGGTTAAATGAAGGAATGGTGAAGATCGTTACCGAAGCAGTCGCAGCCCGTTCAAGATGACCAACAGCGTACTGCCTTCATGACCCACAACACCAAACGGCAAAGGGATATCCGCTGCGAAGTTGCTAACGATCAGCATCAGAATCACCGCACCGGCAAACGCCAGATTCTGCTTCACGATCCGCCGAGCGCGCCGGGCAAGCGAGATCGTCTCCGCAATCCGCTCGATGCTGTCGTTCATCAGCACGACATCGGCCACGTCCAGCGCGGCCCCGCTGCCGCCGCCGCCCATAGCGATGCCCACGCTTGCGGCTGCGAGCGCCGGCGCATCGTTAACGCCGTCGCCAACCATCGCGACGCTGCCGTAGCGCTCCCGCAGCGCCTTGACATGCGCGACCTTCTCCTGCGGGAGCAAATCGGCGTACACGAGGTCCACGCCGATCTCCTTGGCCAGCGCATGGGCGGTTACGCTGCGGTCGCCGGTTAACATCGCGACGGCGATCCCCAGCTCGTGCAGCCGGGCGATGGCCGCCTTGGCCTGCGGGCGCACCTCGTCGCGGAGCGCGATGAGGCCGATGTACTCCCCGTCCCGTTGAATGACGGAGACGGTGTGCCCCTCGGCGATCCACTCGCGAAGCTGCTCAGCCAGCGGTCCTGGCAGCAGCGAGTCGCCAGCGTCCGCCTTGCCGATGCGCCACATCGCGCCGCTGACCTTCGCTTCGATGCCCCAGCCCGGAAGCGCCCGCAGTGCCTCGGCCCCGTCGATCGGCAGCCCTTCGGCTTGCGCTTTGCGTACGATCGCTTGAGCCAGCGGATGCTCCGACAGGCTCTCTGCCGCAGCGCTGGCAGCCAGCACCTCCCGCGGGTCAACGCCTTCGACGGTGTACAGCCCGGTGACCACCGGCGAGCCTTCCGTCAGCGTCCCGGTTTTATCCAACGCGACGGCCCGAACGCTGCCCAGGTGGTCCATATGAGCTGCGCCTTTGAACAGCACGCCTTTGCGGGCGCTCTTCGACATCGCCGAGAGCATCGCCGGCATCACCGACGACACAATCGCGCACGGGGAAGCCACGACAAGAAACACCATCGCCTTGTAAAAAGCAAACGACCAGCTCCATCCAAGCAACCACGGGGTGAGCAGGATTAGGCCCAGCGTTGCCGCCACAATGGTCTTGGCGTAAATGCCCTCCAGCCGCTGAATAAACCGCTGCGTTCCCGGCACCTCCTGCTGAGCCTGCTCCACGAGGGTGATAATTTTAGCAAACAAGGTGCCTTCCGCCGGGCTGGACACCTCTACATAAATCGCCCCTTCTCCATTGATCGTTCCGGCATACACTCCGTCTCCCGGCTGCTTATCCACTGGGATCGATTCTCCGGTGATGGCGGATTGATTCACCGCAGAGCTTCCGGTGCGAATGACCCCGTCTGCCGGGATCACCTCCCCGGGCTTCACCAGCAGCAGGTCGCCCACGGCCAGCGCCTCCACCGGCACCAGCTCCATCCCATCTTCGCCAACGCGAAGCGCCGTTTCCGGCTTCATCGCAATCAGCGCCGAGATGTCCTTCTGGCTCTGTTCACTGGCGAACGACTCCAGAGCGCCGCTTAACGCAAAGATGAAGATGAGCATCGCCCCTTCATTCCAATAGCCAATCGAGGCAGCACCCAACGCCGCCGCGATCATCAGCAAATTGACATCCAAATCCCGCTCTTGGATTAAAGTGATTAAGCCTTCCCGTGCCTTCACATAACCCCCCACCGCATACGCGGCAATATAGAGCGCGACGGAGATCCAAGGCATCATCCCCTGCATCCCCCAGACCCATGCGGTAAGCATCAACCCGCCGCTGCCTAGCGCGAGCAGCAGCTCCCGGTGGCTGAAGAGCCGCTTCCAATTCAACCGCCGCTTCCCGCCCGGGTTAGGTTGATGGGCGGTTTGATTCACTTCCGGCAAGGTTCTTCGATGGGCGACTTCCATGATAAACTCCTCCTTATACAGGCGGTCAAGATGAGAATGAATATTATTGTTAACCCCCTAAAAATGGCGCAAGCTGCCCCGGGATCTTCCCGGAGCAGCTCACAAATGAGAACGATAATCATTGTTGAATTAGGACAATAATTTTGGTTTAGAGAAACTTTTTACTTTATTGTATGCCGATATTTCCATTTTGTAAACACCTGTTGACCTCGATTTTAGATTCACAGCGCAGCCCTTGTCCACACACGAAAAAAAAAGCCGCTGATCGGACCAACAAACTCCGGTTCAGCGGCTTCTATATTCATCGTATTAGGCCTGACTCGCAGCAATCGCCTGCTCCAAATCATACAGGATGTCGTCGATTGATTCCGTCCCTACGGACAAGCGGATTAGCCCCGGCGTAACGCCCGCGGCCAGTTGCTCCGCTTCCGTCAACTGCTGGTGCGTTGTGCTGGCCGGATGAATGATCAGCGACTTCGAATCGCCGACATTGGCCAGATGCGAGAACAGCTTCACGCTATTGATCAGCTTGCGACCGGCTTCCACGCCGCCGCGGATTTCAAACGTGAGAATCGCGCCTTGTCCTTTCGGCAAGTATTTTTGCGCCAGTTCATAGGATGGGTGGCTTGGCAGTCCTGCATAGCTGACCCATTCGACCAGCTCATGCGATTCCAGATATTGCGCCACCTTCAGGGCGTTCTGGCTGTGACGTTCCACGCGCAGATGCAATGTTTCCAGCCCTTGCAGCAGCAACCACGCATTAAACGGCGACAACGAAGCACCAAGATCGCGCTGCAATTGAACGCGGGCCTTAATAATGTAAGCAAGCGGACCAACAGCTTGCGTATATACAACGCCATGATAGCTTGGATCCGGCTCGGTCAAGCCCGGGAATTTCCCGCTGGCCGCCCAGTCGAATTTCCCGCTGTCGACGATGATGCCGCCGATCGAAGTGCCGTGCCCGCCGATAAACTTCGTCGCCGAGTGCACAACGATGTCCGCCCCGAAGTCGATCGGACGCAGCAAATACGGGCTCGGGAACGTATTGTCGACGATCAGCGGAATCCCGTGCTCATGGGCAATCGCCGCGACCGCTTCGATGTCCAGCACGTCGCCCTTCGGATTGCCGATCGTCTCCGCATAAAGCGCCTTCGTCTTATCCGTGATCGCTGCACGGAAGTTCTCCGGATTCGAGGAATCCACGAACTTCACATGCACGCCAAGCTTAGGCAGCGTAGTGGAAAACAGATTATAGGTGCCGCCGTACAACGAGGTCGAGGAGACGATTTCGTCACCCGCCCCGGCAATATTTAAGATGGAGAAAGTGATCGCTGCCTGACCCGAGGCCGTCGCCAATGCCCCGACGCCGCCTTCTAGCGCAGCTACACGCTTCTCGAACACGTCATTGGTTGGGTTCATGATCCGCGAGTAAATGTTGCCGAATTCCTTCAAACCAAACAGATTCGCCGCATGCTCGGTATCGCGAAAACCATACGACGTCGTCTGGTACAGCGGGACCGCACGGGAGTATGTAGTGGGATCGATCTCCTGGCCGGCGTGAATCGCCAGCGTTTCTGGGGCATATTGACGCTCTTCAGACATGGATAATTCCTCCTTCAAATCTTCGAAATCATGAGAAATCGAGAATGTTTTTTCATATTCTCTCACATCTCTTGGGATTTGAAAATAGGAAATCCGATAAATTTTATATGAATTATTCAATTTGAGCTAAACCCGTTGATATTTCCGGATAAAATAAGCATCCTCGAACGTCGGCTCCCCTTCGCGGAGCTCTGGAAACAAGGGGGCTTCCCCAACCAGCTTGACATAAATGCCTTCCGCCGTTTCCCGAAACTCAATCAACCCGGTCTCCGGGCACTGATCAAATTGCTTGCGCGTCAGCATCCCTTCCCATACCCGGTAGGGCAAATCTGCCATCCAGGACGTTTTTCCGCCGTAAAAACGAACCTTTCCCTGATCCAGCCACAGCACATCATCCGCTGCTTCCTCCCATTCGCGCAGCTCATGCACCGCCGCGATCACCATTCGTCCTTCGGCATACCGGTTCAAATAAGCGATCGCCATCTTCCGCTCTCCGGTATCCATCCCGTTCAGCGGCTCGTCAAGAAACAGGAAGCGCGGAGCAGCGAGCAGCGACTGGGCTAGAGCGATCCGCCGCTGCACGCCGCCGGATAAGTGCTTGATCTTCGTGTCACGATAAGCTTCCAACCGAAAATCACGAAGCAGCTCCTCCGTTCGCTCCGAGTGAAAAACACCCTTCAGCTCAGACAAATAATTGAGCAGCTTGTGCGGCGTCATATTTTCATACAGCTCAACTTCGGACGGCACGTATCCGATTTGACTGCGCACCAGCGGCAGATCGGCCAGCGCCGACCGCCCCTGATAGAGAATTTCTCCTTGATCCGGCAGATTTACCGTCGCCAAAAGCTCCAGCAGAGTAGTTTTTCCGGCTCCGTTCACCCCAACCAGCAAAGTGATCCCCCGCTTCAGCCGCAATTGATCAATTTGCAGGGTAAATCCGCCGGCCGGGCGTTCCCGCAGCCCTTCGATGTGAATCATCGCTGAGCACCATCCTGACCGATAGCGGTTCTCAGATTCTGACTGCGAAAATATGAGCGGAACAACAGAAGAACACCAACCAGCAGACATGCTGCATTCATCACAGTACCTGCTTCCGCCCCGGCCGTTAGGTTCATCGAAGCCATCTGGTCGAAGAGAACCAGCCACAGAAGGTAGACGCCGACTGCGGTCCATACCCCCGCCTTATGTCCGTAACGAAACAACACGTACATTGCCGCTCCTCCGATGAGCAGAGAAATCCCTAACCATTCCAGCAAGAAAGGAATCAATGGCAATGTCGCTTCGCCGACCGTCGCCACACGAATGCTCACCATGATGGAGCTGATCAGCGCCCAGCCCACGACCATCGCCATGATCATCAGCATGCGGCTGTATATGACCAGCGCCGGCGGGTAGGGGGTCACGCTCTCGATCGCGCGCATGCCGCGATCCCAGCTGCGATAACTGTATAGCATCGAGGCGATCAGCATCAGCGGGGTAATCAGAGAGAAAAATCCCGGCACCCGATCCCCCAGCAACTCATTGCTCAGCGGATGACGCGGATCCACCAAAAATACCAGCATCAAAAAGATAGCTGCCCCCGTCAACATCAACGAACGGCGGTTCAAACGAAATTGACTCCGCAGCAACCGACCTAAGGTGGGCGGTTCCACTTCAGCATTAAAATCCAGCGATGCCGCCGCATTTTGCGCTTGAAGGGCGGCGAATTCCGGCTGCAGCGCCTTAATCAGCGCCGCGGTTTCCGACGGAGTTGGTCCCGGCTGCAGCGCCTGCCGCAGCGGCTCGCACAGCTCCCGCTCCAATTGCTCCAGCTCTTTATCAATGGATCGTTCCATGCATCGGCACCTCACTTTCCTTTTTTCCATGAATTTTAGGGACCTCATCGTCTGAAACCGATAACGGCGAGTCTGCTGAGCGGGACAGCACCCGCTTCAACTTGCGCAATCCTCCATAAAGGTGCGACTTGACGGAGCTCAGCGGCAACCCCAGCAGCTCTGCGATTTCCTGCAGTTTTAGATCATGGAAGAAGCGCATGCGCACGACCTCTTGCTGCAGTTCCGGAAGCATCGTCATCGTCTCGGCCAGCTGCTGTACCGTCTCCTGCCGTTCGATCAATTCCTCCGCCCTTGGTGACGGATCGGTATCCTCCGGAATCGTGTCGATCCCCGCGTACTCTGAACGGTAGGACGCGCTGCGCCAATAATCTCGGCACAAATTCAGCGCCACTTTATAGAGCCACGGGCGAAGCTGCTCCATACCGCCATGCCTTTTCAGGTGGCGAATCAGCCGGATAAACGTCTCCTGGACGATATCCTCCGCTTTCCCCCGGTCCTTGAGCTGACTGGTGACATAGGACAGCAGCGGCCCGTGATACCTCGTTACCAGCAGCTCGAACGCTTCTTGATCGCCGGCAGCCATTCGCTCGGCCAACAGCGTGTCCGAAATCATTGTTTTTCCCCCTCCCCCTAATTTCTATAGTAGGTTGTTCCATATCAATCAAACGCCCTGCCCTGTAGGCTCTGTAAGGCGAGCGTTATTCCTCTTCTGCGCTAATCCAGCGTTCTCTCCTGCCCATCAACCAAACGGCAAAAGCAAGCAATAGCAGCGATGCGATCAACAAGCCGATTCGATTTTGTGGAAAGGAGTACGACTTCTTTAAATAGCTCGCATACAATGTCCAACGGCCCAGCCAATCGCCAAAACTAAGGGAGTCCATAACCCAGACGGCGAAGCCAAGCACCAAGCCGCCGTATATACGGCGAAACAGCACGATTCCAACTATCGTTAAAGAGTTAAGCAGCACATAAGCCGGCAGGTTCTGAAGGATCAGGGAGTAGACGCTCATCTCGGCCCTCGGTATAGCCTCTGCGCCGTTCCAAGGATGACGAATGGTCCATATCCCCCCGAAAAACCACGCATAGACCGACATCAGAATGACCCCTAACCCGACTGTCAGCAGAAGTGAAAGCAGCCATTTTCGGAAAACCAGCTGTCCTAAAGACACGGGGTACGTCGCGAGAACCTCCATGCCGCCTCCAATGTCCCGCTGGAACAAGAGCAGAGGCAGGAGCACCGCTACCGAGAACATGGCCATTTCCGAGAAGTAGTATACATTTCTTGGCCGTTCGGGATCCCCCAACAAAATACCAAGCAGATAAAGCACAAACATCAGCAGCGTCAGCCAGGTAATCGGTTGCTTATGCACCTTCAGCTCCAAGGTCCATCCGCGGAACCAGCTGTTTCGGCTTCGATCGTTAGTTGGCGTCGGCATCATCATGCATCACCTGCTTCCATACTTGTTCCCATTCGGTATACGGAATCGGTCCCGTCCGTCCCTCAGGATCATCCACTTGGGGGATTTCCAGCCCCTTGGCGTAAAAATGGTTTAGAACCTGTTTCACCTGATTATTTTTCCCTTCATCCAGCGCTTGAGCCACCTGCGTTGCCATCTGCAAACCAAGATGATTCGGGTCGGTCTCATCGTTCGGTTCCATTATACTGTACAGCAGGCTGCCGCCGGCGCCTTGCTTCAGATCCTCTGCCGTGAAGTCTCTATGCTCCCGGAAATATATATACCACATCAAAGCCCGAATCTGCGGACGCACGTCTTTTGATACATCCAGAATGTTGTATTCTCCTTCGCTTGAGCCCAGCAGCATCGAATTCATCAGCATGTTCGTATACTGCTCATGTTCCGTGACCAGCCAGATCAAGTACCCGGTCTTATTCTCCAAGTCAGGCGAGTGGTTATCATCCAACGGCAGCATAAGCAACTGGTCTAGCTTGGGTTCCCAAGGTTCAACCCAGCTTTTAAAATAGGCGTACTCGTTCGCCCACGTCTCCAGCAGCTTCTGTGCTCTTCCCACGTTATAAGGGGTGGTCACGAGCCGAACCGGCAATTTCGGATTGGCCACCTCCTCAAACTCCCCGCCGTATAACTTCACGAATGCCGACGAGTTGCCCTCAAACACTTGTCCTTCCGCGGTCTGCTCCACCTGCTCCAGGTTCCCGTAGAGCTTGGTCTCAAATCCGGTCGCGGTAATTCGAAAATCAGCGGACGGCAGCAGCCAACCGCCAAAATCTGATGCGATGTTGATGGCCTTTTGGCTCGTATTTTTAACGTAAACCGGATAATCTCCCGGCAGTGGATACCAGGCGATATATCCCGGGAGTCTAACGTTTTCTCCTTTGACGAAAGCCAGATACGCTCCTTCCGTATAATTCTCGGCCACGTAATCCATCACTTTCCCGCTGTAGGCCATCTCGACCTGAACCGCGTCATGGGCAGACAGAGGGGCGGATAACTTGAGCGTCAACTTCTCTCCTTCATGCGAAAACGGAACGGCTTCCCCCTTCACCGTGACATGGTCTACATGGAACGTCCGATTTAAGGTAAACACCAGCTCGCTGCGTCCCGCTAACTCCCCCGCAGGAATATCCATGACCGTCTTGATGCTTAAGCGATCATCCGGCTCCCGCTCGAGATCGATATCATACTTGTCGATCCGAATCGTTTCCACCTTCAGTCTTTGGACATCACCCGTGGACAGGACGGCCGGGTCGTTTAACTTGGCATAGAAGTCACGATTCCGCTCGCTCCAAACAGACAGATAAGGGAAAAAAGTTCCCGCTGCGAGCACCAAAGCCAATCCCCCGGCTACCCAATTTCTGCGCTGATAAGCCGTGGGACGCAGCCGATTCAGCAGGAACACACCGGCTGTTAACAGCAGCAGCGTAAACGCCAGAACAAACCAGCGGGATATCGCCAGATCGTCTGCGATGAGACGAATCCCCCATGTTTCAGCATCGGGGTCCCCGGTCACAAACAATTGATTGAGGTGGAACGTACGCAGCACGTACCATCTGTTGCGTTCGAGCAGGAAAATATCCAGAAAGAACGTCCCAAACATCCAGGCGCAAAAAGCGATCAAATAGACAGCCCGATTCGCGATGCAAATCGCAAGCAGCATGGCCAGCGCCAAGGTAACGAGATAGGACACTTCAAAGCTGAGCATATAATAGCTCGTATAGTACCAGGTGATCGAGGAGGCTACGCCCGTCTGCGAGGAAACCCAGGCAAACATGGCACCGGCCAGCAGCGTGAACACCGTAAAATACAACACTCCCGCCACGTATTTGGCTGAAATTCTAGAAACATAGGACACCGGCAACGCCGCATTCCATTCAAAGGAGGTTCGGCGAATATCCCGGCGGATCATCAGTACGCCTAGCAGCATCGTCAACCCCAGGCTCATCGTGTGCAGCAGAGTGAGGCTGGTATAGGACCGTGGGAAGAACAGGCTATCCTGGTTTGGCAAATTTCTGAGATTCAAAAACAGCAGTCCCCCAAAGATCACAAGGATTCCCAACAGCCAACGGTTCCCAAACAACAGGCGAAGCTCAAATTGGAACAGGCGTCTTACTTTACTCATGATCCATACGCCGCCCCTTCCATCCGCTCCGATCTGAGCAGAGCCAAGTAGCCATCCTCCAGCGTCGGCGAGGCCAGCTTGGCTTCGCTTGCCCCCTCCGGCGGCAACTCGCTGATAATCCGGCAGAACAGGCCGCCTTCGGTCGGCTGCGTGGACACGACGGACATCGGATCCAACCGGGCAAATTGGCTGTCGGTAAGGCGAACCTCCCAGACCTTCCCGCTTCCGAATTGCTGCAGATCTGCCAGTTCCCCGGACAGTTTCACTTTACCTTTATTCAGGACGGCGATCTGTCGGCAATTGCTCTCAATGTCGGCCACGATGTGCGTCGACAGCAAGACGATCCGCCCCAGACTGAAGCGGGTCAGCAGATTGCGGAACCGCACGCGTTCCTCGGGATCCAGGCCGGCCGTCGGTTCGTCGACGATCAACACCCGCGGCGATCCAAGCAGCGCCTGGGCGATCCCAAGACGGCGTTTCATGCCGCCGGAGTAGGTTTGGACTCTTTTTCGCGCCTTATCTTGCAGGTTGACTTGCTCCAACAACGCTTCGATCTCCGCCTTGCGCTTCTTCTTATCGGTAATCCCCTTCATGACCGCGACATAATCCAGATACTCCGCGCCGGTAAGCTGCGGATACACTTGAAATTGCTGCGGCAAATATCCGATGATGCGGCGAATTTCCTCTGCCTGGCGCAGCGGGATGCCAAAGATCGTCGCTTCACCCGAAGTGGGCGGCATCAGTGTGGCCAGGATCCGCATCAGCGATGATTTCCCGGCGCCGTTGGGACCGAGGAGACCCACCATCCCTTCGTTTAGCGTTAAAGTGACATCGTCCAGCGCTAAACCGCCGCGCGTGTATTTTTTGGATAAATGATCAATTTGTATCATACGTTTCCTCTTTTCCGAACATTTTATCGAGTTATGCCTTCCGCGGGAGACATCTGTACCTGTAACGGAAAGGGGACCTAAAAAGTTTGGATGAAATGAAAAAAGGGCACTATTTCCACAATCGCTCTGGAATAGCACCCTGTTTCTCTCTCATGTCACTTGATCTTAGTAGTCGTTTTGGCCGCTTTGACCTTGGGCGATGGCCACACCGGCACTGGTGCCAAGGCGCGTTGCCCCCGCCTTGATCATCGCTTCGGCATCAGCCAGCGTACGCACGCCGCCGGACGCCTTCACGCCAACGTTGGGACCTACCGTCTTACGCATCAGCTCCACCGCTTCGACGGTCGCCCCGCCCGTGGAGAACCCGGTCGATGTTTTGACGAAATCGGCTCCAGCTTCCACGGACAGCTTGCAGGCCCGCACGATTTCCTCCTCGGTGAGCAGGCAAGTCTCGATAATGACCTTCACCAGCGCTTTGCCAGCTGCAGCCTGCACCACCCCGGCGATATCGCGAAGAACCAGCCCGTCGTCGCCGTCCTTAAGCGCGCCGATGTTGATGACCATATCGACTTCACCCGCGCCTTCGGCAATCGCGTGGGATGCTTCAAACGCCTTCACTTCCGGCGCCGAGGCGCCCAGCGGGAAGCCAATTACGGTGCAGACCTTAACCGGAGAATCTTTCAGGACCTCCGCAGCAGTCTTGACCCAGGTTGGGTTCACGCATACGGAAGCAAATCCGTATTGCTTGGCTTCCTCCGCCAGTTTGATAATGGCAGCGCGTCCGGCATCCGCCTTCAGCAGCGTATGATCGATCATGGCAGTAATGGATTGGGATTGAGTTGACAAAGAAATTCCTCCGTTCGTAATTTAAAAATGATGAACTGCTTGCGTGAATCCCTGCATCTTTTTTCGGTGAAATGCAAGAAAACGGCAATGATTCCTGCACTTTTGCAGGCTCTCTTCAAGCTGATGCGGGATCAGTATAGACTCGAAATTGGCACACCGCTCGGCAGCTTAAACGGATGCTCCGGATTGATATGATCATAGAACATGATCCCGTTGAGATGATCGATCTCATGCTGCATGACGATCGCGTCAAAGCCTTTGAACCGCAGCTTGATCTCATTGCCCTCTTCATCGTAGGCCTTCACTTGGACCTTCTCGTAGCGCGGAACGAAGCCCTGCACCGGACGGTCGACCGACAGGCAGCCCTCGCTCTCCGGCAAATACGTCATCGCTTCCGAATGGCTGATGATCTTCGGATTGTACATCGCCAGCGGCCGATCTTTGCCGTTCTCATCCGTCAGCAGCGCTGCGAACATCCGCTTATTTAGTCCGATCTGATTGGCGGATAACCCCACGCCTGCCCGCAGCTTGTATTTCTTCGACATCTCCGGATCCTGGCTGTTCTTCAGAAATTGCAGCATCGCCGCCATTTCCTCGCGATCTTCCTCCGTTGGGGGGATGCTGACCGGCTCCGTGACCACTCTGAGAATAGGATCCCCTTCTCTTACAATATCATCCATCGTTATGATGTAATTGCGGTTGAATTTACTCATAAATAAACAGTTCATCCACCTTCGTCTGCAAAATTTTCGCAAGCTTGAAAGCAAGCTCCAGCGTCGGGTCGTACCGGTCGTTCTCCACGCAATTGATCGTTTGGCGCGTGACGCCGCATTCCGCGGCCAGCTCATGTTGAGTCAAGCCCAGCCGCTTCCGGAATTGCTTGATCTTATTGTTCATCGGCACCACCAAAATGTCAAAAGTTTTGGACGATTCTCATGGTATCACGCCCCGATGGACCTGTCAAAATTTAAGATTTGATTTTCATTCCCCAGACGGAATCTTTCTGGTATGCGGCCGCTTCGCGCAGTTCCGGAAGCCGCTCATCCTCCGGATAATGCTGCTCCAAATATTGAACATACGCCTTGCGCAAGCCAATCTCCTGATCGAGCTTATTGAATTCGCTTGGGGTTTTCTCGAGCCGTGCCAAAGCGGCATCCCACCGCGCCAGGTCCGCCTTGGTCGTTCGTCCTCTGCGGGTCCGCTCGGTCAGCGAAGTCAGCTCTTCATAAGATTCCCGAACCTTGGTTGAATATTTGAATCTCCGGTTAAACAACCCCAGCGCCACGATCACCAGGAAAAAGACGACCCACGCCCCGATACTCTCCATTCTCCGTCCTCCTTAACTTTATGCACAAAAATAAAAGCTCCCGCTTGCAGGAGCCGCTTTGCCTTTGCTGAGTTTATTTATACTTGTGCCAATCCAGATTACTTGTATTCAGCAGATGCTCGAAATCGTTATCGAGCCGTTTCTGCTCCGCCCGGCGAGCCTCCTCCTTGCGGATGCGGGCTTCCTCCTGGCGGCGTTCTT
>Ga0310825_100436_pt1 | contig 40560 bp, 35 predicted proteins | sample WT_ome_9_FD_202243 | JGI IMG/M metagenome (GOLD analysis project Ga0310825, IMG submission 202243) | Sorghum-adapted microbial communities enriched on wild type (WT) sorghum from Joint BioEnergy Institute, Emeryville, California, United... ... | reverse complement strand
CACAGATCAGCATCAATCTGTCTGGGTCACCTCATACCCTCAGGGATTTAACTCTCGATGAGCTGGCCGTCAAGTGGTATGGCGCGAGCGAGGCCAGCGATGGTCACCAGCGACGATAGTCGCGGCGAGCGCACGCTGGTCACCACGCTGACGAAGAAGATGGCCGAGGACCTCACCGGGTATCTGCTTGAGCACGGCTTCCGCGTGCGCTACCTGCACTCCGAGGTCGACACGCTCGAGCGCATCCAGATCATCCGCGACCTACGCCTGGGCGAGTACGACGTGCTCGTCGGCGTTAACCTGCTGCGCGAGGGGCTTGACCTCCCCGAGGTCTCGCTCGTGGCGATCCTCGACGCCGACAAGGAGGGCTTCCTGCGCGGTGAGACCTCGCTGATCCAGACGATCGGCCGCGCCGCGCGCAACGTCGACGGCCGGGTGGTGATGTACGCGGATCGCGAGACGCAGGCGATGCGCGCCGCGCTGCGGGAGACCGAGCGCCGCCGCAAGATCCAGCTCGCCTACAACGCCGAGCACGGGATCACGCCCGAGACGGTGCAGAAGGGCATCTCCGACATCTCGGAGTTCCTCTCGCTCGACTCGAAGACCTCGCCCGGGCGCCGGCGCCGCGTGCGTGGCGCCGACGGCGACGAGTTCTCAAGCCCCGAGGACCTCGAGAAGCTCATCGTCGAGCTCGAGGAGGAGATGATGGCGGCGGCCGAGGACCTGCGCTTCGAGGAGGCCGCGCGCATCCGCGACGAGCTCAAGGAGCTGCGCCGCGATCTCGAGGGCCTGCGGGCCTGAGCCGCCCGACACCCCTCCGCGAAGCGCGTGCAAGCGGCCGAGCGTGGCGTTATCGTTCCGCAGCGCTCAGCACGGTAAGGACGCTGTGTTCATGACTCGGTGGGGACGACCGAAACGCTCAGGTTCGCTTGCGCCGCTGGCGCTTGCCCTCGTTTGGCTCGGCTTCGCGGCGAGCGCGCAGGCCGCCGATCGCTTCGACGTGCTGCAGGTCGACACGCGCGGCGCCATGCAGCCCGTGCAGGGGAGCGACGGGCGCCGGCACCTCGTATACGAGCTGCGCCTCCAGAACCTCTCGGCCCAGTTCGCCGTGAAGGTCGAGCGCGTTGACATCGTGGACGCCCGGCGCAATCGGACGGTGGCGTCGCTGTCCGGGGCGGCGCTCGCCGACGACATGGACCTCGGCGACCCGTTCGCGCTCGTGCAGACGACCGAGCTCGAGCCCGCGCAGGCGGCGACGGTGTGGCTGCACCCGTCGTTCGCGAAGCGCGCGCCGCGCGTGATCCGGCACGTGCTCTGGGTGGCGCCGGGCGCGGGCGTCGATCCGGCCGAGTTCGACCTGCGCTACGGGCGCCGCGTCGTCACGCCCCGCGCGCGCGTCGACACGCGCGCGCCGCTGCTCGTGCGCTCGCCGCTGCGGGGCGGGCGCTACGTCGCGATCAGCGGCTGCTGCGTCAGCCGTCACGCGCGCTCCGCGCTCGCGGTCGGCGCGCACCAGTGGGTCTCGCAGCGCTTCGCGGTGGACTGGGTGCGGGTGAGCAAGGCGGGCCTACCGCACCGGGGCGACGGCACGAAGCTCCGCCAGCACTACATCTACGGCGAGCGCATCCACGCGGCGGCCCGCGGCAGGGTGGTCCGTGCGGTCGATCGCTTCCAGGACACCCCGCCGTTCGAACGCGACGACAGCACGGTGACGCCGAAGCGGGCCGCCGGCAACCACGTGATCATTCGCCACGGCCCCCGGCGCTTCGCCCTGTACGCGCACATCAAGCCCGGCACGGTCAAGGTCGAGCGCGGCGAGCGGGTCCGCGCGGCCCAGGTGATCGGGCGGGTGGGCAGCTCGGGCAACTCCGACGCTCCACACCTGCACTTTCACGTCACGGACCGCCCGTCGCCGATCGGTGCCGACGGCGTGCCCTATCGGTACCGCCGCTACGCGCTGCAGGGCCGCGTCGGCGCGGGCGACGAGGTGGTCTGGTTCAAGCGCAAGCGCCCGCGCCGCGCGAGCCTGCCGCTCGGCGACACGGTCGCCGCCTTCCCGAAGGCTCCGTAGGACCTCAGCGGCTCGTCGCCTCTACGGGCCGTTCGCCGGGTTTGCGTCCGGCGGTCCCGCGTGCGCCGGGATCTCGAGTTCGTCGGCGCGCATCACGCCGCGGTCCTCCTCCATCGGCTTCACCCAGAGCTCCTGGACCAGGATCACGATCGCCGAGAGGATCGGCACGGCGACGAACAGGCCGATGAAGCCGAAGAGCTGACCGACGAGGATCACCCCGATGGCGATCAGCGCGGGATGCAGCTTCACGCGCTGGGCCATGATCAGCGGGATGATCACGTTGCCCTCGATCTGCTGGACGATGATGTAGATGCCCAGCGCGAGCAGCGCCTTCGTGGGCGAGTCGGCGAGCGCGAACAGGGTGACGGGGATCGCGCCCAGCACGGCGCCGAAGTAGGGGATGACCACGAGCAGGGCCGAGAAGACCGCGAAGAAGATCGCGAAGTCGAGGCCGATCAGGGTCAGCCCGAGGTAGAGCAGGCTGCCGGTGACCAGCATGTCGGCGGCCACGCCGTGCAGCCAGCCGATCCACGCCCGGCGCAACCGCTCGATCACCCGCGCCGCGGCGTCGCGGCGCTCCGGCGGGAACAGCGAGAGCACGCCGTCGATCAGGGGCTCGGGGCGGACGGCGATGTAGTACGCCGTGATCAGCATGAAGACGAGCGCGGCGAGGATGCCCGCGATGCTCAGGCCCAGCGAGGTCAGGGGGCCGATCAGCGTCTCCGGGTCCTCGGTGTAGCTCTCGAGGAAGTTCTGCGCCTCCCTGCCGACCTCGCTCGGGTCCACGTTGACGATCTCGCCGATGCGCTCCTCGAGCTCGGTCACCACGTCGGGCACGGAGTCGACGAACTCCTCGGTCTGCTCGACGAACGGCGGGATGATCAGCGCGATCACGCCCGCGAAGACGGCGATCCCGAAGAGCAGCGCGGCGAGCGCGCCGACGGCGCGCGGGACCTTGTAGCGCTCGAGGTAGGTGGCCGCCGAGCTCAGCGGGATCGAGAGGATGACGGTGACGAGGATCGCCACGAGCAGGGTGACGAGCTCCTGGAAGAGGAGCCCGAAGACGAGCAGGCCCGCCGCCAGCAGGACGCCCCGGTAGACGACGTGCAGCTGGCTGAAGGGCGGCACGGAACTCTCAGCCCTCTAGGTAGCGCAGCACGGCCAGCACCCGCCGGTGGTCGTCCGGGGTCGGCGGGAGGTTGAGCTTGGCGAAGATGTTCGTCACGTGCTTCTCGACGGCGCGCTCCGTGATCACGAGGCGCTCGGCGATCGCCGCGTTCGAGCGGCCCTCGGCCATCAGGGAGAGAACCTCGTGCTCGCGGCTCGTGAGCTCGGCGAGCGGATCGTCGTCGGCCGGCTGCCCGAGCATCGCGGTGACCACGTCGGGGTCGAGCACCGAGCCGCCGGCGCCGACCCTGCGCACCGCCTCGACGAAGGCGTCGATGTCCGCCACGCGGTCCTTGAGCAAATAGCCGATGCCGGCGGCGTCCTCGGCGAGCAGCTCGCGCGCGTGCGCGGGCTCGACCATGGCCGAGAGCACGAGGACCGCGGTCTCGGGGAGCTCCGCCCGGATCGTGCGGGTGGCGCGCACGCCCTCGTCGGTCTGCGTCGGGGGCATGCGGACGTCGACGATCGCCACGTCGGGCCGATGGGCGCGCACCTTGCGCAGCAGCTCCTCGCCGTCGGACGCCTGGCCGACGACCTCCATGCCGTGCTCGGCGAGCAGGCGCGCGACCCCCTCGCGCAGGAGCACCGAGTCCTCAGCGATCACGACTCGCACAGCCCGGCAAGGTAGTGGCTCACCGCGGATGGGGGTCGCGAGCCGGTCAGCCCACCGGGATCCGCGCGACGATCCTCGTGCCCTTGCCGGGCGGGCTCGAGATCTCCAGCTCGCCGTCGAGCGCCTGCACGCGGTCGGCCAGCCCGCGCAGCCCGGAGCCCGAGGGGTCGGCCCCGCCGCGGCCCTCGTCCCGCACGGCAACCCGCAGGTGCCCGTCGCGCCGGGCGACCTCGACCTCGGCGCGGTCGGTCCCCGCGTGGCGCGCCGCGTTCGTGAGCGCCTCGGCGACGACGAAGTACGCGGCCGCCTCGACCGAGTCCGGCAGGCGCTCGCCGACCCCGTCCTTGAGCTCCACCCGCAGCGGCGAGCGCTTGGCGAGCGCCGCGAGCGCCGCGCTCAGCCCGCGGTCGGTGAGCACGGCGGGGTGAATGCCGCGGGCGAGCTCGCGCAGCTCCTCGGTCGCGCGCGCGAGCTCCGCCTGGGCCTCGTCGAGCAGCGCGCGGGCCTCGCCGGGGTCCGAGTCGATCCGCTCGCGCGCCATGCGCAGCGAGAGCGCGAGCCCGACCAGGCGCTGCTGCGCGCCGTCGTGCAGGTCGCGCTCGAGCTTGCGGCGCGCCGCGTCCGCGGCCTCCACGATCCGGGCGCGCGACGCCCGCAGCTCCTCGTAGCGGCGCTTGAGCTCGGCGTCGAGGCGCGCGTTCTCCGCGGCGATCTCGTCGGCCTCGACGAGCCGCGAGCGCAGCAGCCCGCCGAGGAACGCGTAGGGGATCGAGGCGAGCGGCACGACGGCCAGCAGGTACACGGCGTGGATCTCTTCCTCGAGCCCGGTGAACTGGAGCGAGATGACCGTGGCGAAGAACGCGATCGTCACGAACGCGGCCCACAGTGTCGGCCCCAGGTCCCGGCGCGCCTCGGGGGTGGCGCGCCGCCAGCGCCGGACGGCGAGCACGAGCGTCGCCACGAGCAGCGCGGCCCCGATGCCGTTGAAGCCCGCGAACATCGCGTCCGCGACCTCCCGCTCGTTCCAGATCATCAGCGGGTTGGTCGGGCAGTCGGGCCCGCAGAAGTGGGAGACGGTGGTGTCGGCGAACAGGTAGGGGACGGGCGCGAGCAGCACCGCGAGCACGTACGCCCCGATCACGACCGCCTTCGCGCACTTGTCATCGAGGCGGCCCGACGGGAACGTCAGCGTCATGTGGACCAGGATCGCGATCGGCAGCGCGCTGATCATGGCGCCGGCGATGAACAGCCCGGGCACGCTCGCGTTCATGAAGCCGGCGAGCAGCCAGGTGAGGCCGACCGCCTTCATGAACGGGCCCACCCGGCTGGAGGGCCTGCGGTCCCACGCGTAGAGGCCGGTGCCGATGAACGACCAGCCGACGAGCAGGTCGAGCGCGGCCACCGCCGCCTTGTTCTCGGTGTGGTCGCTCGTGAGGATCGCCGTCAGGACCAGCAGGCCGAGCACGAAGCCGGCCAGCGCGAGCGCGATCAGGGCCCGACGCAGCGAGATCATCGCAGCAGCGCAGTGATCGCTTCGCCCGAGAGACGGTCCTTGGCGAGGAAGCCGATCGTGTGCGCCGTGGGCTCGACGTCGTCGCGGCTCGAGATCAAGAGCACCTGGGCGCCGTGCGAACCGAGCTCGGCGGCGAGGTCGCGACCGTCCCCGTCGGGCAGGTTGACGTCAAGCAGGATGAGGTCGAGCGCGTGCTCGGCCGCCGCGCGCAGCGCCTCGGCGCCGTCCGCGGCCTCCGCGACGACCTCGAAGCCCTCGCACTCCAACAGCCGGCGGGCGTTCGCCCGGAAGCCGGCGTGGTCGTCGACGATGAGCACTCTCTGCCCCATTTGCCCGCATTGTCGCGTACCGGGCGCGGGGTTCCAATACGGGTAGCGTCCCCACGGGGTTCGGTTATCCCCACCGCAAGACGCCGGGGAACTCCATTGGCCCGCCGCCGCTCGCGTCGCATGATCGCTGCCGTGAGCGAAACCCATCCCCAGGAGCGAGAAATGGAGCCCAGAGGAATCGCGGCACGCGCCGGCCGCTGGAGCGCGCGCCACCGCCGCAAGGCCGTCTTGGGTTGGCTCGCGTTCGTGATCCTCGCCGTCGTGATCGGCGGCCAGTTCACGACCGAGAGCCTGACCGACGAGGAGTACGGCGTCGGCGAGTCGCAGCGGGCCGACAAGGCTTACGCCGAGGCCTTCGCGGACACCGCGAAGGAGACGGTGCTGATCGAGGGCGCCGACCCGCGCTCGCCCGAGGTGCGCGCGGTCGTCGGCGAGCTCGTGGCGGAGCTCGAGGAGACCGGCGTCGCCGAGAACATCGTCACGCCCTACGACGACCCGAACCAGATCGCGCAGGACGGCCGCGCCGCCCTGCTCACGTACGAGATCGCGGAGCCGCCGCGGGACGCCGACGAGACCGTCGAGGACCTCGTCTCGAAGCCCGAGGCCGCGATCGAGTCCGTCGCCGCCGCGCATCCCGATCTCGGGATCGGCTACTTCGGCGACGCGAGCGCGAGCAAGGCGCTCGGCGAGTCGTTCCAGGAGGACTTCCGCCAGGCCGAGGTGACCTCGGTTCCGATCACGCTGATCATCCTCATCCTGGCGTTCGGCGCGCTCTTGGCAGCGGTCGTCCCGCTGATCCTGGCGGCGACCGCGGTTGCGGCCGCGATCGCGCTGCTCGGCCCGATCAGCCAGATCTTCCCCGTGGACGACGCCGTCGGCTCGGTCGTGCTCCTGATCGGCTTGGCGGTCGGCGTCGACTACGCGATGTTCTACCTGCGCCGCGAGCGCGAGGAGCGCGCCCGCGGGCGCTCCAAGGAGGCCGCCCTGGCCGCGGCCGCGGCGACGTCGGGCCGCGCGGTGCTCGTGTCCGGCATCACCGTGGCCGTGGCGATGGCCGGCATGTACTTCGCCGGCGCGGCGACGTTCACGTCGTTCGCGACCGGGACGATCCTGGTCGTCGCGATCGCCGTGGTCGGCTCGCTGACGGTGCTGCCGGCGGTCCTGTCCGCGCTGGGCGACCGCGTCAACAAGGGCCGCGTGCCGTTCCTGACGCCGCCCGAGGAGCGCGCAGGCCGCGAGCCCCGCATCTGGAGCGCGGTGCTCGACCGCGTCCTGCGCCGTCCGTGGATCGCCGGCGGAGCGGCGCTCGCGCTGCTGCTCGTCCTGGCGATCCCGACGCTCAACCTGAAGATGCAGGTGCCCGGGATCGAGACGCTCCCGCGCGACCTCGAGGTCATGCAGACCTACGACCGCATCCAGGAGCACTTCCCGGGCGACCAGATCGCGGCGACGGCCGTCATCGAGACGAACGGCGCGCCCGAGTCCGAGGTCGAGGCGGCGCTCGCCGAGTTCGACCGCGCGCTCGCGGACAGCGAGTTCGTCGTCGGCCCGCGCTCGGTCGAGGAGAGCCGCGACGGGGACGTCTATGCCGTGAGCGTCCCGATCGCCGGCGACGGGATGGACGACACGTCGTACGCCGCGCTCGCCTCGCTGCGCGAGGAGATCATCCCCGAGACGATCGGGCGGCTCCCGGGCGCCGAGGTGAACGTCACCGGGTTCACGGCGGGCTCGGAGGACTTCAACCAGCTCATGGAGGACCGCGTCCCGGTCGTGTTCGCGGTGGTCCTCGGCGCGGCGTTCCTGCTGCTGCTCGTGACCTTCCGCTCGATCGTGATCCCGATCAAGGCGATCCTGCTGAACCTGCTGTCGGTGGGCGCCGCGTACGGGGTCCTCGTGTGGATCTTCCAGGACGGCCACCTCGAGTCGCTGCTCGGCTTCGAGTCGACCGGCGCGATCACCTCGTGGCTGCCCCTGTTCTTGTTCGTGATCCTGTTCGGGCTCTCGATGGACTACCACGTGTTCATCCTGAGCCGGATCCGGGAGGCGTACGACCGCGGGCTGTCGGTGGGCGACGCGGTCGGGGCCGGGATCAAGGGCACGGCGTCGGTGATCAGCGCGGCGGCGATCGTGATGGTCGCGGTGTTCGCGATCTTCGCGACGCTCTCGGCGGTCGAGTTCAAGCAGACCGGCGTCGGGCTCGCCCTCGCGATCCTGATCGACGCGACGATCATCCGCGCGGTCCTCTTGCCGGCGACCATGAAGCTGCTCGGCAAGTGGAACTGGTACCTGCCGAGCTGGCTCGAGTGGCTGCCGCGGTCGCGCTTCGAGTTCCACGGCGAGCTGCCGCCGGACCCCGAGGGCGGCGAGGAGCCCGAGGCGCCGCGAGCGCCCGCGCCCGAGCCCGCGCGCGCCTGACCCAAGCTCTCCCCACAACAGAGGCGAAGGCGCCTCACCACATACCCATCCCCCCGGCAACGGCGCACCCGCGGACCCCCGGCCGCGGGTGCGCCGCGTCTTCCGCGAGATCGCGCTTCGCCCCCCGGGCGCGCCCCAACCGCGCTAACGTCCAACCGATGGATACCGAGCGAGTCGTTGCCGAGGTCAGCGCGCGGATCCGCGAGGCCCTCGCCGAGGCCGAGCGCAAGGCGCGGGAGATCATCGCCGAGGCCGAGCGCGAGGCGGAGGAGATCCGCCAGCGGGCCGAGCGCGACGCCCAGCAGCGGCTCGCGCAGGTGCGCCAGGCGCTCGCGGGCCTGGAGGGCAGGCTCGGCGGCGAGCCCGGCGCCGAGGTCCCCGCGCCGCCCGAGCCCGAGCCGAGCCCCGGCCCCGCGCCGGTCCCCGAGCCCACGCCGGCGCCCGTCCCGGAGCCCTCGCCGCCGGAGGAGCCCGAGCCGATGCCGCCCGCGCCGGAGATCCAGCCGCCGGCCCCCGAGCAGCCCGACCGGCCCGAGCCCGCCGCCAACGGCGGCCGCTCCAACGACGCCACCGCCGCGCGGATCGTCGCCGTGAAGATGGCGCTCGACGGGGCGTCGCGGGACGAGATCGCGGCGCGGCTGCGTGAGGAATACGACCTCGAGGACCTGGACGGGCTCCTCGACGACGTGCTCGCGCGTGCCTCCCGCTAGGCCGCAGCGGGCCCCGGTTGGCGACTGACCCGGATCGTACACTTGTTCGCATGGGCAGCGGCAGCGGCAAGATCACGATCACCGGTGCACGCGCCCACAACCTCAAGGGGATCGACCTCGAGCTCCCGCGCGACGCGCTGATCGTCGTCACCGGCCTCTCCGGGTCGGGCAAGTCGAGCCTCGCGTTCGACACGATCTACGCGGAGGGCCAGCGCCGCTACGTCGAGTCGCTCTCCTCGTACGCGCGGCAGTTCCTCGGGCTGATGGAGAAGCCCGACGTCGACTCGATCGAGGGCCTCTCGCCGGCGATCTCGATCGACCAGAAGACCACGTCGCGCAACCCGCGCTCGACCGTCGGCACGGTCACCGAGATCTACGACTACCTGCGCCTGCTGTGGGCGCGGGTCGGCAAGCCGCACTGCTTCAACTGCGGCGCGCCGATCGAGGGTCAGTCGATCGAGCAGATCACCGACCGCGTGCTCAGCCTGGAGGAGGGCACCCGCTTCATGGTGCTCGCCCCGGTGGTGCGCGGGCGCAAGGGCGAGTATGCGAAGCTGCTCGCCGAGATGCGGGCGCAGGGGTACGCCCGCGCGGTGGTCGACGGCGAGCTGCGCCGCCTCGACGAGGAGATCACGCTCGACAAGAAGTTCAAGCACGACATCTCGATCGTCGTCGACCGGCTCGTGATGAAGGAGGGCGTGCGCAAGCGCCTCGCCGAGTCGATCGAGGCCGCCGCCCAGCTCGCCGACGGGATCATCGAGGTCGAGCTGCTGCCGGACCGCGGCCCGGACGGCGCCGGGCGCGCGGCCCAGGACGTGACCGACGGGGACGGGCGCGGCGGCAGGGTGCTCACCGGCCCGAGCGCCGGCAAGCGCGGCCAGGTGCTGGTCTTCTCCGAGCGCTTCGCTTGCCTCAACTGCGGCGCGTCGATGCCGGAGATCGAGCCGCGGATCTTCTCGTTCAACTCGCCGCACGGCGCCTGCCAGCGCTGCCACGGCCTCGGCTTCCAGCGGGTGATCGACCCAGAGCTGATCGTCCCCGACCCGACGCTCTCGATCTCGGAGGGCGCGCTCGACCCCTGGACCAAGGCGGCGTCGATGTACCACCGGCGCCTGCTCGAGGCGGTCGCCGAGGCGGCCGGGATCGACACCGAGACGCCCTGGCGCGAGCTCAGCGAGGAGGACCGCCGGCTCCTGCTCGAGGGCACGGGCGATCAGCGCTACACGGTCAGCTACCGCAACCGCTTCGGGCGCCGGCGCACCTACAACGTGCGCTTCGAGGGCATGCTGCGCAGCCTCGAGCGCCGCTACGAGGAGACGGACTCGGAGAACACCCGCGAGCGCATCGAGGACCTCATGGCGCTGCAGCCGTGCCCCGCGTGCAACGGCGCGCGCCTGCGCCCCGAGAGCCTCGCGGTCACGGTCGGCGGGCTCAACATCGCCGAGTTCACCGCGCTCTCGGCCAGCGCCGCGCTCGAGTGGATCCGCGCGCTGGAGCTCACCGAGACCGAGCGCGCGATCGCCCGGATGATCGTCCGCGAGATCGAGGAGCGGCTCTCGTTCCTGGAGAGCGTCGGCATCGGCTACCTCTCGCTCGACCGGGCCGCGTCCACGCTCTCGGGCGGCGAGGCGCAGCGCATCCGGCTCGCCACCCAGATCGGCTCGAGCCTCGTCGGCGTGCTCTACATCCTCGACGAGCCGTCGATCGGCCTGCACCAGCGCGACAACGAGAAGCTGATCGCGACGCTCGAGCGGCTGCGCGACCTGGGCAACACGGTGATCGTCGTCGAGCACGACGAGGGCACGATGCGCGCCGCCGACCACATCGTCGACCTCGGCCCAGGCGCCGGTGAGCACGGCGGCGAGGTGATCGCCGAGGGCCCGCCGGAGGAGATCGAGCGGGTCGAGGCGTCGCTCACGGGGCAGTACCTCGCCGGCAAGCGGGCGATCACCCCGCCGAAGGAGCGCCGCGAGCCGCGCGGCGAGCTCGTCGTGCGCGGCGCGCGCCAGCACAACCTGAAGGACATCGACGTCGCGATCCCGCTCGGCGTGCTGTGCAGCGTCACCGGCGTCTCGGGGTCGGGCAAGTCCACGCTGGTCAACGAGGTGCTCTACCGGGCGCTCGCCAACCGCCTGCACCGCGCCCGGCTGCGGCCCGGGGCGCACGACCGCATCGAGGGCCTCGACCAGATCGACAAGGTCATCAACATCGACCAGTCGCCGATCGGCCGCACGCCGCGCTCGAACCCCGCCACCTACACCGGGGTCTTCGACCACATCCGCGACCTGTTCTCGAAGACGAAGGAGGCGCGGGCGCGCGGGTACAAGCCGGGCCGCTTCTCGTTCAACGTCAAGGGCGGGCGCTGCGAGGTCTGCCGCGGCGACGGGCAGATCAAGATCGAGATGCACTTCCTGCCGGACGTGTACGTGCCGTGCGAGCAGTGCCACGGGCGCCGCTACAACCGCGAGACGCTCGAGGTCCGCTACAAGGGCAAGTCGATCGCCGACGTGCTCGACATGCCGGTCGCCGAGGCGCTCGAGTTCTTCAGCTCGATCCCGAAGCTCAAGCGCCGGCTGCAGACGCTCCACGACGTCGGCCTCGACTACATCCGGCTCGGCCAGCCGGCGACCACGCTCTCGGGCGGCGAGGCGCAGCGCGTGAAGCTCGCCACCGAGCTCAGCCGGGTGGCCACCGGGCGGACGCTCTACATCCTCGACGAGCCCACCACCGGCCTGCACTTCGGCGACGTCGAGCGCCTCCTGGAGGTGCTCGACCGGCTCGTCGACCAGGGCAACACCGTGCTCGTGATCGAGCACAACCTCGACGTGATCAAGTGCTCGGACCGGATCATCGACCTCGGCCCGGAGGGCGGCGAGGCCGGGGGCGAGGTGATCGCCACCGGGACGCCCGAGCAGGTGGCGGGGATCCCCGACTCCCACACGGGCCGCTTCTTGGCCGACCTGGTCGAGCCCGAGGAGCCGCGCGTCCAGCGCGTGTCCCGCGGCCGGCGCAGGCGCACGGCGGTCGGCGCCTAGGACCCGGCCTTCCTCCCGCGCCGTTGCGGTGCGTTTGAGGATTCCGGCGAGCGGATACGTGCGACCCGGGTAGTCCGAACGCCGCGAGAGGAGAGAGGTCTGTGAAGCGTTTGCTGGCGCTCGGGGGGTTGTCGGTGATCATGCTCGCCTTCGGTCCCCCGGGGGCCGGGGCGCGCCCGGACGCCGGCGCCGGAGGAGGCGGGGCGCTCGAGATGTACCGGGCGACGCTCGTGCCCGAGCAGCTCGCCGAGCTCACCGCGGAGGGCTACGACGTGACCGTCGACGAGCTCACCCCCGAGGGCGCGCGGGTGGCCCTTGTGCTCAGCCCGGGCGAGCGCCGCGCGGTGGCGGAGCGCGGTATCGACCTGGAGGTCTGGCGCGACGCGCGCGGGCGCACCCAGGCGCAGGCGGCGGCCGCACAGGCCCGCGGCGGGTACAAGGTCTACCGGCCCTACGACGGGCCCAACGGGATCGCGGCGGAGCTGCGCAAGCTCGCCAAGCGCAACCGCAAGTTCGTCCAGCTCAAGCGGATCGGCAGGACGCTTCAGGGCCGCCCGATCCTCGCCCTGCGCGTGACGAAGAACGCGCGCAAGACGAAGCCTCGCAAGCGCCCCGCCGTGCTCTACCAGGGCACGACTCACGCGCGCGAGTGGATCTCCACCGAGGTCACCAGGCGGCTGGCGCGCTGGTTCATCGCGAACTACAAGCAGCGCCGTGCCATCCGGAAGCTGCTCTCGAACCGCGAGCTGTGGTTCGTGCCGGTCGTGAACCCCGACGGCTACCAGTTCACGTTCGAGGAGGAGCGGCTCTGGCGCAAGAACCTGCGCGACGTGAACGGCAACGGGCAGATTGAGCCCGGCGACGGGATCGACCTGAACCGCAACTACCCCGAGCGCTGGGGCTACGACGAGGAGGGTTCCTCGTCGGAGCCCTCCAACGAGACCTACCGGGGCTCGGGGCCTGCGTCCGAGCCGGAGACGCGGGCGGACATGAAGCTGCTTACTCAGGCTAAGTTCCGGTTCGCGATCTCCTACCACTCCTTCGGGCCGCTCATCCTCTATCCGCAGGGCTGGCAGCTGCAGACGCCGACGGCGGACGACCCGATCTACGTCGCCCTCAGCGGCACGGACGAGAACCCGGCGGTGCCGGGCTTCGACCCCGATCTGGCGGCGGAGCTCTACACGACCAACGGCGAGTTCACGGACTGGGCGCACGCCCAGCACGACGTGCTCGCGTGGACGGTCGAGCTCAACGAGGGCTGCGACGGCTGCGGGTTCGTGTTCCCCGACAACCCGAAGCTCGTGCGCGAGGAGTTCGAGCGCAACCTGCGCTTCGCGCGCAACCTCGCGCGCTCGGCCCGCGACCCGGACGACCCGGTCTCCCACGCTGGCATCAAGGTCAAGCCGTTCTACCTGAACGTCGCGGACACCGACCCGTACAAGGCGAACAACCCGCTGTCTGACCTGCGGGTGCTGGAGTCGTACGCGGGCGGTGGCGAGCAGCCCGTCGAGGTGCTCGCCAAGCGCTCGCTCGGCAAGGTGACCCTGCGCTACCGGGTGAACGACGGGCCTGAGCGGAGCGTGCCGACCAAGCGCGCGCCCGTGGGCGAGCGCTACGGCGGCAACCAGTACGACGCCTACTACCGCTACCTGCGGGGCACCATCCCGGACCTGCAGCTGGGCGACGAGGTCACCTACTGGTTCACCGCGGGCAAGCGCAAATCCAAGGCCACGACGTTCGAGGTCACGGGCGAGACGGGCGCCGAGGTGCTCATTCTCGCCGCCGAGGACCGCACCGGGGCGAGCGCGGATCCGCCGTACCCAAGCTCGGATCCACAGACCCCCAACTACCTCTCGTACTTCACCGACGCCGTCACCGACGCGGGCCACACGTACGCCGTCTACGACATCGACGCGCGGGGCCGCCGCGCGCCCGACCACCTCGGCGTCCTGAGCCACTTCGACGCGGTGCTCTGGTACACGGGCAACGACCTCGTGCTGCGCGAGCCCGGATGGGGGCCGGGCAACGCCTCGCGGCTCGCCAACGACCTTGTGCTCGAGGTGCGCGAGTACCTGAACGAGGGCGGCAAGCTGCTCTACACGGGGCAGTGGGCCGGCGCGCTCGAGAACGGGATCGCGGGCGCGCAGTTCTTCGACCCGATCGCGAACGAGCAGTGCGTCGTGGAGGGCGAGCTGGTGCTCGAGCGCTGCGAGCTGATCGCCGACAAGAACGACTTCCTCCAGTACTTCCTCGGGGCCTACGTCTACAGCTCGGACGCGGGCACCGACTCGGAGGGCGACCCGGTGCCGCTGGAGGGTGTGGACGATCCGTTCGCGGGCGAGACCTGGACGCTGAACGGCGCGGAGAGCGCCGGCAACCAAGTCCACACCGCGGCGTTCGTCACGACGAGCAGCCTGCTGCGGCCGGACACCTTCCCGCAGTTCGAGAGCGCCGCCCCGGTGCTGTGGGAGGGCGCCGCCGGTTCGTTCGACCCGGACGACGGGGAGTACTACGTGTACTCGCGGCAGGCGGACATGGCGTTCAAGCGGTTCACGCGGACGATCGACCTGACTGGGGTCGACGCGGCCGATGAGCCGACGCTCACCTTCCGGACGTCCTACGACATCGAGCCCGACTGGGACTGGATGTTCGTCGAGGCGCACACGGTGGGCGAGGACGACTGGACCACGCTGCCCGACGAGAACGGTGCGACCACGACGGACACCGGCGAGAGCTGCGCGGAGGGCTGGTTCGAGGTCCACCCGTGGCTCGAGCGCTACCAGGGCGCCGACTGCTCCGGCCAGAACCCGGACACGGGCGGCGAGTGGCATGGGTTCACGGGCCGCTCGGCCGGCTGGACGGACGTGGAGATCGACCTGAGCCAGTACGCCGGGTCCGAGGTCGAGGTCTCGATCTCATACGCGAGCGACTGGGCGTTCCAGGGTTTGGGCGCCTTCATCGACTCGGTCGAGATCTCGACGGGCGAGGGCAGCACCTCGTTCGAGGAGGACGAGGACCCGCTCGACGGCTGGGCCGTCGGCGAGCCGCCTGAGGGCAGCGGCCCCAACCCGAACAGCTGGGAGCGCACCACGTCGGTGGGCTTCGCCGAGGGCGCCGTCGTCGCGACGCCGGACAGCCTCACGTTCGGCTTCGGGCTCGAGGCCGTCGACGGCGCGGACGCGCGCGCCGACCTCGTGCACCGCAGCCTGAGCCATTTGCTGGGGAGCGAGCCGTAAAGGGGGCGGGCCGCGGCGCGCCGGGCGCCGCGGCCCCGCTCCTGCGAAGCTTCCCGCCATGGCCGATCTCAAGGGGTGGCGCCTTTGGTGGGCGAAGCGGCGCTGGTACGAGCGCAACCGGCGCTTGGTTCGCCGCTGGCGGCTCCGCGCGCACGCGGCGCGCGGCGGCTTCTACATCCGCGAGCCGGTGGAGGGCGAGCTGCTCGAGGCGCTCGACGAGGGGCGGCTGCGGATCGGGGAGGGGACCCTGCTCGAGCCGGGCTGCTGGATCACGATGGCGCCCGAGGCGCGGATCGAGATCGGCGCGGGCTGCTTCCTCAACCGGGGCACGATGCTCGCCGCGCTCGAGTCGATCGAGATCGGCGACCACGTGATGTTCGCGAACGGCTGCTTCGTCGGCGACTCCGACCACCGCTACGACGATCCCGACGTGCCGATCACCCACCAGGGTTTCATCCCGCGCGGACCGGTGCGCATCGGCTCGAACTGCTGGTTCGGCGTGAACTGCGTGGTGACCGGCGGGGTTACCATCGGCGACCGCGCCGTGATCGGCGCGAACTCGGTGGTGACCAAGGACATCCCCCCGGGGGTGATCGCCGCGGGGGCGCCCGCGCGGGTGATCCGCGAGATCGAGTTCAAGGGCGCGTGACCGGCGCCGCCGGGCGATGCGTTAGGTTTCTGTGAGTTTGGGTTTTGCACCTCTTAACACTCGTGGAGGTCGCCGCGCGGCGCTCCTGGCGGTGATGGCGATGGCGCTGGTCGCTTGCGGAGGCGACGACGAGCCGCCGGAGACCACGACGGCGCCCGCCGTCATCGATGAGGACGGGACCACCACGGGCGCCGGGGGCCAGACCACGACCACCAACGCGACCGACGAGCCGGCCGAGGACCCGAAGACCGATCAGATGGCCGTGGCCGCGACGCTCGAGCGCGTGCTGACGACGGTCGACCCCGACGTCGCCTGCGTCGAGTTCGTCACGCCCCGCTACGTGCGTCGCGCGTTCGGCGACGAGGCCGGCTGCCGCGCGGCGCAGTCCGGCAAGGCGGCGGCCGACCGGGTCAGGGTCAGCGAGGTCGTGGTCACGCCCGAGTCCACGGCGCAGGCCGTGGTGCGGACGCGCGGCGGCGTCTACGACGGCCAGCGCCTACGCGCGGAGCTCATCCTCGACGAGGGCGTCTGGCGCCTGGACACCCTGCGCTCGAACGTCCCCGTCGGCCCGTAACCCCCGGCCCCACGCCGCGGACCCGAACCGCAGCGCTCCCCGAGCGAGGCGGATTCTTAGCCCTATGCCGCAAGGATCGGCTTCGCATCGGCACGGCGCAAGCGAGGCGGATCTTTAGGCCCATGCCGCAAAGATCCGCCTCGCATCAAGGGGGTGGTGGTTACGGGCCCCAGTCCCAGTCCGCGTGGCTGAAGGTGCCCCCGCTGAGCGTCTCCTGGTCGAGCCACTCCTTGAAGCCCGCCAGCTCGGCGGGGTCGACGCTGTAGATGTGCTCCGCGCCGGGGAACGTGCCCGCGCGCACCTCCTCGGCGTAGGCGCGCACGCCGCGCACCATCTCGGTCCGCACGTCGGCGAAGCGCTTCACGAACTTCGGCGTGTGGCCCCCGAAGATCCCGAGCAGGTCGTGGAAGACGAGGACCTGGCCGTCGGTCGCGGCGCCGGCGCCGATGCCGATCACCGGGATCTCCATGCGGGGCATGATCGCTTCGGTGATCGCCGCGGGTACGGCCTCGAACACGATCGCGAAGCAGCCGGCCGCCTCGAGCGCGAGCGCCTCCTCGGCGATCTGCGCGGCGCGCTCCGCCGTCTTGCCCTGCGCCCTGAAGCCGCCGAGCGCCGTCGCGGTCTGTGGCGTGAGCCCGACGTGGCCCATCACCGGGATGCCGGCGCGGATGATCGCCCGCGCGCGGTCGACCGATGCGCCGCCGCGCTCGATCTTGACCGCGTCGCAGCCGGCCTCCTTGATCAGCCGCTGCGCGTTCTCGACCGCCTGCTCGTTGGAGCGCTCGTACGAGCCGAACGGCAAGTCGCCGACCAGGATGGGCGTGCGCAGCCCCCGGCGGACGGCCGCCGAGAGCATGACCATCTCGTCCATGCCGACCGGCACCGTCGAGTCGTAGCCAAGCACGGTCATCGCCGCCGAGTCGCCGACGAGGACGATGTCGACGCCGGCCTCCTCAGCCACCTGGGCCGACGGGTAGTCGTACGCGGTCACCATCACGATCGGCTCGCGCGACCGCTTCATCTCCGCGAGCTGCGGGAGGGTCACGGGCTTGCGCGCGGGCGCGTGCTCGCCAGCTGCGGGCTGTTCGGGATGCTTGCTCATGCTGCCACCTCCGCGGCCAGGGGCGAGTCCATCAGCAGGCCCGCGTGCGAGTCCACGCGGGCGGGCCGATTGGCCTCGTCGACGTGCACCACCACCGGATCGTACGCCTCGAGCTCGCTGGCGTCATAGCTCGCGAACGAGGCCACGATCACCTTGTCGCCGCGCTCCACGAGGCGGGCCGCGGCGCCGTTCACCTGCACGGTGCCCGAGCCGGGCTCGCCCTCGAGCGCGTAGGTCACGAAGCGGGCCCCGCTGGTCACGTCCCAGACGTGCACCTGCTCGTTCGGCAGCAGATCGGCGCTACGCATGAGCTCGGCGTCGATCGTGATCGAGCCGACGTAGTCGACGTCGCAGCCGGTGACGGTGGCCCGGTGGATCTTCGACTTCAGCATCTGCCGTTGCATGGGATTCCTTTCACTCGGCGGGTGTCTCGGCCTCGCTGGGAGGTCCAAGCACCACGTTGTCGATGAGGCGCGCGGCGCCCACGCGGGCGGCCACGGCAACCAGCACGGGGCGACCGTCGAACGCGGCCGCCGGGGTCAAGTCGTCGGCGTAGCGGGCCTCCAGGTACTCCGGCTCGATGCCCGCTTCGGTGAGCACGCGGCGCGCGTCGGCGAGCGCGTCGTCGAGGCTCGCGCCTCCCTCGACCGCCTCCTGGGCGGTGCGCAGCGCGCGGTACAGGGCAGGGGCGCGCTCGCGGTCGGCGGGGGAGAGGTAGGTGTTGCGCGAGCTCATCGCGAGGCCGTCGGGCTCGCGCACGGTCGGCACGGTGACGATCTCCGTACGGAAGTCGAGGTCGCGCGCCATCCGCCGGATCACGATCGCCTGCTGAGCGTCCTTCTGGCCGAAGAACGACGCGTCGGGCTCGACCGTGTTGAAGAGCTTGGCCACGACCGTCGTCACCCCGCGGAAATGATCGGGGCCGCGCCGCCCGGGATCGCCGCACAACACGTCGGTGAGCCCACCGCCGACCTCCACCCAGGTCGCGAAGCCATTGGGGTAGACGTCCTCAACCGACGGCGCGTACACGATGTCCGCGCCCGCCTCCTCGGCGAGCGCCAAGTCGCGCTCCTCGTCGCGCGGGTAGCTCTCCAAATCCTCGCCCTCGCGGAACTGCGTCGGGTTGACGAACAGGCTCATCACCACGACATCGCAGCGCTCGCGCGCGGCGCGGATCAGCGCCAGGTGCCCGTCGTGCAGATAGCCCATCGTCGGCACCAGGCCGATCGTCTCGCCGGCGCGGCGCCGCGGGCGCAGGGCGGCGCGCAGGTCGTCCTTGGTGCGGATCACCTGGACGCTCACCGCGGCTCCTCCTCGCGCCCGCGCGCGATCGCGCGCGTGCGCTCCGCGAGCTCCTCGTACAGCGAAGCGAGATGCGGCGCGTGTTCGCGCAGCGCCTCCAGGTGGCGCCGGACCGTGCCCTCGTCGCCGCGCGCGATCGGGCCGGTGAGCGCCTCGGCGCCGGCCTCCGACCAGTTCGCCGCCGTGCGCAGCACCAGCGGGGCGAGCGCGGCTCGCGGATCCTCGACCCCCGCCGCGCGCATCAGCTCCGCGGCCGACTCCTGCAGCGCGATCAGGAAGTTCGAGGCCATCGAGGCCGCCGCGTGGTAGGCGGCGCGGCTTTCCTCCGGGACCGCGAAGGGCTCCATGCCGAGGCGCTCGGCGAGCGCCCGCGCGACCCCCTCGGCCTCCGCCGTCTCACCCGCGATCGCGCACGGCGCGCCGGCCAGGTCCGTCTCCGGTGAGGGGATCGTCTGCAGGGGATGCAGCGAGAACGCCTGCGCGCCCGCCGCGGTCGCGGGGGCGAGCTCGTCGAGGCCGCTGGCCCCGCTTGTGTGGCCGACGAAGCGCGGCGCGGGATCGGCGCCGGCGACCGTCTCGGCAGCGGCGGCGATCGCGTCATCGGGCACGCAGAGCAGCACGATCGCGGCATCGGTGGTCTGCGCGGCAGCGTCCGCGCGCCCCGCGAGCGCCACGTCGAGCCCGGCTGCGCGAGCGGCCCCGGCGATCGCGCCCCCGGCGCGGCCCCGGCCGACCACCACGAAGCGCCCGGAGAGCGCGTCGGCGACGGAGGCGGGTGTCGGTGGGAGATCCCGTTCCAGTTCTCGCATGGAGATACCGGTCGGTGTCAGATCGGCAGTCGTTGGGATGGGCGCTGGCCCGGAGTCCACGCCCGCGATGCGGGTCGCGGCTAGTGCCAAGTATGACGAGACGCCGCGGCTTTGGCCGCAATTTGCCGACTCGCGGCCTCACATCCGGCGGGTCCGTCTCTTACGATCGGAGGCGGTGCCGGTTTACGAGTTTCAGTGCCAGCGCTGCGGCGAGCGCTTCGATGAGCTCGTCGACGCGGGAACGGAGTCGGTGCCCTGCCGCGCCTGCGGGCACCCCGAGACCCGCAGGCTGTTCTCGCCGCCGGCCGCGCCCATGAAGCTGGTCAAGACGCCGCGCGAGGCCCGCAAGCAGGAGCGCCGCAACGCGCAGCTCCGTGAGCGGACCAAGGCGCGCTTCAAGGAGGCCCGGCGCCGCGCGCGCGAGCGCGCGCGCCGTGCGGCCGGGGGAGGGGACGGATGAGCGACGACGCCGCCGCGCGCCGAGAGCAGCTCATCCAGCTCTACCGCGAGGTCCAGGCGTGCACGCGCTGCCCGCTGCACGAGACCCGCACCAAGGCGGTCTTCGGGGCCGGGGACGCGAACGCCGACCTGATGTTCGTCGGCGAGGCGCCCGGCGCCGAGGAGGACCGCCAGGGGCTGCCGTTCGTGGGCCGCGCCGGCAAGCTGCTCACCCAGCTCCTCCAGGAGATCGGCTTGAGCCGAGAGGACGTCTTCATCGCCAACGTCCTCAAGAGCCGGCCGCCGGGGAACCGCGACCCGCAGCCGGAGGAGATCCACGCCTGCCGCCCCTACCTCGAGCGCCAGATCGAGCTGATCCAGCCGCGCGTGATCGGCACGCTCGGCAACTTCGCGACGAAGCTGCTCACGCGCAACCCCGCCGGGATCACGCGGGTCCACGGCACGCCCCAGCTCCACCAGCTTGGCGGGCGCCCGGTGTTCGTCATGCCGCTCTTCCACCCGGCGGCGGCGCTGCGCACCCCGGCCCTGGTCGAAGCGCTCCGCGAGGACTTCGCGAAGCTCCCGGCTCTGCTGGAGGAGCCGCTGCCGGAGCCCGATCCCGGGCCAGAGCCCGAAGGCGCCGACGAGCCCGCCCAGCTCGACCTCTTCGCGTGAGCACCCGGCGCACCGAGAGCGCCGCGGAGACCGAGCGGCTGGCCGCCGAGCTCGCGCGCGAGCTCGAGCCCGGCGACGTCGTGCTGGTGAGCGGGGAGCTCGGCGCGGGCAAGACCACCTTCGTGCGCGGCGCCTGCCGCGCGCTCGGAGTGCGCGAGCCGGTGGTGTCGCCGACGTTCACGCTTGGCCGCCGCTACGAGGGCGAGCGCTGCCCGGTCTCGCACCTCGACCTCTACCGGCTCGCCGGGTCGCCCGACGAGGAGCCCGGGCTCTTCGACGAGTACCTGACGCCCGACGCGATCGCGTTCGTGGAGTGGCCGGAGGCGGCCGAGCTGCCGCCGGTGCGGGTGGCGGCCCGCGTCGTGCTCAGGCACGCGGGCGGCGACGCGCGCGAGGTCGAGGTGCAGCGCGAGCGCTGACGCCGGGCCGCGACCGCGTACGCTCCCGCGCGTGCCCGTCGTCCTCGGCATCGACACCGCAACCTCCTACCTCTCCGTCGCCGTGACCGCGCCCGGCGAGGGGCCGCGCGAGCGCACGGTCGAGCCCGAGCCCGGCGGCCGGCCGCGGCACGCCACCGCGCTCCTCCCGGCGGTGGAGGAGCTCGTCGGCGAGGCCGGGGGCTGGGAGCGGATCGAGCTGATCGGCGTGGGGGTCGGGCCCGGGACGTTCACCGGCCTGCGGATCGGGATCGCGACTGCGCGGGCGCTGGCCCAGGCGCGCGGCCTGCCGATCGCGCCCGTGGGCTCGCTGGCCGCGCTCGCGTCGGGGATGGCGGCCGACCATCCGGGCGAGGGCCCGTACCTCGCGGTGCTCGACGCCCGCCGCGGCGAGGCGTTCGCGGCCCTCTACGACGAGGCCGGAGAGCAGCTCTGGGCGCCGATGGTCGTGCCCCCGGAGCGGCTTGCCGAAGCCGTTCGCCAGCTGGAAGCCGGGCCCTTGGCCGCGGGTGACGGAGCGCTACGATTTTCCGAGGTGCTCGAGTCGGAGGGCGCGCGAGTTCTCGACCGAGCGGACGCAGCCCACCTCGTACGCGCGCGGCAGGTATGCAAGCTCGCGACGGCGGCGACCGCGGGTCCGCCCGAGAGCATCGAACCGACCTACCTGAGACGACCCGACGCGGAGCTATGGCGTGAGCGAGATCGTGGACGCAGCGCACGCGACTGAAACCGGTCCCGCCGGGCCCGGGGTCTCGATCCGCCGCCTGGTCTACAGCGACCTCCCCGCCGTGCTGTCGATCGAGCGGCGCTCGTTCCCGACGCCGTGGTCGCTCGCGATGTTCGTGCTGGAGCTCAGCAAGCCCACGGGGATCTGCCTCGCCGCGACCAACGAGCGCGGCCTCGTCGGGTACCTGGTCTGCTCGCGCTACGCCGACGTCTGGCATCTGATGAACATCGCGGTCTCGCCCGACCACCGGCGGAAGGGCATCGGCTCGACGCTGCTGCGCCGCCTGCTCGCCGAGGTCGGCCCCGGCGCGCGGGTCACGCTCGAGGTGCGCGCCTCGAACGCGGGCGCGATCGAGCTTTACGAGCGCTTCGGCTTCCAGCCGGCCGGCCACCGGCCGCGTTACTACCAGGACAACGGGGAGGACGCCGTGATCATGTGGCTCGACCCCGTTCCGCGCTGATGGCGAGCGCCGGCCTGGCCGAGCGCACCGTGCTCGCCATCGAGACGTCGTGCGACGACACCTGCGCGGCGGTGGTGAGCGGCGCGCGCATCCGCTCGAACGTGATCTCGTCGCAGGCCAAGGCGCACGAGCGCTACGGCGGGGTCGTCCCCGAGGTCGCCTCGCGCCACCACGTGCAGCTCATCAACCCGGTCGTGCGCGCGGCGCTCGAGCAGGCCGGCGCGGGGTGGGACGACCTCGACGCGGTCGCGGTGACGCGCGGCCCGGGGCTGATCGGAGCGCTGCTCGTGGGCGTGAGCTCGGCCAAGGCGCTCGCGAGCGCGCGGCGGCTGCCCATGATCGGGGTCGACCACCTGCACGGGCACGTCGCGGCCAACTTCCTTGAGCCCGACCCCCTCGAGCCGCCGTTCCTCTGCCTGATCGCGAGCGGCGGCCACACGCTGCTCGCCGGCGTGCGCGAGCCCGGCTCGTTCGAGGTGCTGGGGCAGACGCTCGACGATGCCGCGGGTGAGGCCCTCGACAAGGGCGCGCGGCTGCTGGGCCTCGGCTACCCGGGCGGCCCCGCCATCCAGCGGCTCGCCGAGCGGGGCGACCCCGAGGCGTTCGACTTCCCGGTCGCGATGAGCCGCGACGGCTCGCTCGACTTCAGCTTCAGCGGGCTCAAGACCGCGCTGCTCTACGCGACGCGCGAGCTCTCCGACGCCGAGCTCGACGCCCGCAAAGCGGATCTCGCGGCGAGCTACCAGGCCGCCGTGGTCGGTCAGCTCGTCGCCAAGCTGGAGCGCGCGCTGAAGGTGGGGGACTGGCCGGCGGTGGCGCTGGGCGGCGGCGTCGCCGCCAACGCGCTGCTGCGCGAGCGGGTCGGCGCGCTCTGCGCGGAGCGGGCCCTGCCGCTGAAGCTGGTGCCCCTCGAGCTGTGCACCGACAACGCGGCGATGATCGCCGCCGCCGCGCAGGCGGCCGAGCCCACCCCGTACCCCGGGTACCTCGACTGGGACGCCTGGGTATGAGCGCGCGCGAGCTCGTGCTCTATGGGCGGCCCGGCTGCCACCTCTGCGACGAGGCGCGCGAGCTGCTCGAGCCGCTCGTCGCGGACAGCCCGGATCTGGTCCTGCGCGAGGTCGACATCGAAGCCGACGAGGAGCTGCTGCGCCGTTATCTGGAGCGAATTCCGGTGATCACGCTGGACGGGGCCGTGATCAGCGAGCTGGTACCGGATGCGGCGGCTTTGGAGTCGGCCCTGCTACATACTTCCTCCCGGACGAGCATGGAAGGCGCGAGCTCCACAACCATCGACCCGGTCGCGCGTAGGGACGGCGCCGCCGACGGTGAGCGGCTGTCGCTCGGCGTCGCCGCGCGGCTGTCGCGCTACCTCCAGGTGCTCATCCAGGCGCGCAAGATGGGGAAGGAGACGATCTCCTCCCAGGAGCTCGCCGACTACACGCACATCAACTCGACCCAGATCCGCCGCGACCTCTCCGGGTTCGGCAAGTTCGGCAAGCGGGGCGTCGGCTACCGGGTCGACTCGCTGGTCGCGGAGATCCGCAAGATCCTGCGCACCTCGGGCCAGCACAACATCGCGCTGTTCGGGGCCGGTCATCTGGGTCGCGCGATCGCGACCTCGGACATCTTCGCCGACCACGGCTTCCAGATCGTCGCGATCTTCGACGTCGATCCCAAGAAGATCGGCCAAACGATCGGCGGAGTGCAGGTGCTCGGGCTGGACGAGCTCGAGCGGGTGGTGAGCGAGGAGGACGTCGTGGTCGGCGTGCTCGCCGTGCCCGCGGGCGCGGCTCAAGAGGTGGCGGACCGCCTGGTCGAGTCCGGGGTGAAGATCATCTTCAACTACTCGGAGCGCCTGCTCCAGGTGCCGCCGGAGGTGACGGTCCACACCTCGAGCCCCGCGGTGGACCTCCTCTACGCCCTCTACTTCTATCTCGCCTGAATGGACGAAAGGGCCGGGCAGGCCGTCGATCCGGGGCTCGACCTGGAGGCGGTACGGGAGCGGTTCGAGACCTCGACCGACTTCACGATCGGCCTCGAGGAGGAGTTCGCGATCGTCGACCCGGCGACGCTGGAGCTCGCCCACCGCTTCGAGGACATGTTCTCCCTCTGCCAGGAGGACGAGCTGCTCGCCGAATCTGCCGCCGGCGAGCTGATCGACACCGAGATCGAGATCCGCTCGGGCCGGGCCCAGGATTTCCGCGGCGCGGTTGAGCTCCAGCGCGAGCGGCGGGCGCGGCTCTTCGCCCTCGCCGAGCGCATGGGCCTCGCCCTGGCCGCGATGGGCACGCACCCGTGGGCCAGCTACCTCGATCAGCGGATCATCGACACGCCGCACTACACCCGCCTGCGGCGCGAGCTGCGCTGGGTAGCGCAGCGCAACCAGACCTGGAGCATGCACGTCCACGTCGGCGTGCGCGGCGCCGACCGCGCCGTCGCCGTCGCGGATTTCCTGCGGGAGACGCTCCCGCCGCTGCTCGCGCTGTCAGCGAACTCGCCGTTCCTCGACGGGCGCGACACCGGCCTGCACTCGGTCCGCACCCAGATCTTCACCCGCACGTTCCCGCGCTGCGGCGTGCACGACCCGTTCGGGAGCTGGGCCGCGTACGCGGGCTTCATCGACGCGCTCACGCGCACGGGCTCGATCGTCGAGCCCACGCAGCTGTGGTGGAGCGTGCGACCGCACCACTCGTTCGGGACGGTCGAGCTGCGGATCTGCGACGCGCAGACCCGCGGCGACGAGTCGTTCGCGCTGGCCGCGCTGATCGCGGGCTGCATCGCGCAGGCCGCGCTCGACTTCGACGAGGGCCGGCTGCCGGAGCCGCTGCGTGGCCGCGAGATCGAGGAGAACCTCTGGCGCGCGATCCGCTACGGCCTCGACGGCGAGATGATCGACTGGCGCGGCGGGGGAGCGGTGGTGCCGACGCGGGCGCTGGTCGAGCGCCTGGTCGAGTGGAGCGCGCCCGCGCGCGAGCGGATCGGCGCCGAGTTCGAGCCCTTCGAGCTCAACGGGGCGCAGCGGGCGCGTGCGGCGTTCGAGTCCGGTCGGTCGATCGAGGAGATCTACCGCGCCGGGGTCGAGGAGACCAAGCGGACGTATGCTCCGGCCCTGGCGCGAAGCGACTGACCAACGAGTGGAGGCGAGGACGACGCGATGACCACTTCCGACCAACCGGACCAGCCCCAGCCCGAGGGGCAGCCCTCGCAGGAGGAGCTCCGCGCGCGGCTCGAGGAGCAGCTGCGGCGCGTCCGCGTCCAGGATCTGCTCGTCGAGAGCGCCGCATCGATCATCAACCTGAGCGCGCGCCGGATCGCGAAGGCCGATGAGCGCGACTTGGAGCAGGGCCGGATCGGCATCGAGGCGGTGCGCCGTCTGCTCGAGCTGATCGAGGGCGAGGTCGCGGACCAGATCCGCTCGGCGCTGTCCGAGCTGCAGCTGCTGTACGCGCGCGAGGCGCGCGGCGGTGGCGGCGAGGGGGGCTCAGGCGAGGGCGGCGGCGCCGGCGGCTCCGGCAGCAGCGGGGAGGGCCCGTCCCAGCCCCCGCCGAGCTCGCGAGGCGGCGGCCCGGCGTCGGGCCTGTGGGTGCCCGGGCGCGACTAGCCGCGCGCGCCAAACGGCGTGGGGACTGGGCATAACGGGTGTCCTGTTGCGCCGTTTCCGCGGCTTGAACAGATAGACTCCGGGCGCTCTTTGGCCGCCCCTCGTCCGGGCGGCTTTGCCACGCATACACACGCAATCAACCGGAAGGAAAGAAGTTGACCGACTTCCTTACCGACTACGGCGTTCTGATCGCGCTGCTGTGCGCGGGCGCTGCCGTGATCTACGGCGCGGTCGTCACGCGGCGGTTGCTGGCCAAGTCGCCCGGCAACGACCGCATGCGCGAGATCTCGGGCGCCGTTCAGGAAGGGGCTAAGGCTTACCTCAACCGCCAGTACACGATCATCGGACTGGTCGCGATCCCGCTGGCGATCCTGCTGCTGATCGTCCAGGACGTGTTCGTCGCGATCGGGTTCCTCCTGGGCGGCGCGCTGTCGGGCGCGGCCGGCTACATCGGCATGAACCTGTCGGTGCGCGCCAACGCGCGCGTCGCAGAGGCCGCGCGCGGTGGCGTGCCACCCGCCCTCGACGTCGCCTTCAAGGGCGGCTCGGTGACCGGCCTGCTGGTCGTCGGGCTCGCGCTGCTTGGCGTCGCGGCGTACTTCGGGATCCTCGTGCTCGCCGACAAGACCGACGAGCAGGCCGTCGACGCGCTCATCGGTCTCGGGTTCGGCGGCTCGCTGATCTCGGTGTTCGCCCGACTCGGCGGCGGCATCTTCACGAAGGCCGCCGACGTGGGCGCCGACCTCGTCGGCAAGGTCGAGGCCGGGATCCCCGAGGACGACCCGCGCAACCCGGCGGTGATCGCCGACAACGTCGGCGACAACGTCGGCGACTGCGCCGGCATGGCGGCGGACCTGTTCGAGACCTACGCCGTCACCTCGGTCGCCGTGATGCTGCTCGGCGTGCTGACCTTCGGCGAGGACTTCAGCCGTGAGGTCGCGCTCTACCCGCTGGTGATCGGCGGCGTGGCGATCATCGCCTCGATCATCGGCGCGCTCAGCGTGCGGACGAACACCGAGCGGGTCGAGGGCGCGCTCTACCGCGGCCTGATCGTCTCCGCGGTGATCTCGGCGGCCGCCTTCTACCCGGTCACCGACTGGATGATGGGCGACGCGCTCAACCTCGGCGTGCTCGATCCGGAGAGCGCGCTCGCTGGCGCGTCCGTCGCCGACCTGTGGCTCTGCGCGCTGATCGGCATCGTGGTCACGGCCGGCCTGTTCATCATCACCGACTACTACACGTCGACGCGCTTCCGGCCGGTGCGCGTGATCGCCCAGTCGTCGGTCACTGGGCACGCGACCAACATCATCCAGGGCCTGGCGCAGGGCTTCCAGGCCACCGCGGCCCCGGCGATCCTGATCGCGCTCGCGATCCTCGCGGCGAACGAGCTCGCCGGGATCTACGGCATCGGCATCGCCGTGATGGCGCAGCTCTCGCTGACCGGCCTGATCGTCGCGCTTGACGCGTTCGGGCCGATCACCGACAACGCCGGCGGCGTCGCCGAGATGGCCGAGCTGCCCGAGGACGTCCGCAACGTCACCGACCCGCTCGATGCGGTCGGCAACACGACGAAGGCCGTCACCAAGGGCTACGCGATCGGCTCCGCCGCGCTCGCCGCGCTGGTGCTGTTCAACGCCTTCGAGATCGAGCTCTTCCGCGAGAGCGGCGAGGGCTTCTTCTTCTCGATCGCCGATCCGGCAGTGCTGATCGGCCTGCTCATCGGCGGCCTGATGGTCTACCTCTTCTCGGCGTTCGCGATCGAGGCCGTGGGCCGCGCCGGCGGCGCCGTGGTCGAGCAGGTGCGCAAGCAGTTCCGCGAGCGCCCGGGGATCATGGAGGGCACCGAGAAGCCCGACTACGGCGAGACGGTCGGCATCGTCACCGCCGCCGCGCAGCGGGAGATGATCCTCCCGTCGCTGATCCCGATCGTGATCCCCGTGGTCGTCGGCCTGCTGAGCGTCGAGGCGCTCGGTGGCCTGCTGATCGGCGTGATCGTCGTCGGCCTGTTCATGGCCGTCTCGATGACCGCCGGCGGCGGCGCGTGGGACAACGCGAAGAAGCTGATCGAGGACGGCGCCTTCGGCGGCAAGGGCTCCGAGGCCCACGCCGCGTCGGTCACCGGCGACACGGTCGGCGACCCCTACAAGGACACCGCGGGCCCCGCGATCAACCCGATGATCAAGGTCGCGAACATCGTCGCGATCCTGATCATCCCGCTGATGGTCTGAGGCGCGCCGAACCGCGTTTTCTCGAAACGGCCGCCCCGCGCGGGGCGGCCGTTTCGCGTTTGCGCCGTTCGAGTTGGCGCAGTTATGCCGCTCCTACCGGCCAACCTGCGCGATCTCGAATGGCCGATCAGGCGCGCTAGGCGCGCCCGAAGCGCTCCTCGAGCCACGCCACGGCGAATTCCGTGAGGGCGCGCGCCTCGAAGAGGTGGCAGGTTGCCTCGCCGACCTTGCCCCGCGTCCCGATCCCCGCCGCCAGCGCGTCGCGGGCGATCGCCTCGAACTCGTCGACGTCCAGCTTGAGCGAGGCGTAGTCGTAGGCGCCGTCGCGGGTGTCGATGTCGGTGATCGTGCGCTCGGCCACGCGATCGCCCTCGCGGACCCAGACGGTGTAGGTGAGCTCGCGCCGGCCGCGGGCGCGGGCGATCGCCTCGGCGTGGTGGAGGAGCGTGATCGTGTCGAGGGGTGCGCCGAGCATGAGCACCTGACCCTCGGCCTCGACCAGGCGGGCGAACGGGCTCTCGGGGCCGTAGCCGTCGGCGTGGGGGTGGGCGATCCACTCGGCGCGCGCGCCGAGCGCGGCGACGCTCGCCTCGGGGTGGGCGCTGCGCACCGCGCCGGGCCAGGTCCGTATCCGCTCGGGGACGCGGCCGTGGTCGCGCACCGCCTCGGAGGTCGCCGGGTCGAAGACGGGCGGGCCGGCGCGGTAGGCCTCAGCCAGCCCCTCGGGACGGTCGGCGTCATCGTAGGCGTGCTCCTCCCACGAGGTGTAGGCCACCAGCGTCCCCTCGGGCCCGAGCGCGTCGAGCAGCGCCCAGGCCACGGTCTCGGCGGCGCCCACGACCCAGCCGAGCGCGCTCATGCGCGTGTGCACGATGAGCGCGCCGCCCGGCGCCACGCCGAACTCGCGCAGCTCGCGCGCGAGCTCGCTGCGCGTGACCGCCCGGCGGGGCATGGGCCGGGCGCCTAGCTTCGTTCGATCAGCTCGATCCGGTAGCCGTCCGGGTCCCGCACGAAGCAGAGGCGCGAGCCGCCCTCCCGTACGCGGTACGGCGGCTTCTCCGGCTCGATGCCGACCTCGGCGAGGCGCTCCAGCGTGCCGTCGAGGTCCTCCACGGTGATCGCGATGTGCCCGTAGCCCGTGCCGATCTCGTAGGGCTCGGTGCGCCCGTGGTTGTAGGTCAGCTCGAGCCGCGGCCCGTCGCCGGGGAGGCCCATGAAGACGTTGGTCGCCTCATCGCGGATCGGGACACGGCGGATCTCCTCGAAGCCGAGCTTCTCGTAGAAATCGATCGAGCGGTCGAGATCAAGGACTCGGTAGCAGGTGTGGATCAGCTCAGACGGCATGGCCCGCACCTTAACGAGGAGGCGCTGCGGAGCGGGTCCCGGCGCGCGCGGCCTATATTCGCTCGGCATTGGCAGAGCGGCATCCACGCGAGGAGGCGCTGCGCCGCGTCCACGGCACTTCGGCCCTGTTCTCCGCGGCATACGGGAACGTCGGCTCGTCGATCTATTACGCCCTCGGCCTGGTCGCCGCCTTCGCGCTCGGCCTCACGCCCGCCGCCTTCGCGATCGCCGGTCTGATCTTCATCTGCACGGCCGCGACCTACGTCGAGGGCACGGTGATGTACCCGGAGGCGGGCGGCTCCTCGAACTTCGCGCGGCACGCCTTCAACGAGCTCGCGAGCTTCCTCGCCGGCTGGGGGCAGATGCTCAATTACGTGATCACGGCGGCGATCTCGGCGTTCTTCGTGCCGCACTACCTCGCGACCTTCTGGGAGCCGCTCGGCGAGGCGCCGTGGGACGTGCTGGTCGCCGCCCTGCTGCTCGCCGTGCTCGCCGCGATCAACGTCAAGGGCACGCAGGAGTCGGCTCGCGTGAACTTCGTGCTCGCGCTCGGCGACCTGTTCACGCAGATCCTGCTGGTCGTCGTCGGCCTCGTCCTGGTCTTCAGCCCGGACACCCTCGTCAGCAACGTGGACCTGGGCGTGGCGCCGACGTGGGGCGACTTCGCGCTCGGGATCGCGATCGGGATGATCGCCTACACCGGGATCGAGACGATCTCGAACATGGCCGAGGAGGCGCGCGACGTGTCGCGCACCGTCCCGCGCGGCGCCGGTTTCGTCGTCTTCGCGGTCGTGATCCTGTACTTGCTCCTGCCGCTCGTGGCGCTCTCTGCGATGCCGGTCACCGAGAGCCCCTCCGGCGTCCACACGACCGAGCTCGGCACGACCTACGCGGACAACCCGGTGCTCGGCATCGTCAACAACCTCGGGGTGGACCAGGGGCTCACCGACGTGCTGCGCGGCTACGTCGCGGTCCTCGCTGGAGTGATCCTGTTCACGGCGACGAACGCGGCGATCATCGGGCTCTCGCGGCTCACGTTCTCGATGGGCCAGTACCGCCAGCTTCCCGAGGCGCTGCGGCGGATCCACCCGCGCTTCAAGACGCCGTACGTCGCGATCATCGTCTTCACCGCCGTCGCCGCGATCGCCATGGCGCCGGGGCAGACGGACTTCCTGGCGACGATGTACTCGTTCGGCGCGATGCTCTCGTTCACGATCGCGCACGTCGCGATCCTGCGCCTGCGGCATGTGCAGCCGGACCGAAAGCGCCCGTGGCGCCCGCCGCTCGACCTCCGCTTCCGCGGCGTCTCGCTGCCGCTCACCGCGATCGTCGGCGGGATCGGCACGTTCGCCGCGTGGATCGTGGTGATCGCGCTCAACCTCGCGACGCTCGCGGCAGGGCTCGGCTGGATGGTGGCGGGGGCGATCGGATACCTGCTCTACCGCCGCCACCAGGGCCTGAGCCCGACGCGCACGGTCAAGGTCGAGACGCTCGAGCCGCTCGGCGTCGAGGAGGTCGAGTACCACAGCGTCGTGCTGGTGCTCGAGGAGGGGCCGTTCCCGGAGGACGTCGTCGCCACCGCCCGCACGCTCGCCGCGCGTCGGCGCCGGGCGATCCACGTGCTGGCGCCCGTCACCGTGCCCACGCACCTGCCGCTCGACGCGCCGATGGAGGAGGCCGACGCCGAGGCGCAGAGCAAGATCGAGCGCGCGAAGCTGATCTGCGGCCAGCGCATCACGGGCACGGTGGTGCGCGTCCGCCCCGGGCAGACGGGCCAGGTGGTCACCGATCGCGCCCGCGAGCTGCAGGCGGCCGCCGTGGTCGTCCCGCTGCGCTACCGCAATGGGCAGCCGCTCTACGGAAAGACGCTGCGCACGGTGCTCGCCGAGCGCCCCTGCCGGGTGATCGTCGCCGCCCATCCCGAGGGGGCCGCCCCGTGAGCGCGCGCCCGCCCAAGCGTCCCCGCCCGGACGAGGTCTACCGCGGGGCGACGCGCCTGTTCGCGGCGATCATCCTCGGGTTCGGAGTCGCGATGGTCGTGATCACGCTCGCGCGCGGCGGCGGGCTCGCGGCCACCGGCCTGTGGATCGGTCTGTTGTTCGTGGCGCTCGGGGCCGGGCGCCTCTACCTCGCCCTGCGCGGATGAGCGTGCCGCCACAACGGCCGGTCGCGAGGCTGCTCGGCGCGCCCCTGCTGCTCGCCGTCGCCTACTCGGCGGTGGGGTTCTCGATCTACGTTGCGCTGGGGGCGGTCGCCGGCCGGGCGCTCGGGCTCACGCCGCTCATCTTCGCGGCCGCCGGCGTGCTGCTCGTGCTCGCCATGGCGAGCTACGCGGAGGGCGCGCTCATGTATCCGGCTCGCGGCGGCGCCTCGAACCTCGCCCGCCACGGGTTCAACGAGCTGGTGAGCTTCATCGCGGGCTGGGCGCTGATCGTCGACTTCGTGCTCGTCGTCGCGCTCGCCGCGATCTCGGTCCCGCATTACCTTGCCGCGGCTTGGGATTGGTTCGGCGGGGGCGTGGGCGAGGTCGTCACGGCGATCGCCGTGATCGCGGCGGTCGCGGGGCTCAACGTCGTGGGGGCGACCGGCGTGCGCCGCCAGGGGCTGCTGCTCGCGCTCGCGGGGGTGGACGTGCTCCTCCAGCTCGCGCTGATCGCGGTCGGCGCCGCGGTCGTGTTCGACCCGGCGCTCCTCACGGACCACTTGAGCTTCCCGGACGCGCCCAGCGCCGGCAACGCGGCCTACGCGCTCGTGATCGCAATGGTCGCGTTCGTGGGGATCGAGGCGGCGGCGAACCTCGCGCCCGACGTTCGCATCACCGGGCCGGAGGCGAAGCGGGCCCTGCGCTTCGGCCTGATCCTGCCGCTGATGTGCGCGGCGCTGGCGGCGGTCGCGCTCAGCGCCGTGCCCGTGGCCACCTCCCCCGACGGGACGGCGACGACCGCGCTCGGCGGGGAGTTCGAGGAGGCGCCGCTGATCGGCGTGGCGCGCGGCTTCGAGCCCGGGTGGCTCGCGACCGTCTTCGAGATCGCCGTGGCCGTGGTGGCGCCCTGCGTGCTGGTGGTGGCCGCAACGACGGCCATGCTCGCGCTCTCGCGCCACGTCTACACGCTCGCCACGAACCGCCAGATCCCGAGCTGGCTCGGGAAGCTCCACCGGCGCCACGCGACGCCGTACGTGGCGATCTGTGGGGCGGCCGCGATCGCTGTCGCGCTCGCGATCCCGGGCGACGTCGAGATGCTCGCCGGCGTGTACGCGTTCGGGGCGACGCTCGCGATCACGGTCGCGCACTGCGCAGTACTGCGCCTCCGCGCGAAGCGCCCGGATGCGCCGCGCCCGTACCGGATGCCGTTCAACGTCGAGGTCCGCGGTGCATCGGTGCCGCTAGCGGCGCTCGCGGGCGCCCTGCTCACCGGGCTCGCCTGGCTCAGCGTGGTCGTGCTGCACGAGGAGGCGCGCTGGGTCGGCGGCGGCTGGATGGTCTTCGGCGTCCTCGGCTACGTGATCTACAGGCGCGTGGTCCAAGGGGTTTCGCTCACGCAGCGCGTTGAGGTGCCGGCGGAGGCGCTCGTCAAGGAGTTCGACGACGGCGAGTACCAGTCGATTCTCGTGCCGGTGTTCGGTACCAAGCTCGACGACGACATCGTGAGCACGGCGGGGCGGCTCGCGGAGGCGGAGATCGACCCGGACAGCCCGCCCGCGCGCGTAGAGCTGATCTACGTGATGGAGCTGCCGCTGACGGTGCCGCTCGACTCGCCGCCGTCGGAGGAGCGCGCCGCGGCTGCCAACGCCGCGCTCGCGCGCGCCTACGACGTCGCGAGCGAGTACGAGGGCGTGGAGGTGAGCGCCCGCGTGGTGCGGGCTCGCGACGCTGCCGCGGGGATCGTGCAGGCCGCGCGCGAGAGCAACGCCGAGGCGATCGTGATGGGCGGCGAGCCGCCGAGCAAGATCCGCGGCGGGGCGCTATTGGGGGCGCGCGCCGGAGCCCGCCCGCCCGAGATCGGGCCGGTGACCGAGGGGGTGCTGCGCAAGGCGCCGTGCGAGGTGCTGATCACCGCACCGGCGGCCGAGACCGAGCCCGGTCGCGAGGCCGCCGTCGCGGGCGAGCGCCGCGCGTCGCCGCAGTAGAGTGCGGGGTCGATGTTCATCCTGATCGTTGGAGTTGGCAGGGTCGGCTCGGCGCTGGCGCGGACGATGCTGCGCGAGGGGCACGAGGTGTCCTGCCTCGACGAGGACCCGGAGTCGCACGCGCGGCTCGAAATCGGCCTCGAGAAGCCCTGGGAGGACCTCGGCGGCCAGTTCACGGTCGGCACCGGGCTTGAGATCGAGGCGCTGCGCGCGGCCGGGATCGAGCGCGCGGACGCGTTCGTCGCCTCCACCGACGGCGACAACACGAACATCGTGATCGCGCAGATCGCGAAGCGCCGGTTCGGGGTGCCCACGGTGATCGCGCGCGTGCTGGACCCGTTCCGCGCGGAGTGGTACGAGGCGCAGGGCGTGCACACGATCTGCCCGACCCGGGTCGCGATCGACATGCTCGAGCAGGAGGTGCGCGCGGCGGCGAAGCGCGTCGCCGGCATCGCGCCCCCCGAGGGACCGGTGGACTTCGAGCACGACGAGGTCTAGGCGATGGCTGACCGGATGTACGTGATCATCGCGGGCGCGGGCAAGGTGGGCTGGAACCTGGCCCGAGAGCTGCTCGAGAAGGGGCACGAGGTGACCCTGATCGAGGAGGACCGGGACCGCTACGCCACGGTCGAGCAGGAGCTCGAGCACAACATCCAGTACGGGGACGCGTCCGAGCTCTGGGTGCTCGAGCGCGCGGGGATCGAGCGCGCCGACATGGTCATCGCGGTGACGGGCGACGACGAGGACAACATCCTCATCTGCCAGGTCGCCAAGGAGAAGTACGGGGTCGACCGGATCATCGCCCGAGTAAACAACCCCCGGAACAGGGAGCACTTCGACCTGCTTGGGGTGAGCCCGGTGGTCTCGGCGACCGACCTGATCCTGCGCCTGATCGAGCACGAGGTGCCGGAGTACGGGCTCGTGCACCTGCTCGACCTCGCCGAGGAGCGGCTCGAGATCATCGAGATGCTGCTCGCCGACGACGCGCCCGCCGCGGGCAAACGCGTCGGCGACCTGGACCTGCCCGCGGGCACGCTCCTGATCTCGGTGCTGCGTGACCGCGAGGGCTTCGTGCCGACCGCGGACACCGTTCTGCAGGCGGGGGACGAGATCCTCGCCGTCCTCGATCCGAAGCTTGAGGAGGACCTCACGGCCTACTTCGGGCCGGCGGGCGAGCGCCGTTGAGGGAGGTCGACTTCCTGCTCATCGGAGGCGGGATGGCCTCCGCCTACTGCGCGGCGGAGCTGCGCCGCCGGGGCGCCGAGGGGTCGATCCTGCTGGTGGGCCGCGAGCCGGATCCGCCGTACGAACGGCCGCCGCTCTCCAAGGAGTACCTGCGCGGGGCGAGCGAACGCGCGGACGCATACGTGCACCCGCGGGAGTGGTACGCGGAGAACGAGATCGAGCTCGTCACCGGCAAGAGCGTGATGGCGCTCGATGTGGAGCAGCGCGTCGCGAAGGTCCAGGGCGGGGAGGAGGTGCGCTTCGGCAAGGCGCTGCTCGCCACCGGGGCGATGGTGAATCTGCTGCGCGCCGAGGGGGCGCAGCTGGACGGGATTCACTACCTGCGCGCCTTCGGCAACGCGGACGCGATCCGCGCGGACGTCGAGGACGCCGAGCGCGTGGTGCTGATCGGCGGCAGCTACATCGGCTGCGAGGTGGCGGCGACGCTGACGGCGCTGGGCAAGTCGTGCACGGTCGTCATGCAGGAGCAGGTCGCGCTCGAACGGGTCTTCGGCGCGGAGGTGGGGCGCTACTTCCAGGGGCTGCTCTCCGAGCACGGCGTGCGCTTCGTGCCCGGCGCGTCGCTGGCCGAGTTCCGCGGCGAGGGGCGCGTGTCCGCGGTCGTGACCGACGGCGGGGAGGAGGTCCCCGGCGACGTCGTGGTGATCGGCGCGGGCGTGCGCCCGGAAGCGATGCTGGCGCGGCGCGCGGGGCTTGAGGTGGACGACGGGATCGTCTGCAACGGGCGCCTTGAGACCTCGGCGCCCGGCATCTACGCGGCCGGCGACTGCTGCTCGTACGCGAGCGCCCGCTACGGTCGGCTGCGCGTCGAGCACTGGGACGCGGCGCTCCAGCAGGGACGCTACGCGGGGCAGGCGATGCTCGGTCAGGAGGAGGGGCCCTTCGACGTCGTCCCGTATTTCTTCAGCGACCTCGCGGATTGGGCGTCGCTCGAGTTCGTGGGATACGCGCCGGAGTACGACGAGGTCGTGCTGCGCGGCTCGTTCGAGGACGGTGCGTTCGCGGCCTTCTACCTGCGCGCGGGGCGGGTCGTCGGGGCGCTCTCCTGTGGTCGATCCGAGGACCTCGTCCCCGCCCGCGGGCTGATCGAGAGTGGCGCGGACGTGTCCGCGCGGCGGGCCGAGCTCGCCGATCCGGACGCCGATCTCTTCGAGCTCGTCGGGTAGAAAAAACGCGCGCGCAGTCGCTATCGTTGAGGCCGAATTTGCGGGGTGGAGTAATTGGCAACTCGCCAGGTTCTGGCCCTGGAATTCAAGGTTCGAGTCCTTGCCCCGCAGCTTGATCGAGGCCCCAACCCGGGGTCTCTTCGCATTTAGGGAGCGATCCGGCGCGAGCCGGCGCTCGCGGCGGCCGCCACGGGCGGCCGCGAAACCGGCGTTTCACGCGGAAAGCGGCTTCCGGGTGACCGAAACCCGCTCTGTTACCGTGGGGCGCCGATGGAGATGGACATCTACATGCGTCGGCGCCTCGTGGCGCTCGCCATCCTCGTCGGGATCATCATCCTGTTCATCCTGCTGATCCGCAGCTGCGGCGGAGACGACGAGGAGTCGCCCATCACCCCCGTCGGTGCGACCGGCGCCGGTGGCGCCCAGCCGCTCACCCAGGAGCAGTACATCGACCAGGCCGATGCGATCTGCGCCGAGGCCAACACCTCCATCAACCGCATCGACCCCGCGGCCGAGGACGCGATCCTCGAGGAGCTGCAGCTCACCGAGCAGGCGCTCGTCCGCCTCGAGTCGCTCGAGCCGCCGGCCGACGCGCCCGGCTCGCTCAACCGCTTCCTGCGCCAGATGAACCGGCTGGTCGACGGCCTCGACACGCTGCAGACCGCGCTCGAGCGCGGCGACGCCGAGGCGCAGGCCACCGCGGAGGCCGCGATCGCCGAGGCGCGCGAGCGGGCCGCGAGCGCCGCCGAGTCCTTCGGTTTCCGCGAGTGCGGCGAGTTCGGCGAGCCCGGCACCGACACGGCCGACACCGAGGAGGGCACCGCGGAGGAGGGTGCAACCGCACCGCCCGCCACGACGCCTCAGGAGGCCGCGCCCCCGGCGCAGACCACCCCGCCGCCCGCGACGGAGGCACCCTCCGACGGCGGCGGCGACACCGGCGGCGGCACCCCGCCGGCGGACTCCTCGGGCGGCCTGAGCCCGTAGCGCTCCGCGCCTTCGACACGGCGCCCCGGCTTTTAGCCCTCGTTGCCGCTGTCCGGCAACGAGGGCTGAACGGTCACCCTCCCAAAAACCACGATTTGCAAGGAATTGTTAGGTCTGAGATGTGAAATGAAAGGTCCGTGATCAGCGGGCGCCCTCCGGTCCTTGATCCGCGCGAACGCACCGTGTTAGGAACCCGCCGGACGGAAGGAGAGGTTGCCCCGGCCGCGGCTGGTCCGCGGCCGGGGGTCGATCGCAACTGGAGGAGATGACTGTGCGACGGACGATGGTTGTGTTCGTTGGGGTGGTGATCGCGCTCGCCGCGAGCCTGCTTGGTGCAAGCGCGGCGTGGGCGCAGTTCGACGCGGACGACTTCCGCAAGGTCCAGCTCGTCGACACAACCCTCAACCCGATGGAGATCGAGGTCGCTCCGGACGGAACGGTCTTCTACATCGAGCGCCGGGGCGTGGTGGGGGTCTGGGACCCGGACACCGAGACCTCGCGCGAGATCGGCACGGTCCCCGTCACGACCTTCGAGGAGAACGGCCTGTTGGGCATCGCTCTCGACCCCAACTACGAGCTCAACGGCTGGATCTACCTCGCGTACTCCGTCCCTCCAGTCGACACGCTCACCCAGCGCGTCTCTCGCTTCAAGCTCGACGAGAACGGCAACCTCGACCTGAGCTCCGAGGTGCCGATCTTCGAGTGGACCCACCTCCGCGAGACCTGCTGCCACTCGGCCGGCGCGCTTGAGTTCGACCCCGACGGCAACCTCCTGATCTCGACCGGCGACAACACCAACCCGTTCGCCTCCAACGGGTACGCGCCGATCGACGAGCGTCCCGGCCGCGCCTCCTGGGACGCCCAGCGCACGTCCGCCAACACCAACGACCACAACGGCAAGCTTCTCCGGATCAAGCCCCTCGAGACGATCCCGCCGGCAACCGACCCCGGGATCGGCGACACCTACACGATCCCCGAGGGCAACATGTTCGGCGAGGACGATGACCCGCTGACGCTGCCCGAGATCCACTCGATGGGCTTCCGCAACCCGTTCCGCTTCAAGGTGGACGAGCAGACCGGCTGGTACCTCCTCGCCGACTACGGCCCCGACGCGGGCTCGCCGAACCCGAACCGCGGCCCGGCCGGCTCCGTCGAGTGGAACGTGATCAAGGAGCCGATCAACTCCGGTTGGCCGTACTGCGTGCGCGCGACCGTGCCGTACATCGACTGGGACTTCGAGACCAGCACGCCCAAGGGGCCGTTCGACTGCGACAACCCGGTGAACGACTCGCCCAACAACACCGGACGCACGAACCTCCCGCCGGTCTTCCCGGCGACGATGTGGGCGAGCTTCAGCGAGACCGACCCGCGTCACCCCGGCCTGGGCACGGACGGCGCTCCGATGTCGGGCCCGCGGTACTACTACGACCCGGACAACCCCTCGCCGATCAAGTTCCCCGAGGAGTTCGACGGCAAGTGGTTCATCGCTAGCTGGAACGCCGACTGGATCAAGACGGTCGACCTCGACGAGGACGGCACGCCCACGGCGATCCAGAACTTCCCGAACCTCAACTACCTGAGCCCGATGGACATGGAGTTCGGGCCCGACGGCGCGCTCTACCTCGCCGAGTGGGGCCAGGGCTTCCAGGCGGATCACCCCGATTCGGGCATCTACCGGATCGAGTACGACCCCGACACCGCGCCGAAGGTGACCGCGTCGGCCGACCCGACCCAGGGCGTCGCGCCGCTCGAGGTCCAGTTCGACGCCGAGGGGACCAACCACGACGGCACGCCGAACCCCGAGCTGATCTACGAGTGGGACTTCGGCGACGGCGAGACCTCGGACGAGGAGGACCCGGTCCACACGTACACCGAGCCGGGCGTCTACGAGGCCGAGGTCACGGTCACCGATCCCGACACCAACGAGCAGGGGAGCGACTCGGTCACGATCCGGGTCGATCCGGAGGGCACCCAGCCGTGCACGACGACCCGCTCGGATGAGTTCGACGGTGACGATCTCGACCGCAACCGCTGGTCGTTCATCGTCCGGGAGGAGCCGGATCGCATCTCGGTGAGCGACGGCGCCCTGCACCTCGTCTCCGCGCCGTCCGACATCTACGCGGGCGAGAACGCGCTCCCGAACATCATCCTGCAGCCGCTTCCGGGCGGCGGCGACGAGCCGTGGAGCATCACGACCCAGATGACCTGGGCGCCGTCGCAGAACTACCAGAACGCCGGCCTGATCATCTACGGCGACGACGACAACTACATCAAGACCGGCCTGGTCTGGAACGGCTCGCGCAACTTCGAGCTGATCAAGGAGACCAACCAGAACCCGAACCACATCGCGACTACGAGCGCGTCCGGGGTGCCGGACACGTACTACCTGCGCTTCGTGTCCGAGGACGGGATCTCGGTGGTCTCCCAGTTCTCCGCCGACGGCGAGAGCTGGAACACCGTCGGCGAGACCGACATCACCGGCATCCCGGAGCCGAAGATCGGCATCTTCGCGATGGCGACCAGCCAGCCGGGCGCCGCTGAGATCACCGCGGACTTCCACTCGGTCACGATCGAGCCGGATTGCGAGCCGGTGACCTGCTTCGGCGATGAGTTCGACGGTCCGAGCCTGGATGCGGGCCGCTGGAACGCCATCGTCCGGCCCGACGAGAGCCTGCTCCGGTTCGAGGACGGCACCCTGTGGGTGGAGACGGTCGAGGGCGACATCTACCAGACCGGCGACCCGGCGAACACCCGCAACTTCATCCTGCAGAGCGCGGATCACGCCGGCGACGACTGGACGATCGAGACCAAGGTCCTCGCGGGCGAGCTCAGCGGCGGCTACTCGCAGGGCGGTCTGATGGCCTACGTCGACGACGACAACTACGTCAAGCTCGACGTGATCTCGGACCAGAACCAGTCGCGGATCAACCGGATCGAGCTGCGCTCCGAGGTGGACGCGGCCGTCCAGAACCCGCAGCCGAACGTCCAGCCGATCCCGGCGGAGGTCAACGACATCTGGCTGCGGCTGAGCAAGTCCGGGACGACGTATACCGGCGAGTACTCGTACGACGGCGAGGCCTGGACGACGATCGCGCAGACGGTCGCCAACCCGATGAGCGCCCCGAGCTTCGGCATCTACACGCTCGGCGTGAACTCGCCGGGGTCCGAGGTCGGGTTCGAGTACTTCGCGCTCGACGGCCAGATCGACTGCGCGCCGTCCGAGAACGACGCGCCGACGATCGACTCGCTCGAGGCGAACCCGACCGCGGGCTTCGCGCCGCTCGAGGTCGAGTTCGCCGCTGAGGCCTCGGACGCCGACGACGACGATCTCACCTACGCGTGGGACTTCGGCGACGGCGAGACCTCGGACGAGCAGAACCCGACGCACACGTACACCGAGCCGGGTGACTACCAGGCGAAGCTGACCGTCTCCGACGGCACCGACTCCGACACCGAGACGGTGACGATCAAGGTGCTGCCCGCGGACGACCCGCAGGCGCGCTTCCGGGTGCTCGTCTTCTCGAAGACGGCGGCCTTCCGCCACAGCTCGATCCCGGCGGGTCACACCGCGATCGACGCGCTTGGTGAGCAGCACG
>Ga0310825_100433_pt1 | contig 40796 bp, 42 predicted proteins | sample WT_ome_9_FD_202243 | JGI IMG/M metagenome (GOLD analysis project Ga0310825, IMG submission 202243) | Sorghum-adapted microbial communities enriched on wild type (WT) sorghum from Joint BioEnergy Institute, Emeryville, California, United... ... | reverse complement strand
GCATAGGAGCCTCCTCCTTTTGGTGTGTGTTGTTGCCAAATTTCACTCTACCAAAGGAGAGGCTCTCTTTCTATGTCCCCATTTTCCAGTCTTTACCCCTACGCAAATTTTACTCTAACGATGCAAAACCTGCCAAACATGAACCCCCCGATTGCGGGAACACTAACGCCGAACACTTCAACATTTCGCGGCACCCGCGCAGCCATTTCGCATCGAGGAGGAGTGTGCCATGAACATCATCGGAACCGTCGTTCGATTCGTCGTCGCTGCGCTCGTCCTTATGGTCGTCGATTGGATCGTTCCCGGCTTCGACGTCGGCGGGTTTTGGAGCGCCCTGCTGCTCGCCATCGTGATCGCGGTGCTCGGCTGGATTGTCGAAGGCCTGTTCGGCAAGAAGGTCACGCCGTTCGGACGGGGCATCGTCGGCTTCCTCGCGAGCGCGGCGGTCATCTGGCTCGCCCAGTTCATCGTCGGCAACGTGGACGTGACCTGGCTCGGCGCCATCCTGGCCGCGCTCGTCATCGGGATCATCGACCTGTTCATCCCGGTCGGCTCGCCGTACGAAGCGGCCAAGAAATCCTGACCGCGCGGCGCGGGCGCATCGGGCGGAAGTTCGCCGTACCGCGCGGCAGCTCGCAGTTTCGCACGGAGGCTCGCACTCCGGCACCCGGCAGCTTTTCCGCACAGGGAAAGCTGTTTTCTTTTTGGCGTCCGTTCACGGATTTGTCAATCTTCATCCAACAGTTTGTCACGTCCCGGCCCGGAAAATCCGTTACAATGATTAATGTCACAATAGGAGAAAAAAATTTGGACTTTGTCCTTCGGAGGGATCGGGATGCGGACACGAAATCTTTCGGTCATGGCCGCGGCGCTCGTGCTGGCCGGCCTGCTCGCGGCGTGCGGCGGCAAGGGCGGCGGCGCGGAAGGCATCATCATCGACAAATCCAACCAGACACAGGCGGACAGCGTGATCGAAATCAAGGCCAGAAATTTCGAATTCGATCAGGATGAATACCGGGTGAAATCCGGCCGCGCCGTCAGGTTCCATTTCATCAGCGAAGAAGGCGTGCACGGCATCAAGATCCCGGATACCGGCATCGAGCTGAAGGACGGCCAGTCGGTGACGGTCACGTTCGAACATCCGGGCGAATACGAAATCATCTGCAGCATTCCGTGCGGCACGGGCCATTCGAAAATGTTCGTGAAGCTGATCGTCGAAGCGTGAAGAGCCGGGGCAAAAACGAAAATGGTCGGTTCGGGATTTACGCATCCCGGCCGACCATTTTGCATTAGCCGTTCGATTCGATCAGTTCGATCCATTCGTTGAATTCGTTCTGCAGCTTCGCGTACTCGTCCTTGAGCCGGATGTGCTCGACGTTCAGCCGGTCGTAGGCTTCCTGCAGTTCCGCGATCCGGCTCTCGGCCCCGTCCTTCGCCCGCGCCAGCTGGTCCTCGATGGCCTCGAGCTTCTCGCGGAGCGCGTCCGCCTCCTCGCGGGCGCGTCCGGCTTCCGCTTCGAACTTCTCCGCCCATTCGGCCGCCCGCGCGTCCGCCTCCCGGCGCTCCTCCTCGAGCGCCTCGGCCCGGGCGCGCCACTTGTCCGCTTCGGCCGCGGCCTGCTCCAGCTCGCGGATCCGCTCCTCCAGCCGTCCCGTCCGCTCGTCGCGTTCGCGGGTCAGGCGCCCGATTCTCTCCTGCAGCTCGCGCAGCTTGCCCGCGCTTCCGGACGCTTCCTGCTCGAGCTGCCGGATCCGGCCGCGCAGACCGCCGGCCTCGCGCTCGGCCGCTTCGGCGCGCCCGCGCAGCTCCTCCGCCTCGCGCTCCGCCGCTTCGGCGCGCCCGCGCAGTTCGGCGGCCTGCTGCTCGAACAGCGCCTCCCGCGCCTCGGCCTCCCTGCGAAGCTCGGCTTCCCGCTCCTCGTACATGCGCCGCCAGTCCGCCTCGGCGGCCGCCAGCCGCTGATCCGCTTCGCGGCGGCGCTGCGCCGCTTCCTCCTGCGCCTTCTGCCGTTCGGCGGCCAACTCCTGCCGCATGCGCTCCCGCTCGGCCCTGAGCCGCTCCAGCTCCGCCCGCGCTTCCGCGAGCGCCTCTTCCGCCTTCCGGCGCATCGCCTCCTCCTGGCGCAGCTTCGCCGCCTCCTCGCGAAGGCGAAGGACCTCGTCCGTCATGTGGACGGCGGTCAGCACGGCGATGCGCGGCATGTCCAGACGCGGGAATTGGCGCGCGAGCCGGTTCATATAGTCGTCGACCATTTCCGCCACGCGCCTGATGTGCTCTGCGCTCGAATGGCCGGTCAGACGGTACTGATGCCCGAAAATGTCGACGGTCACCCTGGTGCGTTCGGCGTCCATGATCGGTGGCTCCTCCCTGCTTGATGTTGCGGTCGGCGGCGACGCGCTTGTTGCCGCATGAAATATGCCTTATCCAAAGGCCAAAGCCGCATCGAACGTCTGCCGACAATACTTCGATGCGGCTTGGACCGTTTCCTGCCTATTTGCGCAATTCGGCGCCGAAGGCCGCAGCCAGCCGGTCGACAACCGCGGCGTGGAGCCCGTTCGCTTCCTCGTCCGTCAGCGTCCGCTCCGGATGGCGGTAAACGAGCGAGAACGCGACGCTCTTCTTGTCCGCGCCGAGCCGTTCGTCAACATACACGTCGAACACGCTGACCGATTCGAGCCATTCGCCGCCCGCTTCGCGGATCGCGGCGAGCAAGCTGCCGGCCTCGACCGAGCGGTCGACCAGCACCGCGAGGTCGCGCTCGACGGACGGGTAGCGCGGCAGCGGCCGCTGGGTGATCGCGGTGTCCGCGTGCTCGTACAGCGGCTCCAGCGCGAGCTCGAACACGTAGGTGTCGTCCAGCTCCTCCCGAAGCTGGAGCGACGGATGAAGCTGGCCGACGTAGCCGACCAGGATCTCGCCGCCGCCGGTGTCCAGCCATACCTTCGCGGCGCGGCCCGGATGGAGATTGTCCAGCGCGGCCGCCTCGTAGCGAACGCGTCCGCTCAGCCCCACATGGTCGAAGATCGTCTCGAGCACGCCCTTCGCGTCGTAGAAATCGACCGGCTCCGCCTTCACGTTCCATTGCGCGTCCGTGCGGCTGCCGGTGAGCAAGCCCGCGATCCGGTGGCGCTCCCGCGGCAATTCCGTCAGCTTCTCTTCGCTCGTCAGGAAGACGCTGCCGATCTCGAACAGCTTGAGATCCCCGTTCTTCCGGTTCCGGTTGTAGATCGCGGCGTCGATCAGGCTCGGCACGAGGCTGGTGCGCAGTTCGCTCCGGTCTTCGCTCATCGGCATCGCGACCCGGATCGGCACCGCGCCTTCGGCGAGCAGCGTGAACATGCGCGTGCGGGACGGATGCGTGAGCGAATAGGTGAGCGTCTCCTGCAGCCCAGCGTCGGCCAGTTTCGCCCGGAGCGCCCGGCGAATCGCCTGCGGTCCGGTCAGCCGTCCGGCCGTCGTGCCGCCCTCGATCGCGGTCGCCGGAATGTTGTCGTAGCCATAGAGCCGCGCGACTTCCTCGACCAGGTCTTCGGGGATGGAAATGTCGCCGCGCCGGGTCGGCACCTTCACCGTGAAGACGCCGCCTTCGGACACTTCGGATTCGAACCCGAGCCGCTTGAAGATCTGACGCACCTCGTCGGCGGACAGCGACGTGCCGAGGTGGCCGTTGATCTTCGCCAGCGTCACGCGGACGACGGCCGGCTCCGCCTCGCGCGCGACGGCCTGGACGACGCCTTCCGCGACCGTGCCGCCCGCGTAAGAAGCCATCAGGGCGGCGGCGCGGTCGACCGCCGGCACGACGCGCGCCGGGTCGACGCCCTTCTCGAAGCGGAGGCTCGCCTCCGAGCGCAGGCCGAGGCGGCGGGACGTGCGGCGCACCGAAGCGGCGTCGAATTCGGCGGATTCGAGCACGACGTTCACCGTTTCGTCCGTTACTTCCGTGTTGGCGCCGCCCATGACGCCGGCCAGCGCCACCGGGCGCTCGCCGTCCGTGATGAGCAGCATGTCCGGCTCGAGCTTGCGTTCCTGGTCGTCCAGCGTCACCATCGTCTCGCCCGGCCGCGCCAGCCGGACGTCGATCCGGCCGCCCAGCTTGTCGGCGTCGAACGCGTGCAGCGGCTGGCCGTATTCGAGCATGACGTAGTTCGTGATGTCGACGATGTTGTTGATCGGGCGGACGCCGGCCGCGATCAGCCGGTTCTGCATCCATTGCGGGGACGGTCCGATCTTCACCCCCTGCACATACCGGGCCGCGTAGCGGAAGCAATGCTCCGGCGCGCTGATCGTCACGGCGATCTTGTCGACCGCCTTGACCGGGCCGACGCTTACGCCCGTGTCCGGCAGTTTCACTTCGCGCCCCGTCAGCGCGGCCGCCTCGCAGGCGACGCCGAGCATGCTGAGGCAGTCCGCCCGGTTCGGTGTCAGGTCCAGCTCGAGCACCGCGTCGTCAAGCGCGAGCACCTCCGTGATCGGCGCGCCGATCGTGCTGTCTTCGGGCAGGACGAGGATGCCCTCCTGCAGCTCCTTCGGCAGCAGCTTGTCGTTGATGCCGAGCTCCTTCGCGGAGCAGATCATCCCCTGCGATTCGACGCCGCGCAGCTTCGCGCGCTTGATCGCGATGCCGCCCGGCAGCTTCGCGCCGACCAGCGCGACCGGCACCTTCTGCCCGGCGGCGACGTTCGGCGCGCCGCAGACGATTTGCAGGATCTCGCCGGTGCCGGCATCCACTTTGCAGACGCTGAGCCGGTCCGCGTCCGGGTGCTTCTGCCTTTCCAGAACATGGCCGACGACGACGTTCGATACGCCCTGGTTGCGCTGTTCGACCGTGTCGATCTCGATGCCGCCGCGCGTCATCATCTCGGCCAGTTGTTCGGGCGCGATGCCCTCAAGGTCGATGTATTCCTTCAGCCATTGATACGAGACTCTCATCGCGAGAATAGCCGCCCCTTTCCCTACATCCGCGCGAATTGGCGCAGGAACCGCATGTCGTTCAGATAGAAATTCCGGATGTCGTCCACGCCGTACTTGAGCAGCGCGACGCGCTCGATGCCGAGGCCGAAGGCGAAGCCGCTCACCTCGTTCGGATCGTAGCCGCCGTATTCGAGCACGCGGGGATGCACCATGCCGGCGCCGAGAATTTCGAGCCAGCCGGTGTGCTTGCACATCCGGCAGCCGCTGCCGCCGCACTGCACGCAGGTGACGTCGACTTCGACGCTCGGCTCGGTGAACGGGAAGAAGCTCGGCCGGAGCCGGATGCGCGCCTGCGGGCCGAACATCGCGCGGGCGAACGTGAGCAGCGTCCCCTTCAGGTCGCTCATGCGGATGCCCTTGTCGACGACGAGGCCCTCCACCTGATTGAACTGGAACGAGTGCGTCGCGTCGTCGTCGTCGCGGCGGTACACCTTGCCCGGGCAGATGATCTTGAGCGGCGTCTGCCCGTTCATCGCCCGCATCGCCCGGATCTGCACCGGCGACGTCTGCGTGCGGAGCAGAATCTCGTCCGTGATGTAGAACGAATCCTGCATGTCGCGCGCCGGATGGTCCTTCGGCAGGTTGAGCGCCTCGAAGTTGAAGAAGTCGGTCTCGACCTCCGGACCTTCCGCGATCGTGTAGCCCATACCGAGGAATACGTCCTCGATCTCGCGCGCCACCCTCGTCAGCGGATGGATGGCGCCCGTCGGCAGCTTGCGCCCCGGCAGCGTGACGTCGACCGTCTCGGCCTTAAGCCGGCGCGCCGTCTCCTGTTCCTGGAACAGCCGCTGCTTCTCCTCGATCGTCCGCTCGATCGCGCCGCGCACTTCGTTGGCGATCTGGCCGACGACCGGCCGCTCCTCGGCCGAGAGGCCGCCCATGCCGCGCAGAATCTCGGTGAGCGCGCCCTTCTTGCCGAGATATTTGACCCTGAGGTCGTTCAGACGGGCGGGATCACAGACCTCCGCCAGTTCCCGCAGCGCTTCTTCGCGAAGCGCCTCCAGACGTTCCTTCATCGCGATTCGATACCTCCAGATGAGACTTGAGTTCGGGGTGTGGAAAAAGAAAAGCCTCCCGCCCCGCAAGGGACGAGAGGACCGTGGTACCACCCTTCTTCCAGCCATGGACAAGCGTGCGTGTGCGGTCGGCGCCGGTTCGGCGGCGACGGATGCGCGCGCTTGCCGCTATCGGCCTGTGCCGCTCGAAACGGATACGGCCGATGGCTGCTCATGTGCGGATAACGGACCGCGCCGGGCACAGCCTACTGGGGAGCCGCGGTAAGTTTTGACGTGCGGTATCCCGTTCAGCTGCCTGCTACGGAGGGAATTTCGGCAGCCGGTTTGCGCGGGGACGCTCTCAGTCTCCGGCGTCCCTTCCCTGTGCGGCCTGTCGCTGCGTACTTGTCTCCGTCATGGCATTTGGGTCGATAGCTTTGATTACTATTATAGACAATCCGATTCGGTTTGCAAGTGCGGCGGTCAGTTCCGGGATTGTTGTTTCCTTTTTTGCAGCAGAAGAATCAGCGAAAGAGAGAGCGCCCAAATCGACAGCACCATCGACACGATGATCAGCGCCACGATCAGCGCGTCGTAGGAGCCGTCATCCTTCGACGAGGAAGCGGACGTGGAATGCGATTCCCCGCCGTGGCCGTCGTCGGCGGCGCCGCTGCCGGGGATGACCGTCGTGGCCGGCGCCGGAGTCGGCGAATCGGTGTCCGGCGCGCCGATCCACTCGACGACCTCTCCGTTCGCATAGGTCTGATACGCCTTCCAGACGAGCTTGTTGCCGGCAGCGGTTTCGGGCAGCACGCGTCCGGACATCTTGAATTCCGTGAACTCGGTGATATCCAGGCCCTGGCCGGGTTCGGCCGTCCACGTCACTTCGGTGATGGCCTGTTTCTCGTTGCGCTGAAACTCGACGTTCCAGCCGGGCTTGGGTTCGAACCGCGAGATGGTGACGCCATCGGGGAACACGACGCGCACCGCGGTCGTCTCGGTCCCTTCCTTCTCGCTCGGCACGCGCACCGTGAACACCGTGTACGATCCCTGGACCACTTCGTTCGGCCAGATCGTCACATGCGCCGAAGCCGGCAACGCGGCCAGCAGGAACACGGCGGCAGCCGTCATCGCCGCGAAGATCCGTTTCATCATTCGTATCCCGTCCTTTTCGAATTGGCATCCTCGCCCATTCTAGCACGTCGGACGGGCGGCGACATGACGCGAAAGGGCTACCGGGGAGTGTTTCGCTGGTCGAACTTATATAATGCTCCCATAGGCTGAGACACGGGAGCGTGAAAAATAAGTTATAATGAAAACATGGAGAAACGGAATCGATATCCCGCAGAATTTAAAACGAAGGTTGTTCTTGAGGTGCTCCGCGAGGAGCAGACCGTCAATGAGATTGCATCCAAATATGAACTTAGCCCGGTTATGGTTAGCCGGTGGAAAGCGGAGTTTCTAGAGCGCGCTTCAACCGTATTCGAGAAGAAGGCGAGCGAAGTCGACAAAGTGCGAAAGGAGTACGAAGCGAAGCAAGAGCATCTCGAGAAGCTGGTCGGCCAACTTACAGTTGAGGTCGACTGGCTCAAAAAAAAATCTGGCCTTAAATGAATCTCTTCAAACACGAAAAGCGATGGTGGAACTGGACAACCCGAATATCACGGTCAAGCGCCAGGCAGAACTGCTCAGTGTGAATCGGACGAGTGTCTATCGTCCGAGCAAAGAGCAGCGTGAGAGCGAAGGGAATGTCCAACTCATGCACCGGATCGATGAGATCTACATGAAACATCCCTACTACGGTTATCGGCGCATGACGAGAATCCTTCACGATCAAGGCTTTGTGGTCAACCGTAAGCGCGTGCGCCGACTGATGCAAGTCATGGGGCTCGAAGCGGTCTATCCTAAGCCAAACCTGAGCAAGCGCCTTCACGCCACCTACACGCGGCCCTACCTGCTTCGCGGCTTGACAATCGATCGGCCGAATCAGGTCTGGGGAATCGACATTACTTATCTCCGGATGGGCAAAGGCTTTATGTATTTGTTTCTCATCATCGACTGGTACAGCCGGAAAGTGATAGATTATGAGCTGTCCAGCACACTCGAGAAGGGCTTTGTACTCAACTGTCTCAAACGGGCATTCAGCCGCTGTAAGCCGGAAATCATGAACAGCGATCAGGGCTCTCATTTTACGAACAGTGATTATCTAGAACTCCTGGAGAAACAAGGCATCAAGGTCTCCATGGACGGTAAAGGTCGGGCCACAGACAACAGCCGAACCGAGCGATTCTTCCGCTCGCTCAAGTATGAATGCATCTACATTAACGAATTCGAAAACCCTCGTGCGCTGCGCCAAGGGATAGCTCGTTATGTCCAATTTTACAATGAGGAACGTCCACATCAATCACTGGGTGAAGCACCTCCCACGCAGTTTTACGATCATGTCAATCCAATCGCATCCTAACCACTGAAAGGAGGACATAACTTATTTCTCAAAAAATCGTGTCTTGACATTGGGGAGCATTACAGGTTGACCAGCAGAGCAACCCCGATTTTATAGGTACGCAAAATCTGATCAGACTTCATTCTTTTTATTATGACGCTGAGACCGGTTGGTACTATAATGGATTACTGTACTATGATCCTTCCGAAAAGAAATATATTGTCAACCGCAATGTTGTTCATTCTTCAATTCACAGTTTGAGAGATCTTGAAGCTTTCCCGTTGGCCGACCAACAAATAGCAATGCAAATTACCGCATGCCGAAACAACGCGCTCAATGACTCCAATTTCGGGAAACCTATAGCTTACAGTTCAAATTGGTACAGCAGCTTGAGCGATTTGGAAATATTGACGAGGCTGCTGTATGGAGAAAATACTTCTTCAAATTTGGCTGACCAAAACGCGGCTGCATGGGTTGTCATTAACCGGAAACTGGAAAACCGTTCCATGTTCGGAGGAAACACCTTCCGGGGCGTAGCAACGGCATCTGGACAGTTTCAACCCATCACCGGAGGCAGTGAAGGCACCAGAGACGCACGTAATCCAAGCACTAGTTCTTCGGCATGGAAAAATGCCTTGTGGAGTGCGTGCACGATGCTGACAACATCAAATACAACCCACTACAACGACTTTATTCCAAAACCGACCGGAATATCTAATCATTTGTATTTTGTGGGACTTAATTACTTCTTTAGCGCAAACGTAAGTATTGATGACAGTCCGTCCGGTCTGAAAATTAATTTCGGAGACGGCACGTATGTCAAAATGAAGGATGTTGTGATTGTGTTTGACACTCACTCCGCTTTTCAAAATCCATCTTCAAAGAGCGCAATTACTTCGGACAGCAGGTTGGACACATACGACGAAAGAGCAAGACATAACATTTTCTTTAATATTTAAAGCAAGACTGATAGGGAAGCATCCATAATCGCTTCCCTTTTGGTCTTTGAACAGGAAGGTCTTTGAGATGACAAATAAGTTAGCGGTATTTCTAGTTGTCATTATCATACTGATCGGCGGCTGCGCGATGACACAAAGAGAACATGCGATCTCCTCATCACCTTCGGCGGAACCAGAAAACGGTGCCAGGAAGTTTCCCCATAATATCAGTGCCGAACATGTCAAAGCCGCTTTTGAAGAGTATGCCAATTACCGGTTATGGTATTATCCCGATGAGCACAACCCTCATATTGACTTGCAGTCCCATATCGGGAAAGAAATCAATGCGGATATGCTTGTCTTTGAATCTGATCCCGACCACATCTATCTCCGGACAGAAGCAAGCGAATCGCTGGGCATCATTGTTAACAAGGATGGTTTCGTTTACCTTGACGGATTTGTGGAACCAGAGAATCCAAATCGTCTATATCCGCAAGGGAAGCATGCAAAGGTCGCTACGATCAAAGTCAAGATCAATGAGCCTCGCAAGCCGAATTACGGCACTTCTCCGCGTAAAGTCAACATGATTCAGGCAGCGGAAAGGTATGCCGAAACGCTATGCAAAGACTTCTTGTCAGGAGAAGAGTCTGCATTGTGGGAAAACGCGGATAATTACATCTTAGATTTTTACGAGTATCAGGACATCATTGGCATATGGTGGATCAGAAAAGATGGGTATGCATCCACTACCCCCGTGCAGATCATCGAAAACAATCATGCGTTTCAATCGCACGGAATCAAGGGATACTCCATTGCGGATTTCACGAAGCATGACGAACTGTATACCAGCGAGAAAAGGTTTATCGCAGATGCAGTTAAGCGAATGGCATGTCGCCCGTGACATCAACATTCAGCGGATACTTTTTCTTGCATGCACGCATCCGTTTTCCTGCAATGTTTTCAGATGATTCCCACCTTTGCTATCATGCGGTTTTACCGCCGTCTTGCAGCGAGCCGCGCGCTGGGAGCAGCGCGCGGCGAATGAGTGAAAGGGATTAAGGTTCACAAGAACGAAATCCATGAACTTCACGATCTGCCTGCGTTCATGGATCAGCTCGAAATCCGCGCGCTTCGAGGTTGTCACAATCGCCATGCGAACGTGCTGCGACAGCCCGGCCAGCGTCTCCTCGACACCCTCGATCCCGATCGCTTCCGTCCGCAGATACTCCTGGTACCAGGCATCGCGGAGCTCGCGCAGCCTGTCGATGGTCTGCTCGTCCACGCCCGCCTCCCGCGCCCGGAACCAGGTCCCGCGTCCCTCCGCCATGTCTTGCAGATATTGGTCGAGGTCCAGCCGGAGCCCGATCTCGTTCAACGCCCGCTCTCCCGCTTTGAAATACCAGTACTCCGTATCCACCAGAACGCCGTCATGGTCGAAAAGGATGTACTTGTACGTTGTCATCGCGCTTCATCCCCGTCTTGATTTCCGTCCCGGCTGACGATGCCGCTCTCGTACGCGTACCGCGCAAGCTGCACCCGGTTATCGAGGTGCAGCTTCTGCAGAATGTTCTTCAGATGATTCTTCACCGTATGCTCCGACAGGCCGAGCCTGAGCGCGATCTCGCGGTTCGATTCGCCGCTCGCGACGTGCTCGAGCACTTCCCGTTCCCTCGCGGTCAGCGGCGTCAGAACGCCGACCGTGCGGATGCCGCGAGACTGCGGCAAAGTTTCGGCAACCAATGACTCCATGGGCGCCCTGCGTGACAGCCACGACCGCCTTGCAGGCCGGGCAGCTCCGGACGCGCTCTCGCGCCGTTCATCCTCCGCACCCGAACTCGCCCCCGTGCCTGCATCCAAATTCGCTCCCGCACGAACTCCGGCTCCCGATTTCGCATCCGCACCCGCGCCACCATCCGCCGCACCGCCGCCCGTAAACGTCTTCAGCAGCATGCGCGCGACCTCCGACGACATCGGCGTCTCGTCGTTCGCGATTGCGCGCAGGTAATCCAGCCAAATGGAAGGCCGGACGTTCTTCGGCAGGAACCCCTGCGCCCCGCAGCGCAGCGCCTCGAACAGAAACGCCGGCTCGTCGTGCGCGGTCACCATGACGATGCGGACGTCCGGAATCCAACGTTTCACGAGCTGCGCCGCCTCCAGGCCGCCCATGCCCGGCATGTTGACGTCCATCAGCACGATGTCCGGCTCAAGGCGCCGCACCGCCTCAAGCGCTTCTTCGCCCGACGCCGCCTCGCCGACGACCGTAAAGCGCGGCTCCGCTTCCAGGATGTCCCGCATCCCTTCGCGACCGTGGGGATGATCGTCGACGATCAGGAAGCGAATCCGCCCGTCCCCGCCGCCGGATGCCAAACCGTAGTCCCTTTTCACCGCCATGTCCAATTTCCGCCTTTCCGAAAACGCCTGTGTGAATGCCTTGCCCGCAGCCGAAGCCTAACGTTTCGCCCGGCCTGCCCGGACCGTCTCTTCCGCCCGGCTCGTCCGCTTCGCCCGATCCGCCTTCTCCACCGCCACCGTCGTGCCGCCGTCGGGTTCGGACCGAATCGAGAAGTCCCAGCCCATCTCCCCGGCCCGGCTGCGCATCATCCGAATCCCGTACCGGTCGAACGCCGCCAGCCGCGACTCGTCCAGCCCGACGCCGTCGTCCGCGATCTCGCACCGGAACCCTCCGCCCGCCGACGGCTCCATCGCGACGCGAATCGTCCGCGCGTTCGCGTGCTTGCGCGCGTTCAGCACCGCCTCGCGCACGATCGCGAGCAGCTCCACCTTCTCCTTGTTCGTGAGCAGCCGGTCCGGCAGCCGGCCCGAGCATTCGAATTGGATGCCGGCGTCGGCCACCTCGCCGCCGAGCGCCTCGATGGACGCCATCCACGAGAAATCGCCCGGCATCGGCATGCTGCGCAGACTCGCGATCGACTGGCGGATGTCGTCGTAGACGCGGCGGATCGTCTCGCGGATGCCCGCGCTCACCGCGCGCGCTTCTTCGCCGCAATCCGCGCGGTCCAGCTTGTCCAGCTTGACGGACAGGAGGAACAACGACTGCGAAATGCCGTCATGCAACTCCCGCGCGAGCTGCTCCCGCTCCTCGAGCGCCGCCTTCATCATCCGCTCCCGCTGCAGCTCCTCCTGCGTCGACTCGAGCATCGCGAACAGCTTCCGGAGCAGCGTGACCGACACGAGGAACACGATCACGGGCGCGAGCAGGTTGCCGAGATCCATCGACACATACGGCAGGAGCACCGTATGCCGCACATATTCCCACAGCCCGATCGTGATCGTCGGCGTCCAGAGGATCAGGTGCTTGATCGTCCGGTAGGACAGCTTCATCGCATCACCCCGCGATAGATCAGGAACTCAGTAGTTGCGGAACGGCTCGCGGTGAACCTTCTCGTTGTCCTTCGCGTCCGTCACGCGGATTTCCGCCGTCCATCGGCCCGGGAACGGCAGATACGGCCCCTCCGCCCGGTACGTCGCCTTCACGAATCCGGTGAAGTTGTCGATTTCCGTATCCTCGTAGCGTTCCAGCGGCACGTCGATCGGCCCCGCGTCCGGCCGGTCTTCCGAACGGAGCCGCAGCGCGACCGATTTCGGTTCGCCGACCGGCTCCGGCAGCCACACCTTGACGATGAAGGTGTTGTCCCCCGGCGCGTTCGGCGATATGCGCAGCGTCAGATGCATGTCCTCGCCCATCTTGTGGGCGTGGACCGGCTCGTTCGCCGGCAGCGGGCTGATGTAGGTGAACAGGCCGACGATGACCACGATCGCGGCCATCACGGCGGCGTCGGCCTTGAGCAAAGCGCCCTGCGGCATGCCGCCCCGCTTCATCCGCAGCCGGATCAGGCCGCCGGCCAGAACGGCCAGCAGGGTCAGCCCGGTCTTCACCAGCAGCAGGATGCCCCAGCCCGTATAGAACAGATACTCCGGTCCCGGCAGGAACAGCCATACGCTGACCAGCCCGCTCGCCGCCAGCGCGAGCATGGACCAGAGCGCCGGCCCGCTGAACACCGCCGCGAAGCGCGCCGCTTCCTTCCGGTCGGCAAACCAGAGTCCGGCCAGCATGGCGAGTCCCCCGGCCCAGATCGCCGCCCCCAGGAGATGGACGAAGTCCGTGCCGATCGTCAGCCAGGCCGGCTCGTAGGCCGCCGCGTGCCCGGAGAAGCTCTCGACCAGGAGAATCGCGCCCGCCCAGAGCAGGCCGACCGGACGCGAAGCGGTCCGGGCCAGCGGCCCGATCAGCGCCAGCGCCAGCATGACGGCCCAGGCGCGGCCGATGTCCGTCTCCGTAAGCATCCTCCCCCATTCGGACAGCGGCTCGCCTTCCATCAGCTCCAAAGCATGGAAAAACACGCAGAGAAGCGCCGCGACGAGGAAAGCGCGCGACACCAGCAGTCCCCAGCGCCCGCTCCACTCGCGAAAACCCGCATCGAACGACGGCGAGCGCTGCGGCGCCCAGGCCGACCAGATGAACCATCCGGCCGCGAGCAGCAGCGCCCCGAAGTAGAACACCCGCACGGCATAGATCAGAAATTCCCTCGTCGAAAGCTGCGTCGCGGCGCCTTCGCCGTGTCCCTCGTGGCCGAGCTGCCGGTGCAGGTCGAACGCCGACGCGTCGATTGTTTCGGGCGGTTCGCCGACGACGAACACATAAGATCCTTCCGCCGGATGCCCGTCCGCCGACAGCACGCGGTACGTCACCGTATACAGCCCGTCGCCGGCCGGGGCAGCGCCAGCCGGAGCGCGCGGCCGCCATTCAGGGACTCCGGCTCGCCGTCCGCGACCCGCTCGGAGCGGCTGCCAAGCACCCGCAGGTAGCCGATTGACGCGTCGACCGGCTCGTTGAATTCCAGCACGATTTCGTCCGGCCCGGTGTCCAGCCGTTCGCCGGGCGCCGGCGTCGAGCGCTCCAGGACGGCGTGCGCGTCCGCCCGCCCGCAGGCGGCGAGCAGCGCGACGAGCAGCGCGGCCAGCCATAGCGGCACTCGGATTCTTCCCATCTTCTTCCCCTCTCTCGATTACTACCACTATAAAAAAACACCGGCGGAACCGCAACAACGGCCCATGAGCCGTCACGAACGCGACAAAAAAAGCCCGCCCAACCGGCAGGCCCGTTCGTTCCGCGCATTGCGGCTCATCGCGGCTCCTTGTCGCTGACGCGCGGCAGCATCCGCTCGCCCGGCACCATGGCCGAACCGCACATCGGACAGTCCGGCCGCTCCTCGAAGGTCAGCCCTTTGCGCATCCAGCACGGACAATCGTCATTCTCGCATTCCCATACTTCCGTCTTGTAGAGCGGCTTTGCGTCTTCGCGCTTCGACCGCGGATTGGTCCAGGCGCTATGGCTCATGGTAGATCCCGTCCTTTGCCGCGAACGATCGCTGCATCCTGTTCCTCATCCGATTCCCCTCCGCAAGGCTTGAGATGGACGAAGGCATCCCGCCGATGCGGCGGAATGCCCCTGTCAACCCGACCATAGCAAAAACGGGCGCGGCCGTCAACCGCACCCGCATGATGCCTGTATGATGCAAAATGGATCAGACCACGCCTTGCGCGATCATGGCGTCCGCCACCCGCTTGAAGCCGGCGATGTTGGCGCCGACGAGCAGGTTGCCGGGATGGCCGAAATCTTCGGCCGCCTTCACGCTGCTCTGATAAATGTTCTTCATGATCTGATGCAGCTTCGCGTCGACTTCCTCGAACGTCCAGGAGAGGCGCATGCTGTTCTGCGACATTTCGAGCGCGGAGACGGCGACGCCGCCGGCGTTGGCCGCCTTGGCCGGTCCGAACAGGACGCCGTTCTTCAGGAAGACGTCGATCGCCTCGAGCGTCGACGGCATGTTCGCGCCCTCGCCGACCGCCTTGACGCCGTTCGCCACGAGCAGCCGGGCGGATTCCTCGGAGATTTCGTTCTGCGTCGCGCACGGCAGCGCGATGTCGCACGGAATCGACCAGATGCCCTCGCAGCCCTCGGTGTAGGTCGCGTGCGGATGCTCCTTCACATATTCATGGATCCGCTTCCGCTCGACTTCCTTGATCCGTTTCACGGTCGCGAGATCGATGCCCTTCGGGTCATAGACATAGCCGTTCGAGTCGCTGCACGCGACGATGCGCGCGCCGAGCTGCCGCGCCTTCTCCATCGCGTAGATCGAAACGTTGCCGGAACCGGAGACGACCACCGTCGCGTCCTTGAAGCCGAGGCCCCTCGAACCCAGCATTTCCTCGACGAAATAGATCAAACCGTAGCCCGTCGCTTCGGTGCGGCCCAGACTGCCGCCGTAGCCGACGCCTTTGCCCGTCAGGACTCCGGCCTCAATGCTGCCGCGGATGCGCTTGTATTGCCCGTACATGTAGCCGATCTCCCGGGCGCCGACGCCGATGTCGCCCGCCGGCACGTCGACGTCCTGGCCGATGTATTTGTAGAGCTCCGTCATGAAGCTCTGCGTGAACCGCATGATTTCCTGTTCGGACTTGCCCTTCGGATCGAAATCCGAGCCGCCCTTGCCGCCGCCGATCGGCTGGCCGGTGAGCGCGTTCTTGAAGATCTGCTCGAAACCGAGGAACTTGATGATGCTCGCGTTGACGGACGGATGGAAACGCAGGCCGCCCTTGTACGGACCGAGCGCGCTGTTGAACTGCACGCGGAAGCCGCGGTTCACCTGCACGTTGCCGTTGTCGTCAACCCACGGCACCCGGAACGTGATGAAGCGCTCGGGCTCGACGATCCGCTCCAGGATGCCGTGCTTGATGTAGTGCGGCTCCTTCGCGAACACGGGCGTGAGCGATTCGAGAATCTCCTTCACGGCCTGATGGAACTCGCTCTCGTACGGATTGCGGGCGATGACGGCCTTGTACACCTTCTCCACATACGCCTTAGCCTGCGTCATGCTTTCTTCCGACAGAATCGTGGTCATCCGTTCACTCTCCTTTGAAGTCTCCCGTTTGCATTTTCACGCTGATCCTTTGCACTTCCGCAGCGATAGTCTACAGTCTAATGCATAGTCCCGCCGGATTGCCAATAAATCTTTTTTTGGAACACGATTAAATGAATTTATTACTATTTTTTCCATAAATAATGTGAACCAAGGTAACACGATTGCGTTACTTTGGTTCGCTTAACCCTTGGTTGATGTTAGATTGCTTCACGCAACGAAAGCGTTACAGCAGCGTCGCCCGCAGCTCCTCCGGCGACTTTGGCGACAGAAGGCCGAACGGTATATCGAACACGGTCTTCGCGCCCACGGCGCCGTCCCGGTGCATGCGGTACGCGGCCCGCGCGTAGGCGGTCAGCACGCTCGCCGTGAATTCCGGGTTGCTCTCCAGCTTCAGGCCGAACTCGATGATCTGCTTCGTGCCCTCGCCCGTGACGCCGCTGCGGATGACGAAGCCGCCGTGCGGCATGCCGGCGTGGTCGCGGCGCAGTTCCTCTTCCGTGATGAACGTGACGGTCGTGTCGTAGTCGGCGAAATAGTTCGGCATCGTGACGATCGCCTTCTCGATCGCCGCCTTGTCCGCGCCTTCCTCCGCCACGACGTAGCAATGGCGGGTGTGCTTCTCGCGGGTCGAAAGATCCGGCGTCTCGCCCGAGCGGATGCGCTCGATCGCGTCCGTGGACGGAACCGTGTACTGGACGCCGGCCTTCACGCCGGGCACGCGGCGGATCGCGTCGGAGTGGCCCTGGCTGACGCCCTTGCCCCAGAACGTGTACTCCTTGCCCTGCGGCAAAACAGCTTCCGCGAGCAGGCGGTTCAGCGAGAACAGCCCCGGATCCCAGCCGGTCGAGATGACGCTCACCGTGCCGCCTTTGCGGGCCGCCGCGTCAACCGCCTCGAAGAACTCCGGAATCCGCGCGTGCGTATCGAAGCTGTCGACCGTGTTGAACATCGCCGCCATCGCCGGCGTCTGCTCGGGCAGATCCGTCGCGGATCCGCCGCACATGATCATGACGTCGACGCGGCCCTTGTACTGCTCGGCGGCGGAAATATGCTCAAAGCGGATGCCCGCTCCCCCGTTCATTTGCGCCGGATCGCGCCGCGTGAACACCGCAACGAGTTCCATGTCCGGATTTTGCCTGATCGACCGGATGACGCCGCGTCCGAGATTGCCGTATCCCGCGACGCCGATCTTGATCTTGTCTGCCATGTTGCTTTCCTCCATTAAAAGGTAAAATACCTTACCTAGTATAACTGACCGGACTTGCGGCCTGCAATCGATTTCGGCGAATTCCGGACAGGGGATTGTTGGAACGGGGTCCCGCGTCTCCGGCCGGTTGTTCCGGAACTGACGGCCGAACGCAAAACGCGGCCCCGAAGGCCGCGTTTTCCCGCCAGATGGTTTTCACTTTTGCTCACTCTGCCGTACGGCGCGATTTTCCGACAATTTTGCGAATGCTCTCGGTGGACAGATGGAATTTCCGTTCCAGCTCCGCGATGGACCGGCCGTTCATGTAATCCTGGATGATCTGCCGGTTCCGCTCGGCGAGCCATTTCCGCGCGCCGCTGAGTTCCCCCCAGCCGGCCCGCTTGCTTGCCGGCTTCGGGATATAGAGCAATTCCCCCTGGATGTACTTCTGCAGTTCGGTCAGCAGACTAGGGGGAAGCACGTCTCTTCCATTTTTGTAATTCAAAACACCGTTCCTCCCCGTTCATGAAACCATATGCCGTCTTCTCCGCTTCAGCCGCGGCAGCCGCTGCGCCGCGGACATCCGCAAGTTGAAATGCCAAAAGCCGCATGGTTCATCCTCCTTTCGCAAATGTCGTATCCGCCGGAGCGGATCAAGGGTCAAATGGAATCCGAAATGCAACAGCGCCATGGACGAGCCCGTTCCACGGCCGTCGTTCCGCCGATCGCCCGCACCCGGTTTCCGGCATCCGTTTCCAGTATACTTGAAAGCATTTACAGCCGGCAAGCCGCCGCCCTGCGCATCCGCCGCTTCGAAATCCGGGAATGAAAGGAAGGAGACCGCGCGGCCTCTACGGCCGCGGGCCTCCCGGTTCATGGGCATCCGGATTAACCGGAAACCACCTCAGTCATTGTCCGCATTGCCTGGATCAACTCCTTTCATCCAGATTTGTCGGCCCGACAATTCCATTCTATCAGCGAACGTTTCCCCCCGGCAGCGAAAAAATGTTTTATAGCCGTTTATTACCGGAGGATTTTCGCTCTGCGCGGCGAAAGAAATCGGTCAACGAAACTTGAGCGGAGGAGGACCCGCCATGCCGATTCCGAAAATCCCCTGGTAATCCCGTGCGCCTCCCCGCCGGACGCCGGTCACGGAAACCAGCCTGAAACGGGGAGGAAGACGCGAAATGACCTGGCCGCTTGATGTCGATTGGACAAGCATCCGTTTTGGCGTAGAGCTCGAATTCATCGGGGGCCATCCGCGGGAAGTGGAGCTTGCGCCCGGATGGTTAATGCTCACGGACGAATTGCAGGTAGACGAGCGGGGCATGCTGTCGGGAGCGGAACTCGTATCGCCGCCGCTCGCCTGGGACGAGCGGGAGCAAATCCGCCTGATGACCGGGAGGCTCAAGGCGGCAGGCGCGGCCGCGAACTGGAGCTGCGGCCTCCATGTGCACGTCGATCTGTCGGCCTGGGGCGAATCCGTCGTCGCGCCGCTCCTCGACGCGGCGCTTCGCACGCAGGACGCGCTGCGCCGGCTGCTCCGCACGGCCGAACACCGGCTCATCTTCTGCCCGCCGGTGACGCCGGAGATGCGCGCGCGGTACGCGGCGGAACCCGGGAGCCGCGCCTTGCACAACGCCGGCCGACCGCAGTCGCACCGGTGCGGGATCAACGCCCGCGCCTGGTATGGCAATGGAACGGTCGAGATCCGCTACGCGAACGGCTCGCTCGAATACGGCGAGATCGCGCGGACCGTCGAGCTATGCCTCCGGTGGACGGCGGCGGTCGGCGCGGGCGCGGCGCTTCCCGGCGAGCCCGAAGCGCTGGCCCGCGCGCTGGGCGCGCCGGCGGAAGGCTATCCGCCGCCGCAGGAGCCGCCCCTCTGGCATCTCGAGCGGATGTGGCTCGAGGACGCGCTCATTCCGGTGCTGGCGCCGCTCGTCCGGGAGCGGATGCCGGACGGCGAGATCCATACGATCCGGCCCGCGCCGGACGGACGGCTGCTCGTCGAAGCCGAGGACGAAGCCGGCCGCATCCGCCGTTTCGGCGTCCGGCCGACCGGCGGCGGATGGGAACCGGCGGATCTTCCCGACGAGCCGTGAGGCGCCGGGGATCGCCGCATGTTGCGAAGGGAGACCGCGGTCTGCGGTCTCCCTTCTCCGTCATGCGCTCCATTCCCGGTGGAATTCGATTTCGACGATCGGATCGAGCGGCTCGTATCCGAGCCGGCGGTACATCCGGTTCGATCCCGGATTGGCGGCGTCGGCGTACAGCATCGGCGTCAGGCCTTCGCCCAGCAGCCGGAGCGTCAGCTCCGCGGTGATCGCGCTGCCGTAGCCCCGCCGCCGCGCGTCCGGCCGCGTATAGACGGCGCTGATGCGCCCGTGGCGCGCCGAACGGTGCGCGATGCTCGCCATCGCCACGCATTCGCCGCCCGCGGTCCAGAAGTACAGCTCGCCGGATGCGATGAGCCGGTCCGCCGCCGGAAGCTGCGTGAACGCGGCGACGCGCTCGCCGTAGGCATCACGCGAGAACCCGGCGAGAAAACGGGCGGCCGTGTACCGGTCGGCGCTCCTTGCCCGGCGGAGCTCCCCCTCCGCGGACGCCGCCCGCCGAAGCGCCCGGCATTCGTAAGGGACGAGCGTCAGCCTCTCCGTCCACGCGATCCGCCGGATCGCCGCGCAGGCGCCGGCGAACGCCCGAGCGGGCCCGGGATCGCCGATGACGCCCGGCAGGCCGCCATCGTCCAGCCGCTCCGCCAGCTCGCGGATGCGCGCAAGGCGCACCTCCTCCGGCGCGCAAGGGTCCACCCACAGCCAGCCGTTTCTTCCCGGCGTCTGCGCGTAGAGCAGCACGCCGTCGCTCGACTTGATCCGGAGCGCGTCCGGGAAACCGCTGAGCTGGCCCAGCAGATGGAAGCGGGCCTCGTCCCGCAGGAACGCGGGACGGTCAAACGCTTCGTCCCGGGCGCGCAGCGCGACCAGCATCGTTCCGCCCAACCTCCGATTCCGTGTCGCTTGCCATCCGACCGCCGGTCACACGCCGGAATAGGCCAGGAAGCCGCCGTCGACGGGCACCGTAATGCCGGTGACGAAACGCGACGTCGCGTCGTCGACCAGCCAGAGCAGCGCGCCGAGCAGATCCTCGGGCTGGCCGAACCGTCGCATCGGCGTATGCGTCATGATCTTGTGCGCCCGCTCCGTGAGCGAGCCGTCCGGATTCGTCAAGAGATGGCGGTTCTGCTCCGTCAGGAAGAAACCCGGCGCGATCGCGTTCACGCGGATGCCGGCGTCGGCGAAATGGACGGCCAGCCATTGCGTGAAGTTCTCGATGCCGGCCTTGGCGGCGCTGTAGATCGGCACCTTCGTCATCGGGGACGGCGCGCTCATCGACGAGATGTTGATGATGACGCCGCCGCGGCCGATCATCTGCTTCGCGAAATGCTGCGTCGGAATGAGCGACCCGAGGAAGTTCAGGTTGAAGACGAACTCGATCCCGTCCCGGGTCAGGTCGAAGAACGTCGTCACGCCTTCCTTCTCCAGATCCTCCGGCCTGAATGTCTCGTTCGTCGTGATGCCCTGCGGATGGTTGCCGCCCGCCCCGTTGATCAGAATGTCGCACGGGCCGAGCTTCCCGGCGACGACGGCCGCCGCCTCCGCGACGACGGCCGCGTTCACCACGTCGCACGCGACGGCGATCGCCTCGCCGCCCGCGGCGCGGATCGCCGCGGCGACCGCTTCGCCCTTCTCGGCCGTCCGGTTCAGAATCGCCACCTTCACGCCCTGCCGGCCGAGCTCCTTCGCCATCGCCGAGCAGAGCACGCCGCTGCCGCCGGTAATGGCGGCGACTTTGCCCTTCAGATTCTCGTGGATCGGAAGCATGCTCTCATCCCTTCTTCACCCGTTCGAGCGCGTCCCAGACGCCCCACAGGTACATGATGCCGAACGCCCGGTCGTACAGGCCGTAGCCGGGACGGCATTTCTCGTCCCAGATGTGCCGGCCGTGGTCCGGACGGGCGTAGCCCGTGAACCCGGTATCGTGGTAAGCCCGCACGACTTCGGCGATGTCGACGGAACCGTCGCCCGAACGGTGCGACGTCTCGATGAAGTCGCCGTTCTCGTACACGCGCACGTTGCGGATATGCGCGAACGGAATGCGCCCCGCGAATTCCCGGATCATCGCCGGAATGTCGTTCGCCGGGTTCGCGCCGAGCGAGCCGCTGCACAGCGTGACGCCGTTGGACGGGCTGTCCACCATGTCGAGCACGCGGCGGATGTTGTCCCGGTTCGTGATGATGCGCGGCAGGCCGAACACCGACCACGGCGGATCGTCGGGGTGGATGGCCATCTTGATGCCGCACTCCTCCGCGACCGGCACGACCGCTTTGAGGAAATACTCGAGGTTGCGGAACAGATCCTCCTCCGTGATGCTCTGGTAAGCCTCGATCGTCGGGCCGGCCTGCTTCAGCCGCTCCGGCTCCCAGCCGGGCATCGTGAAGTCCGGAATTTCGGCGATCTTGCGGATCAGCTCCCGGTAATCCATGTTGTCGATCTTGGCCTTCTCGAAGAAGAGCGCCGTCGACCCGTCTTCCATTTCCTTGAACAGATCCGTGCGCATCCAGTCGAACACCGGCATGAAGTTGTAGCAGATCACCTTCACGCCGACTTCCGCAAGATTCCGGATCGTCCGGATGTAGTTCTCAATGTACCGGTCGCGCGTCGGCAGCCCCATCTTGATGTCCTCGTGGACGTTGACGCTCTCCACCACCTCGATATGAAAGCCGTATTCGTCCGCGAGCTTCTTGTAGTGGCGGATCTTGTCCATCGGCCACACTTCCCCGGCGGGGACGTCGTGCAGCATCCAGACGATGCCTTCGACGCCCGGAATCTGCCGGATCTGCTTCAGCGTGACCGTGTCGTTGCCTTCGCCGTACCAGCGGAACGTCATCCTCACGGTTTGTCTCTCCCTCTCTTTGCGGCGGTAATCGGTTACAACATCCATTATACCGGGTTGTCCGGGACAAACCTATACGGAATTGTCACAAATTTATATGGTTTTTGCGATGATCGGCGGCGGCCGTTACGTCCGCATCGCGGCGACGGCCGTCCGCCAGGCCAGCAGGAACATCAGCAGCGCGATCACCGGATGCAGCAGACCGAGCCCCGGAAGGTTCGCCGTCATGTATTGCAAAATGACGAGACCGAACAGCGCCGCCGTCCGCCATTTGACCGCCGCCCCGAATTTGGCCGGGAACGCGAGAATCAGCATGAGGACCGGCAGCCATTCGAACGCGCGGACGAACTGGACGTGGCTCCGCCACCAGGACGCGTCGCCGAACACCGCCGCGCCGGCGAGCAGCGTCTGGATCGCGATGCAGGCGGCAAGCAGCCAGGCGATGGCGGCGAAGACGCTCCGTGCGGCGCGCGCGCGTCTGCCCTTCGCGGTGTCGTTCATCATCGTGCATCTCCCCTTCATCCGTGATGCCGCCATCCTACCAGAGCGATGTTGCGAAAATGTGAAGGCCGTATGGGGAATCGTTGAAATTGCGCAAACCGCCGCCGTTCCGTGTACAATGGAGACGACATGTTATCGCGTGGGGAGTGAACCCGCCTTGGCGCTGACGCTGCTCCTGGTGGACGACGAGGCGAAAATGCTGGACTTCATGGCTTCCTATTTTCGGCGGGAAGGCTACGACATCATCACGGCTTCGACCGGCGCCGAAGCGCTGCGGCTGGCGCGGTCGGCCAAGCCGGCGGTCGTCGTGCTCGACTGGATGCTGCCGGAGATGAGCGGCATCGACGTCTGCCGCGAGCTGCGCCGGACGAGCCGCGCGGGCATCATCATGGTGACGGCGCAGACCGACGAGACGGACAAGATCATCGGCCTCGAAGTCGGCGCCGACGACTACGTGACGAAGCCGTTCTCGCTGCGCGAGCTGCACGCCCGCATCCGCTCGCTCATCCGGCGGCTGGAAGGCCGCGAACCGCAGGACAAGCCGCTGGAGCGGGGCGACCTGACGATATCGGAGGCGCAGATGCGCGTCTGGAAGCGCGGAGTCGAGATCGCGCTCACGCCGACCGAATTCCGGCTGCTCGCGACGCTCGCGGCAAGGCCGGGCATCGTCTACAGCCGGCTCCAGCTCCTGCAGGCCGCGATGGACGACGACTACCTGAACGACGAGCGGACCGTCGACGCCCACATCAGCAAGCTGCGGAAAAAAATCGAAGACGATCCGTCGAAACCGGCGTTCATCCAGACGGTGTACGGATTCGGCTACCGGTTCGGAGGCGGCGCATGACGATCCGGAGGCGGCTGTTCCTCGCCATGGCCGGCCTGATCGCGCTGATGGCGCTTATATTCGCCGGGCTGACCCTGTTCGTCGTACGCGGCGTGATCATCCACATACCGATCGCGGACCGGAGCGAAGAAGCGCGAGCGATCGCGGAGCGGGCGGGGGATTATTTCCTGGAAAACGGCGGCTCGTGGGAAAACGTGTCCCGGGACGAACGGCTGCGGGCCTTGCTCGGAAAGCGGCGGGACGCCGGCGCGCTGCTCGTGGCCGCGGACGGCGGCGTCGTCCTGCATGCCGGGGACGAAAGCGAAGCGATGATCCGGAAGTTCGGCACGCGCGAGCGGATCATGCGGGATGGCATGCCGGTCGCGGATCTATACTACTATGATGACGAGGCGGCCCGGCTCAAAATCATCCAGCGCGGCGTCGGCGACTCGGTCACGTTCTTTCTTCTGGCGGCGGTCGCCGTCTGCGGCCTGATCGCGCTGGCGGCGGCCTGGCGGATGGCGCGCCGGCTGACGGAGCCGATCCATGCGCTCATGCCGGCCATCGGGCGGCTGGGCGCCGGCGAGCTCGGCGTGCAGGCGCCGGCGGTCGCGCGGGACGAACTCGGCCGGCTGGCGGAGGCCTTCAACGCGATGTCGGCGCAGCTGCTGCGGTACGAGACGGCGCGGCGCAACCAGACCGCCGACCTCGCGCACGAGCTGCGCACGCCGCTCGCGATCATGCGCGGGCAGCTCGAAGAGCTGCAGCTTCGCGGCGAGCCGGTCCGCCCCGAGGCGCTGCTGCCGCTGCAGGACGAGCTGATCCGCCTCACCCGGCTGGTCGACGATCTGCACCATCTGTCGTTGGCCGAAGCGAACCGGCTGCGGCTGGACCGGAAGCGGACCAGCCTCGCGGAACTGCTCGGCCGGATCGCGGAGCGGGCCGGCGCGGAAGCCGCGGCGCGCGGCGTCCGGATCCGCCTGGACGCGGCGCCGGATCTGCCCGACGCCGATGCCGATCCGCACCGGATGACGCAGGTGTTCCTGAATCTCATCATGAACGCCGTGCGCCATTCGCCGGACGGCGGCGCGGTGACGGTCGACGCGAGGACCGAATCGTCCGGCGACGGCGGCCGCTCGGGCGAAGGCGCGCCCATGCTGCGCGTCACGGTCGCCGACGAAGGCCCCGGCATCGCGCCGGAGCATCTGCCGCACATCTTCGACCGGTTCTGGCGCGCGGAAGGCGACCGGTCTCGCGGCACAGGAGGCATGGGGCTGGGCCTCGCGATCGCGAAGGCGTTCGTGCAGGCGCACGGCGGCACCATCGAAGCGGAGAGCGAGCCGGGCCGCGGCGCCCGCTTCATCGTGCGCGTCCCGGTCTGGACCCGCGACGGATGCGGTCCGCGCCGCGCTGTACTATAATGGGATGAAGAATTCCACGCCGGACCGATGGTCCGACGGAAAGGTTGAACACGCGTGGCAGATATTCTTTTCGAATGGCTGGAAGCGTGGGGCGCATGGGGCGTGCTCGCCTCGCTTTTCATCGAAGGCAGCGCGTTTCCGTTCATCGGGACGTTCTTCATCGTCACCGTCGGATTCGTGATGGATCTGACATGGCTCGAGATCGCCTGGATATCCGCGGCCGGAAGCCTGCTGTACGCCGTCGGCAGCTATATTCCGTATTTTCTGGGCTACGCGCTGGGCGCCGGCCTCATGAAGCGGCTGAGCCCGGCCCGCCGGCGGCAGTTGGAGAAGGCGTCCGCCGCCTTCACCAAATACGGCGTCTGGAGCGTCGCGATCGCGAGCCCGCTCCATCTGGGCAACGTCGTGCCTTTCGTCGCCGGCATGTCCCGGATGAAGCTGCATCTCTACACGCTGCTCACGATGCTCGGCATCGCGCCGTCCACGTTTCTGCTGCTCAGCTTGGGCAAGTTCTATCCCGGCGACCGGGACGAGGCGATGGACGCGATCGCGGAATACCAGTATTACGTTCTCGCGGCGTTCGTCATCCTGACGGCGGCCTGGATCGGATGGAAGGCGCGCCGCTCGCGCGCGGCCGGGCGGAACGTCGCGGACAAGTCGATCGGCTCGTGACCGACGGACGGGCGAGCGTGGCTTCCGACGGACAATCATGGCATACTGAAGGCTCGGCAGCGGGGAATGAATGTTGTCGGACAGAAAGCCGCCCGTTCCATGGTGAACGGGCGGCTTTGCCGCATTTTGGCGGCCGTCATTTGCCACAGATTGGGCTCGCCGGTTCCGTTGCGGTTCCCCGCCTTCGACGTTTACGATCCCGTGGACCGATAGCGCCTTACGCCGACGCGCCACACCGCAAGGCACGGCGCGAGGAACAGCAGCGAAGCGAGCGGCATGGCCATGTACAGCAGGTCCGGGCCGTCCGTCCGGTCCAGAATGCAGAGCAGCGGCAGGTAACTGACGGCGCCGAACGGGATGATGAAGGTGAAGAACCGCGTGACCCATTTCGCATAGATGTCGAGCGGATACTGCGCCATCTCGCGCCCGCCGTCCGTGAAGACATTCACGACTTCGAGCCCCTGCACCGTCCAGAAACAGAACGACGCCCCGAGGATGTAGATGCCGCTGAAGACGATCACCCCGCCGCAAATCATGAGCAGCAGCGTGACGATCTTGGCCGGCGTCCACTGGATGGGGAGCCCCGAAACCGCGATTCCGAGCACGACGGCGCTCTGCAGCATCCGGCCGAACCGGGTAAACTCCATGTTCGAGCCGAGCACCTGGACGACCGTGCCGCGCGGCCGGACGAGCAGCCGGTCGAAATCGCCGCGGACGATCAGGCGCGAGAACGCGTCGAAGCCGCGCACGAAACATTCCGCCACCGAAAAGGCCATATGGACGACGCCGAAGAGAAGCGCCGCTTCGTGGAACGTCCAGCCGGGCAGCCCGCCGAACCGTTCGAACAGGAAGTACATGCCCGCGAACACGGCGAACGGGATGAAGAACTGGCCGGCGCAGAGCAAGAGGAACGAGGTTCGATACTGCATCTGCGCTTTGAGCAGGATGGTCATGTATTTGAAATAGAGGCGCATGCCCGGTTCAACCTCCCTGCACGACGACGCGCCGGAGCGCCCGCCCCATCAGCCATTGTCCGGCGGCGACGAGCGCGGCGAGCCAGACCAGCTGCGCAACGATTCCGATGACCGCTTCCTGCGCCCCGATATGTCCGGTGTACACCCGGAACGGGAAATCGACCGTCCAGCGGAACGGGAGCAGATTCACGATCTGTTGCATCCAGCCCGGCATGAGCGGCACCGGCAGGATCATCCCCGCGAAAAATTCACCCGCCACCGTGATCATCAGCATCGAACCGACCGGCGACATCGTCCAGAAGACGGAGATGTAGACGAACAGCGAAATCGCAACGACGAGCAGCAGGCCGGCGAGGAGCGCCGCGACGAACAGCAGAAACGCGGCCGGCGATGCGGGAAGCGAAAGCCGGTAAGGCTCCGGCAGGAACAGGACGATGGCCGCGATCGGCAGGCAGCGCAGCAGGCCGGATGAGAGGCGCGTCGCCAGCAGCTTGACATACCAGACCGGATAAAGCCGCCAGGGCCGGCACAGCTCGTACGCGATGTTGCCGCTGGTGATCATGTCGAACAGTTCGAAATCGGAGAGCCACAGCATGATGAATGCAAGGAAGATTTGCTGCAGCCAGACATAGGAGACCACTTCCTCCAGCGACATCGGCTGCGCCGCGCCGGCGTGCTTGTAGAAGGCGATGTACACCATGATGAAGATGAGGCCGAAGAACAGCTGTGTCAACACGCCGGCCGCGGCGGCCGCCCGGTACTGCAGGCCGGTCAGGAAGCGCATTTTGAGGAGGTTCATACCTGATGCTCCTTGTACAGTTGCAGGATGAGCTCGTCGACGGGCGGCGAGCCGATCTCGACGTCGGCGAGCTCCCCTCCGGCCGACAGCCGGTTGATCAGACCGGCGATGTCGGTCCGGTCGGAGTCGAAGGTGTAGACCGCCCGATTGTCCGAACGGGACAGGCACAGCGCGCCCGGCACGTCGACCGGATCCGCGACGCCCCTGTATTCGACCGTGATCGTCTTCCGCGATCCGTAACGGCTTCGCAGATCGGACAGGCTGCCGTCATAGAGCGGCGTCCCCTTGCCGATCATCAGGATGCGGCCGGCCAGCGCCTCGATGTCGTGCATGTCGTGGGTTGTCAGGATGACGGTGACGCCGCGTTCCCGGTTGATCGTCTTGATGAAGCTGCGGACCGCGATTTTGCTCTCGGCGTCAAGGCCGATCGTCGGCTCGTCGAGGAACAGGATCGCCGGGTCGTGCAGCAGCGAGGCGGCGATCTCGCAGCGCATCCGCTGGCCGAGGCTGAGCTGCCGCACCGGCGTGCGGAGGATGTCGGCGAGGTCCAGCATGTCGGTCAGCATCTCGAGATTTGACCGGTAGACGTTCGGCGGAATGGCGTAGATGTCGCGCAGCAGCTCGAACGAATCGATGACCGGCACATCCCACCAGAGCTGCGACCGCTGGCCGAACACAACGCCGATGTGCCGGACGTAGCGGACCCGGTCCTTCCAGGGCGTGTACCCCATGATGGAGCAGGTTCCGGTGTCCGGGACGAGCACGCCGCTCATGATCTTGATCGTCGTCGACTTGCCGGCGCCGTTCGGGCCGATGTAGCCGACGATCTCGCCTTCGCGGACGGTGAACGAGATGTCCCTGAGCGCCTCCACGATCGTGTGCTCGCGCGCGAAAAGCGCCTTGACCGCTTCCCGGAATCCGGCCGACCGCTTCGCGACCTTGAACGACTTGCCGATGCCCTGAAGCGTGATGAGACTCAAGTTGTCACCCCATTTGGAAATGTGTGGTTCCCTGATTGCAGAAAAAAAATATATCCAACGGGGCGAAAAAAGTATAGACTTATAAAAAATCGTGCGTTATACTATTATCATAAGGGACGAAGTCCGTACCTTTACTTGAAGACTGCCAAAAACGGGAATCCGGCACGATTTGTGCCGGATTTTTTGTCAGCGCGGCAGTGCCCTCACGCGCCGCAAATACGCGGTCACGTTCGCGTCCTCCCGCCGGTTGTAGGCGAACCCGCGGCGCTCCGCCACCGAAAGCGCGGACCGGCGGAACAGCTCCCCCGTCTCGAACAGCGCCGTCCAGATCCGGGCGTAGTCGCCGTCCGGGTACGTCCGCACGAGCTGCGCCCACATGTCGGACGGCAGATGGCGCTCCAGATATTTGCCCTCCTTGCCCGGATCCGCCCGGTAGTCGGACATCTCCGCGACGTACCACTTCAGCATCTGCATCAGCATGGCGCGCACCGGGCCTTCGAGCATCGCCTTCGCATACGGCAGCTCGCGCCGCCACAGCCCCTTCGCCACGTAGGTGCTCACCCACCAGAACTCGTTGCAGCAAGCCGCGAACTGCGCGGCCGTCGGCGGCTGCGGCAGATGGCCGCGGACGCTCGGCGGCGGCAACTCGCCGATCGCGCCGTCCTTGTCGAGCAGCAGCACGCTCAGGCTGTCCTCCTCCATCTCCCCGAGCCGGTCGACCGGCCAGAACGTCAGGTCGATCCGGTTCCCGTCGGCGAAGAGCATGAGAAACGCGAAGCCCGGACGCTTCTTTTCCGGCGGCAGGATCGCGCTCTCGTCCGGCGTCTGCATGATGAGCACTTCGCCGAACCGCCCGATCCAGCTCCGGTCCAGCACGAACGGCTCCACTTCGGTAACGGCAAAGACGATGTCGTAGTCCCGGAAGCCGTCCCGCGGCGCGTCCGGATTCGCCCGCGAGCCGTTCAGGATGACCGCCCGCACCCGCCCGTCTTCTTTCGCAAATCCGAGGATCAGCTCCATCATCTCTTGTTCCGTCCGCATGATTCGACCTCCATCCGCATGTTCACCGCCCGAATGCCGGACGTACCGCAATCATGAACCGTTCATGTTCCAAAACGCCGTTTTCTATTGTACAATAATGCAAAATTTTGGGGGATTGTCTTCATGAAAATGGCGTTCATCCTTTTCGACGGCATGACTTCGCTCGACTGGATCGGCTTCTTCGAGGCGGTGACGCGGCTCAGGCTGATGGAAGGCGGCGAGAACGTATCATGGGATTTCTGCGCCGTGAAGGACGAGGTCGTCGACGACAGAGGCGTCACCTGCCGCGCGGGCCGGGTTCGCCCGGATCTGTCCGGTTACGATCTCGTCTTCGTCCCGGGCGGCATGGCCACGCGAACGCTTCGGCACGACGACGGCTTCATCGGATGGATCCGGACGGCGGAACCGGCGCAGTGGAAGATTTCCGTCTGCACGGGCGCGCTGCTGCTCGGCGCGGCGGGTTTTCTGCAGGGGAAAAAGGCCACGACGAACGCGTCCGCCCTCGAACTGCTTAAGCCGTACTGCGCGGAGGTCGTGAAGGCCCGGGTGGTCCGGGACGGCCGCGTGATCACGGGCGGCGGCGTGTCCGCATCCCTCGACCTCGGGCTGTACGTCGTGGAGCTGCTGAAAGGTGCCGAGGCGGCGCAGACGATCGCCCGGCAAATGGAATACCCCTGGTACCGCGGGTCTCAAGGAGCAGAACTCTACATGGCCGGGGCCTGAGCCCGGCGGACGATCCATCCGCAGCCGGCGCTCCGCCAACCGGAAAAAAAAGCCACGGGAGCCTTTACTCCCACAGCTTGAGCCCGTCCCCGGTTTCCAGCACCTGCAGAAACAGCGGCCGTTCCCGGCCGTGCGGCGTATCGGGATAATGCGTGCTGATCCAGAGCTGCCCCCGGAAATCGCGGAACAGGCTCGCATGTCCCGCGTTGATGTCGAGGAGCAGCTCCTCGTCGTGCGTCCAGGGACCTTCGATTCTGCCGCTCTTCGAGCGCGCCACCGCCACCGCGTAGCCGCCAAGTCCCGCGCCGCCGTAATTCGGCACCGAATAGCTGGACCAGAGCAGCAGAAGATCCCCGTTCCGGGCCCGGTACAGAAACGGCGCGTCGGTCAGATACCCCTGCTTCTCGATGCGCGGATCGCCGAACAGCCGGACCCATTTCATTTCCGCCGCGTTCAGGATCTCCACCGGCTCCCCGAAGGATTCCCTCAGATCCCGGGTCAGCCGCAGCGCCTTGATCCGGCCTTCGCGGATCTGCGTCCATTCGTGGCAGAACACGATCCAGCGCTGTCCGTCATCGTCCTCGTGGAAAGTGCCGTCCAGGCACTCGCAGCCCGGCAGCGTCACCGGGCCGTCGCTGTGCGGGCGATAGGGGCCCGCGGGATGGTCGGCGACGAGGATGCCCGTCCCGCGGTTTTCGCCGATGCCGCCCTTGAACGACGCAAACATGTAGAACTTTCCGTCCACCTCGAACACTTCCGGCGCCCAGTAATGCCGGACGCCCCAGAATCCTTTCGGCGGCCGGAACGCGACGTACGGTCCGGTCCAGCTTCGCAGATCCTCGCTAACGTACACTTCGAAAATCGGATCCTGGTCCCCGGCGCCGTCCGCGAACGTCGTGCCGAACAGATAATACTTGCCCTCGGCGGCACAGGGAAACACGAACGGATCGCGCATGTGGATGTCGCTCACGTCCACCGTCCGGATCGTCCGGAATCCGGTCTGCATTCCACCACTTCCCCTCTCCCGCATCGCGCGTCTATTCCCGAATGACGGACGGGTGCCACATCTCGTTGATCCGCCGGATTTCCTCCGGATCGCATTTCGGCTTCCGGTCGTAGGTGAGCAGCCCGTTCACTTCCTGCTCCACGTCCGTCAGCTGGGTGTAGCAGAACCCGTGCAGCACGTTGGACGCGTAGACCGCCTCCATGACCCGGCGATACTCGCGCACGAACTCCTCCTCGCTGCCGGCGTTCGTATAGCCCCAACCCTGCCCGCCGGAAACCCGGTAGGCGATGCCGCCGAATTCGGTGAGCATGATCGGCTCGCCTTCGTGGGCGAACCCGTTCGCGTAGATCGCGCGCCGGCCGGGCTGCGACCGCAGGATCGCCTCCTTCGTGGACAGGGACGCCTTGAAGTATTCGTATTTGTCCGGCTCGTCCGGCCGGCCGTGATTGTAGTTGTGGACGGCGCAGATGTCGGTCTTCGTGAGCTCCCAGCCGTCGTTCGAGACGACCAGCCGCGTCGGATCGAGCGAATGGATCAGACTGTACAGCGCGAGGCTGTGGAACTGCTGCTGCCTGCTGGAGCGGATGTCCGGCACGCCCCAGCTCTCGTTCAGCGGCACCCACGCCACGATGCACGGGTGGCTGTAGTCCCGCTCCACGATCTCGATCCATTCCCGCGTGAGCCGCGCCGCCGCCTCCGCGGAGAAGGACGGCGCCGAAGCGCACTCGCCCCAGACGAGGAAGCCCAGACGGTCCGCCCAATAGAGGAAACGCGGGTCCTCCACCTTCTGGTGCTTGCGGCAGCCGTTGAAGCCCATCGCCTTCGCCAGCTCGATGTCCCGCCTGAAGTCGTCGTCGGAAGGCGCCGTCAGCAGGCCGTCCGGCCAATATCCCTGATCGAGCACGAGCTTCTGGTAATACGGCTTGTTGTTCAGGTACACCATGCCGCGCTCGGTGTGGATCTTGCGCATGCCGAAATACGATTCGACCTCGTCGACCGTCCGGCCGTCCTGCCGCAGCGTGATCCGGACGTCGAACAGGTTCGGGTTTTCCGGCGTCCACGTCCAGCCGTCGTGGTGCGCCGACGTGCGGAAGATGTTCCGGTTCATCAGATGGTACGCGCGCTTCACATAAGGCTCGTGGATCACGATCCGATCCGTGACCACCGCCCGGCCCTTGAACGAGATTTCCACTTCGAGCGCTGCGCCCGCCGCGGCTCGCGTCGTCTCGAACTCCGCGATGATGTCGCCGCGATCGAGATCCGGCTGCCACTTCACCCGCTCGAGCCGCGCCTCGGACACGGCCTCCAGCCATACCGTCTGCCAGATGCCCGTCGTCGGCGTATACCAGATGCCGTCCGGCTTCTCCAGCCAGAACTGCTTGCCGCGCGGGATCGTCTCGTCCGTCGACGGATCCTCCACCCGGACGGTCACCTGTTCCCCGTCCCACGTCAATGCATCCGTAATGTCAAAATGAAACGGCGTATGCCCGCCTTCGTGCGTCCCCACATACTGACCGTTCACGTACACCCACGCGCGGTAGTCGACGGCGCCGAAATGAAGCAGCACGCGCTTGCCCTTCCAGGCCGCGTCGACCTTGAACCCGCGCTTGTACCACACCCGGTCGTGGAACGATGCGTCATGGATGCCGCTCAGTTTCGACTGGTAGGCGAACGGCACCTCGATGCGGCGGGGCAGCGGGTGGTCCGGTCGGTACCATTTTTCCGCAAGTCCGATATTGTCGTCGTCGAATGCGAACTGCCAGGCGCCGTTGAGATTCTGCCACTCCTTCCGGACAAACTGCGGTCTCGGATATTCGTTGCGGCGTGCCATCTTACCACTCCTGTGTCCTGTTGTCTGTATCTTGCTTCAATGCTCCCGGATGACCGGTCCCGGCTGCGATGCCGTGCCCGGTTCCTCGGAACGCACGGTCGGCCAGCCGTCCTCCCAGACCAAGGGATCAATCATCATCGGCCGCCTCGTCGCCCCCGTGAGCAGCGTCGGCTCATCCGCGTCGATCGCGTGGTAGACGATCCAGTCGTTCCCCGCGTCGTCGGTGACGACGGCGTTGTGCCCGGGACCGACGAACTGCCGTCCTTCCGGGTCCGGCACCGCGTTCGCCGCCAGTATGGTTGTGCCTCCGCCCAGCAGCAGCTCCCGTTCGTCCCGGTCCGTATAGGGGCCGCGGATCGATTCGGCCCGCCCGATCTTGACGTGGTAGGAGCTGAACACCCCTTCGCAGCAGGAACCGACGGAGCCGAAAAAATAGTAATGGTCGCCGCGCTTGATGATATAGGGCGCTTCGAATTGGTTGTCCGCGATCTGGAACTTCTCGCCGACCGTGCCGAGGCCGTCCGCCGTCAGCTCGATGCCGTAGATGCCGTGGAAGCTGCCCCAGATCAGGTACGTCTTCCCGTCCGCGTCCCGGAACCGGAACGGATCGATCGAGTTGGCGACGCCGATCGTCTCGCTCGTGAACAGCGGCCCGTGGTCGGTGAACGGCCCCTCCGGCGAGTCGGCCGTCGCCACGCCGATGCCCGGATTCGGATCGCCCCAGGCAGAGTACGAGTAGTAGAGATAATATTTGCCGGTTTCTTCGTCCCGGGAAATATCCGGCGCCCACAGCCAGCCTTCGTCCTTCCAGTCCGGCTTCACGTCGAACGCGTCCCGCACGAACTCCCACTCGGTCAGATTGCGCGAGCGGACGATCGGAATCAGATGCGCGATGCCGTCGTCCCAGGTGTCCTCGGTGCCGTAGGCGTAGAAGGTTCCGTCTTCGCCCCGGATGATGGAAGGGTCGGCCAGCACCGGCTGGAACACCGGATTCCGATAGAGCGCCGGCGGGGTCTCCGCCGTCTCCTCCGGCTGCGTCTTCAACGCGAGCCCGACGCCGATCGCCGCGGCGGCCGCGGCCCCGATCAAGCCCATCCAAAGCAGCTTTCTTCGCATGCCATATGCCTCCCGACTTCCCCCGTCCGTCATTTGATGCCCGAATGGATGATGCCCTTCACGATCGATTTCTGGGCGAGCAGGAAGACGATCAGGATCGGCAGCGTCGCGATCACCGACAGCGCCATCAGCTTGTTCGGGTAGTTCACGTAGCTGCCGTGGGTCATGACCGCGATGCCCGCCGTCAGCGTCAGCATGTCTTCGTTGCCGCCGGAGACGTAGTAGGGCCAGATATAGTCGTTGAAAATGCCCATGAACGTGATGACGGCCAGCGTCCACAGAATCGACTTCGAGGCGGGCAGGAACATCCGGACGAAGATCTGCCATTTGTTCGCCCCGTCCATGTACGCCGCTTCCTCGATCTCCGCCGGATAGCCGAGGAAGAACTGGTAGAGCAGGAACACGCCGAACACGCCGGCCGTGGCGGGCAGGAAGTATGCGCTGTACGTGCCGATCAGGCCGAGATCCTGGAACAGGATGTACTGCGGCACGAACCAGACGATGCCCGGAATCATCATCGTGCTCAGGAACATCGAGATCAGCGCCTTGCGGAACGGCACGTCAAGCCGCGCGAGGCCGTACGCCGCCAGCGCGTCGATCGCCAGCACGAGCACGGTCCCGACCGTCGACACGATCAGGGAGTTGAGAATCCAGCGGAGAATCGGCACGTTCAGATCGCCGCCCCTCAGCGCCTCGATGTAGTTGGCCAGCGTCGGCTCCTTCGGGATGAAGCTGAGATCGGGCAGAAACGCCTCGAGGTCGGTTTTCAGCGATATGGTGACCATCCAGATCAGCGGCACGATGAACAGGACGCCGATCACCGTCGCCAGCAGGATGAGCAGCCAGTCACCGATTTTCACGCGCATCGTTCATCCCTTCCTTCCCGACAGGAGACGGTAGGTGACCGTCGAGACGACCATCATGATGAGACCGAGCACGATGGCCATCGCGGACGCCGCGCCGCCCTGATGCTGTCCGTACGCCACGGCGAAAATGTTCATCAGGAGCACCGTCGTCTCGTAGCCGGGTCCGCCGCGCGTCATCAGGAACGGCTGCGCGAACACGTTGAACGAGGCGATGATGGTCATGATGAGCACGACCTTGCTGATGTTCCGGATCGACGGGAGCGTGATGTGGATCAGCCGATGCCAGGCGTTCGCGCCGTCCAGCCTCGCGATTGCCGGGAAGCCTCGCTTCGCATCATTCATTATCGGTTTCTTCAATGATACAGGTCGCGCCCGGACTGCGGATTGCCGAACACGTACCGGCGGATCCGGTCCGTCAGGCCGCCCTTGCCGAACTTGAGGAACTTGCCGTCCCCCGCGTCGGACTGGTCGCCGCAGGCCGCGAGGAACAGCAGGATCATCCGCCTGCGGTCGCCGATATCGCGGATGCCGTTCTCGTACAGCCAAACGTCGATCGTGTTGTAGACGCCGCGGTTGACCCGGTAGCGGTTCTTGCAATATTCCGCGAACTTGTAGTCCGGCCAATGAATGACTTCCCCCGAGGTTTCCGCCATCGGTTGTCCCTCCCTGAAACGCCGCGGAGACTTTCCGGCTGCGGCCGCAGCGGAAAGTCTCCACTCGAATGGTCGACAAATTTCATAATTCCAATCGGCTTGGTTGGTATATGCTGATGTGCAACACTGTAGCACGGGCGCGGCGGTCTGTCAACCCATCCTTTTCAACCATGCCGTCCTTTCCGGGACTTCCATTCTCAACCAAATCGGCGCAGCCATCGTCTATCTTGGAAGAACGCAAGCGACCTGCGGGAGGATGGCGCGGAGCCGCGATGCGGATGCGATTTGGAACGGGAGGCGTTCGCTGTGAATCGATTGGCGAAACACACCCCGAACAGCCTGCGCATGGCGCGCCGGCTGACGGCGATGCTCTTCATGGCTATGCTGCTGGCCGCATGCGGTTCGGAAGGGAACGTCCGGGAGAGGGACGTCGAACCGGCGAAAATCAAGGTCATGTACTGGAGCGAACAGGCGTTCAACCACACCTACGGCTGGCTGTTCTCCGCGCTTCATCCGCACATCGGGCTCGAAGTCGCGGATCTGAACAGCTACCGGTATGACGCCGACGAAGACTTCGACGCCAGATTCGAAGCGTTCATCCGGGACGAGAAACCGGACGTCCTGTTGTTGCTCAACCCGGATCAATTCGCGAAATACGCCGCAGGCGGACGGCTGGTCCCGCTCGAATCCTACGCGGCCCGGGACCGTTTCGATCTGGACGGGCTCATCCCGGGGATGGTCGACTGGCTGCGGGCGAAGGGCGGCGGCGAACTGTTCGGCCTCGCGCCGTGGTTCTCGAGCCTGGCCGTCTACTACAACAAGGACCTGTTCGACCGGCACGGCGTCGAATACCCGACCGACAACATGAGCTGGGAGGAGCTGCTCGGTCTCGCGGCCCGCTTTCCGACCGAAACGGCGGAAAGCGGAAGATTGTACGGCCTCGTCGTTCCGGATCTGTACGGACGCGATGCGGATTTGCATGAACTGGGCAAGAGGATCGGGACGACGATGGGGCTGCGCTTGGTGAATCCGGCCGACAATCGGGTGGCGATCGATTCCGAATCGTGGATTCGCGCGTACGAGCTGGCGTTTGCGGCGCTCCGTTCCGGAACGCTTTACCGGAACGAAGGCTTCGACGGTGTGTGGTCCGACGGGGAATACATGCTCTGGGAACCGTTCATCGGCGGCAGAGCCGCCATGGAGATCGGGGACGCCCATATGATGGGGCAAATCCGGGAAGCCGTGCTTGCCGCTCCGGACAAGGCGGTGAACAATTGGGATATCGTCACCGTGCCGGTCGATCCGGCGAACCCCGGCTACTCGCACGACGTCACGTTCGGCGAAATTTTCGCGATCAACGCGGAATCGGCGAACCGCGACGCGGCCTGGGCGTTCATCCGCTATATCCACAGCGACGAATACGCGCGGGTCACGTCGAATTCGATTTACGGAGAATTTCCGACCCGCCCGAACCACATCCGGGACGAGAACGGCCGGAACCTGGCCGCCTTCTACGCGCTGAAACCGGCGGACTCCAATCTTCAGACCGATCTCGACCGTCTTCCGCCAAATTTCGTCTCCGAATACATCGGAAGCGGCATGCTGGAGATGGAAGCCGTCATGGACGACCGGAAGTCGGTCAGGCAAGCGCTCGCCGATTTGCGCGTCCGGCTTCAGGCGGTGCTCGACGCGGAGCTTCGGATGGCGGACGGGACGGGCGGGCCGGGCTGATCACATCGCCTCTTCCGCGCGGAGCGGCAGCTGCCAGTCGATCTCGGGAATGCCGTTCTCCCGCAAATACCGGTTCGCGCGCGAGAACGGGCGGCTCCCGAAGAAGCCCCGGTACGCCGACAGCGGGCTCGGATGGGGCGAACGGACCAGGTGGTGGCGCGGGTTCGTGATGAGCTGCGCCTTGCTCTGCGCATGGCTGCCCCAGAGCAGGAACACGACCGGCTCCCGCTTCAGGTTCAGCGTCTCGATCACGCGGTCCGTGAACGTCTCCCAGCCCATCCCGCGATGCGAATTGGGCTGGCCCTCCCGCACCGTCAGCACGGTGTTGAGCAGCAGCACGCCCTGCTTCGCCCAGGCGACCAGACAGCCGTGCTCCGGCACCGCGCAGCCGAGATCGTCGTGCAGCTCCTTCAGAATGTTCTGCAGCGAAGGCGGCTGCGGCACGCCCGGCTTCACCGAGAAGCAGAGGCCGTGCGCCTGTCCCGGTCCGTGGTAGGGGTCCTGGCCGAGAATGACCACCTTCGTATCGGCGTAGGACGTGTAATGGAGCGCATTGAAAATGTCGTACATGTCCGGATAGATGACCCGCGTCCGGTACTCTTCGATCAGAAACCTGCGCAACTGCTGATAGTACGGCTGCGAAAACTCCGCATCCAGATATTCCGACCAGTCATTCCGCAAAATCGCCACGGTTCTCTCCTCCCCTACCATTATCGGCGCGGCGGGCGGTTTTGTCCACATCGCCGCCCCCCATTTTCCAGATGGAACCAAAACCGCCTGTCCAACGTCTATATAGAGTGCAAAACATTTCCTGCGGTAAAACGACACGAGTCCGCTGAAATCAAAACGACTGGAATCATGGGGAGGAGTTTTTCGCCATGCACCATTCCAAACACCGCGTCTCGTTCGGACTGCGCCCGCTGCGCTGGCTTTCGGCCGCGCTCGCCCTGGCGCTGCTGCTTGCGGCCTGCAGCTCGGGCGGAAGCAACCGGGACGCGGAAAGCGAACCGACGACCATCAAGGTCATGTACTGGAACGATCAGATGTTCCAAACGGAATTCGGCATGCTGTTCTACGCGCTGCACCCGAACATCGAGGTCGAGGTGGTCAACACGAGCGCCATCCAGACCGGCGGCGACGGAGGCGACTATGAGGAAAAACTGGACGAGTTCATCCGGAACGAGAAGCCGGACATCCTGCTGCTTAGCCAGGAGCAATACGCGAAGTACGCCGCCGACGGCCGGCTCGCCTCGCTCGAATCGTACGTGACCCGGGACAAATTCGATCTCGAAGGCCTGATCCCGGGCATGGCCGACCTGATGAGGGAGAAAGGAGGCGGCGAACTGTACGGCCTCTCGCCTCGCTTCTCCTCCCAGGCCATCTATTACAACAAGGATCTGTTCGACCGGTACAATATCAGCTATCCGACCGACCGGATGAGCTGGGAGGAAGTGCTCAATCTGGCGGCGCGATTCGCGGGCGACGATTCGGATGAAGACCGGATCTACGGTCTCCATTTCGCCAACGCGGACGCGCATCAGCTTGCCCAGCAGATCGGATTGACCCAGGGGCTCCGCGTCGTGAACCCGGCCGACAAGCGGGTGACGATCGACAGCGAATCCTGGGTCCGCGTGTACGAAACCGCGCTGAACGCGGTCCGCTCCGGCGTGCTCTACCAGGATGGTCCCCCCGATTTTTCCGGCATCATGTCCTATGAGGAATTTCTCCTCCGGGATCCGTTCATCGCGGGCAAAGTCGCCATGTCGATCGGCGAGTCCTATCGGCTCTTGCAACTCCGGGAGGCCGTGAACGTCATTCCGGACAAGGTGGTCAAGAACTGGGATCTCGTCACCATGCCGGTCGATCCCGCGAACCCCGATTTCTCGTACGGCATTTACTTCTACGAGATTTTCGCGATCAATGCGGAATCGGCGAACCGCGACGCGGCATGGGAGTTCATTCGCTACATTCACAGCGACGAATACGCGCGGGTCAAGTCCAAATCGCTCACCAGTGATTTCTTGGTCCGTACGAAATACATCCGGGACGACGAAGGCCGGAACCTGGAAGCCTTCTGGTCCCTGAAACCGTTGGGCGCCAATCAATACGATCTCTACCGCGACCTGCCCGGCATTTTCCACATGCAGCTCAATTCCATCGGCTCGGAAGAGATGCAGGCCGTCCTGAACGACGAGAAAACGGTGCATGAAGCGCTCGCGAGCATGCAGACCCGGCTGCAGGCGGCGCTGGACCAGGCGCTCGCCAACGAGGAGCGGAACGGCGACGCGGAAGCGGAACAGGGTTCGGCCGGCGTCTCGATCGAAACCGGCGTTTCGGTCGACGAAGCGGAACCGGAGGCGGCCGGCGACGGCGCGGCCGAGTAATCCGCCCGCCGACCGCGCATGCCGCGCGGAACGAGGAAAGGCAAGGCCAGGCGGCTTTGCCTTCCTTCGTTGCAAGAATCGACACGTATGGATAGGAGACAGACATGATCATGAATGGTTCTGAACAACTCGCCTCATTCGGACGGCGCCCGCGGCGCTGGCTGCCGGCCGCGCTTGCCATGGCGCTGCTGCTCTCCGCTTGCAGCCGGGACGGGGACGACCGGGAACCGGAAGGCGTATCGGCGACGATCAAAGTGATGCACTGGAACGAAATGTCGTTCAACGTTGAGTTCGGCACACTGTTCTACGCGTCGCACCCGCATATCGATGTCGAAGTGGCCGGCACCCTCTCCATTCAGACCTCCGGCGGTGAAGATTACAACGAGAAGCTGGATGAATTCATCCGCCGGGAGAAGCCGGACATTCTGATGCTGACCCTGGATCAGTACGCGAAATATGCAGCGGACGGACGGCTCGTATCGCTGGAATCGTACGTGACCCGGGACAAGCTCGATCTCGAAGGATTGATCCCGGGGATGGTCGACCTGCTGCGCGAGAAGGGCGGCGGCGAACTGTACGGGCTGGCGCCGAATTTCACTTCCCAGGCCATCTATTACAACAAGGACCTGTTCGACCGGTTTGGCATCGACTATCCGACCGACAGGATGAGCTGGGAAGAAGTGCTCCAGCTCGCGGCCCGGTTCCCGGGCGACGATTCGGATGAAGACCGGATCTACGGTCTTTATGTCGGTTCTTCCGATTTGCACAACCTCGCCCGGATGATCGGGCAGACACTTGGGCTTCGCGTGGTGAATCCGGCCGACAAGCGGATGTCGATCGAC
>Ga0310825_100429_pt1 | contig 41099 bp, 39 predicted proteins | sample WT_ome_9_FD_202243 | JGI IMG/M metagenome (GOLD analysis project Ga0310825, IMG submission 202243) | Sorghum-adapted microbial communities enriched on wild type (WT) sorghum from Joint BioEnergy Institute, Emeryville, California, United... ... | reverse complement strand
CATGCGGTCTTTGGTGTTATCCGGTATTAGCTCCGGTTTCCCGGAGTTATCCCGGTCTTGCGGGCAGGTTGCCCACGTGTTACTCACCCGTCCGCCGCTGACCGAACAAGAGCAAGCTCTCGTTCGGCCCGCTCGACTTGCATGTATTAGGCACGCCGCCAGCGTTCGTCCTGAGCCAGGATCAAACTCTCCAAAAGAAAGTTGATTGGCTTGCGCTTCGTTTCGTTCAGTTTTCAAGGAACGAATTAACTTCTCTGTATCAGCTTCCTAGAGGAACTCAACTTCCTCGAAGAATAACAGTCACTTTTTTACTATACTATACTTGTTTGGTAGATGTCAAATTTTTTAATCACGAATTAATCATTACAAAAAATCATGTTGAACAACCAAGCAAATTTAACTATATCAAAAAAGTTTTTGCTCTGTCAAGAACCAATTTTTTATTGCAGCTTTCTTTGTTGAAAGCATTTATTCATTTTTATCTTACTTCGTTCTCATTCATCGAAGCGACGCTTTATATATTACTACTTCATCGAATCTAAGTCAATAGTTATAATCCATCCAATTTTATCCAAAACACTAATTCATATTAGCTGTAAAACAATTTATACATCCCCCCTCTTCCTATCACCTGTCCTTTTTCTGCAATATTTCCTTATTATAAGGAATACGCTCTTTCATGTTTGTTTTATAAACAAAAAGACATCGTACGCTCTGTTCGATCGATTCGGCACGAGGCTGATCTGAAACAGTTCAAATCAACCGCCGCTACCGACTCAGCCAATTGCCATCTGTCTCGCACAATTTTCACTTTCTGTCTTGATAACAGAGCTGTACTAGGTCAATCACTGTGCAAAATTGTTTTGGATTCTATCGTTTTTTCGAGATTCCCCAAAAATGAAAAACGACCGCAAACTCGGACGTATTAAGAACCTCGGAAATGTTAATCCAAATAAATCGTATGTAAAGGGCTGACCCGAGAGAATAACAACCACAGTATAAAATGATTGATATTTCAAGGATAAATAAGCCTGCTCGTTTATCCCATGCAAAATTTGTGCAACATTATTTTCGGCCGCTATCTCATACAAAAAAAGCGGAGTGATCCGCCTTTTTCTTCTAGAAATTTATATTAAAAAAGTCACAAAGTGGGTTAGAAAGAGTAAAAATATCAATTGCTTCAGTCGCTGACATTTAGCGACGTTCCATTTTCATGATGAATATACTTATTTTTCTTTTATTTCATCTTTTTTGGGACGCTTATTTTTGATGTAATTAATCAACATTAACACAATGTAAATCGCTCCTCCAATAACAGTCACGGCAAATCCTTTCGGAGTTCTAACAACCAAACCATACACTAATAAAACTCCAAATATCGATGTGATGAGAATATGGAACAAATAATATTTTGACATCATGTTTCCCCCTTACCCTTCATTCTCATAGCTACAAGCTGTCTTAGTCACTCCCTAAAAAAGTATAAGATTGTATGAATCATTCAAAAATCAAAAACTTGTCTGTGCTACACTCCTACATGAGTACAATAAAGGAGCAGATGAATAGTGAAAAAATTATAAATCACAAACAGTCATGGTTGGATCACCGGACGTCTTTCATCACAGGGACGGATATATAAAATAACTTTGTCTTTATTATTCTAAAGCGCATATAACGATACCATGCTGTGCGCATTAAACCAAACAAATTTACATTTACAATCCATAATAAAACATATATTGAAATTATACCAAATATTCACTCTCCATATATCCTATCCGTTGAATTGAGATATAATGAATTTGAAAACTTAATGGGACTTCCTCTATTTGGTTTATATCAAAAGCTATACACTGTGAAGAATGAGGAAAATCCAGCTAAAAAAGCGAAATTATTAGAAGAGCAGGTAAGAGACCAAATTGCCGGGGCTTTATATGATAGTGGTGTTGCGCTTTCGGCTGCTCGAACCATTGTTTACTTTTTCGTGTCGGTAGTGTTTTCATGTCATTAAAAGCCGGAGTAAGGAGTGATATTCTTGAGACAGGAGTCCTTGGAGTAGAGAGTAGAACGGCTCGAACTTTACATTGACTTATTACGAGATTTTGCCGTTGATCCCGAAACATTTGCTATTTGGGATTGGGTCATTTCTCGTAAACTAAACAAAAGTCAGGTTGATCGCTTAATGAAGACAGCAAGAGAGTTCAATCAAGCCATTAAGATAGCGAATGAAAATGGGAGCCAACCACCAAGGTTCGAGGAGTTCAGCCAAAAAATTATTGAGATTGTCCATTTGGAAGATAATCCCGCAGATGAACAGACTGTGTTGCAATTCTTAAAGCGAATTAAACACTCTCATAGATATCTATCCGATTGCTACTTGACTACCACCGAATAATTGAACTATATCACAAATATTTCCATTGTTTTTTCACTGGAAGCATTCTATATATTGTTCAGTCTATATCGTTGTGTAAAAAGCCTTTGAAAATAAGTGGGCCATTTTTTACTCCTCTCGCTTAGGAGGTAGTTATCTAGACAACACAACATTCGAAGGAGGGGAAGTGGTTCCTGTCACAGACACTTGATGAAAACATTTGATGAAATATGTATGAAGACGGTGAGAGGAAAACCATATCGTAAGAAACATTGGTACTTCAAGGTTTAACAGCTATTCACTTCCCCACCGTGCAAAATTCATGCAAAATTTTTTTTGGATTCTATCGTTTTTTTCGGGATTCCTAAAAGATGAAAAACGACCGCAAACGCGGTCGTATCAGGGGTTTCGGGGATGTTAATCCAAATGAATCGTATGTAAGTGGCGGCCCCGAGAGGATTCGAACCTCCGACGCACGGTTTAGGAAACCGACGCTCTATCCACTGAGCTACGGGGCCGTGTTGATTCTCCATTCGGCATTAGGCGGCTCCTGAAGCATTGCGATAAGAGCATGAATAAAAGTCAAAAACCATAGCTCCGACAGAGAACACGAGCGACACGTTTTTCCCCTTTTGACAACGTGTTGTGCGATCAACGTCAGCGCGACTCCACGCGCCCTCACTCCATTCGTTGCTCTCTCGTTTACGGCGAGGGAAAACCGCATCTGGCTGCCGACATACCGTCTATGAGACGTACAGCCTGTATTATAACGGTTTTTTGCTATGGTGGCAAGCTCTCTTTTATTCTTCCATCTTCTTCTTTGTCCGGTGCTACTCATTCGCTTGTCCGTACCGGCCAGCTTGTAATCAAAGCAAGCCATAGAGTCGATCGCGCAGCATTCTCATTTCGAGAAACTGCATGATCGACACTTTTTGACGAAAGAACAGTCAGCAGAAGAAAAAGGACTGTTTTGAACAGAAAAGATCCACGGGCAACATTTTGCCCTCCATCCGAGGATAAAAATCACCGTTCACCTAGAAGGCGGGTGAAAAACAATGATCACTCCTAGCCGACGTCAGATCACGTGAAATGAGAAGCTGATGCTGCAAAATATAAGTTCAAACATGTGGTTATAACAAAAATACGGGTAATCGCGTAGAATTCCCTCTACGTATTACCCGTTGTTCATTTATAAAGTACTTAACCAAGCCCCAACTGCCGATCCTATATAGTTTCCGATAATATAACCTAAAGTACCCACAAGCATAATCGGTCCGACTAATTTGATCCAGCCTTTTGAAATCGCCATAGCTGCGGCCGTTGTTGGTCCACCGATATTTGCATTGCTCGCCAGAATAATTTCTTCCAGTGAAAATTTAAAGATTTTCCCAATACCGAAGGAAATGATCATGTTGATAATCACCATCAAAGCACATAATACGAAGATGAGCGGTGCATTTTGTAAGATGACTTGAATGGAAGCCGGTACACCGATCACGACGAAGAAAATATAAATTAAAAATGTACCGATTTCCTGAGTTCCATGGATATTTTCAAAGTAACGCGGGAACAGAGTGACCGCAAGCAGTGTAATCGTCGTTAACATTAAGTAGTTATCACCTAATATTCCATTTAAAATATTTAAAAATACGTTCGCATCCTCACCAGATGGAATCAATTCATCCAAAAAACCGGCAATTGTAAATGAGATGGCGACAATGACAAATGTCGTCCCGACGGCTTTTGCGATATCGAGCAAGGAGATATCTTTTCTCTTCCAGTAGGATGCCGCGTGGTTTTCATCTCCTTTCACATTGCTTTCCAACTCATCGATGTACGGGGTCTTAAAATATTTCCGGAAAAACGTTAATGCTGGAATCAAGATCAACCCCAAGAAATAAAGTGCCATCACCATATTATCGGCAACGACCGTCGCGGATACGAGCTCACTTGGTGTTTCGAATTTTGCGGCCATCGCAACAAAGTTTACGCCACCACCAATATAAGAACCTGTCATCATCGCAGAAATCTTATATAGTAAAGGAATATGGTCTTTGAGTAAAAAGAAGGAGATAATAGCGCCTGCCACAGTTCCGACTGAACTAATCAAGAAAATTACCACTAATCTACCACTTTCACGCCAGATTTTCATTATATTCGTTTGAAAAAGGAGTAACGGGATTGCTAGCGGGATGACATACGACCAGACCGTATCATACACCGGTGATTCAGTAGGAATGATATTCAAGTTGGCCAAAATCATCGCACCAACAAGCGCAATGATCGCTCCGGATATTTTGGCAGCCCATTGATATTTTTGCTCTAAATAAATACTGATCGCTGCCCAGCCCACTAGAATCGCCCAAAGAATCCATGTATCATCCGATTGAATCAATGTATTCGTCATTTCCCAACCCTCCATTTTTTATCAAACCTCAGTGCATTGACCATTGATCCAAAAGAAGTGAATAAATTTGCCGCGGTCTTCCTCGATTGACTGGCTGCTCCTCACCTGTAACTGATACCACCCCAGCTTGTTCTAATCGACTTAATAGCCGCCGCGCACTTCTTGGCGTAATTCTTAAGCCCTTCGCTAATTCTATGGCAGTTACCGAATTTTTGCCATGAATTTTGAAAAAAGAGAGAATACGGTTGATGGTCGAACTACTCACATTTGCTTTTTGAGCAATTTCTAAAACTTTTTCATTATCATTCCGCAGCGAATAGCTTAAAATTCCTGATTGCATAACCGGACCATAAATTTTGCCGTTTGCATCATAAATGATATAATCTGTATTGGACGCTTTCGCTTTTTTTAGCGCTTCCAACGCATACATTTCCGCCTCATTTGTTGATCTTCCGATTCCGATACCGAGCTGAACTTTTCTTTCTGTTTTTTGAAAAATATCATGGATCAATGTAAGCTCGTTGGAATGTTGCTGATCATCTAATTGTAAGGCTTCGCGGGTGGTGATAAATCTTAATTCACGGCGATCAATCCATTTGATAATGGCCTGTGTCTTTTCCCCGTAATCTACTAAACTTTGCTGCAAAGCTAGTAATCTTCGTTGCAATTGATATTCCGTTAAATCATCTTGTTCGAAAATCTCTTTTAAATCGACGATCCCTATCGCAATGTGTGAATTTTGCTTTTTCAGTTTCTGTGCTTCCATTAACACGATCTGTAATGTATTTCTTACCGCATTCCTTGTCGGAAGGACCCTTACTGCAGGTACACCGAGTTCTATTAATCGTTCATATATTAACCCCACACATGTAATAGCGGTATCGATTTGACCGTTTTTCCACAATTCATAATGAAATCGAGTCGTTTTTTCAATATGAAATTCTTCTGAATGTGTATCATAATAGATGTTTTGTACTCTGATCTCCAATTCTTCCAAACTTTCTTCTACTTCATATTTTTGTAGATTATCAATACTTATGTTCAGTGTTCCATTTTGCAAATCGTACTTCCCATTTAAGGCTAATTGAAATAAGGCCCGGTATAAAGCGGTTCCTTCAAAAGGGATAAAGAATATCGATTGATCAAGTTTTAAATTATTTTTAGCGATTTTGTAAGGCAGCGAGCCGGCAAACAAAATGATTTGAAAACCCGCTCCATACTTTTTCACGATTTCAATGACTTCCTCTTCGTTATGGTAGGTAGCATAATGGATGGATAATTCCGGATATTCCTTCTCCACATTCATAATCATTTTTTCAATATCGCGAGGTCCGATCGCGAGTACTCGAATTTGCATTTCAGTAAGCACCCTTTCGGCACTTTTTCAAACCTGAAGGCGCAGGAATTAGTAAGTGATTCGATGCCCAGCCAATTCCAATACACCACCATAAATGGCTTCATTTCCCGTTTTCAGTGCCCAATTTTGATTGCCGTAGTCATAGTGCCACCATTCTTCGTCGTAATTTGTAAATCCGGCCTTTTCCATAATGCTTTTTAATAGCTTGCGATTCTCTTTAATCTCCCTATCTAATGGACTTGGATTTTTAATTTGTTCAAAATAGTCCGTTCTTGACATCTCCGTAAATTCATCAAATTTGGACCCCATATTCAGCGGACCTTGTTTATTCGCAATGGTTAAATCAATCGCACCACCAGTTAAATGATTGGATGGTCGCATCGGATCCTCCGACGGTCTGTCCACATACTTCGTCAATTCTTTTTTCAGTTCATTCCCTGCTAAACCTTTTAACTGTAATTGCTTTTCGAATTGTCGATACAGTGCTAACTGAACTTTATAAGGTCGCCAGGCGTCAAAAACGATAAAATAATGATCCACAGGTAGGAAGTGAACCGCTTTCAAAAGACGTTTGACAGCACCTTCCCTAAGATAGCAATCGTTCGGCGCACCAGGAATATTGTTTTGAAAATAATACGGTTCGACAACTATTTTTTCTGAAATCCCTGTTAGCGACATGAGTTTTTCATGATTCTCATGAATAGGAATCTGTTCCTTCGTTAGATAAATTGTTCGTCACCCCTCTTTTAAAAACTTATTGATAAATCTACTCCATCTTTTTCGTTAATTTAAGAATTTTCATTTATATAAAATTATATTTCCAGAATTAATTTTTATAGTCAACGTCCTTAAATAGACCGAAATTAAAAATCACCCGTGGTGCTAGTTAAGCCTTAACGTTCAACTAGCCCGAGAACAACAAGCCAGTAAAATATCCTCCAGTGCCGTTTCAAATCCAGAAACCGATTTCGCTCGAATCTCGGTAATCCGATGCAATCCACTAAAATCGCGGTTTCCACCACTTTACGTTTTCGCTTCGTCCACTGTTTCCATACATCCGATTGGCGAATTCGCAGATTTTCTCGAACGGGCGCCTAAAAAGCGATTCGGTGCTCTTCGTACAGCTTCTTTTGCAGCTTTTGGCTGATATCCCCTTTGTCACCGAAGTTATGCGGATGTAGAAGTTGCGTCACGGCGGTGTTTGGTTTGATCTGCTGTAAAATGAAAGTGCTCTTGCATGGGAACTTCTCCTTTTGATGTTTGGTTGCACTTTCATTTTAAGAAGAACCTCTCATACAAAAGTTATTTTTTATGCTTGTCTGATTTTATCTAGCACCACGGGTTAGTATTTTAGAATGTCTCTATATTCCCCTCTCCCATCATCCCCACAACTTCTCGAAACACGGTTGATGGCTGTTTGCGAAGCAGTTTAGCGGCAATCGTTTTTTGCTTCGTGCCGTCCATGATTGTGAGTAGGCCGTCTTCAAGGTGGATGAGCAAGTTTTTGACACAGTATGCCGTGATTTTTGACGCCTGATCCAAGTAACGGGCGTCAAGGTCGAATCGGACACGATCAGACAGCCGCCGCAGCAAGCGCCAAAGGGCAATTTCCTCGCTTGATTTCATGAACAGCTCGGGCAGCTCTTTTGCTTGTTTGATTGTATTAAGCGTCGTCATCGCATAGACGGCGATGCCGTAGCCGACCCGACTACCGAGCCGCAAACCATTCTTGTCCGCCTGACAGCGGTGCGACGGTTGGCAAGTCGCGCAAAAAGTCAAGATGGTCGAGCCGGATGCGATTGAACTCGATCGTATTCGCCCGATCAAGCACTTTTTTGCTGAAGGGGTGGGTTGTTTCGTCCATGTTGACGGTGCCGATGATATAGACGTTTGGCGGGAGAAAGAGATCACGCCCCGCCGTTTCTTTCGGCAGTAGCCGCGACGAGGTAATGCGGCCATTTTCCCAACGGCGGCTTTCCATCACGCTTAAGACGTCGCTGAAATAATGCTCGACGCGAGCGAGGTTCATTTCATCCAGCACAACGAAATACGGCTTGTCCGGATGGTTCTCGGCTTCGGTAATGACATTGGTGAGCGGCCCAGGCTTGAAATCGCCCTTAATGTCGACATAGCCAAGCAAGTCAGAGCCATCGTTCCAATCTGGGCAAACGGGAATTAAGATGAACTGCCCGTTGTCTTCCGTCGCACCGACGCTTTCAGCCAGCCATTGGGCGATTTTCGTTTTCCCTGTTCCAGAAATGCCGGACAAAATGACAAACGGTTTTGTTTTTAGTGAAAGAAAAAGATTCATCACTTCTTCTTGCGTATAGTAAAATCCTTTAGCGGTTATGTAGAAATGAATATGTTCGACGACTGACCGATCGGAGAGCGATTGCTTAAACGGCGTCATCTTTTCTGTTCGTTCCACGTATTGTCGGTAATAGCCGATCATCGTTTTCAAGTCGCTCACGAGTTGTTCATCGGACGGCAGATTGTCAAACGAATAGGCAATATACACCGCCACTGACCGCTCATATTCTTTCGCCCGTTTGCTTGCACTGAGACGGATGGCGTTATCAGTTTGCACGCGACCCCCAACAGGAATCTGCTGACGGATATCCCGCTTCACCCGCTCCATTTCATCTCGCTTCGTTTCTGTCACTCCTTGGGCGAGTGTCAAATAGAGCCGACACATATCCTCGCTGAACAAGTAGACGATATAATAGCCGCGCTGTGTAGAATCCGTCACCTTTTTGTCCATCACCGCCACCCACGGCGCATCGGTCCACACTCCTTGGCCGACTGAACCTTTGACGATATATCGGTCGGGCTCAACAAACGGCAGCGCTTTTATCTTTTTCGGAATCGCTTTTGTCACGAGTTGAAACGCCCACCGCTCTTTTGACAGTTTTTCGCGTTTTTCTTCTTCATCAATGGCCATGACTTGGCGGAAAAAATCATGCAATGCCATCAGAAACGTCTCCTTCTCGCAAAATTCCCCTTTCTTCTTTTCTACTTTTCTTCTATTCTACTAAAAAAGCGGCTTCTCCCATTAGCAGGAGAGCCGCTTTATGCATCAATGCACAGAACATCGCTGCTCTTCACTTACCAACGATACCTCCCTTCTTTGCGTCCGTTCGAACAAGACGGATGGTTTCATCGCCCAATGATTGATAGGGCTCTGAACTCCCCAACGCACGAGGACAGGCAATCGGAGAATGTGGGACAAAAAAAACGGCTTGAGATATAGCGCTCATTTCTCAAGCCGCTTGTTTTCTATTCAGCTGCGAGGGCATCGGCCTTTGTTCGGTGCACAGTGCCGTGCGGGTGCTGCGGGGGTGCATAGATGGAATAGAGCTTGAGCGGGATCGTTCCGGTGTTGATAACATTATGCCATGTTCCGGCTGGAACCATGATCGCGGAACCGGCACGTACGTTTCTCTCAAACGTCAACTTGTCTTTCCTTCTGCCCATTCGGACGATTCCTTCTCCTTGTTCAATGCGCAAAAATTGATCGACATAGGGGTGAATTTCCAATCCGATATCTTCCCCGACATTCAAGCTCATTAACGTCACTTGCAAATGCGGTCCGGTCCATAAAGCGGTGCGGTACGTATTGTTTTGTTTTGCCGCCTCGCTAATCGAAATGACAAACGGCTCCGGCCCGTAATCTTTCAGCTTGATATTCTCTTTGTACGGAACCGAACCGTAAGGCAACCCGCCGTAATTGTGCACCGGTGGATAAACATAAGCTGGATACGGATGCATATACGGGTAGACAGAAGGATAGGAAGGTAAAAAAGACACGGTATACATCGCTCCACCTCTTCACTGATTAGTCACCGTCATCTTATGCACAACCACAAAGAAGTTGACTCGTGTTTTAGGCATATCTTTTCTGTGCCTCCTCCTGCTCACAAAAAGGCTGCCATCGGCGGTAAATGCGCAATGTTCTCCCATCTACGATTGGAGGCCTGCCCGATGGCGAGTGATGGGCCAAGACATCAGGGTATATCCGACGGTTCCGCTGGTTCAAAAGATCGTTGATGGAAAATACCGATTTTCCATTTCGCTCATGTCTAGAACTCGAGATGATGACGAGAGAGGGATGTGCTACAATGGGGATAAGGCAATCAACTCAGGCGTGCACGACGGGACGCTGTCAAGTTCTCTTATTTGAGGAGGAATGGACAATGAAAGCTCCTGCTTTGTTTCTCGCTCATGGGTCGCCGATGTTGGCGATCGAGGATCATGCGTATACCTCCTTTTTGGAGAAGCTCGGGGAAGGAATGTCCCCCAAGGCGCTCGTCGTCTTTACGGCGCATTGGATGACGCGCAAACCGACGGTTTCAGCAGTGGAAGGGACGTATGGAATGATTTATGATTTTTCCGGATTTCCGCACGACTTGTATGAAATCGTTTATCCGGCACACGGATCGGTCGAGTGGGCGGAACGCGTGCGGGAGCACCTCGCTCGTGTGGCGGAAGTAGCCGTCGATCAAACGCGCGGGCTTGATCACGGTTCATGGGTGGTGCTCCACCGCATGTTTCCAAGGGCGGACATCCCGGTCGTGCAAGCATCGGTCGTGCCGTGGTGGACGCCAAAGCAATTGTTCCAGCTCGGCGAAGCGCTGCGCCCGTTGCGCGATGAAGGGGTGATGATCATCGGAAGTGGCGGGACGGTGCACAACTTGATGGCGCTTCGCTGGGAAGGGCATGTAGAGGCAGAAAGATGGGCGACTGCTTTTGATGACTGGCTGCTGCGCGAGTCAGCCGCCCGCAGTGAGGATGTATTCCATTATGAAGAAAAAGCACCTTACGCCAAGCAGGCCGTACCGACCCCCGAGCACCTCGCACCATACTGGATCGCTTACGGCGCAGGTGATCACAACCAAGCACCGCGCGTCTTGTTCCGCGACTATCAGTATGGAAACTTAAGCCTCATGGCGGTAGCCTTTTAACGAGGTGGCCCGACCTTGCTTGAAACATGCAGGGCGGGCCGTCTTTTCCTCTGAGAAATCAGCGAGGAGCCCCCGACTGTGAAGCGATCACGAAAATCAGGGAGAATTGCTGGTCACAGCACTCCTTACGAAAGCGCCCGGGCAATATCCGCCGCTAAAACAGCATTGTTTTTCACTAGGGCGATGTTCGCTTTTAAACTTTTCCCTTCAGTTAATGTTTTCACCCGATCTAGCAAAAACGGGGTGACCGCTTTGCCGGTGATGTGCTTTTCTTCTGCCTCCTTAAGCGCTTGTTCAATGATGGAAGTAATGTACGATTCCTCGAGCTCGTCTTCTTGCGGAACCGGATTGGCGACGACGATGCCGCCGTCTAAGCCGAGCGCCCATTTCGTTTCAATGAACTGGGCGATTTCTTCTGCGCTGTCTAAACGGTAGTCGACGCGAAACGGGCTTGTCCGTGAGTAAAAGGCTGGCAGGATGTCCGTCTGATAGCCAAGGACCGGAACACCGTGCGTCTCTAGATACTCGAGCGTCAAGCCTAAATCCAAAATCGATTTCGCCCCTGCACAGACGACGGCGACGTTTGTTTGCGCGAGTTCTTGCAAGTCAGCTGAGATGTCCATCGTCCGCTCGGCCCCACGGTGTACCCCGCCGATGCCGCCGGTCGCAAACACGTTAATGCCCGCCATCGCCGCACAAATCATCGTCGCTGCCACGGTGGTCGCCCCATGTTTCTTTTTCGCGACGACATATGGCAAATCGCGGCGGCTCACTTTTTCAATGTCACGGCTTGTGCCTAAAAATTCAAGCTCGTCATCCGTTAGCCCGATTTTCATCTTTCCATCGATGATGGCGATCGTCGCCGGCACAGCACCGCGGCTGCGGATCAGTTGTTCAACCTCTTTCGCTGTTTGGACGTTTTCCGGGTACGGCATGCCGTGGGAAATGATCGTTGACTCCAAAGCGACGATTGGCTTGCGTTCCGCTTTCGCTGCGGCCACTTCTTCAGAAAAAACAAGGATGTCGTTCATTATGATTCTCCTCCCTCGTGAAAATACTGTTCATACGCCGCTCGCAACCGTTGTTCCGTCAAAGCGGGATTTACCGTTTCGGCGGTTTGCAGCGTCAAAGCCGCGTTGCTTATCCCGAGGCGGCAGGCGTCTTCCACCATATGTCCGTTCAAGACGCCATACAAAAATCCAGCTGCGAACGCATCGCCCGCCCCGGTAGCATCGGCAACCTTGACCACAGGAGCTGCAATCGCTCCCCTCTCCCCTTTCCTTGTCGCGTACACGACGCCCTCAGCCCCGCGCGTGATGACGATATTTTCCACTCCCAAACGAAAAAGCGATTCGATCGCATCATCAAGGCGGCGTTTCCCCGCAAGCGCCATGGCTTCCGCCTGATTCGTGACAAGCCAAGTGACACCGGAAAGAACCGTCGGCAACCGCTTCACTTTGGGCACGGACACAGTCACGACGCAAAGCGGAAGGCGGTCTTGGCGGCACTGCTCGATCACCCATGAGATGACATCAGTCGGAAAATTCGTATCGAGCACGACAGCAGAAATCGGACCGAATTTCAACCATCGCTGCTTCAGCCATTCGTTCCTTACTGTATCATAAATCGCCATATCGGCCAAGGCGAGTACCATCTCGCCACGCTCATCGAGCACCGCCGTATATGCGCCGGTGTTCGCTTCCGGTATTCGTGTGACCATCCTTGTGTCAACATATGGACTCGTGGCATCAATGAGCCATTGACCGTCATGGTCGCCACCGACTACGCTGAGGAGCGCAACGTTTTGCCCGAGCCTACCGATATTTTCGGCGATGTTTCTCGCCACCCCACCTGCTGTTTGCGTGCTCACAACAGGATGGGACGTGCCGAGCTCAAACGGCACAAGCAGCCGCGCTTTCCGATCGACGTTCACCCCGCCGATGCAGACGATGGAACCTTTCGTTCGCATGTCTCTCATCCTTTCCATCGCATCCATTCGAAAATGACGCCTCTGCTTCCAATTTTTACTATTGTATCATACAGCCCCTACAAATGAAAAACGCATCCCGCGTATAAGCGGGATGCAAGATTGCTAGTTTTTATATGCGCAATACGGACGCAACTTGACACCGATCAAGCTGCCAAGGAAAGCAAACACAAACCAAATCCAACCATGGACGCTGAAGGAAGCGATGCCGCTGAAATACGCGCCGATGTTGCAGCCGAACGCCAACCGGGCACCGTATCCCATCATCAATCCACCGATGAGTGCACCGATTGTCATGCGCGTCGGCCGCTTCCATTGCACGGGTTTCGCATAGCGGCCAGCGAGCGCTGCGGCCAATAAGGCGCCGAACATTAAGCTAATGTCCATGACCGTCGTTGTATCGTAGTAGAGCGGATTGGCGAGCGCCTGCCGTTTCGCCTCATCTTGCCAATACGCCCAAGCCGTCGGATCGACACCAAACAGCTGGACAAACTTCGCTCCCCACAAGGCGAATGCGGATGTGATGCCCCACGGCGAACCTTTGAACATGAGAACAAGCACGTTCATCAGCGCCAATAATAACGCGCCAACCAACAATGACCATGGGCCTTTGTAAATGGTTTTCCATCCGTGGCGGTGTTCAAGCGGTGTCGTCAACAGCTTGCCGTGGCGCCGCTTTTCCATCACCGTCACGACATAATAGACAACCGCCAGCAAAACAAGTTGCAGCAGAAAGCCGCCCCATGCACCAAACGAAGCAATAAGCGAAATCGGATCGACGTGCGGCATACGCATCCAAACATCAAAATGCGTCGTCGCAATGACCGATCCAGCGATAAACCCGATCAAGGTGACGACACCGTTCGTATCACCGCCGCCAATATGGTACAGCGTTCCGGACGCGCAGCCGTCACCCAGCTGCATGCCGATCCCGAAAATAAAGGCACCAATCATGACAGCAATGCCGACTTCATGCACATTCCCAGCAACGGAATGGCCGAATATCGATCCTTTTATCAGCAACGGCAAAAACAACGCACTTGCCACCGCCATCATGACCATCTGTGCTCGAATGCCTTCCCCTTGACGGTACAAAATGAATTTCCGCCAGGCCGAAGTAAAACCGAAATGGGCTTGATAAAGCACAAAGCCGCCAAACGCACCCAGCACGTACAAAAGCGCCTGTTGCCAAGACACGCGGCTATATAAGAACAGTGCTCCGCCGATTAACACAAAACAGGAGACCGCAATGATCCATGCGGTTGGATTTTTCGGGGCGTTTGCTGCCTGTTTCGCGCGAACATCTCGCTGCGCAGTCATTTCCACGGTGCATATCCCCCTTTTATTCGTTAATTTAATATATTTTATAATACTATAAATATGATGGATTTTCTATGATTTGGGCTGGAGAAATGCCACGTGGCGATTTATGATATAATGCGGAAGAACACCATTCTAAGGAAGGGGATTCGTATGTGGAACGAATTTAAAAAATTTGCCATCCGCGGCAATGTCATCGATTTAGCCGTTGGGGTGATCATCGGTGGAGCGTTTGGCAAAATCGTTTCCTCGCTCGTCAATGACATCATCATGCCACTTGTCGGGTTGCTTTTAGGCGGCATCGATTTTAGCAACTTATCATGGAAAGTCGGCAAGGCGGTAGTCAAATACGGCGCATTTATTCAAACGGTCGTTGATTTTTTGATCATTGCCTTCTCGATTTTCCTGTTTGTCAAACTGATTAACAAACTATATGAGCGTGTGAAAAAACAAGAAGAGATGGAGGAAACAGAACCGACTTTGACAAAAGAAGAAGAGCTGCTCACTGAAATCCGCGATTTGTTAAAGCAACAACGAGAAACGATGTGAGCGGTTGTCTATGATGTGGACGGGCTTTCAAAACCGATGTTCATCAATTCTCTTGACGATACATGACATAGTCGATTGAAGAGTGGTGCTAATGACGATATTTGAAGCATTGATGGTTACGATCGCTTTCACAAGTTTTGGAGTTTCCATACTGGTACGATCAAACGAAATCATCCACCCTCAAGCGAACGAAGCGTTGGGGTGGATGATTGTCTTCCACTTGCACTGACCACCTTTACACCAACGGTCTATAGCCAGGGCAAAGAGGCGGTAACACCTTTAGCTTCACTGATTATGTGGGTCAGTTTGTATCAAGGAGTCTCTCGCCGTTCAATGGACGTCGATGACAACGTAGTCCCAGTACGTGTTTCCGAGATAAATAAGCAAGGCCCATGTTCCGGATTCTCTCAGTTTCATATTTGATGGAATATGGGCGTCCGCCCCATTGTTCGGACTCCCTGGAACTGACGTTGTCCAAACACTTTTTCCGTCTACGGTTAACGCAGGGGCGACATCGTTGCTTCCTTTTTTCACGGCCACGATTGTCAGCTTTCCTTCTGGAATGGAATCCCCCCAGAAATGCCACATGTATTTGTTCCCTTGATTGGCTGTAAACGGTGCATCAATGAACCCCACTTTATTCGGCACTCCGCGCATCAAACAATTTCCAGATTGAAAAACCGGACTTACTTCCCAATTGATGCGCTCAATGATGTTCTGATCTATTTTTATAGGTAGTTTTTCAATATCACTAACGGTAGACGGAGGGGAATGAACTTGTCTTTCATTCTTTTCCCATATACTGCATGCGGATAAGGAAAAAAGGATGACAATCACGAGCAAGGGCTTGAGTAAATACACCATACACCCTCTCCTTCCTAGTTCCTGTTTGTTTTCGCTAATCACTATTATAAAAAGGAAAGAGTCTTTGGGCCTGGATGAATTTTCATCTTCAGTGCGCTTCATTTGACCGCTCCGACAAGCATGATGAGCAAACGGTCGCTACCTTCACTGACAATTGTTCTTGTTGTAGGAAAAGCATCTGAACACAAGGAGCATCACTCTCTGCAGCATCAACCGGTTGTCAAAGAAGCCAGTATGCCAGCGGTGCGGTGAGGATGAGCGTCAACACCGTCCGCTCAAACCAAATGACGAGCAATTTCGGCAAGCTAAGTGGAATTTCGGTCGATACAATGCATGGGATGACAGCGGAAAAGAACAAGATGGCGGAAATTGATACAACGGCAATAATAAATTTCGTTACGAGCGGAGCTTCGGTGACAAGCAAGGCCGGCAAAAACATTTCGGCAATCTCGATAGCGGAGGCTTTCGCTGCCAACAACGGCTCTGGAATTTGCAAGAGAAGAGTAAACGGATAAAACAAATACCCCAGCCAATCAAACAACGGCGTATATTCAGCGAGCAGCAGCCCGATCAGTCCGACCGACATAATCGAAGGCAAAATGCCCATCGTCATCATAAAGCCATCGCGCAAGTTTTCCCATATGTTCGTCCCGATTCCTTTTGACTGCGCTACCGCTTTCATCGCCTCAGACCAAGCTTGTTTCATATAGTTCCCCGTCACTCTTTGCTCGGGGTCCCCCTTGCCGTCGTAATACTCATCGCTCATGCGACTTAGCGGCCAAATCCGTGCGGTGATGGCTGTAACGGCAAATGTGACAAGAAATGTCACCCAAAAATACGTGTTCCATATCGACATGAGCCCTAACGTTTTGGCGACAACCACCATAAATGTGACGGATACGGTGGAAAAACCGGTGGCGATGATTGCCGCCTCTTTCACCGTATATTTGCCCTCTTTGAACACTTTGTTCGTGATCAAAAGGCCAATGGAGTAGCTACCGACAAAGGAGGCAACAGCATCGATGGCCGAGCGGCCCGGTGTTTTCCAAATCGGCCGCATGATCGGCTGCATCCAAACACCGACGAATTCAAGAAGCCCGTAACCAACAAGCAGAGCGAGAAAAACGGAACCAATCGGCACAAGCAAGCCGACGGAAATGACGAGCTTATCGTACAAAAACGGCCCCATATCCGGCTGAAACAGCCATGCCGGACCAATCTGAAACACAAGCATGACAGCCACGATCAAGCCAAGTACTTTGAAAATGGAAAAAACAGCAGTGACCGCGTCTTTGTTCCACGTCTTATTATAGAATGGATGGATCGCTCCAAGAGCAATAACAATAAGCGCATAATACGGTACGAGTCCCGGGAACTGCGCGCGAATCCATGTAACAATATGATCGAGTAAAATCGATGATGTGCCTCCGATGGACACCGGGACAAAAAATACGAAAATACCGATGGCACTAAAGACGAAAAACTTCCATGCACCGCTTGTTGGCGTTGGTGTCGGTACGGATGGCGGTACATTTGTATCCGTTTTCATTTTCCTCCACCCCCATTGTTCTTCTTACACAAGACGATGCAACCGGAAGCATCCCGCTCCCGGTCGCCAAACACCTCCACGGAAGACTATTCCCCTTCAGATGCATACCTTGCCTTCATTCACCACGATCTTCCCATCCTTAATCACCATCTCCGTATGGTTGACGCCGTAATAGTACATGATTTGCATATAGTTTGCGGCGTTGAAAATGGCCAAATCCGCTTTCTTGCCCGGCTCAAGGCTGCCGATCACGTGAGAGCGGCCGATGGCGTGGGCGGCGTTGATTGTGGCGGCGGCGAGCGCCTCAGCCGGGGTCATGCGCATATGCAAACAGGCAAGGCTCATGACAAGCGGCAGTGAAACGGTCGGCGATGAACCAGGATTGCAGTCAGTCGCTAGGGCGACAGGAACGCCGTTGTCGATCAAGCGGCGGGCGTCAGCGGCCTGGGTCATTAAGAAAAATGCCGTACCTGGCAAAAGAACGCCGATCACGCCGCGCTCCGCCATGCGGCGGAGGCCTTCATCAGACGCACGGAGCAAGTGGTCGGCCGAAATCGCCCCAACCTCAGCAGCCAGTTCGGCACCGCCGTACGGTTCGATTTCATCGGCGTGGATTTTCGGCGTCAAGCCGTGCGCCTTGCCCGCTTCGAGGATGCGGCGCGCCTCATCAGGGGTAAACACACCACGCTCACAGAAAACATCGTTGAACTCGGCCAAGCCTCGACGGCTGACCTCAGGAATCATTACTTCCATGATCAAGCGGATGTATCCATCCCGATCGTCCTTCCACTCCGGCGGGACGGCATGAGCACCAAGAAAAGTGGAAACGACATCAACCGGGTGGGTGTCATGAAGCCTCTTGGCAACTTCGAGCTGCTTGATTTCGCCTTCAAAGCTTAAACCGTAGCCGCTTTTCGCCTCAACGGTTGTGACACCATGAAGCAAAAACAGATCCAGCCGCCGCTTGCTTTCCTCATACAGCATTTCTTCCGACGCCTCGCGTGTCGCTTTTGTCGTCGCATGAATGCCGCCGCCAGCATTCATGATCTCCATATACGTCGCCCCACGGAGACGCATCGTCCATTCATGTTCACGGCTGCCGGCGTACACGAGATGAGTGTGGGGGTCGATGAGTCCAGGAGTGACCGTTTTGCCGCGGGCGTCAATCACATCCGCCTCACCGATCCGATCGGCAAATCGGTGAGCCAGTTCATCGTCCGGACCAACGGCAATGATCACCCCCCGCTCGATCCAGACGCTTCCGTTTTCAATGATTTGAAGGTCGTTCATCTTTTCTCTGACAAGCGGAGCCGCGGAGCTTCCCGCCAGCGTGACGAGTTGGCGAGCGCGGCGGATAAAGAGTGGGCGCATCTTATCTCCCCTTTTCTACTTCAGCATTGGCATATCAATACCTTTTTCTTTCGCCGTGCGAATGGCGAGCTCATACCCCGCGTCAGCGTGGCGGACGACACCAAGTCCCGGATCGGTCGTCAACACACGCGCCAACCGTTCTTCCGCCTCTTTCGTGCCATCGGCGACAATAACCATGCCAGCATGAAGCGAATAGCCCATACCGACGCCGCCGCCATGGTGAACCGACACCCAGCTCGCACCGCCGACCGCATTCAATAGCGCGTTTAAAATCGGCCAGTCGGCAATGGCGTCACTTCCATCTTTCATTCCTTCCGTTTCTCGGTTCGGCGAGGCGACAGATCCCGAATCTAAATGATCGCGGCCGATGACGATCGGCGCCTTCAATTCGCCGCGAGCAACCATGTCGTTAATGATTTTCCCGAACTTCGCCCGTTCGCCGTAACCGAGCCAGCAAATGCGCGCCGGCAGCCCTTGAAACTTGATTTGTTTTTGCGCCATGCGAATCCAATGGCAAAGGCGTTCATTATCGCTGAATTCGCGCAAAATGACTTCATCCGTCTTATAAATGTCTTCTGGGTCGCCGGAGAGCGCCACCCAACGGAACGGGCCTTTTCCTTCGCAAAAGAGCGGGCGGATGTAAGCTGGCACAAACCCCGGGAAGGAGAAGGCATCCTCGACTCCTTCGTCTTTCGCCACTTGACGAATGTTGTTACCGTAATCAAACGTCACTGCCCCTTGTTTTTGCATCACAAGCATCGCCCTTACGTGCTCAGCGATCGATTGTTTGGCACGAGCAACATACTGCTTCGGATCGCGAACCCGCAGCTCGGCGGCTTCCTCGAGTGTCAAACGAGCAGGAATGTAGCCATTTAACGGATCATGAGCGGACGTTTGATCGGTCAAAACGTCAGGAATAAAGCCTATGTCAACGAGCTGCGGCAGCACTTCGGCCGCATTGCCGACAAGACCGATCGACAGCGCTTTTTTCTCTTCTTTCGCTTGTTTTGCCATTTGAAGCGCGACGTCTAGGCTGTCAGTCATCGTGTCAAGATATTTCGTGTCAAGACGGCGCTGGATGCGAGCCGGGTCGACTTCGATAGCAATACAGACGCCGCCGTTCATCGTCACTGCCAACGGCTGCGCCCCACCCATGCCGCCAAGGCCAGCCGTGACCGTGATCGTTCCCGCCAGCGTGCCGCCAAAGTGCTGGCGCGCCACTTCGGCGAACGTTTCGTACGTCCCTTGAACGATGCCTTGGCTTCCGATGTAAATCCAGCTGCCGGCCGTCATTTGCCCGTACATGATCAATCCTTTTTTGTCGAGTTCATGGAAATGGTCCCACGTCGCCCATGCCGGCACGAGGTTAGAGTTGGCGATGAGCACGCGCGGCGCGTTCGGATGGGTGCGAAACACCGCGACCGGCTTCCCCGATTGAATGAGCAATGTCTCATCGTTTTCTAAACGAAGAAGAGTGTCCACAATCGCCTCATAACATTCCCAGTTGCGCGCCGCTTTACCGATGCCGCCGTAGACGATCAATTCATCCGGTCGTTCGGCGACATCCGGATGCAAGTTGTTGTTTAACATGCGGAGCGCTGCTTCCTGAATCCATCCTTTCGCTTGCCGCGTTGTTCCTGAAAGCGCTTGAACCATCCGTTTATTTCCCATCGTCATCCCCCTCTTTTTCCTCTTTGCTTTTTATTATGAAGGAAGCCAAGAGGAGGGAGATAGATGCTCTTCTTTTAAAGTTGATCCGTTTTTTTAGAAATTTCATATTTCTTTATACCACATCCGTCCATTTCTTTTGATATATGTTCATTTCTTTCGAAAAAACTGTCTACTGCGGTGATGACCGATGGAGCCGTTGTTCATCACGGTAGGCGGTCGGCGTCCGGTTCAGTTCGGCTTTAAAGACGCGCGTCAAATAATGAGCTGTCCGAAACCCAGTCTGTTCGGCGATTTCTTTCACAGACAAGTCGGTTTGTCGAAGCAACCGCTTTGCCTCCTCGAGTCGCCGTTTCGTCAGCCATTGGCGAAACGTCACACCGCGCTTTGTCGACAACAAATGGCTGAAATACGCAGGGCTGCGTCCGGCTGCTGCCGCGGTCCGCTCCAGCGTGAGCGACGGATCGCGAAAATGTGTTTCCATATAGCGAAGCCCCCGCTCGATGGCGTCGACACGCGCACCTTCCTCAGCCCTCCTCGCTTCGTGGAGCAGCCGGTATAAAAACAAAATCAATTCTTGGACGATACGATACAGCACAGGATTGTACAAAATGTCTTGAAATAGACGCATGTACTCACATTCCATCGTGCCGTGGTCAAGACGGTATGTTTTCATGAATCGCCGGATTTGCGCCAAGATACTCGTCAGCCGCGTGCGTACCATCTCTGGGCTCGGAAACGGCGGCGTCCAATGGGAAAATTCATTCTGCAACCATCGTTTGACCGCCTCGTGGTCAAACTGCTCAAGCATTTCAACCCATTGTCGTTGCTCTTCCGGCGTCAAAAACGGATCCAACTCACGCCACTGTTCATATTCAGGCGCTGGAGCAATCACTTGCTGGTAGCCGATAAAAAATGTCGTCTCGAGCAGCCGGCGGGCAGCTTGATAGCGCATACGCACCGATTGCTGACCATCCGGTGGCATGATGACCACCGCCAACGGTTCATGATGTTCCTCCTCCCAATCGCGCATCATCTTCCATGCTTCTTCCTTTCCATTGCCCGGCAGCTCGGGAAAAAGGCACACCGCCATATGAGTCAACGGTAATACGCGCGCACGCCGGCGAAACGGATAGCTCGTTAAAAAGCGAACCACCTCAGCAGATAGGGAAGGCTGTTCCGCTTGCACCAGCCATACATGGAAGGAGACGTCAGCAAAGTCCTCGTAAAATAACGGGCGATAATCGTCAAAATGGGCATCAAGACGGGGGCGTTCACCGCCAGCGGAAAGCGAAGCCGCCGTTCTCAACGCTTGTTTCAGTTTGGCGGGCTCAAGCGGCTTCACAAGCAAATCGACGCATTGTAAATCGATGGCTTGTTTTGCCCGCGCGAATGTCGCCTCGGCGGTCACCGCAATCACCCGCTGGCAAAACAAACGGATGCAAGACGTCGCTTTCCCCCATTGTTCATACGGAATCATATCTAATTCGACATACAATAGCTCCGGCGCCTCCCGCTCTAGAAGCGCCCTCATCTCCTCCACCGTGGCCGCCGTGTACACTTGCTCAATCGGCAGTGAATACGCAGACACAAGCCAGCGGATCGCCTCCCGTTCGTTGTGATCCCGTTCGGCAATGACCAATTTCATCTTCTCACCGCCTCGGTTGCAAACGTCGAAAATGAAGAAGCGCTTCCATGCAGAAGGCGGCGGCTAACGCCACTGTTTTTCCGCCTTCATCAACGAGCGGATTGACTTCGCAAAGATCCACACTGATTGTTTTCGGGTGGGAAACGATTCGGCGAATGAGCGCACGTGCCAATGATGGAGAGAGTCCAAACGGCGACGGCGCGCTCACTCCTGGCGCTGCAGCCGCACTGATCGCGTCCATGCAAATGGTCAATATTATGCTGTCATGCCTCGAGGCAAATTGTTCAATTCGTTCATAAGCCGCCTCGATCGCTCCCGCCGTTAGCTGTTCTTCGAGTATGTATTCGCATCCGTACCTCTCCGCGTCCGCAAACAGCGCTGCCGTGTTCCCAAGCCGCTGAATCCCTAAGCAGCAATACCCCACCTGTTTATCTTCATCTAATATTTGCCGAAACATCGTCCCTGACGTCGGCCCGTTGTCGTACGGACGCAAATCGAAATGAGCGTCAATATTGATGATGCCCAATCGAGCGTTCGGCCCAAGCGCTGCGCGGACGCCTAAGTAATGGCCATACGCCGTCTCATGGCCGCCGCCGATCACCACCGGCGCCACCCCGCTCTGCAACAGGCGGGCGATGGCTTTTCCAAGTTCGGCCTGGCTTTGTTCGAGACGTCCGTCAGCACAAACGATATCGCCTGCATCGTAGATCGACGCTCCTGATGGAAGATGCCATGGCAACCGCGCCAACGCTGCTTTCACGGCGGCTGGCGCCTCTTTCGCTCCTTGGCGTCCTTGATTGCGGCACACTCCCTCGTCGCACACAAATCCAATAAAAGCCGCTGCTTGTTCCAACGGCGTTAATGGCCCCGATAAATCTAATAGGCGAATGCGCTGATGGAGACGAAACGCCCGTTCATCGCTCACACTGTCCACCCGCCCCGTCCAGCAGCTCGCCTCTGGTGGTTGGTACATCCACTCTTCCTCCTTTCGGTTTTCCTCGATTGGACTTTTTCGCTTTCTCTTTTCCATTCTCCTTCCTCCCAACGAGAAAAGAGGAAATCGTCGCTGTTTGGCGAATACAACCACCATGATTCATAACAGAAAGGGTGTTAGAGATGAAGCAATTGACGAACTTGCACGAGGTGATCACTGGTCAAAGCGCGCCGCCGCCATGCGACGTAACACTTGGCGTTCACTTGACGGAAGCTCGGGACGGCTATGCGAAAGGTGTATGGACGGTAAGCGAATCATTGCTTAACGGCAATGGGGTGATCATGGGCGGATTTGTCGGAGCGGCGGCAGACATTATGATGGCTTATGCGGTGACGACCTTGCTTCGCGATGATCAACTCCATGCGTCAATCAACTTGCAAACGACATTTCATCGTCCGATGGAAGCCGGAGAAGCAGAAATCGAGGCACAAGTGGAAAAATTCGGCCGGACTATCGCCTATGTGACCGCCACCGTACGGCAAAACGGCAAAGAGGTAGCAAGCGCTACGTCATCGGTGCTGATTATGGACAAACGATGAAAGAACAATGTCTACTAAACGTTCTTGGACGCTAGAAGGTTGATAATATACAACAACGTGATTTCTCCAATAGAGAAACTAAACGCGAAAGCAACATTGCCGTCCTTAGTCGAACTCCAGCTGCAAAGCGCCGAAGAAAGCGCTGTCAAAAAACAGCGGCTCTCCGGCGCTTTTCGCTGTCTGTTAAGGACGGACAAATGTTTTTGGCATGACGACAGCTACGACTTGTCCGCGGGCACACAATTCGCCGTTCGCAAACACTTCGGCGTCGACTTGCCATTTTTTCGGATGAATTTCCGTCACCGTGCCGATGGCCACAAGCGGCACACCGTGCGGCGTCGGTTTGAGAAAATCGACATGCAGTGAAGCGGTGACAAAGCGCGGCGGCGCTTCCCCACTGCCCGGCTCATGGCCATTTTTCCGGTGCAACGCAAGCGCTGCTGAGCCGGTGCCGTGGCAGTCGATCAGCGAGGCGATCAGTCCACCGTACACAAATCCAGGGATGGCCGTATGTTCTGGGCGCGGAGTGTATACGGTTACCGTCTTGTCTCCCTGCCATCCAGTGCGGAAATGGTGGCCATGTTCATTCAGTCGGCCACAGCCATAGCACCAAGCAAATTCATCCGGATAGTCATCTTGAATGGCGTGAACGATCGTTTCTTCCACTAAATCTCCTCCCCTCTTTTTCTAGTATATCATCGGATCGAAAAGACCACGACCCCCAAAGAGCTCTTTTTACATCAACGTCCCTTTCCGTCCACACCGCCCTTCGTTTAATAACCCGAACGCGCGTTGCAAACAAGGAGTTGACCCCTCACCGGGAATCGTTCCTGATTCAGCCCAACTCCCCCCTGTATCAAACAAAGCTGATAAACTCATGCCACCGATCGGCATGCGGTCGAGACAAGAAAATGGAAGGGCGTTAGCCATGCCCTAACGCCCAAAGATCGATGGCAACAGGCGGCCCAGACGATGAGGATTCTTGCTTTCTTTCGGCTCGTCATCTCTTCCTCGGACAAACGGAACCACCAACCGACACGAGCCTCTCTTTCTTTTGCTCAATGCCTTGCCTTATGCGAAGTGATGTCATTTCCCTTCAGCGGGCAAATTTGTGTTGTATCCTTTCAATCAGCTCGCCGATAACCGACTCGTCAAGTTGTAAAAACGTTCATTTCGGCGTCTCAGGCGTCTCGTTTGTATGTATCTTAACCGTTCCAGACCGACGGCGTTTTGATAACATGCTTTTGGTGCTGCGATACTTGGATGATGGCATATGCCCATTTTTTTGCGGTCATTCGTTGTTCTTCTTTAGGACTCAATGGAAAACACTGCTCGCAAATACGGTGTCATTCGCGTAGGCAAAATTTCTTTTTTTCCTAGCTCCATCCATATATAGCGGTCAAGGGCATACGGATCTTCCGCTTTCCATTCATCCACCTCAGCGTTCGTTAGCAAGATAGAAAATATCGTTCCTTGTGCTTCCCCATACAAATGGACATACCCGTCCTCACGGTCGACATGCACGACCGCCTGTGAATCAAACTGAATGAGTTCCGCCCGCACGCAACGCATAACGTGAACCGCAAACGCCGCAGCCGGCAAATGTGCCGCCATGCAAGCGCGGATCGAAAATCGTTCCGCCATTGTTTCTTCCTCACCTCCCATCCATCAAAAAACCCCTTTCGCCTCGGAATGATGCGAAAAGGGGTGGAACCGTTCTTATCATCCAAAGCGAACTCGCTTTGCGGGTTTTAGCACCTTGCCAGCGGCAGGTTGCTGTGGGGTCATCAAGCCCGTTCTCTCGCCCACTCTTGATAAGACATATGCAATTTACTCTTATATTACCATGGGGAAACAAAAGTGCAAACTTTTTGTTTCTTCTGCCTATTTTAGTTACTTTGAGGCGCTGGCTGCTTGATGTTGCAACGCAAGCGAGATGATAGGTTGTTTTGGTTTTTGCCAGCTGTTGCTTTTTTATGGTTTTTGAATATTTAGCACATAGTTTTATAAAATAAGATAGCGGTTGTCTTTCTCTTTTCCAGACGGGTTGCGAACAAGTAAAGGCTTGTCAGGGCGTGCGCTGACATCCCTGCCCTTCGCTACCATCAGCTTTGCTCCTGTTTTGAACCACCAAAAAACGGACACCCTCAGCCAAGGGTATCCGTTTTCTTCCCGTTATTTAAACATCATCGCCGCCCGCACTGCTTTTTTCCAGCCTTCATAGAGTGCCGTTCGCTTATCGTCAGTCATCTGCGGCTCAAAGCGGCGCTCAAGCTGCCACTGGGCAGCAATATCTTCACGACTGCCCCAATAGCCGACCGCCAGCCCAGCTAAGTACGCCGCTCCAAGCGCGGTCGTCTCGCTAATCATCGGCCGCTCGACCGGCACAGCGAGCAAATCGCTTTGAAACTGCATGAGCAAGTTGTTTTTCACCGCTCCTCCGTCGACGCGCAATGTCGTCAGCGGCAAGCCGGCATCCGCTTCCATAGCGGCGAGCACGTCCTTTGTCTGGTAGGCGAGCGATTCCAATGTCGCACGGATGAAATGTTCTTTCGTCGTGCCACGTGTGAGGCCAAACACCGCTCCACGCACCTCGCTGTCCCAATACGGCGTGCCGAGACCGACGAACGCCGGGACAACGTACACCCCGTCCGTTGACTCGACTTTTTCGGCGTACGTTTCGCTGTCAGCCGCCGTTTTGATCATCCGCAAGCCGTCGCGCAGCCATTGAATGGCCGAACCGGCGACGAAGATGCTGCCTTCAAGCGCATATTCGACTTTGCCATCGATGCCCCAAGCAATTGTTGTCAACAGCCCGTGTTTTGACTGCACCGCTTTTTCTCCGGTGTTCATGAGCATAAAGCAGCCGGTGCCGTATGTATTCTTCGCCATCCCTTCAGCAAAGCACGCCTGTCCGAACAAGGCTGCCTGCTGGTCACCCGCCGCCCCAGCGATCGGCACTTCCACGCCGAAGAAATGATGCGGAACGGTTTTCGCATATACTTCCGAGGACGGCCGCACCTCAGGGAGCATCGCCTTTGGCACGTTTAAAATTGCAAGCAACTCATCGTCCCATTCAAGCGTATGAATGTTAAACATCAATGTACGCGACGCATTCGAGTAATCAGTCACATGAGCGCGGCCGCCGGACAGCTTCCAAATAAGCCACGTGTCGATCGTGCCAAACAGCAGCTCGCCGCGCTCCGCCCGTTCACGCGCTCCGTCGACATGATCTAAAATCCATTTCACTTTCGTTCCCGAAAAATAAGCGTCAATGAGCAGCCCCGTTTTTTCGCGAAACAGCGGATCATACCCTTTCGCTTTCAACTCGTCGCAAATATCAGCCGTTTGCCGCGATTGCCAAACGATGGCGTTGTAAATCGGATTGCCTCTCTCTTTTTCCCAGACAACGGTCGTTTCCCGCTGGTTCGTAATGCCGATCGCCGCCACTTGTTCCGGCTTCACTTGCGCCTCAGACAAGACACTGGCAATGACCGCAAGCACCGAGCCCCAAATTTCGTTCGCATTATGCTCAACCCAGCCGGGCTGTGGGAAATATTGCGTAAATTCTTTTTGCGCCATATGAACAATTTCTCCACCACGGTTGAACAAAATGGCGCGCGAGCTTGTTGTGCCTTGGTCAATCGCTAAAATATATTGATCTGTCATGAACATTCTCCTCTCCTACTTGATTTTTTCAGCTCAATGACACCGCCGCAAACACCGGGCCTCCTATCAAACTGAACGGCGATCCGCTACCGCCGAGCCCGCCCCTTTTCCTTTCATCATGCCAGCTCCAGCCAGCACCGCCGCCGCGGCAATGAGCACGCCCCATAGCGCCGCACTTGTCTTTCCTAAAAACAACGCTTTATATACTAGACTGCCAAGCGCACCGCCAAGCAGCGGCCCGATAATCGGCACCCAGGCGTACGACCAATTTGATGGTCCTTTTCCCGGGATCGGCAACAAAAAGTGGGCGAGGCGCGGTCCGAAATCACGTGCCGGGTTGATGGCATACCCGGTCGTACCGCCGAGCGACAAGCCGATGGCGATAATGAGAAAGCCGACAATAAACGGGTTGAGGCCATCGGCGAATCGGTTGGCACCAATGGCTAAAATCCCTAGGACGAGCACAAACGTACCGATCATTTCGCTCAGCAAGTTAGCAGACACATTCGGCACGGCCGGACTAGTAGCAAATACACCGAGCTTAATACTAGGATCATCTGTTTCTTTCCAATGCGGCCAATAGTGGAGATAAACAACAGCCGCCCCAATCATCGCCCCAAGTACCTGAGCAATGACATACATCAGTACATCGTCCCATGGGAAGTCGCCGCTTATGGCCAACGCCACGGTTAAGGCCGGATTGAGATGAGCGCCGCTATATTGGCCGACGGCATACGCTGCGATCGCGACTGCTAGCCCCCACCCCATCGTAATCACGATCCAACCGGAATTCGCGGCATACGATTTCTTTAAGTTCACGCCGGCGCACACCCCGGATCCGAAAATGATGAGCAGCGCCGTTCCGACGAGTTCTCCTAAAAATGGTGACATTTGGTCTCTTCCCCCTTTTCATTCGTGATTTCCTCTGCCATTTCCTGCTTCAGTGCTCCTTCCGGAAGGTTGCACGTTGGGCAAAAAAACAAAGACCCACACACTTCCCCTATTCAAAGGAAACATGTGTGGGTCTCCGTTTCTCCGCCACAAAATGATTAACTTGTCTTTAGGATAGCGCAAGTTTGTAAGCGTTGTCAACCTATTTTTTCGGTAAAATTTGCACGTAGTCGAAGTCGAGCGTATCGACCGCATCCTCGATATCGAGGCGGGTGATGAACCGATATGATCGGCCTGGACGCGACATCGGCAACGTCTCTGGGATCGTGTAAGCAAACGGGATTTCCTTTTTCTCCCCCGGCTTGATCGCAAACGCTCCAGCCGCCGGGATGACAGCTACGACCGCATCGCGCTCCTTGCCGTTTTCAATCGTTTTTTGTACAAGCTCAACATCGAGCCGCTCGATCGTCTGTTCGACCGTTCCGCCATAAATATGAACGACCCCTTGAATCGTTTCACCCTGTCGCCATAACGATTTATTTAAAATCAAGTCGACACGCGCCGACCCGACCCCGACCTTTGACATCATTTTACGCAGCAACACTAATTGTCACCTCTTTAGTCTGTCACTCTTGTCATTCCAATATACGAAAAACAGCCGCCGCCCGTTTCAACCAAAGCCAAAAAATAAACAGACGATTGCCTGCACGGCAAAAGTCTGTCTCGGGATGAAACAGACGAATGCATTTTTTGTTACCGCTTACACCAGAGATTACCGCATTCGCCTTCTCTTGTCAATCAGTTATTCGTATACATTTTCATTTTCAATAATGTAGTCGATCCGGATGACCGGGACATCCTGCTGCTCGACTTCCGCGACGATCAGACCGACGCGATCATTATAGATGCAAAACGTGTCCTGTCCTTTACGAAACGCCGATTCGCCATACGAAAGAACCATGTGGTAAATTTTATTGTTGCTGAAATAGCGGCGGCTGACTCGGTTGCCCAGCCGGACAATCACTTCTTGACCCGCGATTTTTCCGCGGTACATCCGCTTCTCCCCCTTTTCGTCGTTCCTATTCCAATGTATGGTTTTTTTCGGTCGTTCATGACTTTTTTCTCCTTCGGTGGCCCGTTTTCCTTTTCTTTGTGGCGCTTTTTCGAAGAGCAAGCCTCTTTTTCGGAAATTTCCTTTCTTTTGCTTGACGCAGCGACCTTTGGTAGTGTATAGTAAAGTCATCACATAACAGAATATATTTCAGGCATTCAACACGAATACTCATCTTGGGTTGCTGTGGAGTATATTTTGTTATTTGATAAAAATCTTGAGGTTAGCCAGGCTGGCTAAAGGTATTAGGAGGAATTCAGTATTATGCAACGTGGTAAAGTAAAATGGTTTAACAACGAAAAAGGCTACGGTTTTATCGAAGTGGAAGGCGGTTCGGACGTATTCGTTCACTTCACGGCAATCCAAGGTGAAGGGTTCAAAACGTTAGAAGAAGGCCAAGAAGTTTCGTTTGAAATCGTACAAGGAAACCGCGGACCGCAAGCAGCGAACGTTGTCAAATTATAATGCTTCGTTGACATAGACGAAAGAACGGCAGCGGAACAAAAGGCATCCTGCATAAGCAAGGATGCCTTTTTCGTTTTCCTTTTGCATAGTTCCGACAAGGCGGCAAACAATAACAAAAGGGAGGTGTTCATATGGCAAAACGCGATGCCGACGTACATACAGGATACAACGACTTGAAGCAAGTCGAAATGTTCGTCGAGACGGCGGAAAAAATGGTCGGTCAAGCGACAATGCAACTTGATCCGGAGATGCTTAACCATGCAGAACAAGCGGTCGAAAATGCCCGCCGCCAACTCGCCCGTGCCCGGCAGGAAGCGACTGGCGTAGACGGTGACTTTCTTGCCCGGTGCGAACAAAAATTGACCCGCGCTGAGCACCAGCTTCGCGAGGCGCAACAATAATCCGAATCAGACGGAGCTTCGCCACGCGAAGCTCTTTTTGCTGTCCGCATCTTCGGACGTACCCGTTCCCCCGCTTTACACGCCGGACGAAGCGCTTTTCGTTATCGTTGCTCACCGTGTGATACGCGCTGCAGCCTTGTTGTCTCTAAGCGCGTGAAACGCCGTTTGGCGCCTTATCACCCGCACAAACCGCCCCTGAGAAAAACGCTGTCGCCCTTTGCCGCCTGTCACTGGCGCGGGCGCGGCGATGCGGAAAGCAGCATCTCCCCGTACTGCCGCATTTGTTCCCCAACCGTGCATTGCTGGATGCAAAACGACTGGGCGTACGTCTTGCCGTACTCTTTCCGGAATGTGCTTTTTAAAAAACAGCCGTCACAGTACGTTTCTTCAAGCCAGGCGATTTGTTCCAATATTTCTTTGCGTCGGTTTCGCTTTTTTCCCATACAACCTTACCCTTTCTCCGTCAATTCCATTTGGCTTGTGATTAGTTGCCCGTCGAGCGCTTGGCGCGCAAGGGAATCAGCCTCTTTATTTTGCTTTCGTGAAATCGGCTCATACGTCGGCTGAATGTCGAGATCGCGCATTTTAGCCTCAATGCGGTCAAGCCAGGCGTTATGATCTTCTTCAAAACACGGCCAGTCGCCCGACAGCTGCTTTAACACAACATGGGAGTCGCCGCGAAACGTCACTGGCAAATGGCGGACGCCAAGCTCCTCAAGCATCTGCATCACAAACCAAAACGCCGCATACTCCGCTTCGTTGTTCGATCTGATTTCGCCAAGCTGGCGGTTAGCACGCAGCCGATAGCGATGGTCGTTTTGCTTATAATATATGACCGCACCGACGCCGCCTTGGGTCGTCTCATGGTCAAAGCCGCCATCAAAATACGCAACGACGTCATGCGGCTCGCTTTCGATTTCTTTCAATAGCTTCTGAAGTTCTTTTTTTGACCACGAGATTCCGTTTCGGTCGATGAACTCAAGCGCCTTCGTGCGCCCGGTTTTTTCAAAATCGTCGGCCAACACCAGCGCCTCGTTGGCATCGGTCCAATCTGACACGAGAACGGCTTCTTGTTTTTTCGGTGTGATATATGTCCATTGGATTTGCACATCCAACTGTTGTCACCCTTCCGTGTCGCAATGATCAGAGCTGGTTTTTATTTTACCACACTTTCCCCCTTGTTCATTACTTATTTTTATGCACGACGAACGGTTGTATCAACCGTTTTCTTACATCACCCACTTTTTTTCAAAAAAATATGTCTTTTTTCGGTTGATTTATGATACACTAGCGGCTAGCAGCGTATCAAATGACTAGATGTGAACAGACAAACAAGGGGGAATTGAATTGAAGCAGCAAACCGTCGCTGATCTTAGTTTGCTGGCAGTCGCGTTCGTCTGGGGGGCGACGTTCGTCGTCGTCCAAAATGCCATTTCCTTTTTAGAACCGCTGTCGTTTAACGCCATCCGCTTCAGTTTTGCTGGCTTGTTCCTTTTCGCATGGATCGCCATCGTTTCCCGCCCGCTGCTCAGGCAGTTATCGTGGCGGGTCATCGGTGCAGGTGCTTGGATGGGACTATGGTTGTTTGGCGGCTATGCGCTTCAAACGGTCGGGCTTTTGTATACAACTTCATCGAAAGCGGGCTTTATTACCGGGCTGAGCGTTGTTCTCGTGCCGCTGTTTTCGTTTTTGATTTTAAAGCAAAACCCGACCACGAATGCGGCCATCGGAGCGGTGCTTGCCGCCTTCGGTTTATATTGGCTGACAGGCGGAGCCGAGTTGTCATTCAACCGCGGTGACGTATTCGTCTTTTTTTGCGCCATTTCCTTTGCCATGCACATTATCGTGACGGGTCAATATTCGTCGCGTTATTCAACATTGCTGTTAACGATGGTGCAAATTTTTACCGTCGCCATCCTTTGCTTCATCTTCGCCTTTTGTCTTGAAGAGGCAACGAACATGTGGGATACGACGGTGCTCCGCCGTCCGGAAGTGTGGGGAGCGCTCACGATCACTTCGCTACTGGCGACGACAGCCGCTTTTTTAATCCAAACAGGGGTGCAAAAATATACGACGCCAACTCGTGTAGCACTCATTTTCGCTATGGAGCCGGTATTTGCTGCTTTGACCGCCTATCTTTGGGCTGGCGAACGGCTGTCGCCATCTGCTTGGCTCGGCGGCATCGCAATTTTGGCCGGCATGATCCTCTCCGAACTTCCAAGTGCGCGCTCATGGGGGAAACGGTGGCGGGAAAAGCGGAATATCTCCTCGTAGCAGCAAAAGCTGTCCTGCGTGAACAGTGGGACAGCTTTTTTCGTCACGTTGGGCGTTTCGCTGTCATGATCCTCTGAAGCAAGCGCTCCATTCGCTTCACTCCCTACCCCTTCGTCTGCGGCGACACAGCCAATGCGAAACAGCACCAGTCATGATCCCGAGGAACGCTCCACCAACAACTTCGATCGGCTGATGGCCAAGACGGGCGCGGAGCTGTTGCTGTCGTTTTTTGTATACGTCTTGTTTCGGATCGTCTTCCAGCTTTTTTACTTCCTCGGCCAGTTCGTTGAGGCGCAGGGCGAGTTCCCCCGCTTGGCGCCGCACCCCTTGTGCATCATACATAACGATCAATCCAAATAACGCAGCCAAGGCAAAATCGATCGTGCGCACGCCTCGCTCAAGGGCGATAAATGTCGCTAAAGCAGAAACACCTGCCGAGTGGGAGCTTGGCATTCCGCCCGTTTCAAAAAAGAGCCGCCAGTCCCATCGGCCTGTCTCCAGCTGCTTAATCGGAATTTTTAAAAACTGCGCCAGCGCGATCGTCGCGAGCGCCGTTTTTAACCCTTTGTTCATCGTTCTTCCCTCCTTTGCCGACCGCGCTTTGCTTATATTTTCACCCGAAGCGGCCATACTATCCGAGTGGAGGTGAAAACGATGGCGAAAAACGGCGGCAAAAACCGCGGCACGAAGGCGCCGGGCGTCAATCCTCAAGGCTTTGGCCAAGACGGGACGCTTACCCCTGACCCGAAAAGCAAGCTCGAAAATGCTGCGAAAAAGCTCAATACAAAATAAAGCAGGCTTCCCGGTGCGGAAGCCTGCTTTTTGCTATTATTGTTTCACTTTCGCCAATTTTTCGCGCAATACCATTTGCAAAATGCCGCCATGGCGATAATAATCGATTTCCACTTCACTGTCAAAGCGGACAATGACTTCAAACTCTTTTTTCTCGCCCGTGTCTGGGTTCGTCGCTGTCACTTTGACAAGATCGCGCGGTTTGACGCTCTCATCAATCTGGACTTCGAACACTTCTTTGCCTGTTAAACCGAGCGTTTCTGCGTTTTCGCCTTCTTTGAATTGAAGCGGCAAGACACCCATCAAGACGAGGTTCGAACGATGGATGCGTTCAAAGCTTTCGGCGATGACCGTCTTGATGCCGAGCAAGAACGTTCCTTTCGCCGCCCAGTCACGCGAACTACCCATACCGTAGTCTTTGCCGGCAACGACGACAAGTCCCGTGCCATCTTGTTTATATTTCATGCACGCATCATAAATCGACATCACTTCACCCGTCGGCCAGTACGTCGTATAACCGCCTTCTGTACCCGGCGCGATTTGGTTGCGGATGCGAATGTTGGCGAACGTGCCGCGCATCATCACTTCATGGTTACCGCGCCGCGAACCGTACGAGTTGAAGTCTTTCGGCTCGACGCCTTTCGAGATTAAATATTGGCCTGCCGGCGTGCTTTTGCCGATCGAACCAGCTGGTGAAATATGGTCAGTCGTAACCGAGTCGCCGAACTTGCCAACGACGCGCAAGCCAGTGAGCGGCTCGACTTTGCGCACATCCGGAGACAACCCTTCAAAGAACGGCGGATTTTGGATGTACGTCGACTGTTCATCCCATTGATAAAGCGGCTCGTCCGTCGTTTCGATGGCATTCCAACGCGGATTGCCGTCGAACACGCGCTCATATTCTTTGCGGAACAATTCTGGATCGACCGCCCGTTTGACGACCTCTTTCACTTCTTCCATCGACGGCCAAATGTCGCGGAAGTAGACATCGTTGCCGTCTTTGTCTTTACCGATCGGTTCGTTCAACAAATCAATGTCGACCGTGCCGGCGAGCGCATAAGCGACGACAAGCGGCGGCGACGCCAAATAGTTACCTTTTACCAGCGGATGGATGCGGCCTTCAAAGTTCCGGTTGCCGGACAGGACGCTTGTCACAAGCAAATCGCTTTCAGCAAGCGCTTTTTCCAACTCTGGAGCAAGCGGGCCGGAGTTGCCGATACATGTCGTGCAGCCGTAACCGACAACGTTGAACCCGAGCTGTTGGAGATACGGGAGCAAGCCCGAATCGCGCAAATAGCCGGTGACAACTTTCGATCCCGGTGCCAGCGACGTTTTGACATACTTCGGTACTTGCAAGCCTTTTTCCACCGCTTTTTTCGCCACTAAACCTGCGGCGACAAGCACGTATGGGTTCGATGTGTTCGTACAGCTTGTGATCGCTGCGATGACGACGGCACCCGTTTTCATGCTCACTTGTTCGCCGTTTAACGTCACTGTAATTTCCCGTTCCAAATCCGCTTCCGTCAGACCGAAGCCTTGGTTGCCTTGCGGCGCTTTTACCGCTTCGCGGAACGATTGTTTCATTTTCGAGAGCGGGATTAAATCTTGTGGCCGTTTCGGGCCGGACAAGTTCGTTTCGATTTCCGACAAGTTGATTTCGACGACGTCCGTAAACGTCGGTTCCGGTGCATCCGGCGTGTAGAACAAGCCGTTTGCTTTGCAGTACGCTTCAACGACTTGAATATGATGTTCATCACGGCCGGTCAAGCGCAAATAGTCGAGCGCTTCGGCGTCAACCGGGAAGAAACCGCACGTTGCTCCGTACTCCGGCGCCATATTGGCGATCGTCGCCCGGTCAGCCAACGGCAAGGTCGCCACCCCTGGACCGAAGAATTCGACGAATTTGCCGACAACGCCTTTTTTCCGCAGCACTTGCGTTACTTTCAGTGCCAAGTCAGTAGCCGTTGAGCCGTCCGGCAGCTTGCCCGTCAAACGGACTCCGACCACTTCTGGAACCGGGAAGTATGACGGTTGGCCGAGCATACCGGCTTCCGCTTCAATTCCGCCAACCCCCCAACCGAGGACGCCGATGCCGTTGATCATCGTCGTATGCGAGTCCGTACCGACAAGCGTATCCGGGAACGCTTCGTATTCGCCGTTTTCTCCTTCGACCGCATGAACGACACTGGCCAAATATTCCAAGTTCACTTGGTGGACAATCCCGGTCGCCGGCGGAACGGCACGGTAGTTGTCAAACGCTTTTTGCGCCCATTTCAAAAACTTGTACCGTTCAGCGTTCCGTTGGAATTCCAAGTCCATGTTGTACTCAAGCGCATCGTCCGATCCGTAGCGGTCAACTTGCACCGAGTGGTCGATGACGAGATCGACCGGAATTTCCGGATTAATTTCGTACGGATCGCCGCCCAAATCCGCCATCGCTTTGCGCATGGACGCCAAATCGACGACGGCCGGCACGCCGGTGAAGTCTTGCAAAATGACGCGCGACGGTTTAAACGGCACGTCAATGTCTTTCATTTCCGGCGTTCCCCATTTCGCCAAGTTCTCCACGTGTTCTTTCGTAATCACGCGGCCGTCAACTTGGCGGAGCACCGATTCAAGCAATACTTTGATCGAGTACGGCAGGCGGCTTACCCGACCGATTCCCGCTTCTTCAAGCGCTTGCAAACGGTAATAGTTGTACTTTTTACCGTTTACTTCGAATGAAGAACGGGCGTTAAATACATCATGTTTCGCCATATGTATAACCCCCTTCACTTCACAATAATACTATACTATTTTTTCGCGCAAAAGTCGAAAAAATAGCATGAATTCTCCCAATCCCCATAAAGTTCGGCACGCTTTTATCTTATTATATAACAGGACAAGTTGTAAATAATGATTTCCATCATTTCTAACAGCGGTCGAAAAAAAGAATAAGGCGCCCGTTTCGTCACAAACTAGAAACGGAGGTGAAACAAATGGCGAAGCGGAAAGCGAATCATGTCATCCCCGGTATGAACGCCGCCAAAGCACAAGGGATGGGCGCCGGATACAACGAAGAATTCTCCAATGAACCGCTGACAGAAGCCCAGCGTCAAAACAACAAAAAAAGAAAAAAGAACCAATAGCGTGGCGGCCGTTCCGCCATCCCGGCTTGCCATAGCCATCAGAAAAGGGAATGTCCGCCGCCGACATTCCCTTACTCGTCTTGATTGATTTCTGCCACAATTCCTTGCAAATCGTTGCGAAATTTCTCTAGCTGAACACGCTGCTTTTCTGAAGCGACCTCGAGCGCGTTTTCAATTTGTGCAAACGCCTCATTCACTTCTTGCCGCAAATGGGCTAACTGGTGGCCGTAGTCCGCCTGGTCACGCACTAAATGATCGTGCCATTCTTTAGCCTCCATCGTCGCTTTTTGCGCCGCCTGAAACGCGTCTTGCTTCGCTTTATGATACACCATGGCTCGTTCCTCCTTTGCGATCATGCCCATTATTCATTACTTATCGTTTCAAACGGCCGGCAAATTATACACCGAATAAGCGGCAACCATCGTCGGCATGATAATCAACAAAAGGAGGGACAAGGCAATGACGAATAAAAACGACAGCAAAGACATGCGCAAAAACGCGCCAAAAGACGACAATCCCGGGCAGCCGGAGCCGCTTGACGGCTCGAAAAAAGTGAAAAACCGCAATCATACCCGGCAAAAGCATAACACAAGCCATGACATGTAGACGCCTCGAAGCGGCGCTTAGCGCTTCTTCTTGATCTTGAGCGCCGCTCCTCCCTCTTTGGGGTATATGTTACACACCGCAATGAAACGAAAGACCACATTCGCGCGTTGGAGCACACTTTGCTTCCATCTCTGCTTGAAAGCCGGGTTTCTCGATTTGAACTGATAAATTTACATAATTATTTTATGGTTTACTCATTACCTCCCCTCTTACTCGTCCTCCGGTGAAGGTTGTCTTTACGGAGTGATTCGTTCATACAGTTCGATGAATTCAGATGCTAGCTCTTTCACTGTCATCGCTGTCATCAAATGGTCTTGGGCATGCACCATAAGCAGCGTCACAACAGTCGATTGTCCCCCAGCCTCTTGCTGCAACAGCGCGGTTTGCAGCTCATGGGCGGCTTGCAGCTCCGCCCCAGCCCGCTCAAGCAGCCGGTGCGCCTCGGCAAATTCCCCTTGTTTCGCGGCGGCGATCGCCTCCATGGCATAGCTGCGGCCATTGCCGCCGTGAAGAATGAGTTGAAAGATCGTCTGTTCTTGTGTCTGCATAAGCCCCTCTCCTATAATTTGTAAAATTCACGGTACGTAATCAGCTGAACGCCACGCTCTGCGAGCTCCTCAACGAGCGCCGGGTCGGTCAGCACAGCCAACTCTTCAACCCGTTGCTGGCAATAGGAACTTCCTTGCGCAAGCGGAACATCGATATACGCTGGGTGGCACATCACTTCCGCCGTCTGGCCATCGTCAATCCGGTCGATCAGGGCTAAAAAGCGGTTTTTCGTCAACCCATCGCCGTAGAAATCCGGAAAAAAGACATCGACGGTGGCCAGCCGGTGCGGCCGCGCGGTTCGCACCGGGCGGATCGGCAACCGATAGCATTCAGCCAGCTGCTCGATCACCGGAAACACGTTTGGATGCTCATGGACGTGATGGTGGCTGTCCATATGCGTCGGGGTGAGCCCAAACGAGAAAAACCGCTCCAATTGGGCGCGAAGCTCCCGCTCGATGTCGCTGCGTTCGGCACTGTCAAGCGCCTCCCCACGCCGTGGAAACTCCCCGTGTTCGTTCACAAGGGTTGGAACATCAGTCAACGGACGGCCGCACGTCAGCACGAAATGAATACCGACGCCAAGCTCCGGATGATCTTTCGCCAGTCGGGCGGCGTGCTCTGCCGCTGGCATGTTAGTCATCAAAGTCGCCGATGTAACGACACCGTGTTGAAACGCTTCCAAAATCCCGTAGTTGACCCCTTTCGAGTAGCCAAAGTCATCGGCATTGACAATGCAATAGCGCGGCATCTCGCTCCATCTCCTTTACATCGAATGCGTCGTTCCAGCTCCGCCGGATATCGTCGCATCGGCTTGCTCTTCAGCCGCTTTTTGTTTATCCCAGATCATCAAAAATGGATAATAAATGGCAAAGGCAATGAAAAAGTTCACGATTTGCAAAATGCTGCCGGAAATTTTGCCTCCTGTCGCCAAATAACCACTGATAATGAACGGCGTCGTCCACGGCACCGCCACCCCGCTCGGTTTGGCGACAAGTCCGGTCGCCATGGCCACATAAGACACAATGACCAACACAATCGGCACTAAAATGAATGGAATAATCAGAAGCGGATTCATGACGATCGGCATGCCAAACGTGATCGGTTCATTAATATTGAAAATACCAGGCGCGATGGCCAGCCTCCCTAAATTTTTCAGCTGTCGACTGCGAGCCCTTAGCATCATCGTTAACGCCAATGCCAGCGTCGCCCCTGAGCCGCCAATATAAATCCAAAGATCAAAAAACTGTGCGGTAATAATATTCGGTAGCTCGGCATTCGGGTTTTGCTGGAACACCATCCGGTTTTCATCCATCAGCGACAGCCAGATGGGTCCCATGACCCCGCCAACGATTGCCGCTCCGTGCAACCCGGTCGACCATAGCAGCTGAACGAGGAGCACAGCGACAATCGCCCCGAACAAGCTGCCGCCGAGCGCGCTTAGCGGTTTGTTGAGCAGCATCGATACAATATTATGAAAGCTTTCAAACGGCGTAACTTCTAAAATAAGACGGACTACCCAAACGACGCCAAGAACGGCCGCTCCCGGAATCAAGGCGACAAACGAGCGTGCTACTGCCGGCGGCACCCCATCCGGCAACTGAATCACAATATTTTTTTGGATAATTTTTCGATAAATTTCGGTTGATACGATCGCTAAAATCATGGCGACAAACAAGCCTTTGCTGCCGACCCATTGCACCGGGATGCCGCCGCTGACCATGATCGTCTCTTTTGCTCCTTCCGGTGTAAACGGCACTTGATAGGGGGTTGCCAGCAAAAAGGCAGCCAGCGAAATCGCGCCAGCAGAAAGCGCGTCCACTTTATACTTTTCCGCTAGCCGGTAGGCAACCCCAAAGCTGACGACAAGCGCCATAATATCGAACGTCGCCCCAACCGGATACAGCAGCTTATCAAGCCAATGCTCGCCAAACCATTTCGCCATCCATTCGTTATAACCGGGAATCGGCAAAAAACCAATGATTAAAAATAAAGACCCAATGATCAACAATGGCATCGATAAAATAATCCCGTCACGAATCGCCTGCAAATGGCGCTGTTCAGCTATTCTGCCGGCCACTGGCATCACGTGTTCTTCCAACACCCGAATAAACCGATCCATCCGCCTCTCCCCCCGTTTATTTTTTTAACCGCAGCGCAAAATCCAACACGCCGGCGCCGTTGACACGCCCGTAGTCAGCCGGGTTGATGACATCGACCGGGATGCCGCGCGCCTCGCCTTCCTTCTTAAACGCGGCAAACTTGTAACGAATTTGTGGGCCGATGAGCACGACATCCGCCTGGTCGAAATGGCTTTTCGCTTCGTCCGCGGAGACGGCCCAAATATTCGCTTCAATTCCTCTTTCTTTTGCCGCCTCTTGCATTTTTGTCACAAGCAAACTGGTTGACATGCCGGCAGCGCAAATGAGCAAAATGTTCATCACTTTCTCCTCCCTCTAGAAATGTTGATCTATCAAGGCTTTTCGGCCTCTCAGGGGTGTCCAAAAAATATTTTTCGACAAAATCCCTTACATCCTTTTTCAGTTTTGTGGATATCTTACAGACCTAGGGTGCGCTTCGCGGCCACGGCTGGGGATATTTTCCTTACGTGGGGAGAAGCGTATTCGATGCACCCTTTGGATCTCCGCGTCGCTGATGAGGACGAACCCTCCCATGTCTCCGGGCGTCTTGGCGCCAACATTCCCTCGTTCGGTCTCGTCATCAGGCGGAGGCCGGCCAAGCTCCTTTGGGGACTCAAGGTCGAATGGATGAAATCACACCAGCTTCTCCGGTGTCATCTGGTTGTCCAACGATTCTTCCGTTCGCAGGGGGAGGCCTTAGGCCGCCCGTTGCACTTGGGACAAGACGTCCTGCTTCATTCGCTCCGCGTCAAAGGCTTGTTTCTTCGTACAAATCGCAAACAGCACATTCAACAGCTTCCGGCACAAGGCGACGATGGATTGCTTTCCGGTCAGCGGGTTGACGGATCGGGTCGTGTAATATTCATGCAGCTCGCGAAACGCCTCGTTGTGCCGAATCAGCGGAATCATCGCCCGAAACAGCACCGAGCGCAGCCGTTTCCGTCCCCGTTTGGAGATGTGCTTTTGCCCTTTGCGCTGGCCGGAGGAGTTCTCCTTGAGCGTCAGGCCTGCCAACTTCACCAATTGGCGCGGGTCCCGATAATGGGCGAAGCTGCCGATCTCCGCCAGCAGATCGATGATCGTGGCGTCTCCCAACCCGTCGACCGTTTTCAACCATTGATACTCCATCGTCGTTTGAACCAATGCCTTCAACTCGGCGTCCAGTGCAGCGATCTCCGCCTCCAATTGGCGGTATCGGCGGACGAGCGCGGCGATCTCAAACCGGGCCATCGCTGTCCCTTCCGTCACCCCAATCGAGTCCTTCGCGGTGTTGATCAACGCCTGAATTTTGGCCTTCTGCGGGCATTTCATCCCTTCGCTTTGCCGGTACACCTCAAGAAGCTCCTCCACCGTCCGGCCGGCCATATCAGCCGGAAGCGGCGTCCACTCCAACACCGAAAGCGCCGTTTTCCCCAAGTCACGAAACACGGTCCAAAACTCTGGAAAATACCGATCCGTCCAGCGGACGATCGCGTTTTTCACCGCCG